>OCTA010001746.1_pt1 | contig 19897 bp, 14 predicted proteins | sample 1538991 | NCBI WGS metagenome assembly OCTA01 (sample SAMEA3539302, study PRJEB22396) | soil metagenome | biome: tundra; feature: field; material: soil | place: USA | collected 2010-05 | depth 0.15 m | reverse complement strand
GCCCGCCGGCGCGCGCGAGCGTGTCGCGCCCGCCGCCGCCGCCGCCCACGACGGCGGCCGCCGTGCTCACGATCTCGTTGGCGCGCACGCCGCGGGCCACCAGCGACGGCGCGACGATCGCGACCAGGTCGACCCGCTCCTCGCCGGCGCTGCCGAGCACAATCGCGGCATCTGAGAGCCTGCCCTTGAGGCGATCGGCGAGCTCAAGCAGCGCCTTGCCGTCGGGCACCTGAACGGCCGCGGTGAGCACGCGTGCCCCCGCGGTGTCGGTTGCACCCGCGATCAGCCTGTCGAGGTCTATCGAGCCGTCGCCGGTCGGCGAGCGGCGCGCCGCTCGCTCCAGCTCGCGCAACCGGTCGCGCAGCTCAACGGTGGCCTCGGGAGTGCGCTCGGGTGGCACGCGCAGCGTGTCGGCGGCGCGCTGCAGTGCCCGGTCGCGCTCGCGCATCAGCGCCACCGCCGCGGGACCGGTGATCGCCTCGATCCGGCGTACGTTGGCCGCGCTCGAGGTCTCGCCGAGCAGCTTGAACAGCCCGATCTCGGCGGTGGAATGGACGTGGGTGCCGCCGCACAGCTCGCGAGAGAAGGAGCCGTCGCCGACCTCCACCATGCGCACGACGTCGCCGTACTTCTCGCCGAACAGCGCCATCGCGCCGAGCCCACGCGCCTCGTCGAGCGTGGTGGTGAGCGCCCGGACCGGGTGGTTGCCCAGGATCTGACCGGTGACCTCGTCCTCGACCGCGCGTAGGTCTTCGGCGCTCAGGGCGCCGCCGTGGGTGAAGTCGAAGCGCAGCTTGTCAGGCCCAACGTAGGAGCCGGCCTGGTGGACGTGGCTGCCCAGCCGGCGGCGCAAGGCCGCGTGCAGCAGATGGGTGGCGGTGTGGTTGGACTCCGTGGCGTGGCGGTTGGCTCGGTCGACGTGCGCGTGCACGCGCTCGCCCGGCTTGAACGTCCCCCGCTCGGGGACCAGCGCCACGACCTGGTCGTCGCCGATCCGCAGCACATCATCCACGCGCGCCCGGCAATCGCCGTCGGCGCACTCCACGTAGCCCGCGTCGGCCACCTGGCCGCCCCCGGTGGCGTAGAACGGAGACTGCACCAGCTTGACCAACAGGTGGCCGTCGATGCCGGCGACGGCGCCGAGCGTGGTCTCTGAGTCGGTCGCCCGGTAGCCGACGAACTCGGTGGCAAAGCCCGCCTCGCCGGCCAATGCGGTCGCCCGCTCGCGCAGCTGCTGATCGCCGCGCGCTCGCCCCGAGCCGGCCCGCGCGCGGTTGCGCTGATCGTCCATCAGCGCCTCAAAGCCCTCCTCGTCGACGCCGAGTCCGTGCTCGGAGACGATCTCCAGGGTCAGGTCGATCGGGAAGCCGTAGGTGTCATGCAGCTGGAAGGCGTCGGCGCCGGCGATCCCCTCGGCGTCGGCGTCGCGCGCGCGCTCGATCAGCTCGTCGAGCCGTCGCAGGCCCAGCTCGAGCGTGCGTCCGAAGCCCTCCTCCTCGGAGGCCAGCCATTTGCGCACCAGCTCGCGCTGCTCGTGCAGCTCCGGATAGCTGGAGCCCATCAGCTCGGTCACGCGCTCGGCGTAGCGGGGCAGGTAGCCGGGGTCCAGACCCAGCGCGCGCCCCTGCGCGATCGCCCGGCGCATGATCCGCCGCAGCACGTAGCCGCGTTCCTCGTTTGACGGCACGACGCCGTCGGCGACCAGGAAGGTCATCGCGCGGCCGTGGTCGGCGAGCACGCGCAGCGCCTTGTCGGTCGGGAAGTCCGACCCGTAGGACCGGCCCGACAGCTCTTCGCCCAGCGCGATCAGCGGCGCGAACTGATCGGTCTCGAACACGCTCGCCACGTCCTGCTGGATCAGGGCCAGGCGGTTGAGCCCCAGGCCGGTGTCGATGTTCTTGGCCGGCAGCGGCGTCAGCACGCCCTCCGGGTTCTGATCGAGCTCCATGAAGACCAGGTTCCAGTACTCCAGAAAGCGCTCGTTCTCGCCGCCGGGCAGGTCATCGGCCTTGCCGAACGCCAAGCCGCGATCGAGATACAGCTCCGAGCACGGGCCGCAGGGACCGGTCGGGCCGGCCTGCCAGAAGTTCTCCGACCGCGGGCACTCGACGATCCGCTCGCGCGGGACGCCGATGTCCACCCAGGCCTGGATCGCCTCCTCGTCGGGGCCGAGCCCGAGCTCGTCATCGCCGGCGAAAACGGTGATCCAGATGTCCTGGCGGCGGAATCCGAAGCCGTCCAGCGAAAGCTCCCAGGCGAAGCGCACGGCCTCGCGCTTGAAGTAGTCCCCGAACGAGAAGTTCCCGAGCATCTCGAAGAAGGTCAGATGGCGCGTGGTGGTGCCGATGATGTCGATGTCGGCGGTACGAAAGGTCTTCTGGCAGGTGGTCACGCGCGGGTGCGGCGGGCGCTCGAGCCCCTGGAAGTAGGGCTTGAGGGGATGCATCCCCGCGACCGTGAACAGCGCCGACGGATCGAGCTCGGCCGGGATCAGCGAAGCGGACGGGAGCCGCCGGTGGTCGCGGGCCTCAAAGAAGCGCAGGTAGGTCTCACGGATCTCGTCGGATGTCATGCGATGGGAGTGTAGGCGCGAGCGTCGACACGGTCAGGCGATCGGCGGACGGCCCCAGAGGCCACTCGGCCGGCTCGCGTCGGGCCGCCCCAGCACGTCAGCGCAGAAACGCGATCGACGTCCGGTAGGTCGTATACGAGCGGTAGTCACCGCGCACCCACAGCAGTCCCATCGGCCCATTGGTGTAGCCGCGCGGTACGACCGGGCGCACGTTGTCGATGCCGTCGGCCGGCACGACGGTCTCATGGTGCCAGCGGGCGCCGCCGTCGGCGGTTACCCAACGCTGGATCTCCCAACCCCCGCTCACCTGGCGCGATAGATAGACGATCGAAGGATCGGAATGGTCCAGCGTGATCCCGCCCGAGTACTCATACTCGATTGTCCCGGGGCTGATCGAGCCGCCCGCGGAGGTCATCCGGTGGCTAACCCAGCGCCGGCCGTTGAAGCGCGCGTACCAATAGACATGGTTGGCGTTGGTGGGAAAAGTCGCGTAGACGATCACCGGGCGCCGGTCCCGGCCGAAGGCAACGTCCCACACCCAGCTACCAATCCGGCTGGGCTGGGCGTTGTAGACCACCTGAGCGCGGCGGGGCAGGATCGGGCCGTGACCCATCCGCGCGATCCGCCGCCCGTTGGCGGTCCACAGCGACCCGTCACGGTAGGCGGCGTAGTAGATGCTGGTCAGGACATTGCGCGGATGACCGTTGGTGAACGCGAGCGCGATCGTGTTACTGCCGTTGCCGGCGACCTTCACATAGGGGCGCTGGCGGGGCTGGCGGATCAGCTCGTGGGAGCTGCTCCAATGTCCGCTCACCGTCCGTGTGGCGTAGTCAGCGCTCCAGTCCGCCCCGCGCCAGAACAGGTACAGCTTGTCGGCCTCGGCCGGCAGCAGCACCGGATTGGGGTAGGTGAAGCCGTCGGTCCCGTTGATCCGCTGGTGGACCTGGGCGAGCCGGCTCCAGGCGGTGATGTCCTGGGGGCGAAGCGTCGTGCGGTAGTACATGTCGGTGCCGTTGTGCCCGGACCAGAACACGGTCAGCCGCTGGTCGGGCTCGACCAGGATCGAGGGCGCGCTGTGGTCGTCGTGGAAGATCTTTCCCACCACGTGCTCGCGCAGGAAGCCGAACCGTGGGTCATAGGCGCCGATCGTCACGCGCCCCCGCCAGTCAATCCAGCCGACGAACGTCTCGTCGTACTGGCCGTCGACCTGCACGGCGCGCGGGTCGCCGAACCAGCTCCAGGACCCATGCGCCCAGCTGACGATCTTCGCGTGAGCCGCAACGGCGGCGCGCACGGCGCCCGTCACCTGCGCGGGCGCGGCGGCCAGGATCCCCGCGAGCAGCACGGCGGCGAAAGCGGAGCGGCACCTCATAACGCGGGGCAGTCTATGTGGAATTCGCGAAGGCGAATTCCATGGAACTTCCGCTGGCGCGGAAGTTCCGGGACGGGCTCAGAGGTTCCAACTCGGTCCTTCCGTGGGCTCCGAGCGCGGCCGCGGGTCAGAGATTCCAACTCGGGTCGGCGCCGTGGGCCGCGAGCACGCGCGCGGCACCGCCTGAGAACGGGATCGACTCGATCCTGCCCTGGCCGGGCGCGTTGAACAATCCGCCGCGGTCGACCAGCACCGAGGCTCCGTCACGGGAGATCGCGGCGCCGGTGATCGCCGGGCCGCCGGATCCCAACCGCTGCGCCCGCCCCGTGGCCAGATCGATCGTCCACGCCTGGCTGGTGTTCTCCCCCACGTACTCGGCCACCAGGTGCCCGCCGGTGGCGGCGCTGGCGATCGGTGCCAGCCCGTCCATCGCCGGCGGCACCGGCAGATGGGTCAGCTGGGCTGGATGGCTGCCGTCGGCCCCCATCAGCCAGACCTGATAGGCGGGCTCCTCCCCCGCGCGCAGCCGCTCGCGGGCGAAGGCGATGCCGCTCGGCCCCCAGCTTGGGTAGAGGCTGCGGCCATCGTGGGTCAGGCTCCGACTGCCGGCGCCGCCGGCGCCGGTGATGTGGATGTCGGCGTTCGCGTTCACAGCGGTGCTCGGCGCCGCGGCGTAGGCGATCCGGTCTGACTGGTCGGGGGCGAAGCTGGCGCCGTAAATGGTGCCCTGGGCGATCAGCTTGACCGAGTCGCTGCGGGTGTCGATCACGGCCAGGCCCGACGCCGCGTCGCTGCCCGGATCGGTGCTGGCGAGCACGACGGCCAGATAGCGCGAGTCAGGCGAGAAGGCCACCGGCCGCGCGGTAACGCGAGCGGCCGTAAAGAACCGGCGCGGGGCGCCGCCGGAGGCCCAGAACACGTTCAGCGCGGCTACGCTCGCCGCGCCCGATGAGGCCGCCACCAGCCTCCCGTCGGGCGACAGCAGGGGATTGGTGCCGTTGCCGAGATGATGGCGTCGCCCGCCGCCGGCGTCGGCCAGCCAGACCTGGGCGGACGCGATCGAGCCGCCCGTGACGTAGGCGATCCGGGCGGGGACCGAAGCCCCCGAGCCTTGTGACACGACCGCCGCGACCGCGACCGCGACCGCCGCCACGGCGAGCGCCCCGAGGACGACGGCCAGCGTCCGCGTCATCCGATTAACCGGGCGTGCGCGCGATCGTGCCCCAGCCGACCACCAACTCCCCGTCCATCAGGCACGCGAGCTGACCGGGGGCGGCGCCGTCGGCCTGATCCTGCAGCTCCAGCGCCAGCGAGCGGTGCTCCCCGGCGGCGGGGCTGTCGAGCAACTGGGCGCGCAGAGGCTCGGAGTGGTAGCGCAGCTTCACGCTGTCCACGCGCGCGCCTCCGCGATGCAGACGGGCGGCCCTGATCGCGACGCGCTCGGTCGCCAGATCCGCGCGCGAGCCCACCAGCACCTGGCCGGTCCGGGCGTCCTTGTCGAGCACGTATAACGGGTCGCCCCGTCCGTCGAGCCCGAGCCCGCGGCGCTGGCCAACGGTGAAGCGGTGCTGGCCGCGGTGGCGGCCGAGCACGTTGCCGTCGCGGTCGACGAACACGCCGGGCCGGTCGTCCAGGCCGCCGTGGCGAGCGAGAAAGCGAGCGCGGTCGGTGCCGGCCAAGAAGCACAGATCCTGCGAGTCCGGCTTGGCGGCGACCGGGAGGCCGGCCTGGGCAGCGAGATCCCTGACCTGTGGCTTGGTCAACTCGCCGAGCGGGAAGCGCATCCGGGCCAGCGAGTCGGGCGCCAGCGCCGCGAGCATGTAGGTCTGGTCCTTGGCCGGATCGGCCGCCCGGCGCAGCAGCGGGCCGCGCTCGTGATCGGGCTCGGCGATCCGCGCGTAGTGGCCGGTGGCCAGCCGCTGGGCACCGAGGCGATCGGCCAGCTCGAGCATTGCGTCCAGGCGGACGTGGCCGTTGCAGCCGACGCACGGGTTAGGGGTCTCCCCCGCGGCGTAGCCGGCGATGAACGGCTCCACCACCCCTGCGCGGAAGCGCTCGCGCAGATCGATCGTGAAGTGCGGGATCCCCATTGAGTGAGCCAGCCGGCGGGCCTGGGTAACCGCCGTGGCCGAGCAGCAGCTGCGCTCGGGGTCGTTCTGAGCGTCGGCCCACAGCTCCAGCGTGACCGCCACGGTGTCGCCTCCGTCGGCGCACAGCAGCGCGGCTACGGCGCTGTCGACACCGCCGCTCATCGCAATCAGGGTGCGTCGCGCCTGGCCCGGAAGCGATGCATGCTCGCGCGCGGCGCCGCCCAGCGCACGAGCGAGGGCGTCGGCCGCCAGCTCGGCGGCGTGGAGCTTGGCCGGGCTGAGGCCGCCTAGCTCAGAGGCGATCTCTCCGGTTCCGATCAGGGCCGCCTCCAACAGCGGCCGACCCCTGATCAGCGTGACCGCGGCACTGGCGGCGGCGCTTGCCGCGCCGCACCCGTGGGCGTCAAAGCCGGCGTCGGCGACCGTGTCACGCCGCACTGCGACCGTGAAGCGGATCCGATCACAGCAGGATCCCCCGCCGGCGGTCACGGTGTAACCGCCATCAGGGTGGCGGTGCTGGCCCTGGGGCGAGGTCAGATGATGCTCGAAGGCGAGCGCGTCCATGCTCGGCGAGGATAGAGCGCCTGTGCAAGCGCTCCAGCCGTGTCGCCCTGCGGGGCGACCGGCGGACGGGATGTCCGGGCTGCTCAGCCGAGCAGCCGCAGGCCCAGCTCGCGCAGCTGTCCGGCCCCGACAGGGGCCGGGGCGCCGGTGAGCGGGTCCGCCCCGCTGGTCGACTTGGGAAACGCGATCACCTCGCGGATGTTCTCGCGGCCGACCAGCAGCGCGACAATCCGGTCGACCCCCATCGCGATGCCGCCGTGCGGCGGGGCGCCGTAGCGCAGCGCCTCCAGCAGGAACCCGAACCGCGCCTGGGCCTCCTGCTCGTCGATCCCGATCAGCTCGAAGATGCGCTCCTGAACGTCGCGGCGATGGTTGCGGATCGAGCCACCGCCGATCTCGTTGCCGTCGAGGACGAGGTCATAGGAGCGTGAGAGCAGGCTCGCGGGATCGTCGAGGTCGCCAGTGGGCGCCGTGAAGGGATGGTGCTCGGCGTCCCAGCGCCGCTCCTCGGCGCGCCAGCTGAACATCGGAAATTCGACGATCCAGCGGATGTCGTGCGCGCCGGGCGCAATCAGCTCAAAGCGCCGCGCCAACTCCAGCCGCAGTGCGCCGAGCGCCTGATTGGCCACGGCGCCCTGGTCGGCGACGATCAGCAGCAGGTCGCCGGTCGCGCCCTGGAGTGTCTGCGTGATCGCCGCGATCTGCGGGGCGGTGAGGAACTTGGCGATCGGCGAGCGCCATCCGGGCGGCTCATCCGTGACGAACGCCCACACCAATCCCTTGGCGCCGTGCTGCTTGGCCAGCTCGGTCAGTCCGTCGAGTTCTGAGCGCGGCAGCTCGCGCGCGCCGGCGTTGATCCCGCGCACCACGCCGCCCGCGGCCAGCGCGCCGGCGAAGACCTTGAACTCGGTGTCGGCCAGCGCCCCGCCGAGGTCGCGCAACTCGATCGCGAAGCGGGTGTCGGGCCGGTCTGAGCCGAACCGGACGACCGCCTCGGCGTGGGTCATGCGTGGCCACGGCGGGGCGGGCACGTCAAAGCCGGTGCTCTGGAAGACCGCACCCATCACCGCCTCCATCGTCTCCAGCACATCGCTCTCCTCGACGAAGCCCATCTCCAGGTCGAGCTGGGTGAACTCCGTCATGCGGTCCGCGCGCGAGTCCTCGTCGCGGAAGCAGCGCACGATCTGGAAGTAGCGCTCCAGCCCGCCGATCATCAGCAGTTGCTTGAACAGCTGGGGGGATTGCGGCAGCGCGTAGAAGGAGCCGGGCGCGATCCGGGCCGGGACCAGGAAGTCGCGGGCACCCTCCGGGGTGGAGCGGGTCAAGAACGGCGTCTCGATCTCCAGGAAGTCGTGCTCGTCGAGCACGCCACGGATCGTGGATATCACGCGGTGGCGCAGCGCGAGCGCCTCCTGCATCGGGGCGCGACGCAGATCGAGCGCGCGGTGGCGCAGACGCAGGTTCTCCTCCACCGCGATGTCCTCGTCGATCGGGAATGGCGGCGTTTCGGCGTCGGCAAGGATCTCCAGCTCTGACACGGCCAGCTCGATCTCACCGGTCGCCAGGTTGGGGTTGACGTGCTGGGGGTCACGCCGAGTGACGGTGCCCGCAGCGGTGATCACATCCTCGGAGCGCAGCGCGTGGGCGGTGGCATGGGCGCCGGCCGCGCTCTCCGGGTTGAACACCAGCTGCAGGATCCCCGAGCGGTCGCGCAAATCGATGAAGATCAGCCCACCATGATCGCGCCGTCGATGAACCCAGCCGGCCACCCGGGCGTGACTATCGGCGCGCTGCGCCGACAGCTGGCCGGCCCACGCGTCACGGAAGCCGTTGGGGACGGGCGCCCGCTTCATGCCAGCCGGCTCCCGCGCAGAATCGTCGGGATCACGCTGGCCGGCTCGACCTCCTGCTGCTCGCGGGACTCCATGTTCCTCAGGACCAACGGGGCGTCACCGTCCACGATCGCAACGTAGCGCGCGTCGAGCCGGTCCGCATGCTTGAGCTGACCCTTGAGCGAGCGACCGCTGAGCTCGAGCTGAGCGCTCAGCCCCGCACGACGGGCATCGTTGGCGAGCTTGAAGGCGGCGCGCGCGGCCCCCGGCTGGGCCAGCGCGACGAACAGGTCGACCAGCTCCGGCGCCAGCGGCAGCTCGCCCGCGGCAATCAGCATCCGCTCCACCCCGGCCGCCCAGCCCGACGCGGGCGTCGGAGCGCCGCCGAGCATCTCGATCAGACCGTCGTAACGCCCGCCGCCCCCGACGCCCGATTGCGCGCCCAGCGCGTCGGAGGTGAACTCGAACACCGTCCGCACGTAGTAGTCCAGGCCGCGCACCAGCGTCGGGTCAAGCTCGTAGCTCAGGCCGGCGTCGTCCAGTAGCTCGCGCACGCGCGCGAAGTGCTCCTCGTCCGAGGGCGCCAGGCGATCCAGAAGAGTCGGGGCGCCGCGCATGGTTTCCCGGGTGGTGCGGTCCCCGGCGTCGAAGGCGCGCATCGGGTTAAGATCGATCCGGGCGACGACCTCGGGCGAGAGGGCGTCCTGGTGGGCGCGCAGGTAGGCGGTTAGCTCGTCCCGGTACACGGCGCGCGTCTGCGGCGTGCCGAGGCTGGAAAGACGCAGCCGCGTGTCGCGAACCCCGAGTGCCTGCAGCAGCTCGGCGAGCAGCAGGATCAGCTCCGCGTCGGTCTCCGGCGTGGCGGATCCGATCGCCTCGGCCCCCACCTGCCAGAACTGGCGGTAACGCCCGCGCTGCGGCGCCTCGGCGCGAAAGAAGCTCGACAGGTACCACAGCTTCACGGGCTGGGGGAGCTTGTGCATCCCGTGCTCGAGGTAGGCCCGGCACACGGGTGCCGTGCCCTCAGGGCGCAGCGTCAGCGAGCGTCCGCCGCCGTCGTCGAACGTGTACATCTCCTTTGAGACAATGTCGGTCGCCTCGCCCACGCCGCGTGAGAACAGCTCGGTGGCCTCGAACGTCGGCGTCTCGATCCGGCGGTAGCCGGCTGCGCCCAGCAGCTTGCTGGCGCGGGATTCGAGCACCTCGCGCCGGGCTGCGTCATCGGGAAGCACGTCATACGTGCCGCGGGGCGCTTGGATCGGGCTCACCGCTGCGCGAGTGTCGTGAGTCGAAATCTCTGACTCACGACACTAACTCGCGCAGGAAGGGATTGGTCGCGCTCTCCTGTCCGAGCGTGGTGATCCCCATGTGACCGGGATAGACGGTCGTCTCAGGCGGGAAGGTGGACGTCAGCGAGCCGATCGAGGCCAGCAGCGTCGGCCAGTCCCCGCCGGGGAGATCGACGCGCCCGACCGAACCCTGGAACAGGACGTCGCCGGAGAACAGCGCGTCCTCACCGCGGGCCGCGTAGGTGACATGGCCCGGGCTATGACCGGGCGTGAACACCACGTCGAAGGTCAGGCCGGCGAGCTCCAGCGTGTCGCCGCCGGCCACCGTGTGATCGGCTTCGTAGCTCTCAAACGGCCCGAACCCCGGCCAGGGGACAAAGTCCATGATGTTGGCCAGTACGTGGGTCTCGAGCTCCGGGCAGTAGACGGGCGCCCCGGTCGCCTTGGCGACCGGGGCCACGGCGCCGATGTGGTCAAAGTGCGTGTGCGTGATCAGGATCGCGGCAACGAGCTCGATTTCGAGCGACTTGAGCGCGGCGAGGATTCGCGGCGCGTCGTCGCCCGGATCCACGATCACGGCCTCGGTGGCGTCCGGGCGGCGCACGATGTAGCAGTTCTCCTGCACCGGGCCGACGGTGAACATGCGCGCGTCGATCATTTTCCGGCGTTCTGCTTGCGCTGACGGCGGTTGTAGAGATAGCGCTCCAGGTAATAGCCGCTCGGCACGTACAGACCGAACGCGAAGATGCCGAACACGATCGATGCCGCGACGTTCCCCTTCGAGGTCAGCAGCAGGAAGACGAACATCAGCGCCGCCGCAAGCCCCGCCCGCTTGAACGAGGCCTCCCAGGTCGGCGGAGTGTTCAGCCGTTGCGCCCGAGCTTGTACTTTGGACTGCTTCTTCTTCTCATCGGCGCTCAGGGGGCGGCCGGTGCGCCCGCGCGCGGAAACCGTGCCGGCGGCGGTTCCGCGGTGCTTGCTGCGGCGCTTGCGCTTGGTCTGGGCCATTGTTCTATGGAGCTTACTTGCGCGCCGCGCGTAACGGGTGGCGCGTGAGGACTTCTTCGATCGTTTGGCACCCGTCACTGGTGGCGCGTGAGAGCTTCCTCGATCGTGTCGCGGTTTCTAACCAGCAGGTCGGCCGGGAAGCCATCGAACGCCGCCGCCGGCGCCAGGCCGACGAGCTCGGCCGCCACCGCGACGGCGTGGCGGCGGATCGCCTCGACGACTGTGGCCAGTGGCGTGGCGCGATGGTCCTCGACGTTCATCGACACCTGCGCCACCCGTGGGCCCGACAGCCACAGCCCGATCGCTCGCAGTCCGGGCAGCCCCTCGCCTCCCCCTTCCCGGATCAGCGCGGCGATCGCCTTGGCCTCGCGCTCAGTGGCCGGCGCCGCCAGCTCGACGTTGAACGCCACCAGGGGCGCACGGGCGGCGACGAGCACCGCCCCGCCGGTGGGATGCAGCCGCCGGGGACCGAAATCAGGCGTGAGCTCGCCGGCGGCGATCCGCTGGGCCAGCGTCGCCGGGCCGCCGCGGCGCAGCTGTGCCCGCGTGCGGCCGTCGGCGAGGATGCCGTACAGGAACACGGGCAGCTGCAGCTGATCGCCGAGCAGGTCGGCGAGCACCAGCGCCTCGGCGCACGCGGCGCCCCGGTCGGCGTCGCTGCGGTAGACGATCGGCGCCACGTCGATCGCGCCGACGCGTGGGTGGATCCCCGTGTGCTGGTCGATCCGAACCTGGTCCAGCGCCACGGCGGCGCCGTCGGTGACCCTTCTCGCCAGCGTTCCGGGCGGCCCGGCAAGCGTGAACACGCTGCGGTGGTGGTCCGGGTCGGCGTGGACGTTGAGCAGTGGGGAGCCGAACGCAGCAGCGATCGCGTCGATGGCGTGACGGCTGCGCCCCTCGGAGACGTTGGGGACCGCCAGCAGGGTGCCGGTCACTGCCCGTCGTCGTGGTCATTTAGCACGTATCGCCCAGCCTCCAGCACGGTGCGCCCGTCGACCTGCAGCGAAGCGTCGAGCACCACCACGTCGAGATGGATCGGTACCGAGACCGTGCCGCCGATCCCGGCGCTGGCGCCAAAGGCGACGTGCACCGTGCCGAGGATCTTCTCGTCCTCCAGCACGTTGCCGATAAGGCGCGCGCGCTCGTTGGTGCCGATGCCGAGCTCGGCGAGGTTGGTGCCGAGCTCCCCGTGCACCTGGAGTCGCTTCAGGTACTCCGGGCCCAGGCCGCCGTCGGCGGCGACGATCCGGCCGCCCTGCACGGTCAACGTCGCCGGCTGCTCGGACAGGCCGAACGGGGCAAGAGAGGCGGCGACGATCCTCCCCTCCCCTCCCGCGGGCGCGATGAAGCCCTCGCCGCAGGGCAGGTTTCCAAACGCACCGGCCGCGGTCAGGTCGCCGTCGTCAGACAGGCCCGTGCGGCCACCCAGGTCAAGCCGGAAATCCGATCCGCGCGGGCACGTGAGCCGCGCCTCCTCGGCGTCGCCAAGCAGCGCCGCGACGGCCTGGGAGCGCGACGCCATCAGATCGAAGTCGATCGCCATCGCGCGCGCCAGCATGTCCTCGGTCACCCCCGGCAGCGTCGCGCCGCGGGCGCCGGCCTCAGTGGCCCGCTTGCGCGCGGTGGTGTGACTGAGCGAGCGGCTCGTCGGCGCAATGAACACGTCGCAGGCACCCAGGGCAGCGGCGACCGACCGGGGCGGCTCGGTACCGTCAGTGGCCCGCTCGTCCATCACCATCAGCACGCTGTCGGCGCCGACCGCCGCAGCCTCGACGCGCAGCGCCTCGCCGATCGAGCGCGTGCCGGCGTCGACGATCACGAGCACGTCCTCGCCTTCCCGGATCGCCAGGCAGCGTGTGACTACGGCCTGCAGCGCGGCAGTCAGATCGGACATCGCGCGGATCATATGGACCGGGTGGGCCTGGGCGCCCGGCGGGTCCTGTGTCCCCCGGGGTCTCCCGCGGGGCGAGGGTTCTCCGCCGGCGCGTGTCACGATCCCGAACCGGCGCGTGTGACGATCATGAGCCGGCGCATGCCGCGATCCCGAGCCGACGCATGCCGCGATCCCGAGCCGACGCATGCCGCGATCCCGAGCCGACGCATGCCGCGATCCCGAGCCGACGCATGCCGCGATCCCGAGCCGACGCATGCCGCGATCCCGAGCCGACGCATGCCGCGATCCCGAGCCGACGCATGCCGCGATCCCGAGCCGACGCATGCCGCGATCCCGAGCCGACGCATGCCGCGATCCCGAGCCGACGCATGCCGCGATCCCGAGCCGACGCATGCCGCGATCCCGAGCCGACGCATGCCGCGATCCCGAGCCGACGCTGCGATGTCAGTGCCGCGTTCCGGAAGTCCTTTGCCGGTCTGGCGAGCGGCTAGGCGTAACTGGGCGTGCTCCCCGGCCTGGCTTGTACCGGACACGTATTCAGGCGGCCGCGGGACGGCGGTCAGGCGCGTCGAAACACAGCCAAAGCGCTACGGGATTCCGAGAACGGTGCACTAGACTGCCCGCTCCTCGCCGGAGTAGCTCAGTCGGTTAGAGCAGCGGAATCATAATCCGCGTGTCGGGGGTTCGAGTCCCTCCTCCGGCATTCAGCTAGTTCGGGCAAATCCCTGGAAATCAAGCGGATGTAGATCGTAGAGATTGGGTGCATCGGTGCCCAACGATCCCCTACAGATATCAGCGGCGCTGACAGTCCTGTCCATATTCCTGTCCACATTTCACGGCTCTAAGTGTCCGATCTCGGCGGCGAGGTAGGCCTCCAGCTTCTCGCGCGCGGTGGTGCCGCGCGGAACCGGCAGATTCTTGATGTAGCGGCCGGTCGTCACCAGGTCCGCGTGCCCCAGGTACTCCTGGATCTGCTTGAGGTTGTAGCCGGCCGCCATCAAGAAGCTGGCGTACGTGTGGCGGGCCTCGTGCAGCGTCACGCGGGCGAGCCCGGCTCGCTCCCAGGTGGCGTCCGCGCGGGCCTGCCACTTGCCCGAAAGCACTGAGCGCTTGACGATCCGCCCAGTCTCTGGACGGCCCACGCGCATCCACTCCTCACGCAGGATCTTCTTCAGCGGACCGACCATCGGGACGCGCCGCCCTTCGCCTGCGTCGCTCTTCGACTTGGCGACCATGATCTCGTCGGCCTCCCAGAACACATGCGGCCACTGCGCCCGGCCGATCTCGCTGCGGCGCATGCCGGTGTAGAACGCGAGGCCCCAGCCGGCCCGGTCGCCGGTCTCGCGCGAGCGCCGGCCATCAGGTGTCTTGTAGAGCTCCCAGCGCCTGACTTTGCCGACGAGCGCGTCGCTCACGCCGAAGCGCCGTCCGAGCGCAACGGCGCTCTGGCTTGACGCCCGGATCTCAGTGACGGACTCCCAGCTCAGCGCTCCGGCACTGTCGCTCACCGGAAGCGCCTCGATCAGCTTCGCCGCCTCGTCGGCGGTCGCGACCCGCTCCCGCAGCTTCCCGTCGTTCGCCGGCATCTCGAGCTCGCGCGTCGGGTCGTTCGTGACAACCCTCAGATTCGGACGCCTGGCGTACGCGTAGATGTGCCGGATCACCGCAAGGTACGTGGCGATCCGCGAGTGCGACTTGCCGTCCCGGACGAGCTCGTCGATGATCGACTGCCAATAGGAATCGTCGAGCGCCGCGATCGGCCGCCGCCCGCACCGATGGATCAGCGCCAGTGATCGAGCAGCGGCTTTTGTGTCGCGCCCACCCGCGCCGCCGAACAGGACGCCTCGGTAGTCGGCGATCGTGGTTTCCGACAGCTGCTTGCTGCGGCCGCGGCGCCGTGCATAGGTACCGGCCTCGACAAGCGCCCACCACTCCGTCGCGACATCCCCGAAGGTCGGCCCGTCGCGCCGGCTCGTCCGCACCGACCGCTCAGCTCTAGCTTCGTGCCCGTCCCAGCTGACCGCCGAGGCGCGATCCTTTGAACACCGGGCTCCATCGAGCCTTGCCATCGATCCAGCGGCGCGTGCGGTAGGACGGCTCGCATCGGCACCGCCGCGCCTCATCGTCGTAAGCCGGGCAGCTTCGACTGTGGCGGACATAGAGGCCGGTAGTGCGAGTCTTGCGGTATTCGTCAGGCATCGAGTTGCTGGGCGGTTGGCTGGACACGTCGTCGTCACACCCGAGCCGCCACAGCCGATGATCCCGCGCGAACGGCCCCGTAGCAAGCTCCGCCCGCGCGGAGCGGTGCTCACGCGACGGCGCTGGCGCTGGCGCTGGCGAAGCGAGCGTGCTCGTTTACCCAGCGATCGAGCGAGCCAGGCTCGATCAGCAGTAATTGGCCGCACGGCACAACCTTCACAAACGGCTGCACGTAGCGCTCGAAGTGCGCCACGCTCATCCCCAGCGACGCGGCCGCCTCGGCCCTTGTGAGCAGGCGGCGCGGCACCGTCTCGATAGGACGATTCCGAGAACGCCTAGGCACCCGGGAAACCTCCTCGGCCGCCAAACGATAAGGCGAGCATCAGCGGTGGTGAAGTCCGCTGGGAGGATCGACCGATTGCACGAGTGTCGGCCGCATACGGACAAGGTTTGCCGGCGAGGTCGGGCTCCCAGCTATCGAGCCCTGCTTAACCGACGCCCGCTTGCCATCCGATCGCGCAACCCGAAGATGTGGACGGACCTGCTCCACGAAGTACACCTCACTGCAGCCGAGCGAGGCGCACGCCTCCTGCTGCGTAAGCGCGATCCTCGGAACCGGCTCGACCGTCGTGACGGCCGTCCCCTCCGAGGCAGGCGCTACGGCCCGCCTCCGGCGCTGCGCTCGGCCGAACTCGCTGATCTGGGTGCTCACGACACTGCGCTCCGTTTCAATCGCCGCTGGAAAGGACTGCCTTCTAGGTACAGCGTTTCGGGCCGTGAATCCCGATCTCCGCGGCCGCTTGCTGCACGGTCGTGCGCGTTCGGTCGGCGATTGGCGATGACCTCCCGCCCGGCCGGCCGCGCGTCGTCAGTAACGACGCCCTCCCGCGACCGTCGATCGTCACCGCCAGCCTGGACGATCTGCTTGGCGGCCGCAGCCCGTGCCGCCTCCCAGCTCCCGTAGACGGCGGTCACGACCCCGGCGGAAGGCCAGTCGCCTGTGCTGAGTCGCTCGAGCGGCTCGCCGCCACGGCGACGCGCGTGCGTGCGCGACCAGTCGTACGACGACGGCAGCCGACCGTAGCGGGTGCACCAGCGCAGCATGGCGTCGAGCACGCGCTCCCGAGTCCAGCGGCGCTCGATCGCACCCGGGTGGCACGCCTTGCAATACGCGTAGGCGTCCCCCTTCCCGTTCCGTGGCTGGGTGTAGGCGCCGCAGCCGCGGCACACCCCCTGGTAGCGGGCCTTGACCGCCCGCGCCTTCTCCCCGGTCGGGTCATAGAAATACGCCTTGACCGTCGCCGGAGCGCGACCGAGGCGCTCCGCGATCTGCCTGATCGAGAGACCCTCGAACTCACGGTAATGCCGCGCCAGGGCAGCTGCCCGGCGACGCTCGAGAACCCCACCCGTTCCCGAGATTGACGCCTTGCCCGTCACGCCGAGTCACGCTACCTCGCTCAATTGGCGTTTCCGTCGAGGTCGACAGCCTCGCACGTGCGAACGCGCCGGACCATCTGCGCGCTCAGACACCCCGAGCACGCCGCCCTGATCGCCCGCGTGCTCGCGATCCCCGCCAAACGATCAGAGAAACGGATCGTCACGTTCCTGACCCCCAAGGAGCTCAAAGCGCTCCTGAACAGCCCCGACCGCACGACCTGGGCCGGACGACGCGACCACGCGCTGCTGCTCACCGCGGTGCAGACCGGACTGCGCGTCTGAGAGCTGATCGGACTGACCAACGCCGACGTGCAACTCGCTACCGGCCCGCACGTTCGGGCGTTCGGCAAGGGCAGGAAGGAAAAGGGTCGCGCCGCTCACCAGCCAGACCGTCGCAGTGCTCAAGATCTGGACACGCGAGCGCGGCGGCCGACCAGCCGACCCGCTGTTCCCCACCCGGACCGGCAGACCACTGACCCGTGACGCGATCGAACGACGCTTCGCCAAACACCTCCAAACCGCGCAGCCCAAATGTCCGACGCTCTACTCCAAGCGAGTATCGATGCACGTGCTGCGCCACACCGCCGCGATGATGCTGCTCACCGCCGGCGTCGACACCTCCACCATCGCGCTATGGCTCGGCCACGAACAGGAGCGCACGGCGCACATCTACCTGTACGCCGACCTGGCGATCAAACAACGCGCGCTTGACCGCGTCACACCCCCCAACGGCCGTCCCGGACGCTACCGGCCACCCGACCGCCTGCTCGCCTTCCTCCAAGACCTCTGACCTGACGGATCATGCCGACCTCGATCGCGGCGATCACCCCAATCTGCGGGAGATTTCAGATCAAGGTCGGCATGACCGCAAGGTCGGCATTACGCTGCTGCACACCGCTGCCAAGCACCCCACTCAAGCTCGACCGCGACTGGCCCTGGGCCAGCGCGCGCGGCCACGTTTGAGCGACTGCGGGCGATCCCCGGGCTCACCTGCACGCCAACCGCGCAGGCGGCCATCACCGAGGATCACACCCAGCACCCAAAGGGTCGGCCCCTGCCCAGAATCGACGGCCGCGGCACACCCCCGTCCGCACCATCACCGACCAAACCACGATCCAGAACGTCACTCGCACTCACAGCGCCTCCTCACCATCGGCGCGAGCCAACCAACTCACCACGATGGCGCCATCGGCGCTTCGAGGCTAGCCGCGCCCGCCATGCCGAGCGAGACCCCGCCACGCCAGGCCGTGCGTGCCATGCCATAAACGCCACGCCAGGCCGTCCCGTGCCTTGACACGCCTGCCCCAGCCTCGCCGGCCCACGACCGCCATGCCTGGCCGTGCCCGGCCATCTCGTGTCTTGCCCCGCCCCGGCGGCCCGTGACGTGCCCCGGCCCCGCCCACGCTGCCGCGCCTCACCATGCCGTCCTTGACCCGCCAGACCCCGCCACGACTGACATGCCGAGCCGTGCCAACCGCGCCCCACCCAGCCTCGCCCCAACAGCCAAGCCAACCCATGCCCGTCCCAGCCTGCCCGTGCCTAGCCCCGAGCGCCAAGCCACACCTCCCCAGCACTCCCGCGCCATGCCATGTCACTCGTCAAGATCGGGCTCATCCTCGCGGCTTAGGCCGGTTACTGCGACCTTGGGGCGATACTCTGGATGACCGGGCCTGAATACGGTACAAGGGTACTTCCGCCAACAGCAGACATGCCCACTATCTGACAGGTAAATGGTCCGTGAGTGTAGGTGCCCACCGGCGCTCCAGTCCCAGGTTTCCCCATTGCGAAGCCGACATCGCCTCCATTGTCAGCCGGTATTGGCTCGCCGATATTACGTACGGGACCGGGAGCCAGTTGTCTTACTCCAGCCTCGCTGCCAGTCTGATCAACAAATGCCACTTCGACTTGTTGGATCTTGGCAGGGTCAGTGCCGTCGGCAGCGGTAGGGAACTCAACCGTAGCGGACTTACTGCCATCTGCGCCCTCGCTGCACTCATAGCGCCCTATGTACGGCAGCCCAGCTTGGCCAGCGGCGATTGCGGCCGTTGTCGATGTCGTCACGTCCGGGCTGGACGTGGACTGAGGCCCGGTTGCGGCTTGCGGTGCGGCTTGCGGTGCGACGGCCGTCCCGCAGCCGGCAACAGCAACAGCAACGGCAGCAGCCACAGCAACGATGGTGCCGATTTTCCTCATGGTGCTCCTCCTGATGGTGGTTGGCACTACACAACTTCCACAATCTCGCTTGCGACAAACGCCACGTCACTCGTCAAGATCGGGCTCGTCATCAGACCGGCTGGAAGGGTGCGCTGGGAGGTCGAATACGCGGCATGATTCGATAACGTCCGTTTCGGCCGGGGAGTGCAGCCGAGACGGCGTGCGGGGTGACCAGCTCCGGCCTGTGGTGACTCGCGGCGGCCGCGCGGACCGCCCCATTCTGCTGGCGCTGAGACGCGCAGGGTCGAGCTCAGTCCTCTGAATCCAGCTCGCCCGCCGTCGTCGCCCGCTCGTAGTCCGTCTCGCAAAACTCTCGTCACCCCAGCCCTCGTGATCCGATACGAGCCCGCCCGGATCCACGCGCGAAGCATCCGCGGTTCCCCGGTCAACGCCGTGATCGGTGGGCACACCAGGCCTCGGTCGCACGCGTAGTCGGGCCGCAATATCTCCGCAACATGGCTCACGGGGCCTGCCACTGACCGTGAGAGCAAGGTACAGGCGTGGACCGCGCCACGCTGTATTCCGCACTGCTGCACCTCGCGGCCGGCGCCCACAGGTCCTGCGCGCCGCTCCGCCCGCGCTCTCTCCCGCAAACTCCGCTAGATGACCCGTGCGCGCAGCACGATGAGTCCGAGCCCAACGGTTGCGAGCCCACGACACCACAGCAGCGAGAGACGCGGGACGTTGTGGTCGGTACCTGCAGCACTGGCGTCACCGGGGGGCCTCCTCGTCTTTGCGTGCGAAGACGGTGGTTCTCACCGCGGACAGAGGATCCGCCCGGCGGTCTTTGCTGACAAGGCGACCAAGGTGGATGATGCAGCCACCCGTGCGCGACAATCATGGCGGTTCGCTCGCCCCGGCCCCTCGTCCAGCTGCACGTAAGTGGCCGGCGACAGTCGCAGCGCATCGGGCGCGGACGTGCCCGCGAGCATCCGAGCCGAAGATATGCTCTACTTTCCTGGATCTGGGGGCTGACGGCTCGAAGTCGGCCTCCGGATAGATCCAGGCGAGATAAGGGGCGTGGGGCGCTGAACAACGAGACACAAGGGCTGTCAGTAGTCCAAGCGGCGCCGCATGCGCGTTCAGCGGTTGAACTGAAAGACATCATCGAAGCCGAGCGACGCGGTCTGCCATTTCTGCTTTGGCGCGACGCGGACGGCACCCAGCAGCTCTTCGAACTCAGCGGGCTTACTCAGGTGACCATCGGCCGGCGATCGAGCAACGATGTCGTTCTGGCCGCCGATGGTGAAGTGTCGCGTACGCACGCGCGGCTGGAGCTGATCGGTGAGGACTGGACGATCGCCGACGACGGATTATCACGAAACGGGACGCACATCAACGGCGCGCGGATCTCCCAACGCAAGCGCCTAGCCCGGAACATTCAGTAAGGGCGTGAGAGGTACTCGGGTGGCTCCCGCTCGGCGGT
>OCTA010001745.1_pt1 | contig 19898 bp, 21 predicted proteins | sample 1538991 | NCBI WGS metagenome assembly OCTA01 (sample SAMEA3539302, study PRJEB22396) | soil metagenome | biome: tundra; feature: field; material: soil | place: USA | collected 2010-05 | depth 0.15 m | reverse complement strand
AACTCCACCACCATTTCCGGGGGCTTGCGCCCGTAGGGCACGCGCGCCGTGTCGCCCAGGTAGACGAAATCGCGGTGCGGCATGCGGCGGCGCAGCGCCTGGAGGACGGTGAGGCCGCCGACGCCGGAATCGAAGACGCCGATGGCGTGGCGCAGCGGGTTTTTCGAAGTCATCTACTTTCATTTTGCACGCTCGGGGCCATTCGCCGTGCGATAATCGAGATTCCCAATGAGAGCCCGCGTTTTTGTCACGTTGAAGTCCACGGTTCTGGACCCCCAAGGTCAGACGGTTCGCTCGGCGCTCCACGGCCTGGGTTATCCCGGCATCGAGGATGTGCGCCAGGGCAAGTACTTCGAGATCGCCATCGCCGCCGGCATCGTGCCCGAACAAGCCCGGAAGGATATCGAAACCATCGCCCACGAAGTCCTCGCCAATCCCGTCATCGAAGAATACCGCATCGAAATTTTGGATTGATCGCATTTCTCCCGGTCCGCTTTTCCGCCGCATCTATAATAGTCTCTATGTGTGGAATCGTCGGGTACATCGGGAACCGCAAGGCGGTGCCGATCATTCTGGAGGGGCTGAAGCGGCTGGAATACCGCGGCTACGATTCGGCTGGGCTCGCCGTCTATTGCGGCGATAATCAGCTCGAGGTTCGCCGCGCCCAGGGTAAGCTGCGCAATCTGGAGGATGTCATCCGCATGAACCCGCTGGACGGGTCTTGCGGCATCGGCCACACCCGCTGGGCCACTCACGGCCGTCCCACCGAAGAGAACGCCCACCCCCATCGCGACTGCAAGGGCGACGTGGTCGTGGTGCACAACGGAATCGTCGAGAACTATCTGCCATTGAAACAGCGCCTCCAATCCGAAGGCCACGTTTTCAAGACGGAAACGGACACTGAAGTGATCGCGCACCTGATCGAGGGACACCTCACGGGCAACCTCGAGGAAGCCGTGCGCGGGGCCGTGAAGGAGATCTCCGGCGTGTTCGCGCTGGCCGCGATCTCGCGCTCCGATCCCAACAAGATCGTGGCGGCGCGCTCCGGGCCGCCGGTGGTGATCGGCATCGGGGACAACGAGTACTTCGTCGCTTCCGACGTCCCCGCCATTCTCAACCACACCCGCGACATGTTTTTCCTGGCCGACGGCGATATGGCCGTGCTCACCCCGGGCGGCGTCTGGTTGAGCGATTTCGACGGCCACCCGGTCAACCGCCAGGTCTCCCACATTCTGTGGGACCCCATCATGGCGGAAAAGGGCGGCTACAAGCATTTCATGCTCAAGGAGATCTTCGAGCAGCCGCGCGCCGTGCGCGATACCACGCTGGGGCGCGTGGGGCAGGAGACCGGCCGCATTTTCCTGGATGAAATGGATATCCGGCCGGAAGAGTTCGCGCGCTTTCGCCAGGTGAAGATCATCGCCTGCGGCACAAGCTGGCACGCCGGGCTCGCCGGCAAGTTCATGATCGAAAAGCTGGCGCGGCTTCCCGTCGAGGTCGATTACGGCAGCGAGTTCCGCTATCGCGATCCCATCGGGCTCGAAGGCGCCCTCACCGTGGTAGTTTCGCAATCGGGCGAGACCGCCGACACGTTGGCGGCGCAGCGCGAAGCCAAACGCAAAGGCTCCAAGACGCTGGCCATCTGCAACGTGGTGGGATCGATGATCACCCGCGAATCCTCCGGTACCATCATCACCCACGCCGGTCCCGAGATCGGCGTGGCGTCCACTAAGGCCTTCACCTGCCAATTGACCGCCCTCTTCATCCTGGCCATGTACCTTGGCCAGGCCAACGGCAGCCTGGATGAGAGCGCATCCCGCTGCCTGGTTCAGGAATTACTGCGGATTCCCGGCAAGCTCGAGACTATCCTCAACAACGATGCGCTGTACGAAGCGCTGGGCCGGGACCTGCACCGCGCCTCGGACTTCCTCTTCCTCGGCCGGGGCGTGCATTTCCCCATCGCTCTCGAAGGCGCGCTCAAGCTGAAGGAGATCTCCTATATCCACGCCGAAGGTTATCCAGCCGGGGAAATGAAGCACGGGCCCAACGCCCTCATCGACGAGAACCTGCCGGTGGTGGTCGTGGCGACGTACGACGCCGCCAGCGCGGAAAGCCGCATCCTCTACGAAAAAACGCTGTCGAACATCCAGGAAGTGAAGGCGCGCGAAGGCATCGTGGTGGCGCTGGTCACCGAGGGCGATCGGGACGTCCGGAAAGTCGCCGATCACGTCATCGAAATCCCGCCGTCCCACGAGCTACTCGCGCCGATCCTGGAAATCGTGCCGCTGCAACTCCTGGCCTATCACATCGCAGTGCGCCGCGGCTGCGACGTCGATCAGCCCCGCAATCTCGCCAAGAGCGTGACCGTCGAATAGCGCCATGTTGCGTCAGACTTCGCACCACCTGACTGTCCCCACGCGCGGTAAGGGCTTGTATGAAATCACGGACCAGATGGCCGCCTGGGCCGGCGCCACTGGTATCCGCACGGGTCTGCTCACGGCATTCGTGCGGCACACTTCCGCCTCGCTGACCATCCAGGAGAACGCCGACCCGGATGTCATTCACGATCTGAACGCGTTCTTCAACCGTCTGGTCGCCGAAGATAACCGGCTATACCGGCACACGGTCGAAGGCGCCGACGACATGCCCGCGCATATCCGCGCCGCGCTTACCCAGACCCACATTTCCATTCCTGTCGAAGCCAGCCGGTTGGCCTTAGGCACGTGGCAAGGCGTCTACCTCTTCGAGCACCGCGCCGCCCCCCATCACCGAACCATCGCCCTGCACCTCATCGGGGAGGACTAACCGGCACTCGTACGTTAGGTCAGGCGAGCAGGTTCATTGCTCAAAGTAGCGCTTGGGGGTCTGACCGAGTTCCCGCCGGAACATCGCGATGAATGCGCTGGCGCCGTTGTACCCGAGCTCCAGCGCGACGGCGTTCACGCACTCACCGGCTGCCAACCGGCGAAGCGCATGCAGCACTTTTTGCCGGCGCAGCCATTGACCCAGGCTCATCGCCGTCTCGGCGAGGAACAACCTTTCCATGGTCCGGCGGCTGGCGCCACATTGACGCAACATTTTGTCCATGGGCGCCGTTCCGCCAGGGTCCTCATTGGCCAGGGCCGCGAATTGCGCGGCACGGCGATCTTGCGGCATGGGCAATTGCAGGGGGACGGCGGTGAGCACTTTCAATTCGTCGAAGAGGACGCCGATCAGCCGGTTCTGTTCGGGAACGCTCGAATCCAGAGCGCCCAGGTGAACGGTGCGGAGGATCAACTCGCGCAAGAGCGGCGTCACATTCACGACCGAACAGGCCGGCAAAGCGCGTTCGAAGAGCCCGGCCTTCCGTTGCCGGGCCCGGATGTACAGCGTCCGGAGCGCGACCACTCCGCTCATCTCCACGCGGTACTGGAACCCCGCGGGAATCCATACGCCGCGGTGGGGCGGAACCACCCATGCGCACCGGTCGGTCCGGACGGTCATCACCCCCCGCGTGGCATAGATCAACTGATGCCAACCGACGGCCTTCGGCGGGACCACCTGGTGCGGGGCGACGGTCTGCCCGCCGCGAAAGGTCACGCCGAAGCTGCGTACCTCCACCGTGCTGTCGTCCCTGTGGCGGGAAATCGGCATCTATTGGCAAGATAGCGTAATCCTGGCACGGGAGCCAGTGGGTAGAATCCACTGAGAGAGGAATCACAAGTACATGTCCTGCGTAGCCCATTTTGCGATCAACGCCGACGACGTGCCGCGTGCGCGCCGCTTTTACGAGAATGTTTTCGGCTGGAAATTCCAGGCCTGGGGTCCCCCCGGTTTCTACATGATCGACACGGACTCGCCGCCCGTGTCCGCGCCGTTACGGGGCTCCCTACAGCAGCGCCGCGAAATTGTCGCGGGTGTTCCGATGCGCGGATTTGAGTGTACGATTTCGGTAAGCGACATCCGCGCCACGGCGGCGGCGGTGGAGGCGAACGGCGGCAGCATCGTCATGCAGACTTGCACGCTGGCGGGCATCGGACAGTTGCTCTTCTTCCAGGACCCCGAAGGCAACGTCGCCGGGGCGATGCAGTTCGACGTGAAGGCGGAGTAGCGGCGCTCAGTTGTATTGTCTGCGGACGCTGGGGCGCTCGGACCGGGTTTCGGGAGGCTCCCGTTTCTTCTCCTCGGCCGCGAATCCTCTCTCTTCGCTGCGGCTGATCCGGCGGTGCGCATACAGGCCTTCCAGGATGAACTCGGCCGCCGACGCGCGCACGGCATCCGGCTCGTTGGCGCTTAGACCGAGGGCCTTGGTCTTTTCCATCAGGCCCTGAATCCCGGCGAGCTGCTTGACCATGGCGGCCGAATCCAGGTTCTCATCTAATTTCAGCGATCCGCCGAGGTCGAACCATTGGATGATGTGGGAAACGTTGGCGCCTTCGAAATACAGGTTGTACACCCGGCCCACCGCCGCCCGGATGAGGTCGCGCGCCACGGCGTCGCCGCCCTTCAACTCGCCCTCGTACTCCAGCTCCAGTTTTCCGGTGATGGCCGGCAGGGCGGAGTAGAGATCGACGATGCGCGGCGCGGCCATCTGCTCCCGCGCCTTCAGCGCGCGCCGCTCGGCGTTGGAAACCACGTTTTCGAGCGCCGAGATGGGCAAGCGCTGGGAAACGCCCGAGCGCTTGTCGATACGCTTGTCCTCGCGGGCCAGAAAGGCCAACTGCTCCACCGTCCGCCGGATGTAAGCCGGGACGCGCACCTCGACCGGCGACGGACGGTCGAGCCACGCCTCCTGCCCGGTGATGGCGATGCCGTGGTCCAGCGTGGCGGGGTAGTGCGTGCGGATCTCGCTCCCGATGCGGTCCTTGAGGGGGGTGATGATCTTGCCGCGGGCGGTGTAGTCTTCCGGATTCGCGGTGAACACCAGCGCCAAGTCCAAAGGCAGGCGGATAGGGTATCCCTTAATCTGCACGTCGCCTTCCTGCATGATATTGAAGAGCCCAACCTGGATTTTCCCGGCGAGATCGGGCAGCTCGTTGATGGCGAAGATGCCGCGATTGGAACGGGGAAGCAGGCCGTAGTGCACGGTCAGCTCGTCGGAGATGTCCTGGCCGCGGCGGGCCGCCTTGATGGGATCGATATCGCCGATCATATCGGCGATGGTGACGTCGGGCGTGGCGAGCTTCTCGACGTATCGTTGTTCGCGGCGCAGCCACGCGACCGGGGTTTCGTCCCCCCGTTCGGCGAGCAGGTCGCGGCAGCGGCGGCAGATGGGCCGGTAGGGGTTGTCGTGGATCTCGCAGCCTTCCACGTAGGGAATGGTCTCGTCGAGCAGCGCGGTGAGCATGCGGATGAGACGTGTCTTGGCCTGCCCGCGCAGCCCCAACAGAATGAAATTGTGGCGCGACAGAACGGCGTTGACGATCTGCGGGGCAACCGTATCCTCATACCCCACAATTCCGGGAAACAGCGCCTCTCCGCGCTGGAGCCTGCAGATCAGGTTATTCCTGAGCTCGTCCTTGACGGACCGGTCGCCGATCCTGGCTTCGGAAAACGGACTTTCGCGCAGCGCGCCCAGGGTGCGGGGTGATTCAGCGGCCTTAGACGGCATATGCCCCCCTCTATGACCGCGATTGTATCACTGTAATCCCTAAGCCCGGCATAGCCGGAACCAAACAGGGTGTGCGGCACGCACGGAAGAAGCTTATCCCCAATTACACTTTTGGGACAGGAACCCAGAAATCGGGGCAAGTCCATTGTGGTCAAGACCGAAAAGAAATATGCTTATGTCCAAAAAAACCCAGAATTGCCGTGATGCCGGCGAGCAAAGCACCGGCGATGTATGGGGCTTCCTTCTGGTAGCCAAACTTGTGCCGGATCGTGAAAACAATCATTGGCAGTAACACCAATCCCAACACAATACCACCACTGTAAACGCCGACGCAGCGGCACCACTCCTTTAAATAGTTCCCCTTCGTTTTAAATACAAACCATTTGTAGCCGAGAAACGCCACGGTGATGCTCGCGATGTTGGACAGGAGGTTCCCGGCCAGATAGCTTTGCGGGACAACCTTATCCAAAAGTGCGGTGAAAAAGGCAAAGGAGGCATAGCCGAAAGCCATGTTCCAAAGGCCTACAAAAAGATAGCGGACAAACTGTTCCGGAAGGAGACGCCTGGTAAACGCAGCAACCCGTGACTCTCCTGAACAGTTGCTTGAGGAATTCATCTAGCCGTCACTTCCTCTGTCCGATTCGTCTGGTCCTCCACGGCTTCCAGAAGGCGCCTTAAGGCGGGGAATGACTCCGGCTGCGCGGGCGCACCGGCGGCGGACAATGCGGTATCCATTGGCGTAATCAGATCTCCGCTAGGGGCTGGTCATGGATGGCCTCCAGCACGTTTCTCACTATGCTTTCGGAGTCGAGGCCGTGTTTGCGCCAGCGATCCAGTTGGCTGCCGCTGGTACCGTCGGGAGACGCGCCGACGGCGAGAATTCGCAGCCGGCACGGCAGCCCGCGAGAAGCAATCACCATCGCGACAAACGATCCAAGACCGCCCGCGACAGATTGCGCTTCCACCGATACGGCGAGCCGGAACCGGGAGAGAGCTTCCGCCAGGTCGTCTACGGGATCGGGATGGAAACTCGAAACCACGATAACCGCAGCTTCAACTCCGCGTTCGGCAAGCTTCTCCGCGGCGGATGCCACCTCCTGGCCCACCGACCCCATGGTTACGAGCGCAACGTCGTCGCCGCGCCGCGTTACTTCGATCTTCCCCAATTCAAAGCGGTCATCCAACCCAGGCATGCAAATCCTGTCGTCCTTTCCCAGGCTGTAATAGACCGGGCCGCGGAGATGGCAGGTGGCGCTTAACGCAGCCGCGGCCTGCGAGGAAGTGGCGGGGATTACGATTGTCAGTCCCGGCAGCGTGCGGAGCGCGGCCACGTCCTCTAAGGCATAGTGCGTCGCCCCGGAAAAACCGTACTCAAACCCCATCCCCATGCCCACAATGCGGACTGGAAGTCCGTGCAGGACCGGGCCGTTGCGGATGAATTCAAAAGGGCGCAGAGCGGCAAAAGGCGCGATCGAATATGCGTACGGCAAAAAGCCGGCCTCGGCCAGGCCTGTCGCCACTCCGATCATGTTCTGCTCGGCCACCCCCACATTGAAGAAGCGGCGAGGGAAGCGGTCGCGGAACGGCTCTAACGCCATGTATCCGAGGTCGGCAGTCAACAGCACAATGCGATCGTCGCCGGCGGCTAACCGGCAAAGGGTCTCTACAAACGCCTTCCTCAATCCACCCCCTCGATTTCCTCCATCGCGAGTCGGTACTCGTGGTCGCTCATCGGGAGGTAATGCCAGTTGAATGGCTGCACGGAAAGATGCGTTTGAGTGACGGGAATCCCCTGCTCCATGTACGAAACGCCCTTGCCGAAAACGGTCCTGGCCAGCACGACGAGTGGCGCTTCCACCGCCGCTGGCAGGGACAGCGCTCCGACGAGTGCGCGAATGGAATGACCATCCACTTCCAGCGTGCGCCAGCCGAAAGCCTGCCAGCGCTCCGCCATGTTCGAGGTATTCATCACGTCCCGCGTCAGGCCGAACGCTTGCTGGCCATCTAAATCGACAATAGCGCAGAGATTCGAAAGGCGCTGATGAGCGGCGAACATCGCAGCTTCCCATACCGAGCCTTCGTTGCACTCCGCGTCGCTGATAAGACAGAAGACTCTTCTGGCCGATCCTTGCAGCCGTGCGGCGAGGGCGGCGCCCGCTCCGTAACTCAGCCCCATTCCGAGTGAACCAGTCGCGAAATCCACACCAGGCAACGATGCTTCGGGGTGTACTCCAAGAAAGGTGCCGTCGCTGCAAAACGTGTCCAGTTGATCTTCCGGAAGCCACCCCTTCAGAGCCAATGCGGCATACAGCGCGAGACCGGCGTGCCCCTTCGAGAGGATGAAACGGTCCCGGTCCGGATCTTCCGGGGACGCGATACGGAGTATGTGACCGTATAGCGCGGAAAGGATTTCAACGATGGAGAGGCAACTGCCAATATGACCGACGTGGGCGCGCTTGGATTGGCTCAAAATGACGCGGCGCATCGCCTTTGGGCTGATCGGATCGCGGCCGAGGCGCAATACCAGCGTGGACATTATTCATACTAGCTTACATTGATGTTCGTTTAGACACAATCTCGACGGATCTCCCGGATCTCCCGGACCTCCCGGGTGTGCGACACGCACCGAAGGATTTGGCGGTTTTCTATCCTAACAGACCGTGATCGGTTCACGGCTCAAACAGTCCGGAATGTTCTGGACGGTTCGGGAAGCCAACGCAATCATCGCCCTCCGAGCTGCCATCTCAATGGCCGGTTTGGGGACTACTCGGAAGCGCGGCGGGCGGCCTGAGTTCCACTTCTGCGTCGCGCACCCGGGTGTGAGCCGATTATGCGACGGCAAAAGCCCCGTCTGGCAGGCCTGACAATACTGGTTTTCAGATCGTCGCGTTGAGAATCGGAGATATGAACATCCTGTTTATCGTCAAGCAATTTCGCTACAATGTGGCTTCACCCACAGGGCTGGCATCCCGAAACCTGGTAATGGTGGCAGCGGCGATACTTCGATGAGTACTGAAATAGGCGTGAGTCCCCCCTTGCACAATCCCTCCCCGGAAGACAAAGCGAAGCGCCTTCAGGGACCCATCTTGGTTTTGGGCGGCAGCGGATTTGTGGGAGCGAATCTGCTCCGCGTCCTCCTCCAATTCAGGGAAGACGCTTACGGCACGGCAACGCGTCTGCCAGCGTGGCGACTCGATGGCCTTCCGCCCGCAAACGTGCGTGTGATGGACCTGTTGGTGGACTCCAACCTGGACCAGCTTCTGGAGTCCATAAAGCCGCGAACCATCTTCGATTGCGTTGCGTACGGGGCGTACTCCTTTGAGACGGACAGCCAGTTGATTTACCAGACCAACTTCAATCTGGCTTCGAGGCTCCTGAGCCGCCTTGAGTCGCGCAAAATCTCAGCCTATATCCATGCCGGCAGCTCTTCGGAATACGGGGAAAATGCGGCCGGGCCTCGGGAAGACAGCTTTACGGCTCCAAACAGCCACTACGCGGTTTCGAAAATCGCTGCGGCCAATCTGATCTACTTCTACGGGAAAAATCGCGGTCTGCCGTGCGCCAACCTGCGGCTGTATTCCGCCTATGGCCCGATGGAAGACGCATCGCGGCTGATTCCGGCTGTGGTGCAGCGCGGCGCGGAACGCGCTTACCCCCCGTTTGCCGATCCCTTTACGTCGCGCGATTTCGTGTATGTGGACGATGCTTGCGAAGCTTTCCTCGACGCGGCCCTCGCGCTGGAACCCGGCGTTTATGGCGAATCCTTCAATATCGGAACAGGCAGGAAAACGACCATCGCGGAGGTGGCCGCCATTGCGCGCGAGTTGTTCCAGATTGAGGAGGAGCCAACGTTTTCTCTCGAGCGGCGCCACTGGGACCTGAGCGACTGGTTCGCAGACATCGGGAAGGCGAGAGAAGTCCTGAGATGGCAGCCACGCACGGACTTCCGCGAGGGGTTGCGGAAAACTGACGAGTGGTATGCGGCGCTGAAAGACAAGAAAAGCTACCGCCAGTCCTCGAAAAAATTCGGCTTGGATACAAAACACAGCGTATCGGCCGTTATCGCTTGCTACCGGGATAACCAGGCTATCCCTATCATGTACGAACGCCTGAAAAAGACGTTCACCGCCCTCAACATCGATTACGAGGTCATCTTCGTGAACGATTGCAGCCCGGACGAGTCCGAAGAAACGATTCGAGCGCTGTCCAGGATCGACCGCCGCGTCCTCGGCATCTCGCACTCGCGCAACTTCGGCTCGCAGGCCGCGTTCCGCAGCGGCATTTCCATAGCCTCGAAGAACTCCTGCGTGCTTCTTGATGGCGACTTGCAGGACCCCCCGGAGCTGATTGAAAAGTTCGTTGCACTCTGGCGCAAGGGTCACGATGTAGTTTACGGCAGGCGCGTCAAACGCGAGGCCCCGCTGTTCATGCGGATCGCCTACAAGGCTTTCTACCGCGTGTTCGATGCCTTCTCCTATGTTCCAATTCCTCACGATGCAGGCGACTTTTCGCTCCTGGACAGGCGCGTTGTCGAAGCTGTCCTGAGGTTTCCGGAGCGCGATCTGTTTCTGCGCGGAGTCCGCGCTTTCGCAGGCTTCAAGCAGATCGGAGTCGACTATGTGCGCCCCGAACGACAATTCGGAGTCAGCACGAACAACTTTTGGAAGAATGTCGGATGGGCGAAGAAGGGCATACTTTCGTTCAGCCACGTTCCGCTGAACATCTTGAGTTTTTGCGGCGCGCTGCTGTTTGGGCTTACGTTCTTGCTGATAACGGCACAGGTGTTATCGCGGCTTCTGTTCCCGTCGCTTGCGCCGCGCGGGATCACTACGGTCCTCGTCACGATTCTGTTTTTCGGGTCGATCAACCTGTTCGCAATCAGCCTCGTCGGAGAGTACATCGCCAAGATTTTCGAGGAAGTGAAGCGGCGGCCGCACTTTATCCGGCGAAGCATCATTCAGAATGGCGAAGTTCGCTTGACGGCGCCCCCGGATCAGGTTCGCCCGAGCGCCGAGTGAAAGACGGGCATTGCGAGCTTCGTTGGCATGGGCAAACCGCGCTCGCTGGTCGCTACGCTCGCCACTGGTCTGAACACCGCCGCATGCTGCGGTGGGTTGAGGTAAAGACCGATGATATCGGCGGCCTTGCGTTCAAAGTCGGGATCATGGCTGACCATATACCGCGCCAGGACGGAGGCGGTCGGTGCAGCGAAGTGAAGCCCCCCGGGCACTGAGGGTCTGAGAGGTGTCCATGAAATACAATGGAAAGACAGGGGTTGCCGGTTTGGTTATGAAAATTCCGGATAAGCGCATGGCGACGGAACCGTATCTGGGCTGCAGGCGCAAGAATATGCTGCATCAGACCGCCGAAACCTGGCGGCCGCCTTTGTTTTCCCGGCCGGAGGGCCTGGCGGGAAAGCTGACGCCGGCCGCCCGGCGGTTCCTCGATTTGCAGGCGGGTTCCATCTGGCGCGACCTAGCCGGGACTCTTCCGTGAGCGCGCGGCGCCGTGCTGGATGTGGGCTGCGGCGCTCAACCATACCGTGAATTGTTCTCCGGCGCCACAAGCTACCGCGGGATCGATGCCCTTGAGGCCAAGGTTCATTTCGGATACGAGAACTCAGACACGTGCTACTTCGCCGGAGATACCTGGCCGGTCGAAGACGCTTCTGTGGATTTCATCCTCTGCACGGAAACCTTGGAACATGTGCCCGAACCGCGGAAGTTCCTGGCCGAGGCATACCGTTGTCTCGCACCCGGTGGTACGCTGCTGCTGACGGTCCCTTTCGCCGCCCGCTGGCACTTCATCCCCTATGATTATTGGCGTTTCACGCCGTCGTGCCTGGAACGGCTTTTGTGCGACGCGGGGTTTTCCGGACCGCGGGTCTACGCACGCGGCAATGCCGTGACCGTGGCGTGCTACAAGGTAATGGCGCTGTTACTCCGTCTTGCATTGCCGCAAGGCAAGCGATTGCCAGCAAGACTCGCCCTTCAGGTTGCATCGTTGCCGTTTCTGCCCGTGCTGCTGACGCTGGCGGTGAGTGCGAATCTCTCGTTACTAGGCCAGGGCGGTGAAGACTGCCTCGGGTACACGGTCCTAGCCATAAAGAGGTACACCGGATGAAGGCCGAGTGGGAAAGGCGGGCGTGTCCGTTATGCGAATCGGTTCGCCAAAGCGAACATCGATCTGGCCAAACTGGACGCCTTCACCTTCGCTTCCCGGAAATTGCCCGAATACGTGAACCGTTCTCCTCTGTCGCGCCATGCATATCCAAGGCCGGCGGTACGCTCCGCATCGTCGGCCGGGGCGATTCCGCGGCGGTCGATCGGAAGACGCTGAGCAAATACCCAGCACATTCGGTCGATGATCGCAGTGAACTGCACCCCATCGCTGCGGCGCGGGAATTCGGGTTAACTGCACGTTATCTGACTCTTATCTGACGCTCACCGCCGCGGGAGTCACGTGCGCTTACTCTCGATGGAGCCTTTGTCAAGCGGCAGAGCCGCCCTTCAGTGCCAAGATACGAATGCGTGAATCTCTGCGTTTCACGTTCTGGCCCGTCCAGAGGACTGGACTCGTACGCCTTCTGCGAACGGATGAACCGCCCGCGATCCAGCCTGCACAACCCCCACGCTATGGGTCGGAGCCGAGCCGCCTTGGGCAGAACAGGGTCGAATAGAATCACGTGCCCGCAGGGCCGCGTCACTCTCATCATCTCGGCGACCGCCTGGCGCGCCAGTGCTTCCGGAAGGTGGTGAAGCAAGCCGCATCCGAATACCACGCCAAACGAATCGTCCGGGAATGGAAGAGCTGTAGCTGACGCCGTCACCGAGGTGTTGCCAGTCGCCGTCTCATGAGTGTGTCCGATTGGGAGAAACCCATGAACCGCACCAACCTCTCGCCTGCCGAGCGGAACTTCCGTTCCAGGCTCGCCCAACTGGCTCACGACAACTGGCCGCTTCGCGGAATATCAAAGATGGGACATCGAGAACTTCGGCTTCAATGAACTGGTCCATGGTTGGGAAGCCGACCACATTTACAAACACGAGGCCAAGGCCATCGAGGCATTCTTGTTGATGGCGTTCCTGGCCTACAACATCTTTCATGCCTTCCTCGGCCTGAACCTCAAACCCCAACTTCGCGACACCAAGCTGGACGAATACTGGACTTGTCTGATCGCCGCCCAACTCTACTCTGACGCCGGAACCACTCCCAAGCGTACTCCCTGATCTGCCTCCGCATCTGTCCAGCGCGCGCCGTCCTCTGTCTTCAACCATTGCTTGCCCCTGCCTCTTTGGCGCCTCTGCCACGCGCGTCTCCCACCGTCCTTCACCACCCCTGCCAAGCTGCCCCAATACCCACCCGAACCTGCTCTGATCGCAGGATTCCTCCGAATTCCTTTCGATACCGTCGCTTGCCCGCACTCCTCAACCCCGCTTGCGGAATCGCTGCCGCCGTACTCAATGATTGAAATTGCAGCTCTTCCGGGTTTATAATGAGCGGCAGGAGTCTTTGGCCCCGCCCCTCTCGCCAGCAGGCCGCGGTCAGCCACGACAAACCCATGGATTCCCGTCATTTATGCTAGAGCGAAATGTTTCCGTTTTCAACCGCGATGTCCAGCAGCACGGAGGATATGTTTACACCACCGTGGACCAGTGGTCCACTCGCATCGCCACCGTGCGGCAAACGGATGCGATCATTCGCGTCCTGGAAGATCACTTTCCGCGATCTGTCCGGATCGCGGACCTCGGCTGCGGCGACGGCACTCACACCATCGCAGTCGCCGAGAGGTTCAAGCCTGCGTCAGTCCGCGGAATAGATCCAGCCTCCCTAGCAATACAAAATGCCCGGCGGCGGATCCCGAGCCATTTGGCGGAGGCGATAAGCTTCGAGGTTGGCAGTATTTACGATGTACGAAGCGCATCAGGTGAGATAGCGGTTATAAATGGCGTCCTTCATCATCTGGACCGGCCGCAAGCGGCAATCGCCCAAGTGGGACGGCAGTTCGATAGTGTTTTGGTCGTCGAGCCGAACGGCTATAACCTCATGCTGAAGGTTATCGAAAAGGCATCCCGTTATCATCGGGAGCACGATGAGAAGTCCTACTGGCCGCCTAAACTCAACACGTGGTTTGAACAGAGCGGGTATTCCGTCGTGTGTCAGTACTTCGTCGGCCTGGTTCCTTATTTCTGCCCAACGCCGGTCGCCAAGGCGTTAAAGGTTATCGAGCCGATGATTGAGTCAGCCCGTGTTGTTAGGGAGATCGCTTGCGGAACGAATGTGATCCTTTACAGCCGGCGTGAGAAGTTATAGCCACGTGACCCCGCTGGATCATTGAGAAGGCCCGCCCGGAAGCACTGGTTACCCCTCAATCGCGCAGCGCGGATCTTGGCGCTAAACATGGCGACGTTCTTGTTTGCGCCACATCCGCTTGCTTACGCGCGCGGCTCCGTACGGCGCCGATTCGGAGCCGCGAGCGTCAGAGAGCGGATGCGCAATTACTTATGACGTTCTGTTTAATTGCGAGCGGCTCCTCTTGGTTGTGGCGGAAAGGCCGCCGGCTTTTGACTCTTCGGCCCGAAGGTTACGTACGCCAAAAGGAGACCGCCGTATATTTCCTGTATGCGGATATCCCCTCCCAGGCGGATGAAGTCCGCCAGTTTAGTGGCCGGCCCGTAAGCCATAAATGTGGGATGAGCGGCAATAAACTCCGGGCGGCGAGAGACACTGCAAGCCGTTTTACAGCAGTTGTGCAACTTGATGTAGCCCTCCCCGATTAGTTCTCCCGGCGACGGCACGTAAACGAAGCGTGAAGCCAGGTTGGCTGGGGCGTAGTACGAAAGCGGCAGAAAGTCCAGCTCATCGAGGAGAACTATGGGCAGGTTCTTGTCTGCCGCCTTACCCATCATTTCGTAGGCCTTCACGAATGCAGGAGCGCGCGTACCGACCAGGCTTGAGGAACTGGGTTCGGTTATGAAAGAACCTTGCACGAATAGGGCGAAACTGGCTCCGATGTACGCCAACAGGATAATAAGAACGCCAATCCCAATCGCCCGCTTTCTTGCCGCCGCAATGCCGAAAAGACACGCAAAGCCCGCAACGGAGGAAATACTGTAGCGCGTTATCATAGGCGTGCGAGCCATTCGGGCGGCCAGAAAAACGAAAGCCGGGACTGCCACAAATCCAAGCAGGACCACAGTTTCGTGCCATTGAAGTGTGGCGGTAGACTTCGATTCTCGGCGCGGCGTACCGATAATCTGGGCGGCGCAGAACAGAGCGATGGTCCCTGACAGCACGGCAAGCGCCGGGAGTTGGAAGAGATAGGATTTCGCCAGTGCTCCTAGACTGGCTGGGAAGAAGCCCGGAGGGACATGCGCCTTGACTTGGTATAATAAGGAAACAGACGCCAGTACGGCCGAGGAAGAGGCGGCCAGGGTCAACCAGACGGCCCAATCGAAGCGCCGGGATCTCACATTACGGGCCAGTTCCCCGAATCCCAGGGGGATAAACAGCACAAAGGCATAACTGTGAGTCAGCAAGGCGCATGCCAGGGATCCGCCGAGGCCGAGCAACCATCCAAGGCGATGCTCCGGCCGGTCTGCCGCCGCCTGCCAGCATACGAGCGCGAGGCCGCAGAATCCGAGGACAATCCCGTGCGGTCTGGCTTCGTATGCGTAATAGTAAGCCGTGGTGACCAGGGGAAACAACATGCTGATGATCCCGCCTAGAGCCGACGTTCTTAGCGAAACGAACCGGAACAGGCACAAGCAGAAGACCCAGAACGCGACGATTTCCGGCAACCGTGCGGCCAGGTGTCCTTCACCGAAGAGGGATTGAGACGCCCTGGTAAATACATAAAGAAGCGGCGGGTTTAAATCTGCGCCCTGGGTCAGGGCGCTCCAAAGAGAGGACAGGCTGGGCAGGCGCGACAGGTATACGGTGAAAAGCTCGTCAAACCAGAAAAGCTTCCGTGAAGCGCAGTAGCAGGTTGTCAGGAAATAGCCGCAGGAGAACAGGAGCAGAACGAGGTACTGATAGCGGTCCAAAGCGGCCGCGGCGCGGTCCTCCACGGCTTCCAGAAGGCGCCTTAAGGCGGGGAATGACTCCGGCTGCGCGGGCGCACCGGCGGCGGACAATGCGGTATCCATTGGCGTAATCAGATCTCCGCTAGGGGCTGGTCATGGATGGCCTCCAGCACGTTTCTCACTATGCTTTCGGAGTCGAGGCCGTGTTTGCGCCAGCGATCCAGTTGGCTGCCGCTGGTACCGTCTGGAGACGCGCCGACGGCGAGAATTCGCAGCCGGCACGGCAGCCCGCGAGGAGCAATCGCCATCGCGACAAACGATCCAAGACCGCCCGCGACAGATAATGCAGCCGCGGCCTGCGAGGAAGTGGCGGGGATCGCGACTGTCAGCCCCGGCAGCGTGCGGAGCGCGGCCACGTCCTCTAAGGCATAGTGCGTCGCCCCGGAAGGGATGACGCGGCGCATCGCCTTTGGGCCGATCAGATCGCGGCCGAGGCGCAATACGGGCGTGGACATTATTCATACTAGCTTACATTAATGTTTCGTTTAGGCACAATCTCGACCTGATTCCCTCGCCGCCCTCGAACAACAGCGCTCCGGCATTTTGACCCAGATCCAGGAGTTGGATGATTTTCGCAGCGGCTCCATTACTGCCATCAAAGGCTGCCGCGCAAACCCAAACTGCCATTGTCACCGGCCGAAGTGGTCGAGAAAATTCGCACAAAGGCGGATTGCTTTGAGAGAAATGCCGAGCGCAGGACGGTTCAATACTTCTTCAGGTCTTCCATCAGCGCGTTGATGCCGTTTCTCCGGTACAGATCCGAAAGCCGCTGCTCCTCGGCCGAGGGCGCGAGCAGGCGCAACAAGGCGGCGCTCTCCAGGGTCTGCCGGCTGGGGATCCACATTTCGCCGTTGTCGAACTCCACCTGGCTGACGAACCCCGTCATGCCCTGGACTTTCACCGGCTGGCCGTTGCGCGAGAACCGGAGCGTGGAGTCCTGCATGACTTGGGCCGTGCGTGAGGGCCGTAGGAGGAGGCCGGGGTCGGAAGCCGGCAGCGAAGCGGCCAGGTACTGCCGGCCGCTCGGGTCGCTCACCAGCCATCCGAGCTCGAAGTACTTGACGGTCTTACTCGAATTGTTCTGAACCTGGACCTGGGGCGCGCGGGCCTCATTGCCGGAGATCTGGGCCGAGCCGTCCAGGGGCGCGATCGGGGAATCGGGGAAGTGCAGGAAGGCGAACTTCGCCGTATTCCCCTGCGCCGGGTTGGAGGCGGAAGCCACGGAGGGGCCGCCGCGGATCACGAGCGCATCCAGGCGCGGGCGCTCGGACTGGCGCACCAGGCTCTCCAGAACCGAGGATTGCAGGCCGGCCACGCCATTCTGCGCCAGCATGCGTTTGAAATACTCGCGATCGCGCCGCGCTTCCAACTCCTCGGCCGTCATGGTCCGCTTGGAATTCAGCCGGTTGGGGCCGTAGAATGAAAGGTCCTGGAACAGAACGCCGTCCAGGTTCACTTCGACCAGCGGACCGTTGACGGCCTGCGTGGGCCGCATCAGTTGCATGTCGATCCGCACCGGGAACGATTCACCCGGTCCCACGTGCAGGCTGGGATACGTCACCGATCCCTTGCCCCCCACGGCCACTTCCTGCGACACCACCCGCAAGGTCACGCCGTGAATCTGGCGGGACCCGCTCACATTGCGCAGCAGCATGGACAGGCGCAAATCGATCACCATGGCCGCGCCGCGCGCCGTCGCGCGGGATTGATCCGTCAGCGAGCCGGAAAACAGCACGGGCGAATCGTCGGGGAACTTGATGCTGATGGACCCGCCTGGCAGCGGATAATCCTGCGCCAGCAGGCTTGCCGCGCCCAGGAAGCCCAGGATTGGCAGCGGTCCTAACGTTCTAATTCGCATAAACGTTCGTCACCGTCACGTAGCCGGTCTCGGAATCCACGTAACGGGCCCTCATGGAACCTTGTGCGCCGGGGGTGTAGGTCACATCCTTCGCCGCCGCGCCGTCGTGCAACAACCGCAGGGCGCCGCCCCCCTCCCGCACTTGAATGCCATTCGCAGTAGCCTGCACTTCCACGCCCTGGAAGCCCGGGAGATCCGCCCGCGGCGCCGGATGCTCCAGAACCAGCCCGGCGGCCACCAGCACGACCACGCTGGCGAACGCCACTACGGCGCGGGTCCAGGCGAACAGCGAAGCGTCGCGTAGCGGCATATCCCCGGCCCGCACGCACTCGCCCGCCGCCAGCCCAAGCCGTATGTTCGCCTTCATCTCGGCCGCCAGCCGGTTCCAGGGGACCTCGGGAATCGCGGACAATTCCGGCAGAATCCCCCGCACGGCGCCAAAGGCGGCCATCTCCCCCCGGCAGTCTTCGCATTTCGCCAGGTGGCGGCTGGTGCGCCAGCGGGCGAACGGGCCGAGGTCTTCGCCCGTGTGCAATGCCAACGTCGCCCGATTCGGATGCTTCATCTTCCTACCGCTTTCTATTTTCCACATACCGGCGGAACTTGATGCGGGCATTCGCGATGTGCGACCGCACCGTGGCCTTGGAGCAATTCAGCCGTTGGGCCACTTCTTCCGCTGGCAAGCCTTCTACATCGCGCAGCATAAGCGCGGCCCGTTCCCGGGGAGTGAGAAGGCGCAAACCGTCTTCCAGGTAATCCCGCTGCTCGGACCGAAGCAGGATCTGCTCGGGACTTTCCGCGCGGCTTACCGGCGCTTCTTCGATTTCGCAAAACGCGACGCGGCCGCTGCGGCGCAGGAAATCGATCGCCGTATTGGTGGCGATCCGCGACAGCCAATGCGCGGCCTTCTGCTCGTCCTTGATCTGGTCCTGGCGTTGCAGCGCCTTGATAAATGCTTCCTGGGTCAGATCCTGGGCATCCGCGACGTTCCCGACGATCCGGTAGATCTGAACGAAGATTCGCCGTAAGTTATCGGAAACAAAGCGGTTCTGTCGCTCCAGGAGCTCCAGACCGGGCTCGGTGACTTCGCTCATTCGCCTGCAAACGGCAATTTCCACAGGTTCTATAGATGATGACGCTGGAACCTGGAAAACGTGGAACATAAAGCGGCCGTGGGACCGCTCCGATCTATTCTATCGCGGCGAACGTGGCGCAGCCTTTCCAGGCGGCGATGCCCGCATTCCTGCGGGCATTCTTGCGAATCTCCGCCCGTCGCCCCGAAAGCCCGCGCCGCCCGCACCCACTCCGGACCCAGTCTCCCGGCGCGAAGGACGCGCGCTACGCTCGTCACCGCCGAGTCGCACGGCGGGGCGCCTCGCGTCGCGAACGTCCCGTCCGGTCCTTCCCGTTGACAGAAATCCCGACAATCTCTATTCTTAGAGCCATGGAAGTACACTTCACACCAGAGCAGGAATCGCAGCTTTCGCGAATCGCTGACCATAGCGGTACCGGCGCCGAACAACTGGTGAAAGATGCCGCCTTGCGGCTGGTCCAAGAGGATATGCATTTTCGTGCCGGTGTCCGTCGCGGCATCGAACAGGCCGACCGGGGCGAACTGGTGAACCATAACGACGTGAAAGCACGCATCGAACGGCTGTTGCAACCCTGATGGATATCCGGTGGACTACGGAAGCTAGATCCAACCCGGAACACATCAGCCTCCGCATTGCTGAAGACAATCCCGAAGCGGCGCTCAAAACCGTCCGGACTATCTTTGAGCGCATCGAGCAACTTGTCGCTTTTCCGAATCGCGGCCGTATCGGACGCGAGGAAGGTACCCGCGAACTGGGTTTTTCTCCTCTGCCGTACGTCGCCGTCTACCGTGTGACGGAATCCACCATCGAGATCCTGCACATCTGGCACGGCGCTCAGGACTGGAATTGAAGCCCGGCCGCCCGTCCACGTGGGCGTCGGATCATGACATGGGTCGGGGCTTATGGCCCCGTATCGGCTTGGGCTTTTTCATAGCGATATGCGCGGATCTTATTTCGGATGTCGGGTGATGTCCTGCAAAACGTAGGTGTCGCCCTGGATGAAAAGGAGAAGCGCCAGTCCTTCGTCACCCGGCCTTGCCAGCGGTCTTTGCCTTCATCGTACTTCTTGGCGCGCAGGGAAGTGTGCTGGAGGTCCTGAAGCAGGAGCAAGGACTGCTTTTCAAAAGCCGCTTGAATCTCTTTAGGTGCTTTGCCGTAGGCCCGTGTGAAATGTGATGTCCATTGGAGTTTCATTTGGCCGGGCGTTTAGTTTTCCGGCTCTCCGCAGGAATTCGGGAAAACCTTCAAATATCGATGATTCAGTGAGATGG
>OCTA010001742.1_pt1 | contig 19922 bp, 11 predicted proteins | sample 1538991 | NCBI WGS metagenome assembly OCTA01 (sample SAMEA3539302, study PRJEB22396) | soil metagenome | biome: tundra; feature: field; material: soil | place: USA | collected 2010-05 | depth 0.15 m | reverse complement strand
TTTGGAACAAGTCAAATCGCGAACACACCATCATTGGCTCCGTGCCGGTATCTGTCCGTCAGGCGGCCGATGCGGCGGTCAAGGAACTTGGCTGGAATCTTCCGTATTTTTGCGATGCCGACCACATAACCCTGCAAACGGTCAGCTCCTTTCTTGACGCGTGCGACTTCTACACCATCGATGTGGCAGACTTCATTGGCCAACCCTCATCGGCCAACGAGATTGAGCAGTTCGTCGAGCGGCATCCTGAATTGGCAGGCCGTATCCAGTTTGAAATGGTCGGTGAGGCCTTTGAGATCACTCAGCAGATTCTGCGCCACACGGCCCAGAAGTACCTGGCAGCGGTAAAGAAAGCGGGCGAAGTCTACCGCGCCATCGTGAACGCCAAGGGTAAAGGCGCCTTCATCCCCGAGGTTTCGATGGACGAGACCGATAGCGCACAGACCCCTGTCGAACTACTTATCATTCTCGCGGCTATCGCAGACGAAGGCATTCCAGTGCAAACCATCGCACCCAAATTCAGCGGCCGCTTCAACAAGGGTGTGGACTACGTGGGCCACGTGGAACAATTCGAGCGTGAGTTTGCACTCGATGTTGCGGCTATCGCCTATGCGGTTGCTCACTTTGGGCTTCCAGATAATTTGAAGCTCAGCGTGCACTCGGGCAGTGACAAGTTTTCCATCTATCCTGCGATCCATGCAACGATGCGGCGTTTAGACGCCGGCGTGCACCTGAAGACGGCCGGAACGACCTGGTTAGAAGAGTTGATAGGCCTGGCCGAAGCCGGGGGAGATGGGCTTGGGCTGGCGAAGGATATCTACTCCGAAGCCTATGCTCACCGCGAAGAACTTTGCGTGCCCTATGCCACCGTTATTGACATCGAAACATCGAAGCTGCCTTCGCCTGGTGAGGTGCACAGCTGGACGTCGGAGCAATACACTTCTGCGTTGCGCCATGAGCCCGGTGCAGCGGGCTTCAACAGTAGTGTTCGCCAGTTGCTGCATGTTGGCTTCAAGGTTGCAGCCCGGATGGGACCGCGATACATTGACCTGATCGAAGCTAATCAAGACGTGATTGCAAAGAACGTCACGGAGAACCTTTATCACCGGCATATAGCTCCGGTGTTTCTAGGCCGAAACGAAATGCCCCGCCATCTTTAAGAGTTTGCGAGCGGCTGGAAAGAGAGTGTGTAGGTCTGTCCGCCTCAACGAATCGAGACATTCGCCCCCGCCAGCTTAGTGATCTCCTGGCCTTCCTCTGCATGCACGACCAAGCCATCGCCTGATACATCGGCATATCCAATCGTCAGCCCTTTGCGGGCGCTGATCTTCACATTGTGCATGATCACGCCGGCAATTGGCGCTTCCGGCAAGCCTACAATTACCCCGGCTGATTCGCTCCCCGTGGCAGTCACGTTCTCCAGTGTGATGTTGTGGAAGTGTGGCGTCAATCGTGTGATCGGCTGCGCGGCTTCTCTTTCGGGTGGCAGAACTTTGGGATAGTACTCACTGATGATTAGAGCGCTTTTCACATCTCTCATCTCGATATCGCGAAAGAACAGGTCGCCGACATCGTTGCCGCGGTCTCGATTCGCCTTGATCCGTATGCCGTTGTCGGTGCCCTCAAAGTGAATGCGCTCAGCCCGAATGTTGCGAGCGCCCCCGGCAATCTCACTTCCGATTGACAGTCCGTGTCCATGAATGAACGTGCAATCGGTAATGATGATATCCCGGCTCGGATCGTCCGGCCCTGGAGAGTTGATTGGGCCCGACTTGATTGCAATGTCATCATCGCCGACGTCGGCATAGAGATGATCAATGCGAACATGCGAAGACGAAAAGGGATCGACGGCATCTGTATTCGGTGAATGCGGCGGTGCGAGAACTCTTATGTTTCGAATCGTCACATCGTCGGAGTAATACGGGACCACCTGCCACATGGGCGAGTTCTGCACCGTTATTCCCTCCACCAGAACATGCTTGCAATGGTCGAAGATGATGAGCTTCGGCCGGGGATGCCCATTCCCCAAAATGCCATGATCTTTGATGCTACGCGCCTCGAGCCACCAGCTTTCGCCCGCTCCATCAATCACGCCATCACCCGTGATTGCTACGTTATTGGCATCGGTCGCACTCACGAGCGGCTGCAGATCCGGAAGATGAAACTCAGTTTGGGGTGGATAATCCTCATGATTGGAGGAACCGAGCAAGGTCGCGCCCTTATCGAGATGGAGAGTAATATTGCTCTTCAAAATGATAGGGGAACTGAGATATGCGCCTGCTGCAAGACTGACGGTTCCGCCTCCTCCGCGCGCGCATGCATCAATCGCCGTCTGAATTGCGACGGTGTCTTTGGTTACTCCGTCTCCCTTGGCGCCATAGGTCCTTGGATCGCAGTTAGAGGAAGCATGGGCAGAGACCGGTGAGGTTCCAACGCACACCGCAGTCAAAATCACTCCCGCGAGTTTATGGCGAAGTAAAAGATTTTCTGGAATCACAAGAATCCCTCGCGAACATCAGCTTCTGTCCAACAGATCATAGGCCTGAATCCTCAAGTGATCCTGTCACATCGCGAGATTACATCATCTCGCCTTGACGTGCGAAGGACTGGGCTCCAATAGAACACGCTGAGACAAACCAACCATCGGGAGATAGACTGTGCGCAAGCGCAGCGCGCCCTCGCGAAATCGGGCTGGCCCTATTTTGGGAGAACACGCGCACCGGCTTCGAACGCTGAAGCAATTTACGTTAAGCATTCCCCTACCTGGAGGTTCATCCCTTTCATGTTGCACCGCAGGTTTCCTCTCTTGATGCTGTGGGCGTTTGCGATGACTACCATTGTTTCCGCGCATGCCCAGCCCGATGCGAGTATCGCCGAATTGCACCGCCGTTTTATGAATCCACCAGATTCCAGTCGGATCATGATGCGCTGGTGGTGGTTTGGACCTGCCGCGAAAAAGGATGAGCTGACAAAAGAGTTGGAACAAATGAAGGCAGCAGGCATAGGCGGCGTCGAGATTACCAATCTCTATGCGCTTGCTCTTGACGACCCCTCAACGGGATTTCGAAATACACCGTTTCTATCGCAGGAGCACCTTGAGGCACTTCGCTTTGCGGTTACGGAAGCTCGGCGTTTAGGGCTTCGAGTCGATGTGACTCTCGGCAGCGGCTGGCCCCTTGGTGGTCCACACATTCCGATTACCGAGGCCGCAGGCAAGCTTCGCGTCGAGTCTCGAACCGTCGATCCGGGCGCGACTTCCGCGTTGGCTCCGTTCATTGATCAAGGCGAGGTTCTGATTTCCGGATTCATCATTGCGCGATCTGCCTTGCCTGAAGACGTCGCCCATGCAGAGCCACTTCCTCAGCCTGTCGCCGGCTGGTATTCGTTCCCATCCGCTTCTCAATCTAGCACCTTGATCTGCTTTGTCTCCAGCCGTACCGGAATGATGGTGAAACGTCCGGCAGTCGGAGCCGCAGGGTTTGTTCTCGACCACTACGACAGCGTTGCAGCTAAGAATCACCTTCATGCCGTCGGGGATCGTCTACTTTCTGCTTTTGGTAATCAACCTCCTTATGCCGTCTTCAGTGATAGCCTGGAGGATTATGGTTCAGATTGGAGTCCAGCTTTGCTCAATGAATTCCAACGGCGACGCGGTTACGATCTTCGTCCTTATCTGCTCGCATTGATAATGGACGCCGGGCCAGACACTGCCGCGATTCGCCATGATTGGGGCAGAACGCTTACTGAGATGGCAGACGACAATTTTCTTAAACCGATGCAAGCATGGGCGCATGAGCATTCCACTCAACTCCGTTCGCAGACCTATGGCTTCCCTCGGGTCACGCTATGGAGCAACCGGCTGGCCGACCTGCCGGAAGGCGAAGGCAAGGCCACCTTCAACATGTGGCGGGAGTTCTCCGACACCCGTTGGGCTGCGTCCGCTGGTCATCTGTTTCATCGGCCAGTTATCTCCTCTGAAACCTGGACATGGCTACACTCCCCTGCATTTCGAGCGACGCCGTTGGATCTGAAGGTCGAGGCGGATCTGCATTTCTTGCAGGGCATCAACCAGCTTGTAGGTCATGGCTGGCCGTATTCACCGTCATCGGCTACCGAGCCCGGTTGGCACATGTACGCAGCCGCTGCACTCAATGCGCATAACCCGTGGTTCTTTGCAATGCCAGATCTTTCTCGTTATCTCCAGAGAGTGAGTTTCGCGCTGCGCCAGGGAGAGCCTGCTAACGATGTGGCCTTGCTGTTGCCGAATGATGATGTATGGGCATCTTTCAGGGCGCAACTCAAGCAGCAATCGTCGCCGACAAGCTCTGCGGGCTTTGACGAGACAGGATCGAATGTAAGCATCGATGAGTCGATGGACAAGGCGCTTGGAAAACGGGTCATCGCGCAGATTCTCGATGCCGGCTTCAATCTCGATTTCATCGACGCAGACACCATTGACAACGCTGGCATTCCATATCGTGTGCTGATTTTGCCAGATGTGAACAGATTGCCGGTTTCGACCTACGAGAAGATCGTCGGCTTCGCGCACAGAGGCGGCATCGTAATAGCGACTCGGCGTCTACCGGCGACAGCCCCCGGATTAATGCATGCAGGCCAAGAGTCTGCGCGCATCAAAGAGCTATCCCAACAGTTGTTTGAAGCAGAGATTCCTACCGCGCATTTTCTTATGGATGAAACGAAATTGGGCGCGGAGTTGGCGACCGATACCCCCCCAGATTTGAAGCTATCTCCACCCACGCCGGAGATTGGCTTCATTCACCGGAAACTATCTGCCGGTAATCTGTACTTTGTGTCGAATACGTCAAATGAGCGAAAACAAGTACGAGCGCAATTTCGCGAGACCGCCAGTCGAGCGGAGACCTGGGACGGGTTTTCAGGCGCGATTTCCGGGATTCCCGATCCTCGCAATATTGAACTAGATCTGGCGCCCTACGAGTCGCGCCTAATCTTCTTTTCCGATGTGGCGATCGCTGCGCCTCTGGAAGAGAAAAGGAGCGAGACTGTCGAACTCGATCTTTCGCAGTCGTGGAAAGTGACGTTCGATGGAATTGGATTCTCAACGGACATGGATCGCCTAGCATCGTGGAGTGAAGACACGAGAACGAAGTTTTATTCGGGCCTTGCAACCTATCAGAAGAGCTTTCATCTGCCGCACGCGAATTTGAGACAAGGGATAGTGTTCCTACTCGACTTCGGACAAGGATCCGAGGAGAGTCTTCCTTCTCCCCCAGGAGAACACAATATGAAGGCTTATTGGGAGGGGCCCATTCGCGAGACGGCTCAAATCTATGTGAATGGCAAACTCGCGGGTGTGGTGTGGCGACCGCCTTTCCGACTCGAGGTCACACCCTATTTGCACGAAGGCGAAAACGATCTACGCATCGTGGTTGGCAATACGGCAATCAACTTTATGGCTGGCCAGTCACTACCCGATCATCGACTGCTGTGGGAACGCTACGGAAAGCTTTTTACTCCGCAAGATATGGAGAATCTACGTCCGTTACCATCCGGTATCCTCGGCCCAGTAACACTGATCAAATCGATTCCGCAGTGACTGCTGACTACTTAATGAGTGAGGATCTTGTTCGAATTGCTTGTCGGCCTCGACTCAACATTGGAAGGACACGAGCAATCTGTTCTGCCGTTTGTCTGGTGTCCGTAGGGTTGAAAGGTAGCCAACCCTTGGGGTGCCCGTCGAATTTAGTGCCAGCGGATGTGAGACAGACCGGTCTGAACGGAGCCGTGCGGCAGGTAAAATCGGAGTCGCCTAAGTCTTGCCCCATCGTGTGGGCGAGCGATAGGCCCTGCCCATCGTGCGCGTTGAAGACCTTCATTTCGGAAACGGCCGAACTCCCCGAACCGTCAGCAGATGTCGACGAAATCAGACAGACACCTCCATCGGTTAACGTGCCATCCACATCCATCAGGAACAATTTGATCTTACGGGCACGAGCTATCACATCAGGCGAAGCAATGTGCGCTAGGGTGATGTCGGACATTGTACGAGGCTCCTACTGTCTTTTGATGATGAATACGGTTTTGTCATCGATGCGATCGGGCTCGCCAATTTGTCTCAAGCGATCGTCGTTTCGCAATGCATATTCCAGGACCGCATTGCAGATTTCCTTTGCCGTTTTCTGTTTGTTTTCCTGGAAAATCTGTTCGATCTCTTGTCTTTCCAGGTCATCGTCGTCGTCATAGACGCCATCCGTTTAGAGGAAAAGAATGTCACCCCGGCTCATCAAGGTGATCTCATCCGAGTCAAAAGAGGTCATCTGACTCTTGCGCAACGTGATGGATACATACCTGCTTCGGTCCGGATGGTCTTCGGGAATCTCCAGCCCGAGCGAAGGGAATTGCACCATGCGAGACCATCCAATCTCCATGAACTTCCCGAATTCCGCAGAAAACACCAGCGGCGGAGGATGGCCGAAACTTACAAACCGAAAGAGTCCATCAGGGCGTACCTCTCCGTAAACCATCGTCGCGATCTCGCGCGAATTGTCCTCAGGGTCGCAGCCCAACGCGTTTCTGGCGGTAACTGACTGCGCAAGTCTCAGATTAATTATCTCGAAGACGTCAGCTGTAGTTTTCCCGTTCGAATCGAGCTCGCAGAGCATGGCCGTGTGAAAGGTGTCATGCACGTACTCCTGGTTGGCTTCTTGACACCCGTCGCCGGCATCGTCGCAACTCTCGGCTACCTTCTCAATAGCTTTGCGTTGTTTTCTCGCCACTGACGCGAACAAACACGCCAATGCGTTCACAGCGTTCGATCTGGCTGTCATGTCTCTGGCACTGGTCTTGCATGGTCCCGGCGCATTTTCAGTGGATGCGCGCTTGTTCGGCCGCTTCGAAATCATCATTCCAGACGGCCGGCGTCCGCCTCATTGAAGATTTGCACACAAATTTCCGACTCAATTGAAGGAAGACTCAGCAATCCCCTGCGGATAGTGGGTATGGGTGTCCTCGCCAAAATCCCGATCTGCTGTTCGATCAACAGATGGGTAACGTTTCTGGTTTCGCTATCCCGATATAAGGCTGGATCATCTCTTACGACTGTAGATGGTCTTGCATCCAAGACTCGGCGAGAAACTCAATAATGACGTGCGTCGAAGCAGTGGGGCATCTGGCCTAATCCCAGGGGCTCGGGATCGCCGGTTTGCAAGTGATTGAAAGTATTGGTCGGGGAGAGAGGATTTGAACCTCCGACCCCCTGGTCCCGAACCAGGTGCTCTACCAGGCTGAGCCACTCCCCGAACATGCCGTGCGAATGCGTATCGTCGGGCTTGGCCTGGTGCAACAGCCCCTCGATGCGCTTCGATCAGTGTAGCAGAATTCCTCGGCCTGAAAGGGATGCCGAGCATTCATTGAAGGACCTGACTCAAATGAACCCCGCCTTGGTAGGCACGATGACGAGGGTCGAGCAGCGACCACGTACTATTGGCGGGATTTCCGGGAGTTTTCGTCGAAACCGCCGAGCCCGGGCAGATCCTCTTGCATTGAGCTTTTCTCGCACTCGCACCAGGGAGCGACCGCTCCGGCAAACTACGACACCGGAGCGATTCGTTCCTTGTCTTAGGATTGCTTTGTCAAAGTCACTCACCCGGCCGACCGCTAACTGTTACTTCTTCTCTTCCGGTGCCACAGCGCCCGGGAAGATGCCCTCAAGCGGTTCCCGCCGCTTCTGCTCCGCCTCAGGATTGGGCAACGGTTTGCGCGGGAGCATTTGATCGCGTTGCGCAGCGTTGTAAAGGAAGATCGCTTCAACGGTCGCGATCTGCTTCAGGTCGGAGGGTTGTAGACGTTCCACCACATCCTGGTTGGAGTGATGGGTGCGGCTTTCGTAGTCCAACATGTCTTGAATGAACTGGAAGCCTGGAATTCCGACGGCATCGAAGCTCAGGTGATCTGTACCGCCCGTGTTGCGCATCGTAATCGTGGTAACGCCCAGGTCTTTCAGCGGAGCAATCCACTGCGCGAAGATAGGCGCGATCGCCCCGTTGCCTTGCGTATACACTCCACGAATCTTGCCGCTGCCGTTGTCCACATTGAAGTACGCCGAAATCAATTTCTGCTCCGGCTTTACTTCGAGCGGTCCTGCCGCCCGCCGCATAAACTCAGGCAGAGCCATCTGGTCGGGCGCAGTCGAAAGCTGTGCGGATCCAAAGTGCTGCTTCACATAACCTTTGGATCCGAAAAGCCCCTGCTCCTCGCCCGTCCATAAAGCGATGCGAATGGTTCGACGCGGCTTGACGTCCAGCGCCTTCAGAATGCGCACCGCCTCCATCGCCACGATGGTGCCGGCGCCATTGTCGGTTGCACCTGTGCCCGCAATCCAGCTATCCAAGTGACCGCCCACCACCACCACTTGCTCTTTCAACTTCGGATCAGTGCCGGGAATTTCAGCAACCGTGTCAAAACCGTGCTCGTGGTCGCCTGTGAATTTGGTTTCGACATCTAGCTCGACGCTCACAGGAACATGCGCCTGGGTGAGCCGATAGAGACGGCCATAGCTTTCGATCGCGGCCACAACCACGGGGATCTTAACTTTTTTCTCGGCGATATAGGGAGTGCGGCCAAGAGTCGCACCGTTATCGTCAAAAAATGTGCCGCCGGATCCGCCTCCGTTCTTGCCGTCGCGGCTCGGTTCGATAACCCCAGCAACCTTTTCATCAGCAAAGAACTGCGCCAATTTGTCGATCATGCGCTGGCGCTCCATGTAGGTGCGCAGCCGCGCCTGCATCTCGGGAGGGACGCCGCCGGCGTTTGCAGTTACAGGAAATTCGGCGAGGTCCTCGAGTTCTTTTTCCGTATAGCGATCGAACAATGCTTTATCGACGGGCGGAACTTCGCGCATAGGCCCATACAGGACGATCTTGCCGCCCAGTTTCCCTTTGTATTTGTCGAAGTCCTTGTCTTCGTGAATATCGACGAAGACCACGTCGCCAGTTACGGGGCCCGACGTCGAAGGAGACCACGGCGTGGCCTGCACTATCAGCACAGCTGTATCCGGCGTGACCATGCGCGCCCATGTATCCAGTTGCTGCCAGCCTAGGCCGAACTCGCCCCAGTCCTCGAGATGCGCGTTCTCCAATCCAATCTTGGTCAGCGTGTCGCGCGTCCATTCGTTCGCCTTCCTGGCATTCGGCGAGCCGGTGAGACGAGGCCCGATGCCATCCATCAACGCGCTGCCAAATTCCATTACATGCGAGTGGTTCAGGCCCTCGTCGCGGATCCGCTGGTACATGTTCAGGTCCAGCGTTTCCTGCGCTGGCTGAACTTCGGCGTAAGGATCAGTAGCTGCCGGTGCGGCGGCGGCCTTTGGCTTTTCGGCTGCGTAAAGAACGACTGCTGCGGCAAGAAGGACCGCAGGAGCTAGGCGTAGAAACTTCGCGGGCATCAGCATTGGCTCCGATGGAAAGGGGAATGAACCTCTGGACGAATTGTAGGCTAATTCCCGCTGCCCGCACACATGATATGCACGCTGCCGAGGTAGGCGCCGCCTGCCCCTACCTTGCGCCCTTAGTGGGCTGGAGAGAAGTTACTCGAACAGTCTTTAGTCGCTCTTCTCAGACTTCTTGTCGAGCCCGGCCGGAAGATCAAGCGCCACCAGAGCGAATGTGGTTTTGCCGTCCTTGGGATGTTCGAATCCAACAATGTGCTGATGGCGCTTCGAACCAGCCTTCAGTTCGAGACTGTCTTCGCTGGTGCCATAGTCCCCGCGATCGATTTTGACCTTAGAATCATTGCCATCGTCGGCGCAAGTCAACCCTTCCGAAGTCCGGGTCGGGGTTCCTACCGCCGAATGCCCCTGGCAGGTGATCACGTCTCCGTAACGACCTAAAGCTTTTTTGTAAAAGGCCGTGACCTGCTCTGCACTATCCGAAGCCGCATAGGTTACCGCGCGCACCCGTAATTGCCATTCCCCGAATCCCAGGTGCACGTCGGCGGACTTATGCTTGTCATCGCCCTTGACCGGCTCGGCGCCCGGGTAGACAGGCAGGCCCAGATCCGAAGCGGAAACCTGGTCGGTGTTTACGTGGACTCCACCAAATGGCGTATCAACCTGCACGGTCTTCTCTTCCCCATTGGCGTCCTTGTCCACATGGACCCGGCATCCCGCCAGCCCGGCTGTCAATGCCAGTCCGGCTGCGGTCAAACTCATCGCTTTACGCATCATGTCCTTCACCCTCTTCCCCTTTAATACGCCGGCGCCTGTTGAAAGGTTCCTCTGCGGGTGTTCTCCTTTGTACCACTTTCCGCAGCCATTGAGCCGAGGTATCGCGCGCAGCCTGAACGGTAACGGCAGCCCGAGCGACAAAAAGTGGTTCCGAGATTAAATCGGGAAGGATGCCCTCACAATGCGTGACGGGCCAGAAGATTTCGGTTTTGGCGGGCAAAATCAGCCTGCGCCCGACTCCCCCGGGGTGAGCCATGCCGGCGCGCACAGGCGACCGTGATTGGGATTACTCTAGTGGGCCGAGTGGGAATCGTCGTTCTCGTGGTATCCATCTTCTTTGCTACTGGTAGCAAACAGGATGCATGCGAAGAAAACGATAACGATGATGGGGACGACAAAGAACGGGGAAGTAATATGCATTGCGGAAGCTCCCTACCGTTAGAGTACCAAACGAGAAAGGCCCCGTTGCCGGGGCCCGCTCACTCTGCTGAAAAGAGTCCTATTGTTTTGGTCCGCCATCGGGGTAATCCACCCGGACGGTGAGGATTTCGTACGGATGAATGGGCGCTTTCACGACTTCGCCCGAAATAGGAAGGGCTCCGCCTTCTGCCGTCTCCATCAAGTTGGTTACCGTCGCTCCGGTCGCCCCCGGCGGCACATGGAATTCGACCGTCGCATCCTTCCCTGCCCACTCATATACGCGGAAGATCAAACCCTTCGCATCTTCAGCCTTCTTCACCGCTGTCAGCACAACGTTGTCCGGCGTGACCGAGGCGAACGAGTGTTGACCAGGAAGTGCTCCACCATGCACCGACGTCGCCACTGCCGTCAGTGGATAGTCGTATTCGTAGCCATGGCGTACGGTCATCGCGTCTTTCCATGAGCCGGCATGCGGGTAGAGCGCGTAGTGGAAATGATGTTCGCCGCGGTCAGCCTCCGGATCGGGCCAGGTCGGCGAACGCAGCAGCGACAGGCGCAGCACATTTCCCACCGCGTCATAACCGTACTTGGTCTGATTCAGCACGCTCAGCCCATGTTGGCCATCGCCGAGATCTGCCCAGCGCATTGCGGGAACCTCAAACTGCGCCTTCTCCCAAGTGTTATTGCGGGTCGTCGGCCTGTCGATGCTGCCGTAAGGGATTTCGTAAGTGGCAAACGGTCCTGCCGCTGCCACCGGGAACGCCGCCTTCAGCAGAACATGAGTCTCATGCCAGTCGAAGTCGTTGTCGACATCCACGGTGTTAGTGCCGGACACCATCGAGATCGTCTGCACGAACTTCGAGCTCTGCCAGTGGCGCGTGACACGAATCGCCGGTTCGCCCGACTTTGCGCCTACCAACTCCACTGAGTCCGCATGATCGATCACGGTCGGAGCAACGTCGAGTGTGCCGGGATCGATGTTCCACGCGTCATAATCCTTCGGGGTGTCTTTGAAGAACTGAAGCTGATTGCCGCAGGCGCCCTTGGCAATCGTCTCGAACTTTGAATGCTTGTCAATCAGGCTTGTGATGCAGCCTGTCTGCTTGTCAATGGCGACGCGCACCTGAGGTGTTTCAAGGACGGCTTCGTTGCCGGTTTCTTCCGCCTTCGCCGAGACGGCGCTCATGTGATCTGCTGTTTCAGGTAGTACCTTGACGAGTTTGTATCCGAGCGCGGGAACGGCGTCGACATGAATCTTGGCCTCCGTCACGCCCGTCTGCTTGTCTTCGGAGAGCACTCGTGAACTGAGCGTCGTCCCTCCTGCTGCATCCACAAAACGAACGCCTGTCGCACTCGGCGATTGCACCTTCACCACCACATCGCCAGAGCGTTCCCAACCCAAAGGATTGAATACAACGACGGATTGGCCGCCTGAATCCTTCTTATCGCCGGCGGTGTTGATCCGCTCGGCTACCGTCGCCAGCGAGCCCGACGAGATTTCATTCGTCGACCAGCGCACGACGTCGTAATCTTTTTGCGCGTCCTTGTAGACGACGCCGATGCCCGATCCGGCTGCCAGATCGTGGAATTGGTTGAACAACACCTTCTTCCAGTCTTCCGTCAGTTCCGCTCCCGGATAGGTCTTGCCATCAAGCCATGCCAGCGAAGCCCACTTCTCGGCGTTCAACACCTGCTCTTCGCTCTCACGCATATTGCGCTTGTGGTTGGCCTGCGTAGTCATCACCCCGCGGTGATACTCGAAGTAGAGTTCGCTCTTCCACGTGGGAATGCTGACTTTGCCTTCAACAGCCGCGGGTGGCATATAACCCTTCGCGATCGAGGAATAATCCCACTCCTTGCTTTCGGGCGCGATCTTCTTTTCGATAGCAGAAAAATAAGGTTGAGCGGTGCCGAACTGGTACTTCGGCGTGATGTGCTGACTAGCATTAGGTCCAGCCCAGTGGAACCCTTGATCCAGAATGGCGCGGGTCGGGCCACCACCGTGGTCGCCGATGCCATAGAGGTCCATCATTTCCGTCATGCCGGGCGCACGTTCGCGGGCGACCACCATATCCCTCGAAAGACGATCGGGATTGAGGTTCAAATTCACATAGTCGTGCGGGAAGTAGGCGAGCACCTTCGACCCGTCGGGCGATTCCCACCAGAACAACTTGAACGGTAACTGGTTGGTATCGTTCCAGGTCATCTTCTGCGTGACGAAATAGTCCACGCCGCTCTTCTTGTAAATCTGCGGCAACTGCCACGTGTAACCGAATGAATCGGGATTCCAGCCAATCCGAACATCGACGCCATAAGCCTGCTTGTACCAGCGCTTGCCCACCAGCAACTGCCTCACCAGCGATTCGCCATCGGGCATGTTCAGGTCCGGCTCAACCCACATGCCGCCTACAATCTCCCAGCGTCCTTCCTTGATGCGCTGGGCGATCCCTGCGTTCATGTCGGGATACTTCTGCGACATCCACTCGTTGTAGGCCGCGGCCGATTGCGTGTAGGTGTAGTCGGGATATTCGTACATCAACTGCAACGCCGTGCCGAATGTGCGCTTCACCACGTCCACTGTTTCGGTCCAGGGCCACAGCCATGCAGCATCGATGTGAGCATTGCCCGTAAGGTGGAAGGTCGCCTGCTGCAGCAGCGGCTTCAGAGCCTCAAGCCTTTCATGCGACGCTTTCAGACTGGCATCAAACTTCGCCTGGTCGTGGGCATCCAGAGCCTTCAAGTCGACGGTGCCGATTGCGCTATTCAGAGTGGCCATGTGGGCCGCGCTGCCGGGAGCAAGCGAAGGAACCAATTGCGTGGAGGTCAGGAACTCAAGGCGCAGATCTTCAGGGCTAGGGCGATTCTCTGGAAAATCGATGCGCAGTGTCGCGCCATTGAACGTCTTAGTGTCGACCGTGTGCAACAGCTTGACCGCTACCGTCACCTTCTCGCCGGGCTTAGCAGAGTCGAACAGAACGATGGGCTCGAGGTCGTCGCCCATCGCCACGCGGCGGCCATTGAAGTAGAGAATCTGCGGCATTGGTCCGTTAGCGTCCGCATGGAACTGGAACCAAATCCGCGAACCCGTCAAGTCATACCCGCTCAGCGTCGCCGGCACTTCATAAGTCTGTCGGAACCACACTGCATCATTAGGAGCCTTTTCCTTGGGCGCAATCGCCTTCCATGCAGACTCGTCGAGATTCCCCGCCTCGCCATGGGCCAGATCGCCACCGTGCATCTTCCACGTGCCATGGGGCAACTCGCGCAGGGCACCCAGCCGCTCAATTACGCTGCGGGACTCGGCAGTGAGACTCGCCGTAACCTTGCGGTCTTCATCAGAATCTTGCGCGGCGGTCCTTACCGTGAACGCTACGGCTCCGAACAGAACAACCACGGCAGACAAAACACTCAGAATCGATTTGCGACTCAGTTCTTGCGTCAATGGCATTGCGGTTCCTTTCCCCGGAGAATCTTACCGCATCGGGACGGAGCTTTGAGCGCACTCCGATGCTCCGATGGTAACGATTCCACTACCGGCCCAATTTATCAGGACGATGGATGGTGCGTCCATTCTTAATGCGGATTCCAGACCCGGCACTCCCGCTCCCGACTCGCCCATGCCTGAAAGCTTCCCAAGCTACCTCTTCTCAGCACTTTGATCCATATACTCCACATACCCCAGCAGCGCGCCCCAATGATAAAAACGGTCACTGCTCGACACGTCGTCGCCGGTGCCGGCGATCGCGTTGTAGTTTTCGTGCACGTGCCCGTTCTCCTTCCACTCCTTCAGGAACAGAGCATATGACTTTTCTGCGAATGTACTTCGGGTAACGGCGTCGCTGTAATTCCGCAGCCCCAGATAGACCAGGTAATTCATCGGTCCCCAAATGCGGCCGCGCCAATAGTCCTGGTCGTGGAAGGCCGGATCGTTGCGCGCAATCGACGGAATCACCCACTCACCCCAGAATTCGTCGGGATTCAGCAGATGTCTCTCGATCATGGAGTCAGCCTGATCCGGCGTGGCCGCACGCGCCAACATCGGATAGAAGTTGGTCGGCGAGAGCCGATTGTTCGACTGCCCCGTATGCAAATCTCTGTTGAGGAATATGCCCTCCTTTTCGCCCCACAGAGTCGCGAGCTTGGCTCGATAGCGAGCGCTGCGTTCTTTCAACTCCTTCGCTTCTTCCTGCTTGTTCAAGGTCGAGGCGATTTGTGCCAGCGCGTCACAGTCGGCGATGTACATGCTCATCAACCCAACGTCGGCATACTCCAGCAAATGAGTCTTCTCGTCGTAGGTCGTTTCGTCATACATGGGGCTATTGTCGAGGCCCGACTCGAGAATCGCGCCAGCCCGTGTGCCGTAGGTGTTGTCATCCAGATTCTTCGGTAGGTTCTCCCCGTCGCTGCCCCAAGCCAGGTAGCCGTGCAAATCGCGGTGCTCGGCCCACCAGCGGTTCCACCGCAACAGCGGATCGAATGCATCTTCAAGAAACCACCGTTCGTGGAATTTCTCATACAGTCCCAGCACTGTGATCGCACCCACAGGCGGCTCGGAGCGATCGAAGCTCTTCCAACCTCCGGGCCTGGCGTAATTCGGGACAAAACCGGCTGGCGTGAGTTCGCGCAACGTCTCAAGCGCGTCGGCATAGGCCAGATCCTTATCGCCAATTCCGGCCATCGTTGCCGCGAAAAACGTATCCCAGTCGAAGATCACGTAGCCACCCCAGCTCACGCTCCACACTCGGCTGACAGGAGAAACGACGCGGCCTTTGCTGGGCTCAAAGATCGTATCCCAGCCCAGCGTAGTCTCGATCGCATCCAGGATCGGGCCATCCTTGTTCGTTCCTTTACTCGCATTGGAACCAGCAGGGGTAAGCGTCTTCTTGTATGACGCAAGCTCCTGTGCCAGGATGGCCTCGATCTCCGCTGTCGTCCTTGGCTTGCCGGTGCTCAAACCAACCGGCCCCGTCAGATCCTCCGCAAAAAATGGACCGCTGATAGGCACATCAAGATAAGGAACCTTGTCCTCGCTCTGCGGAGAAACGCACGCGCAGTAAATCGGAACCACGCCCGCACCAGCTCGCGCTTCGATCCCACCGTGTCGCCGCATCGCGGAACCTGGCCTGTTCCACAAATAACCGACTGAGAAGATCACCGTGGGCGGCAGTGCCCCATTAGCCTTCGACACCAGCGGCGAGACTAGCAGTACGAGATCTCTGCCATCATGAGCGCTCTGAATTCGCCAGCTGCGCCCTTCCCACGTGATCCGCAGGTCGGTGTAACTCCCGTCCCATGCGTGTGGGCCTGGGATCACCTGCTCTGCCCCCTTCGACAGCCTGCCGATGAGAGCATCCCCCAGATACGCGTCGCCACCTTCCGTCGTGTTGTGCTTCAGACCTACATGGATTGCCAGCCCTTCGGGAAGCAGCACCTGGGTGGTCACGCTGTGCACATCCCACGTGTTCCATCCGCGAGCCAGCCGCTCCTGCACCTGGGCATATTCAGCCGACTCGCTTCCTGGTCCAGCCTGCAGCTCCGCGTTGCGTGATGCAGCCTGCGGCCGTACCGTATTTTGTTGAGCACCAGCACCAGACGCCAGCACGATCAAAACACCAGCAATCAAACTCCGCCAGGCAATCACGATTTCTCCCCAACCCTTCGCATCAACCGGTCACCGAGCCGCGAAGCTAACGCGTAAAACCGCAACTTGAACTCAGCCTCAATCGATCCCTGACCCCTGATTCCTGATCCCCGGCGAAGCCTACACCCAACCGCCATCGACGACGTAACTCTGGTTCGTAATGGCGCTCGAGTCGTCGCCAGCCAAAAACAGGACGAGCCGCGCTACATCGTCCGGAGTGATGTCTCGCTTCAGCGCCTGGCTGGAGAGGATTTCGGCCTTGTATTCCGGTGTGTACCAAAGCTGTTTTTGCCGCTCGGTCGCAATACCGCCCGGTAAAACCGCGTTGACCCGAATATTCGCCGCCCCAAGTTCATGAGCCATGGTGCGGGTCAGCCCCACGATGGCAGCCTTGGCCGCGATATAGATCGGTAGTCCCGTTGAAGGGATCATCCAGGAGATCGAACTCATATTGATGATGGATCCCCGACCCGCCGCCCGCATGGCCGGCACAACCGCCTGGATCGTAAAAAACTGCGGGCGCAGATTGACCGCCAGTGATTTGTCGAAATATTCGGGCGTAACTTCTTCAAACGCATGACGCTGGTCGTTCGCGGCATTGTTCACGAGAACATCCACCGTTCCAAATTGAGCCAGAACCTGCTGTATGCAGGACTGCAGCGCCGGCACATCGGTCAGATCGCAGGAGAGATAAAGCGGATTGAGGCAGCCTTCAGCGGCTAGCGACTGAGCCAGCGCGTTTCCCGGCTCGTCCTGAATGTCGAGGAAGATCACCTGCGCCCCTTGGCGCGCAAAATGGCTGACCACGGATTCGCCGATCCCCGTAGCACCGCCCGTCACCACGGCGACCCGGCCCCTCAGGCTCGGGTAGCGCGCAAACTGCGCTTCGTCCACGATTTACCCTCTCTCGCTTACGTCACACAGGGTCGCCGAAAGCCCCATCTTGCGCGACGCACTCAATATACATCTCACACCGGCGGCTGCCCTGCTAGAGAGCTCAAACCCAGCCATTGAGTCCAAAATTTGAAACAGAAAGCGGGGCCGCTTCGGGCCCTCGAGTGGCGCGGCATTTCCAAGGAAGCGCAGTGGATCTAAGTATTTGGTAAAATACCATATTTTAGTACGACGTCTCACCCGCGTAGGAGCATACTTGTAGATAAGCTGCAATGTGGGATGAACGGTCCCCGCAGGTTTCCCGCTTTCCCGCGTGGCTTCTAGACTTATAGGGAAAGTAGTGCCGCCGTCCGTCGGCGGAAGAGGTCAACCGGATGGTGTGGTCGCGGATGCGGCGCAATGAGTATTCTCGGATTCAAAACTCCGTTATCACGGAGTTCGCCATGCCCTTACGGACATGATTGCACTTACCTGCCTGCCGTACGGTCCGTTTGCGGACAACTGAAGCGAGCCGTAGAATGAGTCTCCACCGCACCGCGCAAGATCTTCAATTTGACTAGGAATCGGACGACATCAGGGGGTTTTATGAAGGAAGCTGCTCGTTATCCCGGCATCCGGGTAACCGCTAATGGAAATCAGCTGGTCTCATACCATACAGAGACCCGCATCGCCGATGCCGGCGTGTTCTACCCCATCACACCCTCTACGGAGGGCGGCGAGCTGTTTCAACAGGCCTATGCTGAGGGCCACCTGAACGTTTTCGGTAATAACACCATCGCCATTGAGACAGAAGGCGAACACGCGGCCCAGGGTGGCGCCATTGCCCACTCGGTTTGCGGCAAGCGCGTGGTCAACTTCACCTCTGGCCAAGGAGTGGTCTACGGTGTTGAGCAGTATTACCATGCGCCCGGCAAGGGTTCGACCATGGTGCTTGAGGTTGGCGCGCGTGCCCTTACCAAGCATGCCCTCAATGTCCATTGCGGCCACGACGATATCTATGGCGCCCTCGATACCGGATGGATCATGCTCTTTGGCAAGGACGCGCAGCAGGCCGCCGACCAGGCACTGATCCTCCGACGCGTCACCGAACTCAGCCTGACCCCGGGCATGAACATCATGGATGGCTTCCTTACCACCCACCTCGAGCGCACCTTCTATAAGCACGAGTCGGAGCTGATTCGCGAATACCTCGGCGCCCCCTACGACATCATCGACTGCCCCACCGAAGCCCAGCGTGTCCTTTTTGGGCCCACCCGCCGTCGCGTTCCCAAGATGATGGACCTTACCAACCCCATCCTCCTCGGACCGGTCCAGAACCAAGAGCACTATATGCAGGGCATCGTGGCGCGGCGCAATAACTTCGCCGAGCCCATCCTTCAGTTCCTCGAGGACGCCTATAAGGACTTCGCCGATCTCACCGGCCGCTACTATGGCCTGGTCACGAAGTACAAGACCGAAGACACCGACACGGTATTCGTCTCACTCGGCTCGGCCGCTGAGAACATTGAAGCTGCGGTCGACCACCTCCGCGAAACTCGCGGCGTCAAGGTCGGCTCGCTGCACATCAATGTCATTCGTCCCTTCCCTGAAGCCGCGGTCGTTGAAGCGCTCAAGGGCAAGAAGAACGTCATCATCCTCGAGCGCACCGACGAGGCTCTGAGCGGCGACAACCCGTTAGGTCGCGATATCCGCACCGCGCTCTCCAAAGCTGTTCAGTACGAAGGCCATCCCGCCGCTCAAGGTATGCCCGCTCTGGCCATGAATGAAGTGCCACACATTTATTCCGGCACCTACGGACTCGGTTCGCGCGACTTCCGCCCCGAGCACATCATCGGCGCTTATGAATACGCCACCGCCGGGCGCGCACGCAAAGACGGTAAGAAGGCCTCAGACGGAGTGAGCTTTTTCGTCCTCGGCATCGACCATCCTTACTCGGTCATCGGTGATGAAACGCCCTCGCTGCTTCCTGAAGGAGCGGTCGCGGTCCGCTTCCATTCCATTGGCGGCTGGGGCGCCATCACTACCGGCAAAAACCTCGGCGCTATTATTGGCGATCTCAACGACTTGCTCTATGAGCGTGACAAGGTCGAAGACGCCTATGGCAATCCGAAGGAAATCATCCACGTCAGTGCCAACCCCAAGTACGGTTCTGAGAAGAAAGGTGCGCCTACCAGCTACTTCATGGTGGCCGCCAAGGATCGCATCCGCGTCAACTGCGATCTGCGCCACGTCACCGTTGTGCTCTGCTGCGACCCCAAGGCCTTTACACACTGCAATCCGCTCGACGGTATTCAGGAAGGCGGAAGCCTCATCTGGGAGTCCGACGTAGAGGGTGAAGAAGCCTGGGAGCGTCTGCCTCAGTGGGCACGAAAGCAGATCATCGACAAGAACATCCGCGTGTTCACGCTGCCCGGCTTTGAAATCGCCAAGAAGGCTACCAACCGCCCTGACCTGCAACTCCGTATGCAGGGCAACGCCTTTCTCGGCGCCTTCTTCGGTGTCAGCACCCTGCTTCAGGAGTTCGGCATCACCCAGGAGCAGTACCGCGAGGTCGTTCACAAGCAGTATGTGAAGAAGTTCGGCAAGATGGGCGAAGCCGTCGTGCAGTCGAACATGGAAGTCATGCTGCAGGGCTTTGAGCTGGTTAAGGAAATCAAGATCGGCGCCCTCGCTGCCGCTGACCGCTCCAGCCTCCGAGGCCAGGCCTTGCTTCCCATCCTCGAGACGGTGCCGGCGACGGCCGACGAGATCGGAAGAGCGTCGTGT
>OCTA010001740.1_pt1 | contig 19941 bp, 18 predicted proteins | sample 1538991 | NCBI WGS metagenome assembly OCTA01 (sample SAMEA3539302, study PRJEB22396) | soil metagenome | biome: tundra; feature: field; material: soil | place: USA | collected 2010-05 | depth 0.15 m | reverse complement strand
ATTGCACTGCCTGCTGATCACAACTGGAAGTCCGATTGCCAGCGCCTCGAGAACCGCTACGCTAAATCCCTCCGAATAGGAAGGAAGTACGAATACCGTTGCCGCCGCCAGGGCTGCCCACTTCGCCAATCCGGAGAGCATCCCGGCAAATGTCACGCTGGCACGCAGTCCACTCTCGTTGACTAGGTTCTCGATTCGCGCCCGCGTGTTCTCTGAATCCGGCCCGGCTATCACCAGATGGGCGTTCGGAAAGCCGTCATGGACCGTCACCCATGCGCGGCAGAGGAGGTCGAGACCCTTCTTATGGTGCAACCGTCCAAGGTACAGCACAATCTCGTGCCCCCGTAAGTATGGAAATGCCTCATGGAACATCTCAGTGTCGATCGTGTCTGGAACCTGCACGCCATTCGGAATTATCGCGATGGGTGCCTCTAACCCGTAACGGCGGTAGTCTTGCGCCTCGGCGGCCGTCAGCGCGTGCAGACAAGTAGCGCGCTGAAGGTTCCGGCGTTCCACTAGCAGAGAGTAGATGGACTTTTTCCACCTCCGGTTAGCCAGTGCCCACTGGTCCAGCATTCCGTGCGCCGCAACCAAGCTGACCTTCCCCTGCTCCTGCGCTGTTTGCAGGGCCGCCAAACCATAGAGAGTCCAGAGTCCGTGAAGGTGCACAACATCGCATGCGAACACGATCTTCTTAAGCCTGCTCCCGACCATGACGTCCCAAAAGGAGGAGGGCCAGGCGACTTGGACGAGTTCGATCAGCCGATTACGCGCTCTCTCTGTTCGCTCGGCCACCGAGCCAAAGGAAAGCAACTCAACCTGGTAACCACTGGCGGCGGAGATGGCTGCCCCTAGCTCGGGTACCGCTGCGCTGATGCCGCCCAACTGAGGATCAAGGCTAGGCATTACGTGTAGGCATCTCATGCGGTTTCTTCGGCTCAGCAGCTTAGCATGAGCCGGTCCGCCAGCCGGATGCGTGAGAGTGGAGTTGACAAAGCGGCATCGGTCGCTTGGAAGAGGCTTTCGGCAAACCGCTGTGGACCCCATTTAGCAATGATCCTTTCGCTGGCCGCGCCCAAGTCCCTGCGGCTGCCATGATCAATAGAAACTCGGCTGAACAGTGCGGCCAATCCATCGATATCATATGGGTCGAAGGTATAGCCATTTCTGCCTTCATGCACCAGTTCGGGTGCACAGCCACAGCGGTTGGAGACTAAGACCGGCAGTCCGGCGGCCATCGCTTCGTTCACCACCAACCCCCATTGTTCGGTGGTGCTGGCGTGTACGAACACATCCGCCAATCCATAGTAGAGCGGTAAATCGGTGTATGATTGCGCCCCAACCAATAGGACCTCATCGACAACATCCAGGCGCTGACAGAGCGCGACCATTTCGGGCTTCAGGGTTCCCTCGCCCACGATTACGAGTTTCCAAACGCTGTCTCCGGCTCGCCTCTGATACCTGGCATACGCTTCAATTAAGCGTAGGATATTCTTCTTTTCAGTGAAACGGCTACAGGCCAGGAAATAGCGATCAGGTAGCTGCAACTTGCGTCGCCACCCAACAGCCGATGCACGGGCGCCACACGCGCCCGTCCGAAAATGGTCGTTGTCCACAGCATCATACCCCAAGAACACTCTTTCCGCGGGCATCCCTAAGCTTATAATGTAGTCCCGATGCAACGTACCTCCAACCACCGCGCTCGCACACAACCGCACTAAACGGCGCTTCACGCCTTCGCGCCATCTGGACCGGGATGCATCTCTCATCGTACTCTCTGACATCATAATCGCCGGTATACGCCGGACAGCGCACCATGCAAGTACATCGCGCGATGCCGGCATGCCCCATCCATTTACGCAGACAACCGACGGCCGAGCCCGACACAAGGCGCGATCTAACGCTTTCCGACGCTCGAACAGGCCTGCGCTCTTTATCGGTCTGCCCGGCAGGATAGTAATGGTCCGGTAACCTTCGCCAAGCTGATTCTGAAAACGCAAGGGTGCAAATTCGTCGGTGTCGGTCCATTGCAACAGATACGGTGTGGCGCCAGTGTGCTTTGAGAACGCCTCCATTCGGGCGTCATGGTACGCGGTGGTGCTAATGATAACCCAACACAACGTCATAGAACAAGGCATTCCTTACGGATTGAGTAACATCGCCATCTGTTGAGCATGCAAAAGCGGTGCACTCGTCCGCGTCAAATGATCCCGGCCGTTCAACGCGGCGGCTCGGGCTCTCTCAGGATTCCGGACGAAAACCTCCACCTTTTCTGCCAGCCAATCCACATCGTGGGTCGAGGTGACAAAGCCATATTCCTCCCTGTCGAGGATTTCACTAAGTCCCCCATTGGCCACCGAAGCCACTACGGGCACTCCCAAGCTGATGGCTTCGAGGGGCGTGCGGCCTAGTGCATCCCAGTCGGAATTAAACAACAGTACATTGAGGGCAAGGTAGAACTGCTGCAGGTTTTCCTGCCATCCGAGCCATTTCACGTGCCCGGTCAGCCCTAGAGAGTCAGCGAGGCGCATCAGGTTCTCGCGTTCCGGTCCGTCGCCGGCGATCACAAATAGGGCCTTTGGAGAAGAGTCGAGAATTCGCCTTGCGGTTTGCAGAAACACATCGAAGCGCTTTCGCGGAATCAACCAGCCGGCATTGCCGATGACTGGCACGTCGTCGGGGATGCCTAGGATAGACCGAGCGGCGCTGCGCGCCTCCTCGTCCGGCAAGTCCGGAATCTCAACCGGATCGTGGAGAGTGTGGCTGATTTCCGCGATCGGCGGATACAGCGATTCCGCTTCTTGACGAACAAAGTTTGTTGGGAACGTGACCGCGCGGAACTGCCTTCTGGCAATCCGGTAAATTAAACGCCAGTGCGCGGCTGACTTCACGCCGCTGTGATGAAAATCAATCGCCAGAAGACGACGGTTCCCGCACAGACCGCCCAGGGCTACCGATGCAACCAAGTTGTGCCCAGTCATGATGATCGCATCGGCGCGCACGTTTCGGAACCCTCCGTACATTGCGCCAAAACTACGCCAGCCCCCCACACCACGATAGGGCAACCCTCGTGCGGGGATTCGACGACGTTCAAGAAGCGGCCCCAGCGCCCCGAGCGGATTCAGCGATATCAACTCGCAGTGATGACCGAGTTGCTGGAGACCGGCCAAACGGACAAGATTGGCCTGCTCCATCCCGCCAAGGTTAGTACATTGGATGATGTTGAGGATATTCAACTTGTAAACTCGATCGCCGGATGTTGCAGGACCGCGAGCAGGCGCTCGGCGTATTTTTCGATGGTGTACTCCGCAGCTCGGGCACGGGCATTTTGGGACAACTGCCTGAGCTGGTCGGAGTCGGAATAGAGGAGCTCAAGTTTCCGCGCGATCGCCTCCGAATCTCTAGCCGGGACAATGAAACCGTCCACCCCGTCGCGTACCACCGTGCCGGCGCTCCGAGTCGCTATCACCGGCACCCCAGCTGCGAGCGCCTCATAAGCAACCGTAGCTGAACCTTCGCAGATTGAAGGCAAAACTAGCACATCGGCCCAGCGGTACTGCTCTGCCATTGCGGGCCTTGGAACGATTCCAACGAGGGCCACCCGCTCAGAGATCGCACGCGTGACACGCTCCGACAGACGAGACTGGCCTACCATGCGAAATTGGAAATACGACGATGGAAGCATACGCGCCGCCCAGCAAAAATATGGTGCGCCCTTTCGGAGCCCCAACTCTCCCGCAAAGAGTACGTTCAAATGAGACTTGGTCGTGAACTCGCGAACCATTGCCGGCGCGCAATCAACGCCATAAGGGACCACGACGCACTTTCGCCAGCATCCGCCAACCTCCTTGATGCCCTCAACAACAAAATCCGAACCGCAGACAATGTAATCTGCGAGTTCCCACTCCCGCCTCTCCCGCTCCGCATATTCTGCCGCTAGGTCTGCCGGGTCCGCGAAGGATTGCCATCCCGGCCAGGCAGCGCATTCTGCCGCTAGTAGGCTGTGTTCCAACGCGCTCGGCGCGATGGTCTGCTCGACGAACCGCAACATTCCCTTCTGTCGAGCGAGCTGTAGGATTTCCAGACCTGCCGAGTTGTACACATATACCGCGCGGGCACCTTCCCAGGGCTCGCGCACGACCAGATTGTTGAACTTTCGCCCAGCCCAAAGAAACGCCGCTCTGTCGCGTCCGTTCAGACGCGCCATTCGAAGGCGCATCGCATATTGCCAGCCAAACTCCTGAAACGCCTTGATGCGCTCGGGCGCGATGCCATCTGGAATTCGCGTGCGGAGCCGCCGGACCGGTGCGAATCTAGAACTGAAGCAACGCAATGCAGTATCAGCCAACCTCCCTACAACCGGCGCGACGGAATCCGTGTAGAAGCGCGTCAGCATTTGAGCGGAACTTAAGATTCTGGGTACTGCATAGTGCATTCTGGCACCCAGTTGTGCCACGATGAACTGCGGGCCCGCTTCGTTCAACCTAATTACCTCATCTCAATTCAGGAGCCTGATCTGGGTGTCGATAGGCAATCCCCGCGTACCGAGCAGTTCCGGTAACCGTCTGACGCGCGAATCGCAACACGACGACCGGCGCGATCAGGTATAGGCACGCTGGCACAAACGCATCATGGAAGCTCTGAGCAATGAGCCAATGCACGGAGGCCAACAGACCGACCCACATCACTTTCCAGCGGTCATCCTGGTCATCGTGGCAGCGTTTGTAGACTCGGGCGAAACAATATCCGATCGCGTACCAAAACAGTGGAAATGCGTACCCGTACTGGTGGAATGAACTAGCGGGCCCCGTAATGGCACCCCCGACTACCATGTTCCATCCCATCACTTCGCCGATCCGATCCTCCACCCGGTCCATCCAGCCGCGACCCAATTCCGGCTTGTCGGGCCACCATCTTCGCGGAATCCAGTGGACCAGCAATGACAGGTCGCCCGTTCCATACTGGAAAAGGCTCAGTTCGCGGGCCGTCCATACGGCCGCACAATGGTATACGTATTCATTATCTTCGATGGTGGCGCCACGGTATGTGATAGTATCTTCGACGCTGGTTGCGCCGAGCGCCGCCCTCCATCCTCCACCCCTTCCACCATTCTCCGACAGGAAGGGACGGACCAGGACCATCAACAGCATGATGAATCCGGTGGCAAACAGAATCCCCATTACTGTGCCCCGGCGCGGGCGCCACGCGCCTGTTAGGGCCGGCGTGTAGACCAAAACCATGATTAGCGTAAAAAAGGGCCCTCGCCGTGCGGCAAGGAGGTACGGAAGCACGGCAATGAACAGGACGGCGGCAAAAAGGAATATGTTCGCTTTCGAGCGCAGCGTCCGATCGCGACCGAAAGCCAGCATACAGATAGCGGCACCAGGATACACCAGATTAGCCAACATGTACCAGTACGCACTCGTGTCGGCGAAGTTGTTGTCCCTGAATTCCCCGAACGACCGAAATGCGACAAAACCCATAAGGACTAGCAGCATTCCCCCTCGCCAGACTTTCCGGTAGTCGTAACGCCACTCGATGACTCTCAGTGACACTCCCCCGCTCCGGTGCAAACCATGTCTCCAGCCAGCCACCAAAGCGAGCAAGCAGATCAATGCAATCACTTGTCCGATCTGCAAAGCCGAAGGCGGGAGAAAAGCCCCTAGCGTGGTTGCTGCCTGAAATGCCATAACGCCAAAGATGTACAGCCACATGCTGCAAGCAACAGGCATGAGCCCGTAGATCTCCCGCGGATCGCTGGTGGCCTTCAACACGCCATACACGCACACCACGACGGTTAGCGCCCAACTTATCCAGAATAGGGGCATGTCCATACTCAGATCTATCCAGATGAAAACACGCGATGAACGACACTACTCATTCAGTTAAATGAAACCGCCCCCTAACTTCGCGGCCGTCTTGCCCTACGGCTGGCTAGTGTCGAAGCGAGAGCACTCTGAAATCAGGCGGATTCTTTCCACGCAGCGAGCCAACCCTGGGCTTCTCGTTCAAAGAGGCCCAGATAAAGTTGCGTCTGATCTTTCAGGCATGGCGGCATAGCTCCATCATGATATTTTTGAACACACAGAGCCGAATTCCTCTGCTTGCGGGTATTCGGCACAACTAGGTTCTTGATCCGTGACAGTATTCGCGTTTCGCTCATGAGGATTGTCGTTTGGCCGGTTCGCGGCCGACCCCCTGACTTTTCGCTCCCCCGCCAATGCTGGCGTAGCTATTCATCAGCGATTCCCCAAGGTCACCCTTCTGCCTGCTCCAGAAGGGTCTGCTCCGTGGGCGATGCCACCAAACTCCACGGAACCACCTCCACAGATCGCGCGGGGTTATTGCGGGAGGACTGCGCCACTCTTCGACCGTTCGGATCTCCCCGAAACGGAGTGCATCATAACGACGGAGAGTATCCTTTGACATTGGGCACCGTAAGACCAGTGCTTTTGGAATCCCAATCAAAAAGTTCGTAACGGCAGCAAGAAAGAGAAGAGGTCGGCAATACTTAACGGCGTCCACGAAGCCCAACGCTAGCTTCCAACCCAACTCCAGAGGCAGACGCCGCAGCGGCATGTGAATCACCATTGCCCAGAGCTGGTTGCGGAGGCCCCGCTTCCATGTCTGTGCCGCCCGGCGGTTTATGCCCGACAGTCTGTGGTGTATGACGACTGTAGGCAACGCCAGTATCGCCCAGCCTCCCTTCAGCATCCGGATGCTCAGTTCCTCTTCTTCCCAGTGCGAATGAAAGAACGACAGGTAGCCACCCACCTCTGCCAGGGCCGCCCTTCGGAACAGTGCACCAGCGCCGAGAAAACTCAGCGCGTACCGCGTTTCGGACGGTGCCTGAAAGTCCGGCGGAAGCTCCAGGCCGTTGTAGCTGTACAGCGCGATCACGCCGAGCTCGGGGTGCTCCTCCATTACGCGGACAGCCGTTGCCAAGTCCCCTGCTCTCGTCAGAGAAGCGTCATCGTCGAGTTGTAGTACGTATTTCCCTTTAGCGATACCAAAGGCATAGCTTCGGCAATGACTCTGCCCCATGGAGGTTTCACGGCGCTTGAAGACCGCATCGTGCCACTGGGCGGTTACCGTGGGTTCCAGCGACTGCTCCGATGCATCGTCCACTACGACAAGTTCTAGCGGTCGATAATCCTGGCTAGCCAGATCCGAAAGAGTGCGTGCTAATTCGAAGGTCCGGTCACGGCTGGCGATCACGACACTTACGAGGTCTTCCACAACTCTCTCCATTACTATCATTACTCGGTAACATTTCGGCTCTGAGCAAGAATCTGCAAGACCCCCCTGTTTTGCTGCACTTTCGGTATTCCGGTATTCCCGGGCGCCCTCCTCCAGGATGCCTGGGAGGGGTTGTCGCCTGCATTCATGGGCCGTTCGGTGGGATCTTAGATCATGATTGCGGTGTGTGCAGCGTCGTCCGCCTGTCGAGCGCCCGCAGGGGAGACGTGCCGGTCTGCCGATCTCCACTGCGCCCAGCTTTTTCGTGGTGAGTCTGGCGCCCTTCTCAGCGAACGAGCGCCGGCCGCAGTCCTTCCCAAGGAGAACTGGCTAGGAAGAAGAGACGCTAATCCTCCTTGGAATCAGTATTTTACGCCTCATCAGAGAAGGCCCGGGCTTCGCCTCCGCATGCCTTTGCAACTCCCGGAGACTCCGCGACGCTTGAGTCCTGCCCGTCCCGGCCACCGGCCAACCGCGAAGGGATCGGGCTGAGAAGATGCCCGGTGGGGTCAAACGACTAAGCGCCCGCCAATTGGGCGTTTCTACAAATTCTTGCTCAGAGCCTTTCAGGCTCTGAGCAGGCATCTGTAAGGCCCCCTGTTTTGCTCCATTTTCGGTATTGCGGTATTCCCGGGTGCCCGCCTCGAGGATGCCTGGGAGGGTCTGTCGCATGCATTCATGGGCCATTCGGTGGGATCTTGGATCATGATTGCGGTGTGTGCAGCGTCGTTCGACTGTCGAGCGCCCCGCGGGGAAGACGTGCCGATCCGCCGCTCTCCATGGCGTCCAGCTTTTTCGTGGCGAGTCTGGTGCCCTCTCTCAGCGAACGAGCGCCGGCCGCGGTCCTCCCGAGGAAAACTGCCTAGGAAGAAAGCGCCGATCCTTCTTGGAATCAGTATTTTACGCCTCATCAGAAAAAGGCTCTGGCTTCGCCTCCGCATGCCTCAGCAACTCCCGGCGAGTCCGCGATGCTGGAGTCGTTCCCGTCCCGACCACCGGCCACCCGCGAAGGGATCAGGCTGACAAGATTCCTGGTGGGCCAAACGCTCAAGTGCCCGCCAATTGGGCGTTTCTACAAATTCTCGCTCAGAGCCCTATTTCAATCCCGGCATGTCGATGCGGTCCGCCCAAATACTTGCGAACCAATCCACGGACGTAATCGGGATGGTGCCGGGGGAGTTCTGTTCACGCACTTCCGACGCGATTCTCTGGTCTGTGTACGCTTCTGCTCTCTTAGTTTGACACTGCGAGGGAGCGGATCTCGACCCGTGTGTTTAGGCCATTTTGGCACGGGCAACCGCAACATGGTCCTCGGTGCGGTTCGAACCCATGAGTCATGCCAGACTCGGGCCGGAGCGGCGTTCTACTCTCTTTGAGTAGGGACTCGAGGAACCTCATCTGAGACTCCAGAGGAGAATTAGTGAGCTACAAGTTGATGGGGCGAACGCCGTCTCGCAAGCTTCCAGAGCGCCCGAAACTTGCCTCTGAGCAGATGCACGCATTGAATCCACTTGCCCCCTTGTCCGTTATTCCATAGCGAAGCCGCCGTCTGGTAACCGAACTCGTAGAGTAGGAATCGGATGACATAGCCCAGGGAACTGCGTCCCAGCACGCGCGTCATGATCAGATGCCGGTTGAGTACGGCCATTTCACCGATAGCGGCCCAGTCTGGATGGGTCTTGGAGCCCAGACTCAGGTGGAAGAGTCGCGCACGCGTTGTATTCAGCAGTTTGTATTGTTTTGCGACGCGGGTCGACATTTCGACATCTTCGGCGAGGGAGTAGCCGGTGAAGGTAGTACAAAAGCGATGTGCGAGGAATACTTCCCGCCGGTATGCGACACAGCCGCTCAATAACCAATCGACGTTTTTAACAGGTGGAGCGCCATCTCGAGGTGCGAAGTTCACGGCTGGACCTACGACGCGCCCGGCGTACCCACCCTCGACCACACCAATGCATAGTCGAAGCAAGAACCGGTTTAGCGGAGATGGCTCCAGGTAGGTCTCGTTGACGATAGTCCCGCTGACCCCACCCACGGAATTGTCCGCGTCTCCACTGAATACGTTGAACAGTTCCTTAATAAAATCGCATTCCAGAAGAACATCGTCATCCAGGAAGACAAAGAATTCGCCCCGGGCTAGTGCTGCTCCCTGATTCCGCTGCAACGCTGCACTGCGTTGCTCAGCTTTAAGGTATGAGAGTCGGTAGGGCACGGTTTCGCGGCGGCATTCCACCAGCGCGCAGGTTAAGTCGTCGTCTGAAGCGTCAACGACAATCACTTCTGCCGGAATCTCGATCTGCGCGTCGATGCTACCGAGGCAACCGGAGAGCGGTTCAGGCCGATTCCGGGTGGCAATGATCACCGAAACCGGCAGCCGGGCTGGCGATGAAGCGGAGGTGGTGGAGCGCGGTAGAGTCATCTCAATCATGGGGTATGTCGACCAATTGCGGATGGTAATCGCTCGGGTAAGCAGGTCGCTTGGCGTCGAGCACCGGCAGTAACAGGCTGTGCGCCAGCCTCATCGCGAGCCGCTTCATCGGCCGGGCCAGATGGCTTTCGTCCTCGTTGTGATGGGGTAGGTGTTCGCCTGGCTTCCAATATAGAAGCTCCGCTGTTTCAGACGGCAACACGAAATCACGCCAGGTCTGACCTTTCCAGTGGGGATACGTTCCGGGGGGCAACAGTTGCAGCAGGCGCTGGCGCCAGTCGATTCTCTGTTGCAGTTGGAGGGGGTCGCGGTGCGGATAGTGCCGCATCGGGATCCTTCGTCGGGCCACGTATCCGGCATTGAACGGAAAGGCACAGTCGGGCAACCACGTCATGGAGCGTCGATACCGAAACATCCGGGGCTCATAGTATCGAAGGGGAATATAGTTCCTGATCCGTTCCACCAGAGGACGCGTCCGTTCGGCCTCGAGCGTACCCACTTCCTCCAGTCGAGCGACATCGTTGGTGGTTAGGCGGAACTCAAGGCATTGAGCCCAAATGGACGTTTCGTGCGCCTCGCAGGACGTACGGATGAAATCCGGGGGCGAAACATGGAAGAACTCGTCCTCGTCAACCTTCGCGAACCAATCGCCTTCTTCCGCGCGATGGCGGTATTGTTCGAAAATCAGGGAGCGCACACCCTCATGGAAAACAATCGGCTTCCATCGCGTGGCAAACACGCGACTGTCGCGGGTCGCCTCCTGCTGAATGATGTCCCATGTGCCGTCTGTGCTGCCGGTATCGCAAATGTACAGAGCGTCGGCCCACGATAGTGCATGGCGGATGGATTGGGCGATGATATCCGCTGACTGGAATGTCATCGTGATAGCGTGAAAGCGCATAAACTCACCACCGTTTCAACGATACAACTGGCATTGTCCGGATGAACGTGGGCCGCACTCCGTTCAGTCGTTGCCACATCCCATCTGTGTAGTTGGAGATATAACCTGGGATGGCTTCGTGGCAGAGATCTGTTTACCGCGGGAGCTATGGCGCAAGGGCGTTTTCGAGGAACGTGCGGGACGTATTGATATGAGGCAAGAGCCTTTCGAAAACCGCGTCATAGTCAATGGGTGTCTCCAGGAGTTCCTCGGGTGCGAATGACTCACCTGAGCCAACCAGCCGGGATCGGAGACCGCAGGTGTCCAGGAAGGAGGAGATCCGCGCAGGCCTGGGCCCGGACCAAGTAATAAAAGGTTTTCTGTACTTGACAGCGAACGAGGTTCCGTGGAATGAATCCGTACAGATGAAGGACGCACCGTGGAGAAGCCGAAGCCATTCTGAGGGGCCAGCCGACACTATGGCGCTGTCGCCATGCCCATCCATCGCATCGGGTCCGACCGCTACAATAGGAAGTTGCAGACGCCGTCGTGCTGTGCGCATGACGTTCTGACCTATGGCGAAACAGTCCGCCGGAGAAGAGAAACAGTAGGCGGCGATGTAACCTGACTTCTTGGCCTCCGGCTTGCATACGTCCCAGTAGTCATGAAGGAGGCTAGGATCCAGTACGAGCGCGACCTCTCTCCCTGAAAGGTCGCGGACAAGATCGGCGCTCATTTCGTTGCGGACGGATATACTGCTGAAATCACGCAGCATCAAGGCTGCCGCTTCAAGGGTCTGCCGTGGCTGATTGCGTTCGCCGAAGCAGGCAGCGTAGCTAATCCGCCGGCAGCGCCGCACGTCGACGAAATCCAGGAAATAGGGTGCGTCATTGAACTTTAGCATGTGCCCGTTCCATACCTGGTCGCTGCCAACGATCACGGCATCGAACTCCACCGAAATGGCGCGCAGGTCCTCCGCCGTCTGGCACGGCCGGGTGAGTGGCAGGTGGTGGCGGCGGAATTTGTCGTACCGAAGGCGCCTCAGCGCGTGAAGAGGACTGCCGCCGCGAAGACCCCACCCCCGCCACCAGCGCACGCGTTCGGCTGGCAGTACGTAGTTTATGAGCCGCACCGTATGTCCAAGCCTATTCAGGGTCTGGCACAAACCATGTGCTTGCAAAACAGCCCCGTAGTTATCAGCCCAATGGAAGGTTAGGACTCCGACTTTCATAGTGTCTTCCTGTTCCACGCGCGGACATGAAAATACACTTCGCGTCCGTAACGGGTTATTGCGAGGAAATGTCGAGGTTGAACGGTGCACCCATGCGGCAAGAATGAGCGACTCGGACCATGGCTGCGCGTTCCGTCAGATTGAAGCCTGCGAGCCATATGAGCACGGCGCCGAATGAAGCCAGGGCGCCCGCTGTCGCGGCCAGGCTCCATAGGTGCTCAGGCGGCGCGAACCAAACAGCCGCAAACCCCGCCACTATTACGGTGCCGCCGATCAGCAACGGCGACAGATACGCTTGCCTGAGGTACTCGGAAACCGCAACATCGAGCGATCGGCAGACGTGATGGATCAGCATGGGGCGCCAGATGAGTTCGATTACCATTGTCGGAAGGACGACTCCCAACACGCCTAGCGCCGTGTGCCGCACCAATAGCCAGGAAATAATGATATTGAGGACGGCGAACGCCAGTCGGCCGTAAGCGGCAAACGCCGTTCGCCGCATCCCCAGCAGAACCGGCCACTGCGTCCCCGCCGCAAAGGCGCCCAATTGGGTGACCGCCTGAACTGCCAGGACCGCGGCGCAAATCCTGTATTGCTCGCCCAGTGCTTTGCCCAGCCAGATCTTGCATAGTGGGTGCGCCAGAGCAATCACGATCGCACAGAAAGGGGCCCCCATGAGCATGGTGTACTTGGTGCCGCGGAAGAGAATATCGGCTAAGTCTTTCTTGTTTCCCTCGACGTGAGCCTTGGTAGCTAGCGGATGAAGCTGATTCGCTAGCGTGAACACTAACGGGGAGACGGTTCCTAATACCTGCCCTGGCGGCCGGTACAGGCTGACGCTGGCGGGCCCAAGGCAGGCCGTCAGGATGAATGGGTCGGCGTTCACGCTGAGTTGTCCGCTTAGTTGCAGCAGTGTGAACTGGCTTCCCAAGCGGAACAGCTCTTTGACACTGGAGAACCGCATCGCTGAGACGCACATTCCTAAGCCTATATGCGTCCTGGCAGCGGCGCGCCACAGCAGAAATGTACAGACGGCATCCGTCGTCACGCACACCACTGCCCAACCCGCGATCCCAGCGCCGGTGCGGGCGAGCACCAGGAAGAGTGCGGCCGTTTGGAACAGACTCCGGACAGCGTTAATCCGGCTCGATGTGTCAAACCGGTTGTGGCTGGCGAGCACAGCCTGGGGAGACGGCGTCAGGAACGTAAACAGTACGTGAGTGGCGCCGTAGGTCCTGAGGAGGAATACGCCCGTGTCGAACAATGAGCCCGGGAGGGCAAACAGCTTGGCCAAGTGACTAGCCAGGACGAACAGCGCTGACGCGGACGCCAGCCCTATCACCAGGTTTAGCCCTAGCGCGGTCGAGAGCAGTTCCCGGTACTTGCCGTCGTCTTTCTTCGCCAGCGCCTCAGCCAGTTGCCGGCCGAGCGCACCGGAAATTCCCAAATCCGCCAGGGCGCAGACACCTGAGATTGCAATGGTTACGGCAATCAGTCCATAGCCGTCTTTGCCAAGTTTCCCAATAAGGAACGGAACCATCACCATGCCTAGTGCGGCACCGAGGATAGTCACGCCCGATTGGCTGAGGGCGTTTACGGCTATTTGGCGGGAACGGGACATGCTGTTTTTGGAATCGGTAACATAACAGGCGCCCGATTAATGAAGGACGAGGTACTCGTGGAGTGGCTTGCGCTGCGAATGCGCGACCTTCAATGACTCTGGGACGTTTCCCACGGCCAACGTCACAACCGCCGCTTCTGCCTCGCTGATGCCTGCAATTGCGCGAATTGCAGTTTCGGCGCCCGGAGGTAGCGCCATGTTGAGCAAGCACGAGCCGATGCCCTCGTAGCAGAGGGCATACGTCAGCGTCATGGCAAACAGGCCCCCGTCCACATAAGGCAAGTGCCGTTCCGAGAAACTTGAGTAACCTCTCAGGTCGGCAGTGACGATGAGCAGCGTATCGATCAGTTCGATAAAGCCTCGGGCCCCACCTTGAAGCTCAAGGACCTGCTCGATCTGCCGTTGACTTTTCAGAACGTGGACACGAACGGTTTGCCGGTTGCAGGCCGAGGGCGCACGACGGGCGAGATCGACGGCCCTTTGGATCGCGGCTTCGGAAACCGGGGTGCCAGTGAAGTGCCGGATGCTGTGCCGATGCTTCGCGAGAGAGCCGAAATCGCCGCGCCAGGACGCGAGCAAATCCTCGCCGCACTTCATGATGTATCCGCCGTTGAATCCAACTGGAGTCGGGCTAAGTTCGTGGAAGAACTGGTCCACCGCAGCCGGCACCTGTGCGTTGTGGCGTTGCTGAAATTCACGGTAGCAAACCAGTACTGCGATCGCGGACTGATACTGCGAGCATGATGCGGGGTAGCCAGCGCTTCGGTACGTTTTCAAGGAACACGCGAGCTCAGACGCAATGTCCTTCCCGAAGCCGGCGCGTGGATTGTGGTGAGAGAGCCCCTTCTCAACGACGTGGTATGAGGCCGTGATGCGTGCCCGGAGTCTGACTTCTTCGTCCTGATGGAGCACCCCCGAGTTCTTGAGATACCGTACACAGTCCCTGTGGAACCTCCGGGACCCGTCCAAAAGGCGGATGGAAGCACGAATAGGGCTCAGTGCCCACGCAGGCAGTATCCACTTTGCAAGCCTCCTCCAGAGCGGAAGAGATACCTCCACAGCGTCGGAGTGGGGCGCGGTGCTGTCAGAGGAGGCTTCTTCTCTCAGTTCGGCATTCATATAGAGCTTTGGCCGGTGTTGGAAGCGGCTGCGGTCTAGGCGACGTAGACCCTATTGGCCCGGGCGAGCGCGCCACCGGGGAAGCAGACGAGGAGCGCGACTGAGCGCGACTGGGGCATTACGAGCACCACGCCGTCTTTGTGTTAAACTGAACTCGCAGGACGGCTGTCTGCTGCCGAAGTCGCTCTTCATTGCTATTTGACAACCGAAAAGTGATATTTGTAGTAACGTGGGGCTATGTTCGCCCTGCCCACGTGCTTTGGGGTGCGAGCCTCGGCGTGCCAAACGAACTGGTATGCGTGTTTTCGGAAAAACCGAAATAAGTCCTTTGTTTGCAGCATTTCACGCGGAAGTTTCGAACCCAACGAACCCAATCCCATTTTCGGACACTCCAAAGCACGCCGCCAGACCGCCGGACACCTGCTTTTTCCCATACGCTCCATTGCGATCTGACTCGGCATGCAGGAAGCCCGGCCGTCGAATTGTGCTAATTCCATAGGAAAAACTGAGCGACGTTGATCTCGGCGTGCCAAACGAACCTAATCCCATTTTTGGACACCCGGACACCTACTTTTGCCCGTACGCCCCGTAGCTGTGGTAATAATATTGGCCTGCGGAGCCCTCCCTCGGGCTCCAATCATTCAGAATCGTGCCCAGCACGGCGACGCCATCTTCGGCGAATCGCTGGCACGCGGCCAGCGCGCCTTCGCGCGTCGTGGCGCCCGCCCGGACTACGAGCACGACACCGTCTGAGTGCCTGCCCCAAAGCCGCGCGTCGGGAAACAGGAGTACTGGCGCGGTATCCAGCAGGATGAAGTCGAAATGCCCCCGCAACGTCGTCACCAGTTCTTGTACTCGCGGCGAGAAGAACAAGGTGGCTGGCGTATCGACCTCCGCCAGACCATGCGTCATCACACGGAGGTTGTCCACCTTCGTCGGACACAGATATGCGTTCAGATCCGCTCCTTCTAACGAGTCGGTGGATGTCAGCAGGTCGCTTAGGCCGGGGCAGTTTTCCAGGCCGAACACCGAATGCAGGCGCGCTCTCCGCAGGTCCGCATCGATCAGGAGCACGCGCTGCCCGATCGTCGCCATGGCGATGGCAAGGTTCGCGCTCAGGGTTGTCTTGCCTTCGCCGGGGCCGCCACTCGTGATCACATAAACCGGGCAGTGGCCTTTTGGCTTGGTCCTCAGAATCGAAGTCAGCGTCTGCCGGAACGACTCCGCCAGGATGGACGACTTGTCCTGCCAGGTTGCGAACTCCAGCGTCGGTTGCCCGTTTCCGGCAGCAGTGCCCAAAGTCTGAATGCCGTTCCCTCTCTTCGGCGCGCGCAACTTTTTTCGCTGATCGACCGCCGCGGAAGGGATCACGCCCAATTCCGGCACACCCAGGATCGTTCTGGTGTGCCCTGGCGACTCGAAGACTTGGGTCAGTCTCTTGCGCCGAGCCGTTTCGCGGAGCCAGAGCAGGCCGTAACCTAAGCTTCCCATCAGAAACGCGGCAATCGGGATATCGCGAACGGGCACCGGGTTGGAAGGGATGTTGTCCACAACCGCGGCATCCACCACGCGGATGTTACTGGCCGGCACCAAGGCGATCAGCGCGGCCTGATTCGATTGCTGCAGCAGGTTGTTGTAGACCTGCTGCGCCATCTCCGCATCGCGCTTCAACATCGCCCATTGCGACGCCTTATCGGCCTGCGCTCCCACGGCATGCGTCTGCGCGTTATAGGCGCCGCTCAACAGCTTCTCGCGGCGCAGCGCTTCCTGGTAATCGTTCTCCAGCCGCTTGAGCAATCCGGTTTTCTCTTTGTCCAGCGTCTGTTCCAGCTCCGTAATCTGCGCCTGGATCTTCTGCACCTTGTAGTGCTCCGGCGTCAGGGTCGCCGTCAATTGCGCCATCTCCTTGCGGAGAACGACAATCCCCGATTTTAGATTCTGGAGGTTCGGATCGAGCAGAACATCGGGCAGGCTGTCAATGGGAGTGTTTTTCGCCATCTCCCAGCGCGCCTGCTTGGCAATCCGGTCGGCTTGGATTCCCGCCAGATCGGCCTGCAATACCTTCATCTTGCTGTCCGCCAGCGTGGATTGCTCGGGGAAGAAATCCATCCCCGATTGCCGTACAAAGTCGCGAAGCTTTTCACCCGCCGCCTGCAACCTCGCCTTGGCTTCTTCAAGCTGCGAATCCATCCACTGAGAAGTCCGCTGGGTCGTACTCGAACGCATCGCGAGGCTTTGAGAGATATGCTCCGCCGCCAGCGTGTTCAAGAAATTGGCGGACACTTCGGGTGAAGGCGACTGGCAACGAAGTTCGATCAGCCGGGTCACGCCAACGCCGCGAGCCGAGGCCGTGTAAGCAGCCGTACTCACAGCTTCCTTCATCTGTTCCAGAGGCTCCTTCTGGCCGAGAGTAATGTGTGCCCGGAGCTTGGTAAAGAAGGTTGTGGGGGTTGAAGAGATGGGTGTCATCTCCATGCTCATACGCTCCACTACCCTGCTCAGCATGCTCCGGCTGGTCAGAATCTTGGTCTGCGTCTGGATATTGGAGGCCGAGGCTGTCGTGATATCCGTGCCGGCCTGGGGATCCACCTGGCTCATGTTCATGAAGCTTTGATTGAACCCGACCAGCTCGACCGTGCTCGATGCTGAATACTCCGGAATCCTGAGAATGACGTACGCCGTGCCCAAAAGCGCTCCAACCACGAGGCAGAGGGAGAGGAGGAATTTGTGCCGCCAGCCGATCTTCCAATAGGAGATCTTGGGTGGCGCCGGCGTCCACCCGCCATCCATGGCGGGGAGCATGCGGACGTCAGAACCCATAGGGAGTCCTGGCTGCGTTGATCCGTTCCACTCGGGTCCGTAACGATCGTTCATTGCAGGCATCCTAACGGGTAAGCGCAATGGCAAGGCTGGTGACGGAAGCTGCCACGGGTAGCGCGATCAGCACGACCCTGCCCAGGTTGCGCTTCAGCGCCGAGCTCTTGGGTATGTAGAGCACGTCATTCGGCAACAGAGGTCGATCGCTCTCGTGCCCAGTCAGGATCTGCTTCAGATTGATCTGGATCTCGGCCCGTCTGGAGGTATTCATCACAGGGCGCAGAATGCGCGCGGTTTTCACGTCTGCGGTCGGAGTCAGCCCGCCCGCCAGCGTCAGTGCCTGGATCACCGAGATGGAATCCCGCTCCTGCAACTCAAAAGCTCCCACGCGAGCCACTTCCCCGGTCACGTACACCATCTCGGCACGCTCCACGCTGACCACGTCAAAGGGCCGCAACACCACGTCTTCGGCGGGGTTGACGTTGTCCCGCAGACTGGCCATGTTGATCTCCAGGGTGGAAGCGTTTCCATCCGGTGCGGTGACGGCGCTTGCCAGGGGAATCTCCCCGTATTCCTTGCGGCGGGTCAGTTTGATTCGCCGGCTTGCGGTTGGCAGCAATCCTCCGACGCTGGACATCATTTCCACCAGCGTCCGGCGGCCCCCTAACGGATAGATTCCGGGCGCTTTGAATGCGCCCACAAAGAACACCGGCTCACTACTGAACTGGACTACGGTGACGGTCACCTGGGGCTGGCGTACGTATTTCCGCAGCGCCTCCAACAGGGCCGATTCGAAGGACTCGACGGTGATGCCTCCGCACTTCAGCCGCCCCAGCACTGGTAGGCTGACAAATCCATCGTCGTCTATGCGGAAGGGTCGTTCGCTGATTTCTTCCATCTCGAAGGCGCGAATCAAGATCTGGTCGCCCGAGCGCAAGACGTAGTTGGGTCGCAGACGTTCCTCCGGCGCAGGAAACGCCGGTGTTACCTGCTGCTCTGCCGGCAACTGCGTCCGCTGCGGGGCGCCAGTTTGCGCAGGTGGCGTTTGGGCGGACATCGAAAGTTGATAGATCGACAAGCCCATCAGGATCAAGCCTGCTATTCTCGCAACCTTTTTCATGCCTGCCTCGCCGATCCGTTGTGGGCCATTGTGTGGTTAAGTCGCTCCACCGAGTCCTCCAATTGCTTGAGCCGCTGAGCGATATCGGCCGCGACACCGTCCGGCGTGTGGGAAATGAGCGCCTTTATGGCGGAACGCACTAAATCCGACATGTTTCTGGCGCCGTAGCGCGCGCAGAGATCCGTGAACTGTTGAAACTCGTCCTCGGAAACCCGGAAATAGACCACGCGGTTACGGTTTCTGAAATTGGACACTCGTGCCTCTAATTCTGGAGAGTGGCATGTAGAAGTGTGGACCTGGCGATTGGCAAAGCTATCGCTTTTTCGGTCCCATTTGAGCTTTTTCCAGGATTTCGAAAAAGCTGAAGGCCGAGCAGCACGTTAAGGAGCACAGTAAAACAATTGCGAATAAATACAAGCTTTTCAGACCGATAGACAAATGTAAAGGCCCAGTAGTACTAAATAGTAAAGGACCCAATTCTCTGCCAAGGCGAAGGCTAGGCTCTAAGAGCATCATTCTATTGCGCGTAGGGCGCGATCCCAGCGATCCAGCGCGTGAATTCGGGAGAACTCCCGGTGGTACGCTTCGTGGCACTGCCGAAACATCCGCAGCTTCGCTACGGAAGATTCCGACCATTCCGTCAGTTCCCTGGCTAGCTGCTCGATCCGCTCCGGATTCAGCACCCAACCTACCCGCAACTCCGTGATCCACTTGGCAATCGCCGAGTCCGGACTGCCCAGGAACAGAACCGGCCGGCCGATTGCGAGCGCCCCAAAGAACTTGGAAGGAACCACCGTCCCGGTCCAGTTCTCGCGCAAACTTACGATCTGTACGTCCCCAGCGCTGAGCCTTGCAACCAGGCGGTTGCCCGGCACCGTCGGCGCGAATGTCACTGGCACACCTGATTTCTGCATGGACTTCCGCAGGTCCGCCGCCGCGTTGCCACCAACGCTGAAGGCAATCCTCCCACCCCTATCTGCCAGGGCGCGGGCAAGTTCCGGAAGCCCCAGCCAAGAATGCGCGCGCCCAAACACTCCCGAGTACAGCAGTGCCAGTCTGGCATCGCCGAACAGCATTTGCCGCTCCGCCGGATCGATCGGCGCCGGCGCCGACAATTCTGCCAGCGCCCAAGGCGGAATGGTTACCGAGCACGCCTGGGTGTCGTAAGCTTCCAGCAGGCGCCGCATGCACGACCCGATGTCCACGATAAGGGCCTGCTGGCGATAGGCGGCGCCCAGCAACCACTGCATCGCGCGCACCGCATACGTCCCGTCCCGCACTAAACCGGCTGCGATGGCGGCTTGCGGATAGAGGTCGTGGCACCAGTGCGCAAATCGTACACGGGGCCGCAGTGTGCGCCAGGCAAAAACCACCGCCGGGCTGAGAATCGGGTCGGTCCCCATGATCACGAAGTCGGGGCGAATGCGCGGATCGAAAGCCATCAGGCTCCAGGCCACAATCATCCACACGGCATTTGCCATCCGCC
>OCTA010001739.1_pt1 | contig 19966 bp, 20 predicted proteins | sample 1538991 | NCBI WGS metagenome assembly OCTA01 (sample SAMEA3539302, study PRJEB22396) | soil metagenome | biome: tundra; feature: field; material: soil | place: USA | collected 2010-05 | depth 0.15 m | reverse complement strand
ACTACCCGCCGTTCAGCGCCATGGCCAATATCCTGGTGCGCAGCGAGCGGCAGGAACAAGCCATGCGCCTGAGTACGGAGCTGGGCCATTTTCTGACGCCGGCGCCGGAGAAGATCAAGATCCTGGGACCGGCCGAAGCGCCGGTGAACCGCCTCAAGAACGAATACCGGTATCAGTTCCTCATCAAGGCCGCCGGCCGCACCGCGCTCAACGAGCTACTGCGCCGCGCACAGACGTTCGCGCGGGAGCAGAAGTGGAGCGCCACCGCGCTGGTGATCGATGTAGACCCGTTGACGCTGCTGTAGGGTCGCGCAGGCGCTTTCGCCCGTCAGGGAGCGGCTTCCGTCGGAAATCCCCAGACGATCACGCGCAAAGTCGAAGCCATTGGCCGGTCAATAAGCCCCCCTTGGTTCAGACTGCTTGACAGATTCACGGCTTTGCAATACTTTTGTACCATTACGGTTTTTCGTCCGCGCGGACGCGGGCGGTTACGAATGGAGGTATGACGTGCGGAAGATCGGCTACGCATCCAGTCTTTTTATTGTCCTGTGCGGCAGCGCATGCGCGCAGATGGCGTCCTTGAATGGAGTGGTGAGCGATCCTACTGGGGCGGTAGTGCCCGGGGCCCAACTCGCAATCACCAACGCCGCAACGGGCGCGCAACGCCAGACCGTGTCCGATTCCAATGGGCGATACGCGTTCGCCGAGGCGCAGCCAGGCACCTACTCGCTCAGGGCCAGCGCCAAAGGCTTTTCCGACCTGATTCTCGGGAACATCGAGCTTCTGGTGAACAGCCCGGCGACCGTGAACGTCAAGTTCGAAAAAGTGGGCAGCCTGAGCGAAGTCATCTCCGTGTCGGCCGAGGCGGCGCAGGTGAACACGGTGGACGCATCGCTTGGAAATGCCATCAACAATCGGCCCATCACGCAGCTTCCCATGGAAGCCCGCAACGTGGTCGGGCTGCTTTCCTTGCAGCCCGGCGTGACGTATTACGGCGACCCGAGCCTGCGCGACGACTACCGCAGCGGCGCGGTGAACGGGGGCAAGAGCGACCAGAGTAACGTGCTGCTGGACGGCGTGGACGTCAACGATCAGCAGACCCGGGCGGCCTTTACCAGCGTCCTCAGAGTCACTCTCGATTCGGTGGAGGAGTTCCGCACCACGACCACCAACGGAGGCGCGGACCAGGGGCGCACGTCCGGCGCGCAAGTCTCGCTGGTTACCAAGAGCGGCACCAACGAGATGCACGGAGCGCTCTACGAATATACGCGCAACACGCTAACCTCGGCGAACTCGTTCTTCAATAATGCAGCCGGAGTGCCGCGCCAAAAGCTGATCCGCAACGTGTTCGGAGCGGCGCTGGGCGGCCCCCTCAAGAAGAACCGCCTGTTCTATTTCATGAATTTCGAAGGCCGGCGGGACGCGCAGGATGCCAGCGCCGTGCGCATCGTTCCAACAGACAACTACCGGCAGGGCAACTTCGCGTATCACAAGACCGATGGCACCATCGGATACCTGACGCCGCAACAGATCGCCACCGAGGTGGACCCCGCCGGTATCGGGCCGGACCCGGCGATTCTGAAGCTGCTGCAGAGTTACCCCGAGCCCAACGACAACACGGTGGGCGACGGGATCAACACGCTGGGCTATCGCTTCAAGTCCTCCACGCCGTTGCGATACAACACCTATATTTCGCGTCTCGATTACCAGATCGATGGCGCCGGCAAACACCAGATCTTCTTTCGCGGCAACCTGCAGAACGATCACGAGACCCCTTCCGGCGGCATTCCCCAATTCCCCGGACAGCAGGACTCCCAGTTGCGCGTGGAAAACAGCAAGGGCCTGGCGGCGGGCTACACGTGGGTGGTGTCGCCGCGCCTTGTGAGCACCTGGCATTACGGGCTGACCCGCCAATCCTACGACCTCACGGGCGTGCAGTCTCAACCCTACGTCACTCTGCGGGACATCGATTCTCTCTATGCCCAGTCGCTCACCGGGAGGCAGACCATCCCGCTGCACCAGGTTTCGAACGACACTTCGTGGACCAAGGGGGCGCACTCGATCGACTTCGGCGGAGTGGCGCGCTTCATCCGCGTGCGGCGCAGCGATACCGGCACGTTTAGCGATGGCTACGCCAACTCATCCTGGTTTGCCGACACGGGTAATGAGCTCTTTAACGCGGTGGGGGACGCCGATCCCAACTATCAGACCGATTTTGAGCGTAAGATGACCGACCTGCTGGGTATCATCTCGGAAGGCGACGCCTATTACTACTACACGAAAACCGGCTCGCTTCTGGCGCCCGGATCGCCCATCAACCGCACCTACGCCGACAATGAATACGAACTGTATCTGAAGGACACATGGAAGGTCAAAAAGAACTTGGCCATCTCATATGGCCTGCGGGCTTCAATATTTCCGGCGCTTTATGAGACGCACGGAATACAAACGTCCAGCAACATCCCGCTCAGCGACTGGTTCAACGAGCGCGGCGCGCTGGCTCAGCAAGGGGAGCCGCAATCGATGGCGCCGGTGCTCACCTTCAATCTGAAGGACGCGGCCGGCGGGCGGCCGCTGTATCCGTTTCAGAAACATTTCGCCCCGCGGCTATCCATCGCCTATTCGCCGGAACCCGAAATCGGATGGCTCAAGAAGCTTACAGGCGCACCGGGAAAGACCTCTATTCGCGTGGGTTGGGGCATGTATTACGATCTTTTCGGCCAGAGCTTGATCCAGCTTGCCAATGCCACGGCGTTGGGATTCTCGACCCAGCTCTCGAATCCGGCGAATGCCGACGAAGCCACCGCTCCACGTTTCACCGGCCCGACTCAACTGCCCGCGGGGCTGCTCCCGGCGGCGCCTCCGGGCGGGTTTCCGCAGACCGCGCCGGACGCCTTTGCAATCACCACCGGCCTGGACGACAAGCTGTCGGCCCCCTACACGATGAATTCCGATTTCAGCATTGGCCGCGAATTCAGCCACGGCTTCTTCTTCCAGGCCGCTTACGTGGGCCGCTTCTCGCGTCACTCGTTGCAGGGCGACGACGTGGCCGCTCCCACGGATTTGGTGGACAAGACCTCCGGGATGGACTATTTCAAAGCGGCCACCCTCATGCAGCAATACGTGCGCGCGAATGCGCCGGTGGGCAGCGTGGCGGCTATCCCCTGGTTTGAGGACATCTTTCCCGGGTATGCCGGCGGCGGATTCACGGCGACGCAAAATCTCTACCAGAACTACTGGGTTCCCGCTGGCCCCGGCAACGATACGTCCGCTTTGGCGGCAATCGACGATGGCCCCAGCTACGGATGCAGCCCGTGCAGCAAATTCGGACCGAATGCGCTGTTCAATCCACAGTACTCGTCGCTGGCCGTCTTCCGAAGCGTGGGTTCCGGAGACTACAACGCGCTGCAGGTGACTCTGCGCAAGGCCTTCAGCAGCGGCGTGCTGTTCGATTTCAACTATACGTGGTCGAAGTCCATAGACCTCGGCTCCACCCGTGAAACCGACGGCCGGGTCATCAGCCAGATCGTGAATCCGTGGAATCCTTCGCAGATGCGATCCATCTCCGATTACGACGCCACGCACGTGGTCAGCACGTTCTGGGTGGCGGAGCTTCCGTTCGGCCGCGGGAAGAAGTTCGGCAACGACATGAGCCGCGGGCTGGATGCCGTCTTCGGCGGATGGCAACTGAGCGGGATCTGGCGGATGTCCTCCGGACTGCCGGCGTTCTTGGACAATGGCGGATTCTGGGCCACCAACTGGAACGTGGAGGGCCCCGGAACGCGGATCGGTCCCGTCAACGCGCAGACCACCAAGAACTCGGCGACCGGCGGACCGAATATGTTCCCGGATCCGAACGCCGCGTTCGCCGCGTTTGAGCTGACATGGCCCGGCGAAAGCGGGACCCGCAACCCGATTCGGGGCGACGGCTTCTTCACCATCGACGCGGGGCTGGGCAAGCGCTTCGTCATGCCTTACAACGAGAAGCACAGCATCCAGTTCCGCGCGGAGGCATTCAACGTGACCAACACCGTCAGATTCGACGTGAACCAGTCGTCCTTGACCCTGGGCTCGCAGGGTTCTTTCGGGAAGTACAACGGGACACTGAATTCGCCGCGGGTGATGCAGTTCGGCGCACGTTACGAGTTTTAGGCGACCTGCGCTCGCCAACATCGACAAAGGGTGTCGATGTTAGCTGCTGAAGACGAACTTTGGACGTCCGAACTCAGGTCAGATTTCGAGCACCGGCGATCCGCGAAGATCCGCGAAGACAATCCGCGAAGAAATAGAGAGTTGACGCCGGACAAGGGATGTGCTAAGCTGATCCGCATGTCATGAGCGATCAGAAGAATTGATCGCTTTCGATGTGAAGGAGCCGAGTCACAATGTCAAAGCGCCTACCCATCGTTACGCTATTAGCTCTGATGATTCCGGTCACCCCCGGCTTTCTGGGTAGCCTGAATGCCGCAGACTGGCCGATGTACCGCCACGACCTAACCAACTCCGGAAGAAGCACTGAAACCGGAATTAGTTCGAGCAATATCGCTCAGTTCAGCGTAAAGAGCGGCTTTCCCATAGCCTTGGGGGGTGGCGCCAGCGTCACGCCAGCGGTGGCTACCGTCACCATAAACGGTGTGGCGACCAGTACAATTTACGTGGGTAACTGGACTGGGGGCTTTTACGGCCTGAATGCACTGAACGGACAATCGGTCTGGCCATCGGGCAGCCACTTTCAGATCCCGTCCTCGGACCTGCCTAGCGCACCCCAACAAGTCACCTGCAGCACTAATGTCGGCCCTTATAACCCTACCACCGGGTTTCCGCCCTGCCGCATCGCTTCTTCGGCGGCTGTAAGCACGGTTTCAGGCGGAAGTACCTACGTGTTCTTCGGCGCTGCCAATGCCGCGGTTTACGCCCTCAATGCCGCGACCGGCGCCGAGGAGTGGAAGTGGCAGTTACCAGATAGGGGGTGCACCCTCAGCGGCACCACCATCGCCAACAGTAGCTGCGTTTTAGGCGACGCCCAGGAGATTTGGTCGTCGCCCGTTGTCTACAACGGCCTTGTGTACTTCGGCGTTGCATCGCACGGTGATAATCCCTGCGTTGCGGGCGAAGTGGTCGCCGTGAACGCTACGACCGGGGCCCAGGTGTGGTCCCAATCGATGGTTGACTGGGGCGGCACTGGCGCGGCTGTTTGGTCCTCGCCCGCCATCGATATTACGAACAACATTGTCTACGTCGGAACCGGGAACCCGTGTACGGGGTTCTCGCAGGGCAATCCCGCCCTCTGGTCGGATAGTATCGTGGCCCTGAACGCAAGCACGGGCACGATGATGGGCTACTACCAGGCGATTCCCGGCGACACGGGCGACCAAGACTTTGGCTCGTCTCCGATCATCTATAGCACGCTATACACCAATTCCTGCACTGGCGCTAACACTACCAACTATTACGTTGCTGAGGGCAGCAAGAACGGCAAACTCTACGTCCACACCAGGAATTCCTCTGGAATACCGATGACGTCCGGGTACTCGATATCGCTCGAGGCCCCGGCCGGCTTGATCGCCTCGCCAAGCGTGATCAACGTTCCCACGAGAACAGTGTGCGGGCAGGCTCCCAACAAAGGCACTGTGCTCCAGGACGATGCCAACATTTTCGCGCCGAGCACCAGCGGGTGGCTCTTCGATGTGGACGCCAGTTCCGTCAACACGGGCGCGTTGTCTGTAGCGTGGCAGACCTCGGTGGATCCCTCGGCAAGCGGTCTCTACTCAGCCGCTGCGTCTATCGAAGATCTGGTCATCTTCGGCAGCGGACTGAACGGAACTGACAATTCGCTACATGTCGCTGCGACGAGCAGTGGGGCCCTTCTCAAAGACTTTACCGCCACTGGCATGGCACACGTCTTCGGGGGACCGTCGATTTCAAACGGGCGCATTTATTTCATCGATGGCAATGGTAAACTGTACTGCCTCTCTTACCTGGGCACCTAAGATCGGGCAGCCACGCATCCAGTTGCGCTACACTCGATGTTCTAGAGCCAAACTGTGACCGCATCCGCCGCCAAAGATCCGCAACGCGCCATCGGCCGTTCGCCGGACCGCCTGAGCCTGGATGAGCGCCGCGCGCTCACGGGCAAGTACATCGCACTGGAGATCTACACACCAGAAGATCTTCCGCTGCGGCGGATCGAAGCCATCGGCGACGGCGTGCAGGAATGCGCGCACCAACTGGCAGCCCGCGGCCTCGACCCGGTACGGTTTGAGTTCACCCGCCTCGCGCCGCCCTATGCGGGCTAGGCGCGGAGGACTTTCGGCGTGGACGGGCCGCGGCGATCCCGTCACCAGGAGCAGCGCCCAATCGCGCGTTGTGGATCTTTCGCCGTGGTTCCCATCTCTAGAACCCCAGTGGCAATGCTGTGATTGCCGCCGCGCCGGAGTCGGGGTTGGAGGGAGTTACGCCGGGTTGCGTCTTGAGCAGGTCCAAGGTGTTGCGTCCGTTTAGCGGCAACTCGAAGATTGCCTCACCCGTCACGGTCGCGCCCACAGTGGCGTTTTCCGTCTCCACCTGGCTGCCCGTGCTTTCCACTACCACCGTGTCGGTCAGCTTGCCGACGGGAAGCTGGATATCCACACGCATGGTCTGGTTGATCTCCAGGGCATTCTGGGGCACCATCGTCACCTTCTCAAATCCGGTGGCGCTGGCGGTGACTTTATATTTGCCGATAGGCAGCAGAAGGGCCTGGTACACGCCCGGGGAGTCCGTCTTGGACGCCTTGCTGAAATTGGTTTCGAGGTTGGTCACGGTGACACTGGCGCCGGCCACGATAGCGCCGGACGGGTCCGTTACCACCCCGGTAATCTTGCCGGTGGCGTCTTGCGCCAGCAGGCAGGCTGGGACCAGAATGGCCCCCAAAATGGATGCACGTATAGCGCGAGCGGCGTTAATCATATGCTGCCCCCTTTTGAAAACTCCGTCTTCTAAAAATTGCACGTAGCTTAGCACGGGCCGAGGCCAACTAGCAAGCGCGTTGGGGTGGCGCGTTGGGGTGGCCGCGTCAGCCCGGCGGATCTCAACCGCCAATGTTGTTCTAGAACCGAGATCGGCGATGACTCCGCTCGACCCTGTCCTGAAGAGTTTCTGTCCGAGCAGGTTCAACACGAGATCGAACAGAAGAAACGCGACGAAGAGTGGAAGGCCCGCCACGAGCTGGCCATGAAAGAGTTCGACGGCAAGCTCAACGACCTCATCGCTTGGCTGGACGATTTCGTCAAGCGCAATCCGAAGAACGGGAAATGACCGGCAGCGGCACGCGACAGCGGCCCTCGAAGACTTCGCCAAAAATCTCCACGATCTGCTCGTGCAAGTGGCCGTTATCCGCCAACAGGTGCGGCGAGCTAAAATCGTGCGGCTTCCCGCACATATCGGATACGCGGCCGCCCGCCTCGGCGACCAACAACCTGCCCGCGGCCATGTCCCAGGGCTTCAGTCCGAATTCCCAAAACCCGTCCAGGCGTCCGCAGGCCACCCACGCCAGATCGATGGCGGCAGAGCCGGTCCGGCGCACGCCGTGTGTGGCCATGGCAAGCTGATGGTAGAAGTGCACGTTGACGTTCAGGTGGCGCCGCCGGGTGGGGAAGCCGGTGCACAGCAGGCTGCTATCGAGCCGGCCGACTGCCGAAACGCGTATGCGGCGATCGGTCACGCGATCGTTCAGCCAGGCGCCGGAACCGCGCTCCGCGGTGAACATCTCCTGCCGGATCGGATCGAACACGACTCCCACCACCATCTCGCCGGCGCGCTCCAGCGCCAGCGTCACGTTGAAGATGGGAAGGGAATGCGCGAAGTTGGTGGTGCCGTCCAGGGGGTCCACGTACCAGCGGTATTCCGAAGGGCTGGTATGGCCACCGCCTTCCTCGGCCACGATGCCGTGCTGTGGAAAGCTGGACTGCAACCGCTCCACCACCAGTTTTTCGGATGCGCGATCGGCCTCCGTAACCAGGTCGAACTCGCCCTTCAACTCGAACGGCACGCGCCGCTCGAAATAGGTGGCCAGCAACGCGCCGGCTTCGCGGGCAATTTCAACGGCTGTTTCCAGGTGAGAAACTTGTCCCACCGCTAGCCGCCTTCCACCAGGTACTTGATCTCGTGCTTATAGATAAACAGGTTGGGACCGTCTTTGCGCGTGAGCCGGATGAAAGAGTGGTCGTAATACTCGATGGTGCCCGAGACCTCCTCGCCATCGGTGAGTTTCACGCGTATGGGGACTTCCGCCTCGATGAGATGCTTGAGGTATCTCACCTCTTCAAAGGTTTGTTCGGGAGCGCGATTCCCGGGTTTTCCGCCTGGTCTTGACGTAGATGGTCTCCTAACGCTCTGCCTCCCCATAATAGCCATTACGCGCGGTCACTCGCAAATCCGGGCGGCGCACGCGCACCTGCAGGCGGTGGAAGCGATTCTTCGTCAGCGGCACGTCTTTCGGGTAGTAGGCCAGCAGATATTGCGTGCGCAGGTCCTTGATGATGTCGGTGAACGCGGTATCCATGGCCGCCCCCAGGGTGGGCTGAAACACGCGCCCACCCGTGCCCAGCGCCATGGTGGTGAGGGCATGCTCACCGCCGAGATTGCGGCCCGCATCGTTGGTGATCGGCACTACCAGCACCGGATAGATCGATGCATTGGCCAACTGGGCGCTATCCAGCGCAGCGTGGAAGTCCTTTGCGCTGGTGGTGTCCCCGCCGTCGGTAACGATGACCATCACTTTGCGTCCCTCGCGCGGCTCCAGGTCGCGGGAGGCCAGGAAAATCGCGTCGTAAAGGGACGTGCCGGCTTCGCCTTGGATCAATCGCAACGAATGTTCGAGCGGGGCTTGGTTATGGGTGAAGAAGTTGTGGCACGTCACCTGGTAATTGAAGCTGTAAAGCGCCACCGTATCCTTGGGGTTGCCCTCGGCAAACAGCGCCTTGAAGAAACGAGCCACGGAATCCACTTCGAATTTCAGGTCCTTGGCGGTGGATCCGCTGGCATCCACCATCATGGCTACGGAAAGGGGCTGCTCGGTCTGCCGATCGAAGACCGCGATTTGTTGGAGCACGCCGTTGTCCAGGACCTCGAAATCTTCTTTGTTGAGCGCGCCCACCAATTCGCCGGCGGGGTTCTTGACGGTGGCCAGCACCCGCACCAGGTTCACGTTGACCTTGATCTGCGCGCCTAAGGCCGCCGCCAGGGCCAGCGCGGCGCTAACCGCTTTGAGCCAGGGTAGCATTGCGGTCCCACTCTCCTTCCACCCAGACCTCGCCGTCGGCGAAGTGCTCCTTTTTCCAGATGGGTACCACACGCTTCAACCGGTCGATCCCTTCCAGCGCGGCTTCGAAGGCCGCCTTGCGATGCGCCGCCGTTACGATCGCCGCCACGCTGGTCTCCCCGATCAGCATGCGCCCGAGCCGGTGCACGAGGGCGATGCGGCCGATGGCATAGCTGGCGGCAATTTCGCGGCCGATTTGGGCCATCAGCTTGAGCGCCATAGGCTCGTAACAGTCGTAATCCAGGAAGTGCGTCTGGCGGCCCTTGGTGTTGTTGCGGACCACGCCTTCGAAGGTGACCACCGCGCCGTCCTCTCCGCGCAGCAGGCGGTCGGCGATCTTGCGCGTCACGATGGGGTGCCACGTGAGGGCGAAGAAATGCCCGTTTTCGGAAATCTCGCGCCGAGAGTCGGAACCGCCGCTGACGGGCGGCAGAAAGGCGATCTCGTCGCCATCGGCGAGCTGCGCGGCCGGTCCGGCGAACTCCTGGTTGCGCGCCAGCAGTATGCTGCCGGACATCTCCCGTATGCGCGGAAACCGGCTGCAGTAATGATCGAAGACGCGGCCCAGGGTGGCGCTGTCTTCCAGGTCGAGCTGGTCTTCAGCCCGGCCCACCACGTCCTTGAGCACCCCGAAAAATAGTATTTTCACGCGCACTTCTCCGGCTAGTTTATCAGACGGGGGAAGGGTAGGATTCGTTGCGTTGGGTTACGGTTCTGAAGCGAACGCATCGTTGACGATGCCCTCGATCAGAGTCACTTCCCCCGCGCGCAGTTTCTTGAACTCGCCCACACGGCGCTTTTTGGACAGAGTTCCATGGTTCTGCCTGATGAACATCACCAGGTTCTCAGCAACCCGGTCCGGCATTTCGACCACGTCCATGATGCGGCGCATGGCTTCGTCGTGACGGCGCAGATAGTCGATCTCGCGCGGCAAATCCTGCTCCACGGTGCGTCTGACGCACGCATACAAAAACTCCGCCTCCTGGGTGCAGTCGAAGTAGCGGTAGAGATCGGCGGTCTCGTTGAGCACCTCGACGTTGCGCCCGGGTGTCGGCCGCCATTCGATGAACGGCATCAGCGGACCGGAATGGGCCTGCAAGGTTGCGCAGTAATCGTCAATGCGGTCCAGCATTACGGACGAAACCGGGAAGACCATCCCCGGCGGCGTAAACTTCCGTTCCGCGAGGACGTGATGGATCAGGCAACGGTGAATGCGGCCATTCCCATCCTGGAACGGATGGACATAGACAAACCCGAAGGCGGTGGCCGCCGCTTTCAGCACCGGGTCGACGCCATCGTCCCGCATGCGGTCGTTCGCCTCCACCAAGCCGCGCATGAGTTCGCTCAGGTTATCCGATCGCGCTCCAATGAATTCCGGCAGCGGATCGCCATTGTGGTCCCGTTCGCCCAAGAAAACGCCGTCGCGACGCAGACCTATGCGTACGAATCGCGTGTCCTCAATGAGGACGCGATGCAGACGAACGATTTCATCGATCGTGAGCTGGTTCTTGCCGGCCTCGAGAACCGCGCGGCCCCATCTCTCCAGCCGGTTGCGCGGCGGACGCTCTCCCTCGATCTCGAAGCTGGCGCGGCTGTCGGCCAGCAGCATGAAGCTGGCGGCGCGCGCAACCAGATGGATTCCCGTTCGCCCCATGGTTTGCCGTGCCGTGGCGGCAAGGTCGAGCGCCAGGAATTCGGTGAGCGCTTTGGTGCGCCGTATGAGAGGACAGAAACGGCCGGTACCCAGGAGATTGTCGCGCACGCGATGGCGTTTTGAAAGGCGCGACTTGCCCGTGAAGTACGCCGCGGGGTCGAGAAGATCGATGGCCGCCGCGCTGGGCGCGTCATCCACGTCGAGAGCGCGGCCTGTCAAGTCTTCGTAAAGATACCACGCGCGCCGCGCCGTAATGCCCGTGGGGGCGGCCCGGACGATCGCCTCGACCTCCGCCTGGGGCACGGCTTCGAAGACCCTCTTCAGAGTCAGCAGATCCATGTCTTCATGGCGGAGCGCAAACGTCAGGTGATCGGCGAAGGTGTTGCCCGGCGCGTAACGTTTATCAAAGACGGTCCAAGCTCCCTCTTCCCGATGGCTGCCGCGAACGTGCCGCTGCGACACGCAACTCGGCCGCCGGACCGGCCCGCGCAGGGCGAGCGCTTGAACCAGGGCCGCCCAGCCGGCCAGTCTGGCGCCTTTCGGGACGGTTTTTTCCTGGAAAACCGCGATGGGAGCCGGTCGAAGCCGCATGCGTCGAAAATCCTTTGATCTAGTCGATAAGAGCCGCAAAACTGCGCCAGCAGTCGAAAACCACTGTAACATGGCACGTGGTCGAAATTCGTTGATTCGTGTCGAGGAATGCTCGAACTGCCGGCCCTCTGTCGAAAAATGAGGGCGAGATCTGAGCGGACCAACGTCGTTGCCGACGGCCTACCCGCGCGCCGGCACCGCCTCCCACCGCACGGCGGCTTTCTCGATGCGCGCCACGGCCTCCATCAGATTCTCCAGCGAATTGGCGTAGCTAAAGCGGATGTATCCTTCGCCGTAATCGCCGAACGCGCCGCCATTCAAGGCCGCCACGCCGGCCTCTTCCAGCAGCAGGCCGGCCAGCTCTTTCGATGGAATGCCGGTCTCCTCCACGTTGGCATAGGCGTAGAATGCGCCGCCAGGAACGGTGCAACGGAAGCCCGGAATCCGGTTCAGTCCCTGGCAGATGGCGTCGCGCCGCCGCCGGAACTCGGCGACCATGGCGTCCACCGCTTCCTGTGGGCCGCGCAGCGCAGCGATCCCGGCCCGCTGCGTGAAGCTTGCCACACACGAACACGAGTTCACCATCAGCTTGGTGACGGCTTCCACGAGCCAGGTGGGCATCACGCCGTAGCCCATGCGCCATCCGGTCATGGCATACGTCTTCGAGAAGCCGTCCAGAATAATGGTCTTTTCCAGCATGCCCGGATAGCAGGAGATCGAAACCGGCGCGTTCTCGTAGTAGATCCGCGAATAGATCTCATCGGCCAGTACGATCAGATCGCGGTCCCGCACCATGTCGGCAATGGCGCGCATGTCCTGCTCCGCGATCACCCCGCCGGTGGGGTTCTGCGGCGAATTCAACACCAGCATCCTGGTCCGGTCGCCGATCTTGTCGCGCAGCAGATTCAAGTCGAACGAGAATCCGCGGCTTTCGACCAGGGGCATGGGGACTGGTGTGGCGCCCAGTGTCCGGATCATCGACTCGTAGACGGGAAATCCGGGGTTCGGGTAGATCACCTCGTCGCCCGGTTCCAACAGTGCCATCATCGGGAAGAAGATGATGGGTTTGCCGCCCGGCACGATGGACACGTGCTCCGGACCCACGCGAATGCCGCGCCGCCGCGAAACATCTTCCGCGACCGCTTCGCGCAACTCGGGGAAGCCCTGTGGTGGACCATAGTGCGTCCAACCTTCGTCGAGCGCGCGTTTGGCCGCCTCGACGATGTGCGCCGGCGTCGGAAAGTCCGGCTCGCCGATTTCCAGGTGGATGATGCTGCGCCCTTTGGCCTCCAGCGCCCGCGCCCGCACGAACACGTCGAACGCGGATTCCACCCCGATATGGTTCATGCGTTCCGCCAGCTTCATGGGATCTTCCTGAAAAACGGCACGCCGTCGCGGACTTCCACGCGCGACACGCGGTCGTCAATCGAAACCCGCTCGCCCAAGATCCGTCCCGTCACACGCCCGCCCGTCTCCAGCGTCACGATGGCCGTCTGGTAGGGCACGTCCGCGGCGAACGCCTCGGTCGCGGAGTAGACCACGGTCTCGGTGTAGATCGTTCCAGTTTCGTCGCTCATACGGTCCCCAGAATGGTCACCACGCAGGTGGCCCCCGTGCCGCCCAGGTTCTGCGCCAGTGCGAGCGAGTGGCGCGGCACCTGCCGGTCGCCCGCTTCGCAGCGCATCTGCAGCACGAGGTCGCAGATCTGTGCCACGCCAGTCGCGCCCACCGGGTGACCTTTGGACTTCAGGCCGCCGCTGGTGTTGATCGGTTTGTCGCCCGTGCGCGCTGTGTGACCATCGAGGGTGAACGGGCCGCCTTCGCCGCGCGCTGCGAATCCCAGATCTTCGATAGCGACGATCTCGGCGATGGTGAAGCAGTCGTGCAGCTCGGCGAGCTGGATATCCGCCGGCCCCACCCCAGCCATGCGATAGGCTTTCCCGGATGCAAGGCGCACCGCCGGGAACGTGGTGATGTCCGGCTTCTGGTCCAGCGCCACGAAGTCGGACGCCTGCGCGATGCCCAGCACGCGCACGGGCTTATCGGTGAACTCGCCGGCGCGCTCCGCGGGCGCAAGCAACACCGCAGCCGCGCCGTCGCTGATCAGCGAGCAATCGTAGAGGTTCAGCGGATCGGCGATTAGCTTGCCGGCCATCGCCTGCTCCATGGTGATGACCTTGCGCATCTGCGCATCGGGATTCAGCGCGCCGTTGGCATGATTCTTCACGGCCACGGCCGCCAGGTGCTGGCGGGTGGTGCCGAACTCGTGCATGTGGCGCCGCGCGATCATGGCGAACAGCGAAGCGAAGGTGGAACCGGCCTTGATTTCGCCCGCGCAATCGCCCGCACCCGCCAGGATTTCGGTCACCCTGGGAGTGGGCTGGCAAGTCATCTTCTCCACCCCAACCACCAGCACGGTATCGTAAACGCCGCTGGCGACGCCGGTGTAGGCATGGAAGAAGGCCGACCCGCTCGAAGCGCAGGCCGCCTCCACGCGCGTGGCCGGCACGCCCTGAATGCCGAGAGCGTTGGAAACGTACGGCGCCAGGTGATTCTGTCCCGCAAACGAAGGACCGGCGAAATTGCCCAGGAAAAATGCATCAATCTGTGACGGAGCGGTGTGCCCGTTGTTGAGGCATTTCTCGCCAGCTTCCACCGCGAGCGAGCGGAGATCGCGGTCGGGAAACGCCCCGAATGGCGTCTTCCCGATGCCGATTACGGCTACAGGTCTCATGTGATTAGCCTATCGCTCGGCGCGGAAAACGGGCCGCCTCAATGGCCGTCCAGGTTTCGCACTCCGGATCTCCCCGCGTTCCGGGCAAGCCTCCATGCGATCCAGCCCTGCGAATGTGTTCTCAAAATCCATCGTGCCGCTGTCCATACGGCTATATTGTAGCGAGTGGCGCACGAGCCACCACCACCAGTCAAAGCGAAAACTTGACAACGGGTTTGAGCGTCGAATAGCCGGGCGCTCGGACGGGCCGGAGAAAGGAGAGGCGAGGCCGAAACGTGAAAGTACCGAAACTGACAATCCTGATGCTCGTCGCGGGTTCGGTTGGACCAACTGAAATGGCAGCGGTAGGCGCCGTGCGAGGATCTGGCCGACATGCTGCTCAAACACCTCGAAGGTATAGTGAACTACTGCCGCACGAAGGTACGCTTCGGAGTGGTGGAAGCGGTGAACGGGAACATTCGTATGTTGATTAACCGCGGCCGGGGCTATAAGAACCTGCGGTATCTGCTGTTGAAGGCCAAGCGGATGGCGGTGACCAACGTCGAGTTCCTCGCGGTTCAGCGGGTCAAGAAAGTTGCGTAAAAGTGGCCGTTCCGTCAGATTCTCGCTCAGAGCCTCAAAATCATTGACCGCCGCACGCCGCCGGACAAACAATCTCGGCGAACGGTCGCTTCATCACAGTATCGTAATCGTAGGCTCAACGCAACTCACCGCAACTCACGCAGCCCGATGAGGCCGGACCCGGCCGGAGATCTCGGATCCCTTCGCATCCTGCGCCAACTCAAGGTCGTAGTTTGACTGGAGGTTGATCCAAAACTGAGGCGTGGTTCCGAAGTAGCGAGCCAGGCGCAGGGCGGTGTCCGCGGTGATGGCGCGCCGGCCACGGACAATGTCGTTGACCCGCGTCACGGGCACGAAGAGCTCGGTTGCCAGCCGATTGGCGGTCAGTCCCAGTGGCTTCAGAAAGTCCTCCCGCAGCGTTGCGCCGGGGTGGATTGGTGGCATTGTCTTGGTCTTTGTAGGCATCGGTCAGGGCACCTCAATGATAGTCAACAATCTCGACGTCAACGGCACCTAGTTGCATCCAGCGGAAGCAGATCCGCCAACGGTCGTTGATCCGAATGCTATACTGCCCCGACCGATCGCCGGCCAGAGCCTCGAAACGGTTTCCGGGAATCGCGCGTAAATCGGAGAGCGCCCCCGCGGCATGAATGTGGTCCAGCTTCCGCTTTGCCGCCGGGGCGATACTTTGGAGCTTCCGGCTGAACTCACGGCGAAACACCTTCTCGGTTTCTTCGTCCCGGAACGACCGAATCAAGTTCCAGGATACTACTGTGCGGCGTTTAACGCAATTACGGTATATGGCAGCCTTTTTGAGCGCTGGATTGGACCGCGGGCAAGTTACCGAAAAAACCCGACTTGGGCGTGACGAATAGTGGCGCTCGCGACTACGTTTGTGTCGCGGCGACGCGAAGGACCGCCACGGCGCCTGCGCTCAGAAGGTAGTATCCGCCTTCATCATAGAATACCTGGTGCGTGCCCGCCGCAAGTCGTTCGGCGAGAAAGTCAAGCCGGCTCCAACCGACCGGGTAGCCTTGCCGGGTCAAGGCGACGATCTGTTGCCTACCGACCTCCCTTGGAACGCCGAGGTGAAAAGGGTCATTTGGGCTGGGATCCTCGGGGAGGAATCTCCATTCACTGAACATCGCCATCCATTGGAGCCGACCGGCAATACGAACAAGCGGCGCTTCATCCGGCCCCATGTTGAGCACTTCGGTAATGCGGGGAGTGGGGACACGGACGTGCAGACCCGTCCCGTTCTTGCGCAACACCAAGAGAGCGGGGTCCACATCCGCGATCCGAAAGAGGTCAGGTTTAAGGGGCGGAATCATCGGGGCTATGCGAATCACGGTTCCTGCTCGCCTCATCTCCCGTAACTGCGCGATTCGGTCGCCGGCCGCCGCACCGCTGGTGCCGGGTTTCGCCCGCCTCAGAATCTCAAGCTCGACGGCTCGTTGAACCTTAGGCCCCAGGTCGCCGGCATTCCTGAAACTCTCGTACTTCCGATCAAGGAGCCGAAGCACTTCGGCTGCTTCAGGCTCGCGTTTCTCGACGTCCTTTGGCGAAAGCGAGAATTCCCTTGTTGTGGTCGCGCGCAATGTTGATCTCGTCTCGAACTGCGGACGTCATCGCACAGCCAACAATCGCTACCAAAAGGTCGCAGGTCTTCACCTCATCGATGTAGGAATCCCGGAGCCGTTTCGTTGATGCTGGCTCGTTCTCGAACGCCCATGCGCGCGCAATCGGCCGCAATCGTTCGATCGCTGCACGGGCCGCCTCGCGCTCTGCGGAGAGGTCTTCAAGACTCCGGCGCATTACTGACGAAACGAAAACCTTGAGCGGCCCCATTGACGAACTATCGCCTTCCCCAGCTTGGCAGCCTAAACTATCGTTCCGTTTACAGTCTACAAAATCATGCATAGTATTGCTATCCTTTCAAGAAAACACATTATTGGAATACTCCGGTCAATAACAAAGCCCCACCTTCCAACTGGCAAGGTGGGGCTCTCCTGCAATTAATAAAACCTATCAAATAATGATGTTTAACACAATCATTCCAGTAACTAGCGCTAATGCAATATAGATCAATTCATCCGGCTTCACTATAGCTTGAATCGTAAAGGTCCCATCACTGTTTAGAGACCAACTGGAACACACCTTGCTTCACCTCGCTTTCGAACCATGCGTGCCGCAGGACCTGCGGGCGCGGCGACGGCTCACCTTGATTATGCCACTAAGTCGGGAGAGAGATCAATAGAAAATATGAGCCCGTGGAGCGGTAAACAAGAGACGACGTGGCTCGCCTGTCGCGGGTCACTGAATCGACGTGAGCTGGTTGTGACTAGGGATGCGCTTCACCCACGAGTTCATCTCGCCTTCGCTGCGGAGCAGGTCTTGCAGCGTGGTCTTGCTCAGGACGTCGTCCACCGCCGATTGCACGGCGTGCCAGAGGGAGCGCACCGAGCAATCCACCGAGCGGGTACAGACCTGGATCTGGCCGGCATGCTCGTGGCAGAAGTGTTGGGATTCGAAGAGGCGGCCGCCGAGGACCCCGATGACGTCGCCGATCACGATCTGTCCGGCCGGGCGCGAGAGCGTGTAGCCGCCGACCTTGCCGCGCGCGCTGGTGATAAAACCGCCGCGCCGCAGAATACGCAGCAGCTTGGCCGCGTAGGCCGGCGAGAGCGCTTCCGCTCCGCTGATTTCGGGAATGGTCAAGCTCTCGTCCTGACCCGCCAGGCCGATGCGCAGCAGGCAGCGCAATCCGTATTCTTCGTGCGCGCTGAGTTTCATGGCCGCTTCCGTGACAGCGTATCGAGTGGAATGATGTCGTCCAGACCCAACAGCATGCGGGCTTCCGGCGACATGCGGCTCTTATCCCAGGGTGGATCGAAGGTCAGTTCGAGCTTCACATCTTTTACGCCGGGCACGGCGCGCGCCTTGCGCTCGACTTCCGCTGGCAGGCTTCCCGCCACTGGGCAATTCGGCGCGGTCAACGTCATCTTGATATGCGCTTCGCCCGCGGCGTTGACCTTTACGTCGTAGATCAAGCCGAGGTTATAGATATCCATCGGGATCTCCGGGTCGAAGATCTTGCTCAGCTCGGCAATGATTTTCTCTCTCATTCGGTGGACACCACTTCTTCCGCGCTGGTCAGGGCGGATTTCAACGTGTGCCAGGCCAGGGTGGCGCACTTGACGCGCGCCGGAAATTCACGCACGCCGGAGAAGACCGCCAGCTTGCCGAGATTCGCGGCGGGCGGCTTCTCGGTGGTCAGCAGGTCGTGGAATCGCTCCATCATTTGCACGGCTTCCTGGCGCGACTTGCCCTTGACGGTCTCGGTCATCAGCGACGCGGACGCCGTGGAGATGGCGCAGCCCGCGCCCACGAAACTGATATCTTGCACTGTTTCGCCATCCAGCTTGACGAACAGCGCCAACTTATCTCCGCAGAGCGGATTGTAGCCTTCCACGCGGCGCGTGGCGTCGGGCATTTGGTGGAAATTGCGCGGGCGCCGGCTGTGGTCGAGGATGACTTCCTGATAGAGATCTTCGAGCATTTTTCCACGTCTTCGGGACAGGCCAGGAGGCCTGTCCTACCCGAAGATCTCCTTCACTTTGTAGATGCCGGCTACCAGCGCGTCGATGTCTTGGCGAGTGTTGTAGAAGGCGATAGACGCGCGCGTGGTGGCGGGCACGCCGAACCACTCCAACACGGGCTGCGCGCAATGATGCCCGGTGCGCACGGCGACGCCCTCGCGGTCGAGGATGGTGCCCACATCGTGCGGATGCACGCCTTCCAGCACGAATGAAAGCACGCTGGCCTTCTCGCGCGCCGTGCCGATGAGGCGCAGGCCCGGAATGCGTTCCAATTGCGCGGTACCGTAAGACAACAGTTCATGCTCGTAAGTTTGGATGCGATCGAGTCCGATTCCATTGATATAATCGACGGCCGCGCCCAGTCCGATGGTGCCGGCGATGTTCGGCGTGCCGGCTTCGAACTTGTAGGGCAGCTCGTTGTAAGTGGTCTTGGCGAACGTCACCGAGCGGATCATGTCCCCGCCACCTTGATAAGGCGGCATTTTATTCAACAGATCGGCTTTTCCGTATAGCACGCCGATGCCGGTGGGTCCGAACATCTTGTGGCCCGACAGCGAGTAGAAATCGCAATCGAGCTGTTGCACGTCGACCTTCATGTGGGCCACGGCTTGCGCGCCGTCGATGAATACGGGCACGCCGTGATGGTGCGCGATGCGCGTAATCTCGGCTACCGGGTTGATGGTGCCCAAGGCGTTCGAAACGTGCACCATGGAAACCAGCTTGGTGCGAGGTCCCAGCAGTTTCTCGAATTCGTCGAGCAGCAGCTCGCCGCGCTGATTGATGGGCGCGATGCGCAGGATGGCCTGCTTCTCTTCGCAGAGAATCTGCCAGGGCACGATGTTGGAGTGGTGCTCCATGGCGGAGATGACGATTTCGTCGCCGGCCTGGACGTGCCTGCGGCCGTAGGTGTAGGCGACCAGGTTGATGCCCTCGGTCACCCCGCGAACAAAGATAATCTCGCGCCAGTCCCCGGCGTTGATAAAGAGCTGTATCTTAACGCGGGCCTCTTCGTAATGGCGCGTGGAGCGCTCGCTCAATTCATGCACGCCGCGATGGATGTTGGAATTATCCATCTGGTAGAACTGGTTCATGGCGTCGAGAACCATTTGCGGCTTCTGCGTGGTGGCGGCGTTATCCAGATACACCAGGGGCTTGCCGTGGACGCGCTGGTCCAGGACAGGGAAGTGCTCACGTTGACCGCTTGCCGACGCGCGCGGCTCAGTTACGGCTGCCATGGAGTTTCTCCAGCAACAGTTTCTCCAACTGCTCGCGCAGCGACGCGACCTTGACACGGTCCACGATGTCGCGCGCGAATGCGTAGATCAGCAGGTTGCGGGCTTCGGCGAGACCGATGCCGCGCGACTGCAGATAAAAGATTCCTTCCGGATCCAACTGGCCGATGGTCGCGCCATGCGTGCAACGCACGTCGTCGGCAAGAATCTGCAGCTCGGGCTTGGTGTTGATGACGGCATCTTCCGACAGCACCAGGTTCTTGTTGGTTTGCTTGGCGTCGGTCTTCTGGGCGT
>OCTA010001737.1_pt1 | contig 19985 bp, 16 predicted proteins | sample 1538991 | NCBI WGS metagenome assembly OCTA01 (sample SAMEA3539302, study PRJEB22396) | soil metagenome | biome: tundra; feature: field; material: soil | place: USA | collected 2010-05 | depth 0.15 m | reverse complement strand
GGCAGAAGGAGATGACCGACCCCAACGAATTCCTCTCCAGCCTGAAGATGGACCTCTATCCCGACGAGGTCTACACCTTCACGCCCAAGGGGAAAGTCGTGGTGGTTCCTGCCGACGGCACGCCCGTTGACTTTGCCTACACCATCCATACCGAGGTGGGCCACACTTGCGTGGGCGCCAAGGTGAACAGCCGCATGGTGCCATTGCGCACCAAGCTGCGAACCGGCGACATCGTCGAAATTGTTACCCAGAAGGACCACAAACCCAGCCGCGACTGGCTGGGGTTTGTGAAGAGCCCGCGCGCCCGCAACAAGATCAAGCACTGGCTCAATGAAGATCAGCGCCGTCGAGCTGTTGAAATCGGGCGCAAGCTGCTGGAGCGCGAAGCCCGCAAATACAAGGTGCCGATGAGCCAACTCTCCGACCAGGACCTGGGCCGCATCGCCAATGAATACGGAGTTGCCACGGCCGCCGACCTACTGGCGACGCTGGGCCAGGGCAAACACTCGGCACACCAGGTGCTCAACAAGCTGGCGCCCGGCTTTGCCTCACAAGGCGATGCTGCCGAGGATGCCGCCGAGACCAAGCCCGGCAGCGGCGAAGCGCCCATGTCCGACGCGGTGCGCAAGCTGCATCTCAGCGGTTCTGACTCGCTGCAGGTTGAGGGGCAGAATGATCTGCTGGTTTATCGGGCGCGATGTTGCAATCCCATTCGCGGCGAAGAAATTGTGGGCTACGTGACGCGTGGAAAGGGTGTCGCTGTGCACGCGCGCAGTTGTCCTAACGTGCAGAATCTGCTGTATGAAAGCGATCGGCGCATTGCCGTGGAGTGGTCGCGTGTGGGCAGTCCGACGGCAGGGCGTCCGCAGCGCTACCCAGTCAAGATCACAATCTTCTGCGATGACCGCACCGGCATGCTGAAGGAACTGACCGCCGTCATCTCCGACGACAACACAAACATCCGAGCAGTCGATATTCGTCGCGACGAGGATGGCGAAGCCATTATCGAGTTCGTCGTCGAGGCAGAAGACCTGCACCACCTCAACCGCATGGTCCTCGGCATTCGCCGCGTGAGCGGAGTGCGCGCCGTGCAGCGGACCCAAAAAATCTAGCGCCGGCTTTACCGGCACATCCAGTGTTGCGATTCCCTAGATGTGGCAGCTTGCCTGCCCGCGCTTTTCGAGATAGCGCTGGTGATATTCTTCCGCTCGCCAAAACGTCTGTGCCGGCTCGACTTTGGTGACGATGCGCTTCGGTTTAAAGCGGCCCTCGGCGCTTAACTGCTCGATCTTGGCGTGAGCTGCGGCTTCCTGTTCCGGGGAATGGAAGAAGATGGCCGAGCGATATTGCGTGCCCCAGTCTGGTCCCTGGCGGTTAGGCGTGGTGGGGTCGTGCAGCGAGAAAAAGGCATCAAGTAATTGCTCGTAGGAGACTTGAGCCGGGTCGAAATCCAGTTCGACTACCTCGGCGTGGCCCGTCTGGTCGGTGCAGACGTCCTGGTAGCTTGGCCGTTCCTTTGAGCCGCCTTCGTAGCCTACTGCTGTGTCTTTCACGCCCGGAATCGCAGCAAAAGCTGCCTCCACGCCCCAAAAACATCCTGCTCCAAATGTCGCTTTTTCCTGTGGCATGCCAATTAAGATGCGGCGATCTCGATTTGGTATCAGATTTTGCGCAATGGCGTGCTTTCAAACATGCGAAAAGCGTGACCCCGTAAGGTCACGCTTTTCGAGGTTTGGCAAACCCTTAAACCGGCGCCCGGGGCCTTATGGATGGCTGACGATCTGGCGAATCGGATCATCGGCCTCGAACGGCAGGATCGCATCGATAGGGCTCAGACCAGCCTCAGACCGCACAGGCAAGAGCCCAAGCGTCTGAAGCAGCGCAACACCATTTTTATCTCCCGAGTTCATCGCCGGCAGTTCGGGAGGATGGTACTGATACCAGTTGTCCGTGAGGTTCGAAACGATCGTTTCCGGCGTTGAATAATCGCTGGCAATCAAAACCATCTTAAGCAGGCTCAGTTCGCGATTCGTCAACCGAACTTCAGGAGAGCCATTGCGTAACTCTTGACCAAGAGCCGGGAGGCGCCGCTGGAACCTGGCTTTCATCTCGGTCCATATTCCATAGCCCAGCCAGGTCGGGGGCGCTTCAGGAACAGGAATGATGAGCCGGTGCATTTCGCCCACCAACAATGGAATGCCGGCGGTGAGCCTATGAATATCCTGCACCTGCGGTTCAGAAAGCGCGATCTTGAACAGCTCGACAAACCAAGCCCGGAGCTGGTCCACGCTGAGGCGCTTTATCGAGGCAATCCTGTCGCGAGGTTCATCCGCACACTGCGAGATGCCCCACCGCAGGAGGTCGGCGCCGCCGGCGAAGAGGAGTAATTCGTCTTCGGCTTCGATTGCTGTCAATGCCTGTTCCGGCGAGACGGTCATGTGCTCAAAAGGGCCTTCGTAGGCGATCTGCGCGCGAATACCGCAACCGGAATGCAGCAACGGGTTCTGATCGCGCGGCAATAGCCACTGGGAAACCGCAAGAAGCGCGCGCACCTTTCGCGCCTTTTTGGACTTGTTCTTCGCCTGCTGCACATAGCGGGAGAGACTCTCCACTTCATTGGCATCGAAGAAGCAAAGCTTGCCCCGTTCAATGGAATTGAGAGCACGCGGCGGAAGATCCTGCACTTCCTCTTCAACCTGAACCGCAGTGGAGGATTGCATTTCGGAACTGGAGGACGACAGATTCTGCGCGGTGCTGGTGTGAATCTGGCGACCCGGTTCATCAAGTGCAGTTTCTCCAGCGGGCGAAGACGAGGAAGAGGGACCGGGATCAGGAATGGGTTCGGGAATCGAATCGCGCAACTGATCATGGGATGCACTCAGGCCATCGTGCCACAGTTCAATTTCCAATTGCCGGACGAAATCATCCACGCGCGGGAAATTGGTCTTGAGGTTCAAAAGCTCATCGTCGTTGGTGCCGTCTTCCAGGCTGCAAGCCCAGTTGAGCCACTCCTCGGCTGCAGGACCGGGAAGATCCGGCGGCGATGTCAGCGCAGAAATTTCCATCAACTCCGTGACCGCTGCATCGCGCTGCGCCATTCTCTCCTGGCGGGTGCGTTCGCGGCGGTGCGAGACAGTGCCGGCGGCCAGCAACTGAGCCAGGTCAAGATACCGGCGCCTCTTGTCGGCAACATCATCCAATCGATCTACAAGCTCGTATAGCTCTTCTTTGGTCTGCCAGGTTGCCGCGCTATCTTCTGAAAGAACAGCGTCCCTGAGATTCTGGCACGCATCCAACAGCTTGCTCAAATCGGCAATGGTTTCAGCTCTTCCGACCTGATGGCCTGCTTCGAGGAGGTCGATTTTCTCGCGCAAGAGTTTAGCCTGGCTCGTGACGGACTGCAGGGTATCTGCAACTACGCTCCGGGTGCATTTGGTATCTTCAAATGCTTTCACGTCTTAGCTCCACCTCATATAAGGAAGTCAATCTCCCGCATCGGTACATCGTATCTCGATTAGGTTGTGGGTTTCCCAATCAGTAACTAGGGGCCTTCACACCCAGGTCACGTTACTTTGGGATTCCGCCTCGAAGCCGTGCGACATGCGGTGAATCACTTAGCTGTGCGGCAACACATCAATTGAAGGCCACGTCAAAGAGGTCACCTTTCTGCTCGCGCTCTTGGGGTAAGTCACTCGCAGCACAGGGACAGTCCGCCCTTTCCAGCTGGTTTTGGGGATAGGATGATATGTGCGCGAAGACCACGACAAGGGAGCCTGAATCCATGGCGAAAACCCGAGCTGAATCTGGCTCCGCACTCACGAAATTATGGCCGGATGCACGCAGCGCGTTGGACGGCATTGTGCAGGACGGGATGCTTTTGGCAATCGGCGGATTCGGCCTTTGCGGAATTCCCGAAGCTCTGATCGTTGCCCTGCGCGACACTGGTGCCAGCAACCTGACCATCGCCAGCAACAATGCGGGGGTGGATGGCTGGGGCCTTGGATTGCTGCTTGAGGCTCGACAAGTGAAGAAGATGATTTCCAGTTATGTGGGCGAAAATGTCGAGTTTGAGCGGCAGTTTCTCGCGGGCGAATTGGAAGTGGAGTTTTGCCCCCAAGGCACACTGGCCGAGCGCATGAGGGCTGGCGGCGCGGGGATACCCGGGTTCTACACGCGGACCGGCATTGGCACCATGGTCGCCGAGGGGAAAGAACTCAAGGACTTCGATGGCGTGACGTACATCCTGGAGCGCGGTATTCAGGCTGATGTGGCCCTGGTGAAGTCGTGGAAGGCGGACCTCCACGGCAATCTCATCTATCGGCGCACTGCGCGTAACTTCAATCCTCAGGCGGCTGCTTGCGGGAAGATTACGGTGGCTGAAGCGGAGATCATCGTTCCGCCGGGTGAACTCGATCCAGACGAGATTCACACGCCAGGGATCTATGTTCACCGGCTCGTGCACAACCCTCATCCGGAAAAACGAATTGAGAAAAGAACGACTCGAGGAGAGTAATTCTGTGGCATGGACTCGTCATCAGATGGCTGCCCGCGCAGCACGGGAGTTGCGGGACGGGTTTTACGTCAACCTGGGTATTGGAATCCCCACTCTGGTTGCGAACCACATTCCGCATGGAATGACGGTGACGCTGCAGTCAGAGAACGGGCTGCTTGGCATGGGCCCTTTTCCTCATGATGCCGAAGTTGATCCAGATCTGATCAACGCAGGGAAACAAACCGTGACGTTCGTGCCGGGTGCTTCAACCTTTTCCAGCGCCGAGTCATTTGCGATGATTCGTGGCGGGCACATCGACCTGGCGATCCTTGGCGCGATGCAGGTTTCGGAGCGCGGCGACCTGGCCAACTGGATGATTCCAGGCAAGCGGGCGAAAGGGATGGGCGGGGCCATGGATCTCGTATCCGGCGTGCGGCGCGTGCTGGTGCTGATGGAGCATGCGAGCCCGCATGGCGGCGCCAAGCTGCTGCGCCATTGCACCCTGCCGCTCACCGGGGCAGGTGTCGTCCATCGCGTGATTACAGATCTCTGCGTGCTCGATGTTACTCCCGCGGGGTTCGAAGTGATTGAACTGGCGCATGGGGTGACACGCCAACACGTGGAGGAGCGGACTGAAGCTCCATTGCGATTCAAAGTGCCTGCGATTTAGCGTTGCATCGCGTTCACTTTCCCCAAACCGGTTTGCGCTTCTCTAGAAACGCGGCAATCCCTTCACGAAAATCAGGAGTATTGCGAGACTCCGCGTTGGCCTCGATCGCCATCTCGATGGCCGCATCAAGCCATGCCTTATTCAGCGCGGACATCAGGCGCTTGGTTCCGCGCAGCGATTCGGGACTATTCGCAACGAGCGTTTCCGCCAAATGCTGGACCCGCGCGGCCAGTCTTTCCGGTGGCACAATCTCATTGACCAGCCCGAGGCGATGCGCCTCTGCCGCATCGAAGATGCGCGCCGTTAAAAGCAAATCGCGGCTTCGCTTGTCTCCGATTTGCAAAACCAGAAAGGCAGACACGAGAGCCGGTACAAAACCGATCCGCGCTTCGGTGAATCCGAACTTCGCGGCGGGCGTTGCAATCGTGAAGTCGCAGACCGTGGCCAAGCCTGTTCCGCCTGCAATCGCCGCGCCATGAACCACGGCAATGGTCGGTATGGGAAGTTCATACAGCGTACGAAAGAGCTTGGCGATTCGGTCGGCGTCCACGCGATGCTCTGACGCGGACTTGTCACTCATTTTTTGCAATGCCGACAAATCCAGGCCGGCACAGAACGCCTCTCCCGCTCCGGCCAACACGAGCACGCGGCATGCGCTTGCGGCAGCATCTTCGAAAGCGGCAATCAACTCCTGTTGCATTTCAGGAGTCATCGCGTTGCGGCGTTCAGGCCGATTCAACGTAATCGTCCGTATCGGAGGATTGTCTGCAACCACGATCATCGTGTAGTTCAATCTTTGCTCCAGGCCGTTGGCGCATTCACCGAAGGTCGCCTGCTACTGCGCAACCGTTCCATAGCCGGCGGCAATCTGTTCGTTTGCATGAATCAATTCACCCAGCGATCCAAGCCGAGGCAGGGTCGCGCCGCCCTGCGATAACGTATCCATCAATACTTCGGTTGGAATGTTGCCGACCAGGTCGTCCTGCGCAAACGGGCATCCTCCGAGTCCACCAATGGCCGCATCAAACCGTCGGCAGCCCGCCTCGAAGGCCGCGCGAATGCGCGCCGGCGCCTCCTCTCGTCGCGCATGCAGATGCACGCCGATTTCGATTTCACCATGGGCATTGTGCGCTGCAGCTATCGTCTCCGCAATCTGCGCCGGCGTTGCCAGCCCCACTGTATCCGCGAGTGAAATCTGTTGCACTCCGTGATGAATCAGAACGTCGCACGCGCGCACCACTTCGTCGGTGCTCCACGAGTCCCCATAGGGATTGCCGAAGGCCATGGAAATATACGCGACCACATTCAGACCCGCATCGCGGGCGAGCGCAATGACCGCGTCCAGCGCATCCAGCGACTGCTGCGGCGTTTGATGTTGGTTGCGCTGCAGGAATTGGGGAGAGATGGAATACGGGAAGCCAAGCGTTTGCACCGCACCGGTACGTATGGCTCGTTGCGCACCCTTTTCATTCACGACGATCCCGATGATCTCGATTTCTTCAGGAGGCCCGAGAAGCTCAAGCACCTGCTCCGAGTCCGCCATTTGCGGGACGGCGGCGGGTGAGACGAAACTGACCGCGTCGATGTGCCTGAATCCTGCCGCAATCAACTTGCGCAAATAATCGGCCTTGGCGTCTGCCGGAATCTGCGCGGGCAGCCCTTGCCAGGCATCGCGCGGGCACTCGATGATCTTGATTGAATCCGCCATCCGTCTTCCTCAATGCGCTTGGCCGGTAGTCAACCGCGGGATGGATGAACCTTGAGAATTTCTCGCGCGATGACCATGCGCTGAATTTCGCTGGTCCCCTCGCCAATCGTACACAGCTTCACGTCGCGATAATACTTCTCTGCGGGATAGTCTTTGATGAAGCCGTAACCTCCAAATAACTGCACCGCCTCATCGCAGATGCGCACGGCCACTTCGCTGGCGAAGAGCTTCGCCATCGACGACTCGCGTGTGACGGTTCGTCCTGCATCCTTCAGGACTGCGGCTCGCTGGGTCAGCAGGCGCGCGGCGTCGAGTTCAGTCGCCATGTCAGCCAGCTTCCATTGAATGCCCTGGAATTCAGCGATGGTTTTGCCAAACTGGCGGCGCTGCTTCACGTATTTCAGCGCGGCATCGAGGGCTCCGCGCCCAATTCCCAACGCAAGGGCCGCGATGGAAATCCTACCGCCGTCGAGAACGCGCATGGCGTCGATGAAGCCTTCGCCCTCAACGCCGATCAGGTTTTCCGCGGGGATCTCGCAATCTTCAAAGATCAGCTCGCTGGTATCGCTGGCTCTCAGGCCCAGCTTGTTCTCTTTCCTTCCGGGCCGGAATCCCGGAGTTCCCTTCTCCACCACAAACGCCGACAACCCGTGCGTGCCTTTGCCCTTGTCGGTCACGGCAATCACCACCGCAACGTCTGCGTAGTGTCCATTGGTGATGAAGGTCTTGTTGCCGTTCAGCACATAGCGGTCACCTTTTTTCACTGCGGTCGTGCGTGCGCTGCCGGCATCGGAACCGGACCCCGGCTCTGTCAATCCCCACGCTGCCAGCCACTCGCCGCCGGCGAGGCGCGGCACGTATTTCCTCTTCTGCTGCTCGTTGCCGGCCAGAAAAATATGGTTCGTTCCCAGCGAGTTGTGCGCCGCGAGCGTGAGGCCCACCGACCCATCTACGGCGGAGAGTTCCTCGATCGCGAGCACGTAATCCACGTAGCCCAGGCCCGCGCCACCATACTCCGGCGGTACGATGATGCCCATCAGGCCCATGGCGCCCAGCTTCTTCACCACATCTGCGGGGAACTCGCAGGCCTCGTCCCAGGTCATGACGTTGGGCGCAATTTCGGCCGCAGCAAACTCGCGAATCTCCCGCCGGAGGTGCTCCTGCTCTTCCGTCAGTACGAATGGATATAAGCTCTCAACTTTTTCCAGCGCCACCTCCATGTTTCCGCTCCTTCTCGCCAGCCTGCCGATCCTGCCTTCCCTGTCCTGATAAGATGCGCCATTCCGGCCCACCCAGTCACTGCTCAGGACCTACTCGCCTGAAACTTTGTCCTTGCGAGCCTGCAAATCAAGTCTGCAAAACGCCGGGATTGAACTTCGGTACGTCAGGATTCAAAGCGCAAGCCTCAAGCGCTGTCATCAGAACTTCTCTTGTCCGTGCCGGATCAATAATCGCGTCGATCCAAAGCCGCGCCGCTCCGTAGCGCGGATCGGCCTGCGCATCGTAGGTGGCTTTGATCTCGTCAAAGAGCGCCTTCTTCTCCGCTTCCGACAGCACCTTGCCGCCACGCTCCATCTGCTTCGCCCGCACTTCAGCCAGCGTGTTCGCCGCCGAGGCTCCGCTCATCACCGCGTAGCGCGCCGTCGGCCATGCGAAAAGAAAGCGCGGATCGTAGGCTTTCCCGCACATCGCGTAATGGCCCGCGCCAAAACTTCCCCCGATGATGACGGCAATCTTGGGCACCACGCTCGTGCTCACCGCCGACACCATCTTGGCCCCGGCGCGGATGATTCCCGACCATTCCGCATCTTTGCCCACCATGAATCCGTTGACGTCATGCAGAAACACAAGCGGCACGAGGGACTGATTGCAATCCATGATGAAGCGAGCGGCCTTTTGCGCGCTCTCTGTATAAATGACGCCGCCGACCTCAATTCGATTGGCCCCGGCGGCTGGTCCCATGGCAACGGTCTGGTTCTGATTGATCTTCTGATTGGCGACAATCCCCACGGCTCTGCCGCCGATGCGCGCATAGCCACATAGAACCGTTCTGCCGAAATCCGCCTTGTATTCGTCGAACTCACTGCGGTCTACGATGCGGGCGATCACCTCGCGCATGTCATAGATGTTGCTGGCGCCCGGCGCGGGATTCAGCAACCCATATACATCTTCAGCAGCAAACTTCGGCGTGTCCTGCTCGGGGTCATAGGGAACGCGCGAGAAAGCCTCCATCGATGGCTCGCCCGTCTTCCGCTCACCCAGCTTGCTCACCAGCGAGCGAAGACGTGCCAGGCAAAGGTGATCGTTCGGCTCTTTGAAATCGACGGTTCCGGAAATCTCCGCGTGCATAGCCGCTCCACCCAATTCTTCGGGGTCGGTCTTTTGTCCAATAGCCGCCTGCACCAGCGATGGCCCCGCAAGAAACAATCCCGAACCCTCCGTCATCAGCACCGTATCGGTCATGACCGGAAGATAGGCGCCGCCTGCGACACACATGCCCATGATGGCCGTGATCTGCGGAATGCCGAGAGAGCTCATCACCGCGTTATTCCGGAAGACGCGGCCAAAATCGTCGGTGTCAGGGAAAACATCTTCCTGCAATGGCAAAAACACACCGGCAGAGTCCACCAGGTAGATGGTCGGAATGCGATTCTCGAGCGCAATCGTCTGTGCGCGCAGAACTTTTTTCGCGGTCATCGGGAAAAACGCACCGGCCTTCACCGTGGCGTCGTTGGCGATGATCATGCACAGCCGACCGGATATGCGGCCCAGTCCTGTGACAACGCCCGCACCGGGAGCACCGCCATATTCGCTGTACATTTCATAGGCCGCCCAAAGGCCGAGTTCGAGGAACTCAGCGTTCTCGTCGAGCAGGAGATTCAGGCGCTCCCTGACTGTCAATCGCCCTTTTGAATGCTGTGCTTCGGCAGCCTTCGCTCCACCGCCCAGCCGAATCGAATCTTCCTCCTCGCGAAGGGCTGAGAGCAACGCCAGCAACGCTTCCCGATTGGCTTGAGCGCGGGAAGACTGCGGGTCCAGCTTTGAGTCCAGGCTGTTGTCAAACTTCAGATCGGGTACCATCTTACCTTTCACGAAAAACTTGAAGACCTATAGCATCTCACTTCCTTTCGATGCATGATGCCAAAAATGGCGTCAGGGCTGATTGTGTCCGACGAAGGGAAGAGGGGCAGTAATCTTTAATGCAAAATGTAACTCCGGGGCCAAGGCCCGGGTCCATTTTGTGCACGCACGGCACCGCCGCAGCGATCACGCCCTGACACAAAGCCAGCGAAAGCCGCAGCATCGGTGGCAGCTAAGGCAGGCATTAATCATCAAGGTGCGATCCGCGATTGATGCGAGCCTCCAATGTGTGCATGGTCTCATATATCTGGTCGAAGCTCTCAATCGCAAATAGAAGGTGGTGCATCTCATCCACCTTCACCGGCGTGCGCAACACCTCATCCAGAACGAACGGCCGCACCTCGCAGCCACGATGCAGCACGTTGGAGCACTCGCCGTTTGAGCTGATCAAACCACTGCCATAGACTTTCACCTGGTTGTTCTGGCGGATGAGCCCAAACTCGACCGTGTACCAGAAGACGCGCCCAATGCGTTCCAGGATGGCCTCGTCGCTCAGCCGCGCGCAGACCTGGCCATAGTGGGCGAGAAAATCCGCGAAGACCGGATGCGCGTGCATTGGCACGTGACCGAAGACATCGTGGAAGATATCCGGCTCGGGCGTGTATTCAAGAGAGTCGCGGCTGCGCAGCCATGTGGTGGTGGGAAAGCGTCGCGCCGCCAGCATCTCAAAAAAGGCCGGGGCCGGCATGAACCCGCTGACCGGCGTTGCGTTCCAGCCGGTGCGGCCCTGCAGCTTGGCTGAGATGGCGGTCAGGTCGGGCAGCCGGTCATAGGGCAGGCAGAGCGCCTCGAAGCCGTCAAGGTATTCGCGCGCAGCGTGCTGCTCAAGCTGCGGCATGCGACGGCGCACCAGCTCGGCCCATACCGAATGCTGCTCGGTGGTGTATGCGGAGTAGTCCTGCTCGATCAGGAACGATGCAGCTTTGGGCAGCTCCAGTGCGGTAGCCATCACAGATTTCCTCTGAGCGCCTGTTCGCGCTCGATTGCCTCAAATAGCGCCTTGAAGTTGCCCTTGCCGAAGCTGCGGCTGCCCTTGCGCTGGATGATTTCGTAGAACAAGGTGGGCCGGTCTTCAACGGGTCGCGTGAAAATCTGCAGCATATAGCCCTCATCATCGCGATCGACGAGAATGCCGAGCTTCTCCAGTTCCTCGACCGGTTCATCGATCTTGCCCACGCGCCCAGCCAGCTCGGTGTAGTAGGTGTGCGGAATGGTCAGGAACTCCACGCCCTGCGCCTGCATGCGCGAAACGGTCGAGAGGATATCGTCGGTGGCGAGGGCAATGTGCTGCACGCCAGGACCCTGGTAGAAGTCGAGGTACTCTTCGATCTGGGACTTCCGGCGCCCCTCTGCCGGCTCGTTGATGGGAAACTTCACATAGCCATTGCCGTTGGCCATCACCTTCGACATCAGTGCCGAATACTCGGTGGAGATATCCTTGTCGTCGAAATGCTGATAGAGCTGAAATCCCATCACATTGGCGTAGAACTGAACCCACTCGTCCATGGAATGCCAGCCCACGTTGCCCACCATGTGATCGACATGCTTGAGCCCGGTGGGGCGGGTTACAACGTCATCAGGTTCGCCTCGGAAGCCGGGCAGGAACGCGCCGTTGTAGTGCCCACGTTCGACGAAGGTATGAATCGTATCGCCATACGCGGCGATGGAGGCGGTGGTCACGCGGCCATAGTCATCGGCCATCTCCGCGGGCTCAGCCACGCTGCGCGCGCCGCGAGCCGTTGTCTCGAGCCACGCAGCCCGCGCGTCGTCCACTTCAAGAGCGATTACGCGCACGCCGTCGCCGTGTCGCGCTACATGCTCCGCGATGGGGTCGCCGGGGCGCAGCGAGGTGGTGAAGACAAACCGAATCTTTCCCTGTTGCACCATGTAGGAAGCGCGATTGCGCTGGCCGGTTTCGGGTCCGGCATACGCCACCAGGCTCATGCCGAATGCAGCGCGATAGTAGTAGGCCGCCTGGCGGGCGTTGCCCACGTAAAACTCCACGTGGTCGGTGCCCTTCAAGGGCAGAAAATCCTGGGTTGACTTCACGGCGCTGGGCGCAAGAGATGCCATCCGAGACCTCCAGTTGTGAGATGACGGGGATCTGAACACAGGGGTAATCCACGCCACACTGAGCCAAAGCATAGGCCCGTTCGCAGACGATTTTGAAGCGCGATTGTAAGGAAGATTGGCGAGAAAGCTTACATTTATGATGGTCATAATGGTGATTTACTTAATAAATGACGGAGCCCTCTAAACTGCCTGCAACACCATCCCGCGGCATTCTCCGAGCGAGATTTGCGGGAATCCTGCGCGCCGGCAAAACCCGCGGAGAATGACTTCGTCGCCGTCTTCGAGTGCTTTGCGGCTCTCGCTGTCGGGCAGCAGAATCGGCTTTGCGCCGCCGGCGGTGAGTTCGAGCAGGCATCCCGCTGAATCCTCTGCAGCGCCTGAAACCGTGCCGGTAGCCAGCAGGTCGCCGGGGAACAGATTGCACCCGTTGCTGGCATGATGGGCAACCAGTTGCGCGGGAGTCCAATACAGGTCGCGGAGATTGGCCTTGCTGAGCCGGTGAGGCGCACGCCCGGCAGCGCGCATGGCGGGGGTGAGCAGAAATGCTTCGAGGGTCAGGTCGAGCGCGCCTGCCTCCTGGTCGTCAGCGTCGTTCAAATACGGGAGCGGCGCCGGGTCTCCCGCAGGGCGCGGCAAGGCGACAACGCGAAACGGCGCGAGAGCCGCCATCGGTACCACCCAGGGTGAAACGCTGGTGGCGAAGCTCTTGGCCAAAAAGGGCCCCAGAGGCTGGTATTCCCAGGACTGAATATCGCGCGCGGACCAGTCGTTGACCAGGCACAAGCCGAAGATGTGCGACGCTGCCTTGCTGATGGGGATCGGCTCGCCGAGCGGGTTTCCGCCGGCAATATACAAGCCGACCTCGACCTCATAATCAAGAAATTGCGAAGGTCCAAAGCCGGGAACGCCGCCCGAAGCAGGTTTGGTCTGGCCGGACGGCCGGCGAATGCCCGTCTCGCTGACCACCAGCGACGAAGCGCGCCCTTGATAGCCGATCGGCACAAATTTGTAGTTGGGCAGGAGCGGCTGGTCGGGACGGAAAAGCCGCCCAACGCGCGTGGCGTGGTGGATGGAAGCGTAGAAGTCAGTGTAGTTCGACGACTCGACGGGCTTCAGCAGCTTCGCTTCGTGCATGGGCACAAGAGCGGCGTCCACGGTACGGCGCGTCGTCGCATCTGCAGTCGCATCCAGCAGGTCCATGAGCCGCCTGCGCAAGGCTGCGTGAGCTTCCGTCCCGCAGACAATCAGTGGATTGAGCGTCGGCGCCTCGGAGGCAGCCCGAATGGGCTCGGGCAAATCGGCAAGCATCCCGCCGCGGCTGCACGCTTGCAGATCAAGCACGAACGAGCCGATTCCCACGCCGGGCCGCGGCCGCGTTTCGCTGCTCGCAAAAATGCAGTAGGGAAGGCTTTGCAGCGGAAAGCCGCAGGCGGTGTCGCTCGCTGACTCGACCCAACTGCTCCGCTTCCACTCAGTTCTTGAAAACCGATCTGTCAACTAGCGCTCCGAATGGGCTCCCGCCTCCAAAGCTAGGTTCTCGCTTCGATTATCCAGCGCCGGGGAAGTTTTTCTTCAGGCTTTGCCAGCACTCGTAGTATTCGTGCTGCAGAATCTTCTCTTCGAGAGCAAAGCGAGTGGGCCGCACAGGCAGGCGCGTCTCAAACATGAAGGCCAGAGTGCCATCGATGTAGTGGGGTTTCAAGTCCGCCTTGCTGGCCCGCTCAAAGGTCTCCGCGTCCGGTCCATGGCCCGACATGCAATTGTGCAGGCTCGCGCCGCCGGGCAGGAATCCCTCGGCCTTGGCGTCGTATTGGCCCAAGATGAGGCCCATGAACTCGTTCATCATGTTGCGGTGAAACCACGGCGGGCGGAAGGTGTGCTCGGCGACCATCCAGCGCGGCGGGAAGATCACGAAGTCCACATTGGCCGTGCCCGGCAGCCCCGAGGGCGCCGTCAACACTGTGTAGATCGACGGATCAGGATGGTCAAAGCTGACCGAATTGATGCAGTTGAAGCGCGCCATGTCGTACTTGTAGGGCGCATAGTTGCCGTGCCAAGCCACAACATCCAGGGGCGAGTGATCGATTTCCGCGCGCCACAAACGGCCGAGGAATTTCGAGATCACCTCGAAGCTGCCCTCGCGATCTTCAAAGGCGGCCACCGGCGTGAGGAAGTCGCGGGAATTGGCGAGACCGTTGGCGCCGATCGGCCCGAGTTCGGGTAGCCGAAAGCTCTGCCCGTAGTTCTCGCAGATGTAGCCGCGGCCGGAGCCATTGGGGAATTCGGCGCGGAACTTAATGCCGCGCGGAATCACGGCCAACTCTCCCGGAGCGACCTCAAGAATGCCCAGCTCGGTGCGTAACCGCAGGCTTCCCTCTTGCGGCAGAATCAGCATCTCGCCATCGGCGTTGTAGAAGAAGCGGTCGTGCATCGATGCGTTGGCGACGTAGAGATGTATACCGACGCCATCCTGCAAAGAAGGGTCGCCGTTGCCGCCCAAGGTTACGAATCCGTCAACGAAGTCGGTCTCCTCCGTCGGAATGGGTAGAGGATTCCAGCGCATCTGGTTGGGCGGAGTGGGCACCTCGTTGAAGGGGCCGCTGCGCAGCAGCGAGGGGCGCGCGTATTCCGCGTAGGGCTCGTGCATCACCGAGGGCCGGATGCGGTAGCTCCACGTGCGGCGGTTGAGGGCGCGCGGCGTGGTGAACGACGTGCCGCTGATCTGCTCGGTGTAGAGGCCAAGCGGTGCGTGCTGTGGGGCGTTCTGCCCTTGGGGTAACGCGCCGGCGCAGGCTTCGGTGGCAAACTCGTTGCCAAATCCGGATTGATAGCCGGCCTGCTGACTGGGCTCAGTTGTTACTGACTGAGCCGTTGGGGATTGATCGACTGAGGATTGGGCCATTGGGGAAGCTCCGCAAACCTTTGATGCCGGGAAGTATCGCATCCGTTTGCCCGGACTGACAATCGTCTTCAGTAGTCATTCGCGGGTTCTTGGTTTATTTTATTAAGAAAAGGAAGCTGATGTCCTTCTAATCGAAGGGATGTGCCCCATGTCTACGAACCGATACAGCCATCGGTACGAGCCTGCCGAGTTGGATCGCATCGCCTGGAAGATTATTGAAGAACTGCAGCAAAACGCCCGCATCTCCTGGGCGGAACTGGGCCGCCGCGTCGGGTTAACGACCCCTGCGGTGGCCGAGCGGGTGCATCGGTTGGAGAAGATCGGCGTCATCCGCGGCTTCCATGCCGACATCAGCCTGGAGCGGCTGGGCCTTCCCATCCTGATCTTTGTGCGCCTGTCGATGGCTGGCCCCGAGGCCCTGGTGCGCTCCTTTCAGCAGCAGGTAAAAACCTGGGATGAAGTCATCGAGTGCCACCGCGTCACGGGATCGGACTCCTTTATCGTCAAGGCGCGCGTCGTCTCGGTCGAGCATCTTGAGCGTTTTCTTGACAAGCTGGGCCACTACGGAACCACGTCCACCGCGACGGTGCTCTCCTCCCCGGTGCTGCAAAGGACGATTACCGAAAAAATCGTCGACCAGTTTCACGACGGCAAGTGAGAGTGGGCGTTGGTGGGATTGCAGGTGATTGTTTTGGAACGGGGCTCCCGGAATCGTTTCTGGCTCGGCCAAGCTTAATGAGCGCATTGGCTATCTGGCATGAGTCGCGAATTCGGAATGTATGGTCCGCCGCCGTTTTGCAAGCGAAAAGTGCGATGACAGAAATGGTCTGCGCGAATGTATCCGGCGTTTTTTGGGAGGTCAGAAGATCGTGCGCCGCAGCCTGCACGCAAAGGCTCTGGAATTTCCAGTAGCCAGTGGTGCGCGCGAGCATGTTCAGCAACGTGCATGACCGGGCCCGGAATCGCGATCTCCCTGCTGTTCACGCAGGGAACGTGCCAGCGGGGCGGCGACGCCTGGCTGAACCGCCGACCGTGAAACATAATACTGCGGAGTCATTCGTTTTCGTAACTGCGATCACTGACGCCCGGCAGAAGCTCGGTATAGGCCCGAAGCATATGCCCGCAGCTTCGGCGATTTTCGACCCAGCATCAACAACACTCAACTCCCGGACGCAGATAGAACAGCGAGTCGCATCCGGTCATCACTTGGCTCGGACCAATCGTTCTCTCGATTGGCCGGTCCGTCTTCCTGGTCCTTGCCCAGCGAGATCGCTATAGTTCTTCGTGCCCGTATCGAGCAATTCTAACTTGTGCTCGCCCTCGTGCGGGTCATTTTCTTTCCTCTTTAGCCCAAAGTGCAGCAAAGCATCAATTCCAACTGGACCAAGATTCGTCACCCACGCATAGCGGCCAGAGACCATTGTTCTGGAGCTATTCTCAAACAATCGGCTTTCCAGGATGAACTCGCGAACAGTTGGACGGAACTGATCGTTCTTGCGCGGTCCAGGACCAACGACCCTGTTTTCATCCTGCTGAAAGAGAATCCCGAGAAGGTAAAGGAGTGGCTCGGAAAGGGCAGACCATCGGCGTGAAGCTGTCTACCGTTAGTGATCGTGCAAAGAGAAATCGGCTAACAAATATTTTTTGGAACTCCCGGCTGCCGCCCAAGGATCGGCTTGGCGAGATGGATCCGCGAGCCGAGGTCCCACCTGAGCAGTTTTGAACAGTCTCGTTCTGCGTTCGCCATCCACAATCCCTATAGGTGCCCAGCCGCCACGGGAATGCTCCTCTTGCCGCTGCGGACATTCAATGCAAGGGAGAACGCAATGCACGTCCCTCTCGTCCTTAACATCATTTTTACCTTATCGGCATTCCCTTACAATCGCTGGAGCAAAGTGGCATCGCCTCGCAACCTCTGCTCCGACTGCAAACCCAACTCTCTCTTGCAAAGCCCCGGCCGTGACAACAAAGACAGGGTGAGCGATCTCCACACGCGCTACGCCGATTTAACTGCCCGTGGTCTCGGCACCGCTGAGCAGTGTATTACGTTCCGCCGCAAGACACAGAAGAATCCTGTTGGGGTTGATCCGGGGGCTGTTCACCAGAACGGCAGAATGGCCTCCGACCTTAGCGCCTTCTCTGCGCCACTCCGTTGAACCAGAATCCTCCCATGCCGTCTGACAGATGAGCTCCGAAACCTCTACATAAATGAATGGAAGGTGAGCAATACGGCACAGACGCCTTGCAAAGTGGGGAGCGAACTTTAAACACGGATCGGCGGAACTTCGGAAATGCCAATCGAATTGAAAAATCCGCAAGCCAGCAAAAAACAATGACTGAATGTCGCTGCGGTCGCACCCAATTAGGGTTTTCCATTCGATTGCTTGACCCGCCCTTCTGAACAAAGCAGGTTCAAGCAGCAGGTTCGCGGACCACCTGGATAAACGCCAAGTCCGCACTGGAGGAGTATCGTGGCCTCGACTTTTCCCATTTCGTCACTCGATTCAACTCGCACTTTGACTTCGACGCGCACGGGTCTCGCGGGTCTGCCTAAATCGATCCGCGACGATGTTCTGGCGAGGGCCCAGGCCGGCGACAACGACGCATTCTCGGAGCTTTACCTGCAGCACAAGAAACGCGTCTTCTCCATTTGCTTGCGCATGGTGCATGATTTCTCGCTGGCCGAAGACCTCACGCAAGAAACCTTTCTTCAGTTGCATCGCAAACTCGCCTCTTTCCGCGGCGACTCCGCTTTCACCACCTGGCTGCACCGGATTACCGTAAATATCGTGCTGATGCATCTGCGCAAGCGTGTGCTGCCGGTTGTTTCACTCGATCACCTGATGACAAACTTCCCCGAAGAACACATAGGGGGGCGAATCGGCACTCATGATCGAACGCAAATCGGGGTCGTTGACCGTCTGGCCATCGATCGCGCGGCTGCCAGTCTGGCGCCCGGTTATCGGAGCACCTTCCTCCTTCACGATGTCCATGGCTTTCAACATGACGAGATTGCCTCCATCCTTGACTGTACCCTGGGCAACTCGAAGTCCCAGCTGCACATGGCGCGACGTGCACTGCGGCGCGTCCTGTCTGCCCATACAAGCAGTCTTGGGACCGTCGTAACAGAGTCGCAATCAAAAAGCTATTCACGAACCGAATCTTGCTCTTCAGATCGCCGAAGAGTCGGCGCTTTGCATCGAGGAGCCTCATCCGGGCGGAGCCAGTCTTTTCGGATGGCTTAACCTCTCTTCACGGCGGTTTCGCTCTTAAGTGAGGTGATCTGCTCCACTCACCAACCGGGAGTAGCCCCACATTGCTATTTCGACGCAGAGGACAACGACTCGGATGTTCGGGTATTGAGGCCGGCGAGTGTGAACTCTCCGAATAAGCGAACCGTCGCAATACCGTCGAAGGTTACAGGGACCCACATCCCGCCCAGTTCCGCAAATTGCAGAGTGATATGCAGGTTCTTGAGCCAAATCGAGGGACTCTTCGCTGGTACTCCTTCTATTTGGCGGATGCGGAAACTACTCGCATCAACCCAAATCTGCCCACGCAAAAGATATTTGTCTTTTCGCTTAGGGAAGATCGCAAAGACGTACTCGGGAACGAGGCCGAAGTCTTGTTTCCTAAGAAAAACAAAATCATAGTTCGCGCGGCTGATCTCGGTATCCTGTTCTTTACTCGCCGACTCAGTTTCCCTGTCTAAAAGTTCACGAATCATCCTTGCTCCAGCGGAGTTACCTCTGGTCTGAATGATCTTGTATGTCTTCTTGTCATGAGGAACGAATCTAATCGCTGCCATAACCTCGGAAGTTGGCTGCTTATCATAGCCTCTAAACACTTTGTATTCTCGCGTCACCTCATACGGTCGAGATTGAGCGGGATCCTGGTGCTGGCCATCCTCGACACGTTCCAGGATCAGGTTTGGATCGGGAGATTTGATTTCCGCGGCGGACGAAGGTACTTGTGACGAAGAGGTCAGAGTTGCCAAGAGCACAAGACCTGACAACCAGAATCTTGGCGGAACTGTTCTTGTGAGCCTCATACAGATACTACCCCGCAGAAGTACGAGAAGCTGCGCACCTTCTCATGAGTACCAGAATTCAAAATAGCTTTCTGTCTTGTTTCGCTCAGGGCATCCAGTTTGTTTCATGTTTTTGCCTTCCGCACGAACGGACAAACGGCCAGACCGTCGGCTTTCCTCACGCTTGAGGTGCTGCTGAAACAAGCGAATCGCTGGCGGACATGCGGAGACAATGGGCTCGCCTTCCAGCGAACCCACTCAAGAGGCATTGAGATTGGACAGAATCAGGGGACTATCAAGGATAGTGTGGAGACTTGGAATGTTGCGGAGAATTCATTACTGCGCGGAATTGAATCGAAGATGCCTCTTTGATTAGAGAATAAAAGAGCAAACGCCCACATACTGTGCAGTACAGCTCACTTTCTAAGAATTGTGGAATGAGGCTCCTGCGCGACAAGAGCGGCGTTCGCCTTTCAAAAGCCACTTCTTATGAGTTCCTGCGATAGAGAGCAAAACGGTACAGATCGCGGCGGCATTATTTTGGATGATTCTGGAAGGAAAACCGTGAGATGCTATGGGAAAGCATCTACGGCTCCTGAAATCCGGAGAGCATCGTTGGTCCGGTTCGGGGAGTAACAGATGGCAAAGAGACCAGCCAAGACCGTGCTACTGATCGAAGATGAACCAGACGAAGCTCGTCTGATTCGCGAGATGCTCAACGACCCGAACTCGGGTGTCTTTGAGTTGGCGCATGTTGAGTCCATGAGCGACGCCGAGAAGCATCTCGCAGGGCAATCTGTTGACATCGTTCTGCTGGACATCGGATTGGCCGATCCAACAGGATTGGAGACGGTCAAGAGAGTCCGTGCAGCGGCAGCCCGTGTCTCGATTGTGTTGTTGTCCAGTGCTGAAGACGAACAGATTGCAGTTCAGGCGATTCAAGAGGGCGCGCAGGACTACCTGATCAAG
>OCTA010001736.1_pt1 | contig 19998 bp, 19 predicted proteins | sample 1538991 | NCBI WGS metagenome assembly OCTA01 (sample SAMEA3539302, study PRJEB22396) | soil metagenome | biome: tundra; feature: field; material: soil | place: USA | collected 2010-05 | depth 0.15 m | reverse complement strand
CTCTGCCCACCCCTACCCGGCCGGTGAAACAACCCACGGATGCGTCAGTAGGTTCCAAAATCGTCGATGACCGGAAGTAGGCAATCCCCTGCAACCACCGGAATGGACGATGCTGGGCTCGAACCAGCGACCTCCGCCTTGTCGAGACGGCGCTCTCCCAGCTGAGCTAATCGTCCGGGAAGCGATAACTGTATCGAGGAGTGGATCGCCGGTCACGGATAGACTCAGATCGCGATGTGGCGCAGACACCTGATCGTGCTCGTCGTGCATGGTGGCGCTCGCGGTGGTCGCGGTTCCCGCGCTGTCCGCTGTCACGCCAACCGGCCCCACGGCCGTGGCGAAGATCACCGTCAAGCCGGCGGCCGGCACGCCGCACACCCGGTTCGCGGTGACGTTCGCCAGCCCCGGGCCCGTCGGCCCGGGCGGCGCGCTGGCGACGCATTACGCGGTGATGGCGTCTGATCGGCGCCAGACCGGCTGCGCGTCCAGCGCGTCGGCCACGATCGCCGGCTCGCTGCCGGGCTCCCGCCTGAAGCTGTGGCTCGATCCTCCGCTCGGCAGCCGCTGGTGTGCCGGCACGTTCCACGCCCGGATCCTGGAGTATCAGACGCTGGTGTGCGGACCGCTGCACGTGTGCCCCCAGTTCATCCGTTTCGTCGGGACCATCGGCAAGTTCAGCTTCCGTGTCAAGCGCGCCGGTTGAAGGCGTCGCGCGGCCAATACCAGCCTCGCGCGTCCATCGCCAGCCCCGCCCGTCAGCCCGCATCCGCTGTCTCCGCCCGCGTAGGATCAGGCGGCGATGGATTACGAGCTCCCTGACGGCACCACGCTGACGCTGCCCGTTGGCGCCACCGGCGCCGACGCGGCCGCCGCCATCGGACCGGGCCTGGCGCGGGCCGCGCTGGCCATCCGGGTCGACGGCGAGCTGCGCGACCTCGCCCGCCCGCTGCCCGCCGGCGACGGCGCCGCCCCGCTGGCGCTTCAGATCGTCACCGACCGCGACGGCGAGGATGCGCTGTTCTTGATCCGCCACGACACCGCCCACGTGCTGGCGGCGGCGATGCTCGAGCTCTATCCGGGCGTGAAGATCTCGATCGGGCCTCCGATCGAGAACGGCTTCTACTACGACTTCGAGTTCCCCGACGGCGTCACGATCAGCGACGCGGACTTCGAGCGGATCGAAGCCCAGATGAAGACCCACGTCAGCGCCGATGAGCCGTTCGTGCGCCAGGAGGTCACCGTCGCCGAGGCGCTGGCCCGCTTCCGCGACGAGGGCCAGGACTACAAGGTCAAGCTGATCGAGGACCTGGTCTCAAACCAGGGTGTGCAGACCGTCAGCCTGTACACCAACGGACCGTTCACCGATCTGTGCCGCGGGCCCCACGCTCCCTCCACCAAGCGGATCAAGGTGTTCAAGCTGCAGTCGGTCGCCGGCGCCTACTGGCGCGGGGACTCCAGCCAGCCGATGCTCACGCGCGTATACGGGACGGCGTTCTTCTCGGCCAAGGAGCTTGAGCAGTATCTGCAGCGACTCGAGCAGGCGCGCGCCAACGACCACCGCCGGCTGGGTCCGGCGCTGGACCTGTTCACCTTCTCTGATGCCGCGCCGGGGTCGGCCTTCTGGCTGCCGGCCGGCACCGAGGTGTTCAACTCGCTGGTCGCGCTCAGCCGGGAGATGGGCGCCCCGCGCGGCTACACCGAGGTCAAGACGCCGCTGCTCTACGACAGCTCGCTGTGGAAGACCTCCGGCCACTGGGATAAGTACCGCGAGCACATGTTCGTGACCGAGTCAGAGGACCGCGCGATGGCGATCAAGCCGATGAACTGTCCCGGTCACGCGCAGCTGTACTCGCTGCGTCCGCACTCCTATCGTGATCTGCCGGTGCGCTACTCCGAGCCGGGGCTGCTGCACCGCAATGAGCCCAGCGGCACGCTGCATGGGCTGCTGCGCACCCGGCATTTCGTCCAGGACGACGGGCACATCTTCTGCACCGAGGAGCAGATCCAGGCCGAGGTCGCCGGCTGCCTGGAGTTCGCGTTTGCCACCTACGCGATCTTTGGCTTGGACGTCCGCCTGGAGCTCTCGACCCGTCCCGAGCAGCGGATCGGTTCCGACGAGCTGTGGGACCACAGCGAGGCGGCGCTGACCAGCGCGCTGGAGAGCCAGGGCTTGGAGTACGAGCTCCACGAGGGTGACGGCGCCTTTTACGGGCCCAAGATCGACATGCACATGACCGACTCGCTGGGGCGCTCCTGGCAGCTGGGCACCGTCCAGCTCGACTACAACTTCCCGGAGCGCTTCGACCTCGTCTACACCGGCGCCGACAACGCCGAGCACCGGCCGGTGATGATCCACCGCGCGCTGATGGGCTCCTACGAGCGCTTCATCGGGATCCTGCTCGAGCACGTGGCCGGCGAGCTGCCGGTGTGGCTGGCCCCGGTCCAGGCGATCGTGCTGCCGATCTCGGACCGCCACGCCCCTTACGGCGAGACCGTCGCCCAGCGCCTGCGCGAGGCGGGCGTCCGGGTGGAGCTCGATCAGCGCACCGAGTCGATCGCGCGCAAGATCCGCGACGCCGAGCTGCGCAAGATTCCCTACATGGCGGTGGTTGGCGATCGTGAGGAGGTGTCCGAGGAGCTCAGCCTGCGCGAACACGGCCGTGGGGACGCCGGATCGGTGTCTGTGCAGAGCTTTGCCGCCCGCGTGCAAGCGGAAGTTAAATCTCGCTCAGCAGGGTAGATCCGCCGCTATACTGATCCTCGTTGATCCAACTGCACCACATCCGGTCCGGCGCCGCTTGACCACACCGCGCCACCGTAACTAAGTGCCGGTTCCTCGTAGGTTTGACCGGCGCCCGCCTGAGCGGGACCAGACGCGGATCAACGATCGGATCCGCGTGCCCGAGGTTCGGCTCGTCGGCGAGGACGGCAAGCAGATCGGCGTGATCAAGACCGCCGATGCTCTCGCCTATGCGCAGGAGCGCGATCTGGATCTCGTCGAGGTGGCTCCCGAGGCCCGCCCACCGGTGTGCCGTGCCCTCGACTACTCCAAGTACAAGTACGAGCAGGCCCAGAAGCTGAAGGCCGCGCGCAAGCACCAGCAGCAGATCACGATCCGCGAGATCAAGTTCCGCCCCAAGATCGCGCAGAACGATTACGACACCAAGAAGGGGCACGTCCGCCGCTTCCTGGTGGGCAGGGATCGCGTCAAGGTCACGATCATGTTCCGCGGCCGCGAGGTGACCCACCCCGAGCGGGGCACGTCGCTCCTCAAGCGCCTGGCCGAGGAACTGGCCGACGTCGGCGTCGTCGAGCAGACCCCGCTGCAGGACGGGCGCAACATGACGATGATGCTGGCGCCGTCCAAGTCCGTGCTGGCGGGCGAGAAGGACCCCACCAAGCCCGGCGAGGAGTCTCAGGCCGCCCCCGAGGTGACCCCGGCGTCCGAGGCCATCGTCGCCCCGGCGCTCGAGGTGACCGCGACCCCGGCGTCGGAGGCCATCGTCGCCCCGGCGTCCGAGGTGACCGCGACCCCGGCGTCTGAGGCCATCGTCGCCCCGGCGCTCGAGGCGACCGCGACCCCGGCGTCGGAGGCCATCGTCGCCCCGGCGCTCGAGGCGACCGCGACCCCGCCGTCGGAGGCCACCGCCGCCCCGGCGTCCGAGGCCACCGTCGCCCCGGCGCGCGAGGCCATCGTTACCCCCGAGGCCACCGCGCCCCCCGCGGCCGACGCCTCGACGTACGTACCGCCGACCTCTGCGACCGAGGCCAAGAGCAACGGGCTGGGGGATGGGCCGCACAACGGCGCCGCCGACACGGCGTCGCCTACCCCGAGTGACGCAGCGGCTTAGCCGCGCCTGATCGAGCTTCCCAACGAGGCGCGGTACGAGAGCGGACGTGTGTTTCGTGCGCTGCGCCACGCGACGCCTCGGTGAAGCGCAGCGCTCGCACCGGTCACAAACGCGCTCTCGCTGACAATAACGGGGCATGGAGGGGCTAGACCCGCGCTCCGACGGCCAGCTGCTCGCCGCGACGGCGGGCGATCCCGAGGCGTTCGCGATCTTCTACCGCCGCCATGTACGCGGTGTGCTCGGATTCTTCCGCCGCCGCATGGGCAGCGCCGAGCTGGCATACGACCTCACGGCCGAGACCTTCGCCGCGGCGCTCGAAGCGAGTCCTCGCTATGAGTTGAGACCCGAGCCGGCGCGGGGCTGGCTGTACGGGATCGCCTGGAACAAGCTGCACGAGGCCCAGCGTCGCGGGCGCGCGCAGGACAGCGCCCGCCGGGCGCTGGGGATGGCGCCGATCGTCCTCACCGACGAGGGGATCGAGCGCATCGAGGCGCTCAGCGGGGGCGCGGCGCTCCAGCTGTTGGAGGATCTGCCCGCCGATCAGCGCGACGCCGTCCGTGCCCGCGTGCTCGATGAGCGCCCCTACGAGGAGATAGCCGCCGAGCTGCAATGCTCGCCCAGCGTCGTACGCAAGCGCGTCAGCCGTGGTGTGCGGACGATGAGAGCCAAGCTGGAGGCAGCCGAATGACGCGCGACGATCCGGTGGCGATGCTCGAGCGCGAGCTGGTCGCAGCGGCGCGGCGGATGAATGCGACCGACGAACCGTCGCCGCGCCGGCCGACCGGTGCCCACGAGCCCGCGTCAGAGCGCCCGGGCGTCCGCGGGCGACCGGGGGTCCGCCCCGGCGGCCTGGGCGCGGGGATTTCGCTGGCCGCTTCGGTGCTCGTGGTGCTGGCCGTCGGCTCGGCCTTCCTGCTGACGGGGCATTCCGGATCCAAGCGGGCCGCGTCGCCCCTGCAGACGATGGTCGACAGCCTGGCGGTGCTGCGCCGGCCCCAAACGCCGGCGGACCGGGATCCGGCGACGCTGCAGCAGATCGTGCGCATCGTGAGATCCGACCGGCACTTCACGCCCGATCTGGGATTGATGCGGCTTGCCGCGACCACGCCATGGCGGGCCAGGGTCGTGCTCGTGCCGTTCACGGTGACCACCAGCGTCGCGGGCACTGGGTCTCTCCGCCGCGTGGCTCGCGCCTCAGGAGCGGCGGGCGCGAAGCCACGCTGGGAAAGCGCAAGGAATCTGCTCGTGTTCGTGCGGGGATCCCTGTGGGGCGCCGGCACCGCCGGCGCGATCCGCGATCACGGCATTCTGGCCCGGGTCACCTTTTACCGGTCATCCGGCATGGGGGTCGTGCTCGTGGTTCCCGACGGAGTCACCAAGGTGGCCTTCGCGGTTCCCGGCCTGCGCGTCATCACAGCCGGCGTCAAGAGCAACGTCGCCGCGTTCAGGGTGCCGACGCAGCGGGCCGTGCTGGTCATGAGCGCGTCGAGCGTGACCTGGTTCGGCCCTGGCGGGCGGGTCCTCAAACGAAACCTGCGCCCCGGGCCGTGAGCCGGGGTGGATCTGTTGCCGGCATGGCAACGGATTCCCCAACCGTCGGTCCGGCGCGGTTTTGCTTTACTCTCGGTTTCGATGCCGAAGATGAAGACTCACTCGGGCGCCAAGAAGCGCTTCAAATTGACCGCGACCGGCAAGGTCCGCGGCCGGCACTCCTTCACCAGCCACATCCTGGAGAAGAAGTCGCCCAAGCGCAAGCGCCACCTGGGTCAGCCCGCGGCGATCGCCAAGAGCGATGAGCGGGCGATCAAGCGGATGCTGGGAGCCAAGCGGTCATGACCCGCGTCAAGCGCTCGGTCCACGCCCGCAAGAAGCGTCGCGCGACGCTGAAGATGGCCAAGGGCTACCGGGGCGATGCCAGTCGGCATTACCGGGCGGCCAAGGAGGCCGTGCTCAAAGCCGATCAGTACCGCTACCGCGACCGGCGCAACCGCAAGCGCGACTTCCGCCGCCTGTGGATCACCCGGATCAACGCGGCCGCGCGCCAGAACGGCCTCTCCTACTCGCAGTTCATACACGGCCTGCAGCTGGCCGAAGTCGAATTGGATCGCAAGATCCTGGCCGACATCGCCGTGCGCGATGCCGACACCTTCCGACGTTTTGCCGACCGCGCCCGTGAGGCGCTGGCGGCCGGCTGACGTTTCCACGCCGACAACCAGCACCGCCGACTGGGCGCCACTCCTTCCGGAGGGCGCCTTTTTTCGTGTTATGACCATCACCAGCCCCCACAACGAGAAGCTCAAGGAGATCCGCAAGCTCCATCAGCGCCGCGGGCGCGACCGCGCGGGCCGGTTCGTCGCCGAGGGCGAGGACCTGCTCGCCGCCGCCGACGCGGCCGGCTGGACGGCGCTCGAGCGCTACTGCGCCGCCGGCAGCGGCCTGATCGGCGTCGAGGTCGAGCCGCGGGTCCTGGCCTCGGCCTCGGCGCTGGGTTCCGGCACGCGCGCGCTGGCGGTCTATGCGGAGCGGTGGGCGCCCGCGCCGCCGGGTCCGCTGTGCGTCTACCTGTACGGCGTCAGCGATCCGGGCAACGTCGGCGCCGTGCTGCGCAGCGCGCAGGCATTCGGTGCCTCCAGCGTCGCCCTCGGGCCCGGCAGCGCCGACCCGTTCGGCCCCAAGGCGGTGCGCGCCAGCATGGGAGCGGTGTTCTCGGTGCCGGTGGCCCGGGCCGACGATCTGGCCGCGCTTCCCGGCCAGACGATCGCCCTGGTCGCCGGCGCCGGCGACCCGCTGTCGGAACTGATGGCGCTGCTCGGCGGCGAGGGCGGCCCGCTGTCGGAACTGATGGCGCTGCTCGGCGGCGAGGGCGGCCCGCCGTCCGAACTTTGGCGATCTGCGACCACCCCCCGGTCGCAAAGCGCCAAAGTTCAGCACCCCGCCGGCGCTGAGGCCCTGACGCTGCTGGTTGGCTCTGAACGTCATGGGCTGCCGGAGGAGCTGGTGGCCGCCGCCGACCAGGTCGCCCACATCCCGATCCAGACCCACTCGCTCAACGCGGCGATGGCGGCCACGGTAGCGCTGTATGAGGTGACTAGGATGGCAGCCGGATGACGCCCCCAGCGATCTTTCAGGTGAGCCAACTGGATGACGCGGCGGCCGTCCATTCCGGCGAGCCAGCTGGAGGACTCGGGCGCGGCCCGTTCAGGCGAGGCTGGATGCCGAGCGGGCCGCAAGCCCGAGGGCGAGCGGGCCGCCAAGCCGCGGGCGAACGATCGCGGAGAGGGGCGGGATGAGCGAGCGGATCGGGCAGATCGAGCGCGAGGCGCAGGCGGCGATCGCTGCCGCAAGCAGCACCGAGGAGCTGGAGCAGGTGCGGATCCGCTTCCTGGGCCGCAAGGCCGAGCTGCCCAACCTCCTGCGCGGGGTCGCCCAGCTGCCGCCGCAGGAGCGGGCCGCCACCGGTAAGGCGGCCAACGCCGCCCGCCAGGCGCTGGAGGCGGCGATCGTGCGCCGTGAGCAGGAGCTGGCCGCCGGCGAGCTGGAGCAGCGACTGAGCCAGGATCGCGTTGACGTCACCCTGCCCGCCGACCCGCTGCCGGCGATCGGGCGGCTGCACCTGATGACGCGCACGCGCAGGGAGATCGAAGATGTGTTCCTGGGTCTGGGCTTCAACGTCGCCGAGGGGCCTGAGATCGAGACCGTCTATTACAACTTCGACGCGCTCAACCACGCGCCGACGCACCCGTCGCGGCTGCTGACCGACACCTTCTACATCGAGGGTGGGCGGGATGGGGTCGACATCTTCGACCCGAGCACCAGGCTGCTGCGGGTTCACACCTCGCCGATGCAGGTGCGCGCGATGCAGCGCCAGCCGCCACCGATCTACATCATCGTCCCCGGCCGGGTCTACCGCCCGGACTCCGACGCCACCCACACGCCCCAGTTTCACCAGATCGAGGGGCTGGCGGTCGACACCGACATCACGCTCGGCGACCTTCAGGGGACGCTGCTGACCTTCGCGCGGGCGATCTTCGGCGAGGAGCGCCAGGTTCGCCTGCGCCCGCATTTCTTCCCGTTCACCGAGCCCAGCGTCGAGGTCGACGTGTCCTGTTTCAACTGCAAGCAGGGGGTTACCGCCGACGGCCAGCGCTGCCCGCTGTGCAAGGGCACGGCCTGGATCGAGATTCTCGGCGCCGGGATGGTGGACCCCAACGTGTTCGAGCACGTGCGCGAGTACGGCTATGACCCCGAGCGGGTGCAGGGGTTCGCGTTCGGGATGGGGATCGAGCGGATCGCGATGCTCAAGCACGGCGTGCCCGACCTGCGGATGTTCTACGACAACGACGTCCGCTTCCTGGAGCAGTTCTGATGGCGGTGACCGGGGGCCGTGTTGCGGTCTGGGCGTTGGCGGTGACCTGGGGCCGTGTTGCGGCCTGGGCGTTGGCGGGGCGGCCCGCCACCGCAGGGGCGGCGTCCTAGATGCGCGTCCCGCTCGAGTGGCTGCACGAGTACTGCCACCCGCCGCTGGACGCGGCGGCGCTGGCCGAGCGCCTGGCCATGACCGGCACCGAGGTCGAGCGCGTCGAGCGCTACGGCGTGGCGGCGCTGGAGAACTTCGTCGTCGGACGGGTGCTGGAGGCGTCAAAGCATCCAAGCGCCGACCGTCTGAGCGTCTGCCAGGTCGACATCGGCCAGGGCGTGCCGAGCCAGATCGTGTGCGGTGCACCCAACGTCGCCACCGGCCAGACGGTCGCGGTGGCCCGGCCCGGTGCGGTGCTGCCCGACGGCACCAAGCTGAAGGTGGCCAAGCTCCGCGGCCAGGAATCCAACGGGATGATCCTGGCCGAGGACGAGCTGGCGATCGGCGCCGAGCACGCCGGGATCATGGTGTTGGAGCCCGACGGCCTGGAGCCCGGCATGCCGCTGGAGTCGGTGCTGCCGATCGCCACCGACGTGCTGGTGCTGGAGATCACGCCCAACCGCCCTGACTGCCTGGGCATCTACGGCGTCGCGCGCGAGGTCCACGCTGCCACCGGCGCGCCGCTCGCCCCACCGCCATGGACGGATGATCCGGGCAGCCAGGGCACGCTTCAGGCGATCAGCATCACCGTGCAATGCCCGGATCTCTGTCCCCGCTTCACCGCCCGGGCGTTTGAGGATGTGAGGATCGGCCCCAGCCCGCCGTGGCTCAAGGCACGGTTGATGGCGGCCGGGCAGCGGCCGATCTCCAACGTCGTCGACATCACCAACTACGTGATGTTGCTGACCGGCCAGCCACTGCACGCCTTCGACCTGGATCGCATCGCGGGGGGCCAGCTGACCGTCCGCCGCGCGCGCGAGGGTGAGCAGGTCCAGACGCTGGACGGCCAGACCCGCACGCTGACCGCCGAGATGGTGCTGATCGCCGACGGGGACGGCCCCACCTCGATCGCCGGTGTGATGGGTGGCACCAGATCCGAGGTGAAGGCCGGCACCACCCGCGTGCTGATGGAGGTGGCCAACTGGAACGGCGCCAACATCCACCGCACCTCGCTGGCGCTGGGACTGCGCAGCGAGGCCTCCGGGCGCTATGAGAAGCAGCTGCAGCCCGAGCAGGCGACGGACGGCCAGGCGCTGGCGACCGTACTGATGATCGAGCTGTGCGGCGCGCGGCTCGTGCCCGGGACGATCGACATCGGCGGCCCGGGCCCGGCGCTCGCCACGATCCGCCTGCGCGACGCCCGGGTCGCGTCGCTGCTAGGAGCCCCGATCGCGCGCGAGCGCTGCGATCAGATCCTGCGCGCGCTGCAATTCGCCACCGCCCCGGCGCCCGACGGGCTCGACGTGACCGTTCCGGCGTTTCGCCGCGCCGACGTGACGCGGGAGGCGGACCTGATCGAGGAGGTGGCGCGCCTTGACGGCCTGGAGAAGCTGCCGGCCACGCTGCCCTCCCGCCACGGCGCCTCTGGCCGCCTCACCGACCGCCAGCGGCAGCGCCGCCAGGCGCTCGACGCGCTGGCCGCCCAGGGCCTGCACGAGATCGTCGGCTGGAGTTTCGTCAGCCCCGAGCTGGCCGCCCGACTTCGCTTGCCTGACTCCGGTGCGGTCACCCTGGCCAACCCCATGTCTGCCGAGCAGTCACAGCTGCGCACGACGCTGCTGGGCGGTCTGCTCGACGTCGCGCAGCGAAACCGCTCGCACGGCGCGGGCGCGCTGGCGCTGTTCGAGGCCGGGGCCGTCTACCTGCCGGCGCAGGCGGGGGAGAGCCCGGCCGAGCCCCACCACGTGGCGGCGCTGCTCAGCGGGCAGGTACGGCGCTCCACCTGGCGCGAGCCCGACCCGCCGCGGGCGGACTTCTTCGCCGCCAAGGGCGTGCTGGGGGCGATGCTCGACACGCTGCGCATGCCGTGGGCGGTGGCGCGCCACGACGAGCCGTTCCTGCACCCGGGGCGCTCCGCGCGGATCATGGTCGCCGGGGAGGCGGTCGGCTGGCTCGGCGAGCTCCATCCACAGGTCGCGGCCGGCTGGGACCAGTCCGACCCCATATCCGGATTCGAGCTCGACCTTGACGCCGCGGCCGCCCACGCCACCCCTGTGACCCTGTACCGGGATGTGACCAGCTTCCCTGAGGTCCGCGAGGATCTGGCGGTGATCGTCGCCGACCGTGTGAGCGCGGCGGATGTGCTGGAGGTCGTCCGCGACGCGGGGCGCCCGCTGCTGGTCGGCGCAGAGGTGTTCGACGTCTACCGGGACCCGGAGCGCCTGGGGGAGGGCAACGTCTCACTGGCACTGCGGCTCTCCTTCGCCGCCGGCGACCGGACGCTGACCGATACCGAGGTGGCGCAGCGGCGCGGCAAGATCGCCGCGGCGCTGGCCGACAAGCTGTCAGGGCGCGTCCGTGACTCATAGCGTCGCCGTGTTCGGGGGCGCCGGCTACACCGGCGCGCTGAGCGCCAGGCTCCTACAACGCCATCCGACCTTTGAGCTGCGGGTCGTCACCGCGCGCTCCGAGGTCGGCCGCCGGCTCGACGATCTCTATCCTCACCACCGCGTGGGGCTGGAGCTGGCGGAGCTCGACCTGGACCGCCACGCCGACGTGGACGCCGCGATCGTCGCCTACCCGCACGGCGCGGCGGCGGAGCTGGTGGCGCAGCTGCGTCAGCGGGGGGTGCGCGTGGTGGACCTGAGCGCCGACTTTCGCCTCCGTGATCCCGCCGTCTATGAGGAGTGGTATCGGCCCCATCCGGAGGTGCAGCTGATCAAGTCGGCGGTGTACGGACTGCCCGAGCGCTATCGCGATCAGATCCGCGGCGCGGACCTGGTCGCCAACCCCGGCTGCTATCCGACCGCGACGATTCTGGCCCTGGCGCCATTGGCGCGCGCCGGGCTGATCGCCGACGTGGTGATCGACGCCAAGTCGGGGGTCTCAGGCGCGGGGCGCGCGGCGACCGACAAGACCCATTTCGTGACCGTCGACGAGAACATCAGCGCATACGGCGTGCCGCGCCACCGCCACACGCCGGAGATCGAGCAGGAGCTGGCGGCGCTCGGTGCGGAGCTGCGCGTGACCTTCACACCCCACCTGCTGCCGCTCGACCAGGGGGAACTGGTGTCCTGCTACGTAACCGTCGGTGACGCCGGGCCGGGGGACCTGCAGGAGCTCTACCGCGACGCCTACGAGGCCGAGCCGTTCATCGAGCTGACCAGCACGCCGCCGGGGGTGCGCGACGTGCGGGAGACCAACATCTGCCGGATCTCGGCCCACCACGACGCGCGCGCCGGCCGGGTGGTCGTGTTCGCGGTGATCGACAACCTGTGGAAGGGGGCCGCCTCCCAAGCGGTACAGAACCTCAACGTGATGTTCGGGCTTCCGGAAGGCGAGGGGATTTCGTGAGCCCGCGGGACTTCTTCTCGTCGCGCTGGATCGAGCGCCCGGAGCACGTGACGGAGCTCGACGAGACAACGCTGCCGCAGGGCTTTCGCGCCGCCGGGGTGGTGGCGGGGATCAAGGCCAGCGGGGCGGCGGACCTCGGCCTGCTGGTCTCCGACGCGCCGCAGACGACAAGCGCGGCGCGGTTCACGCGCTCGGGAACGCAGGCCGCACCGGTGCTGCTCAACCGGGAGCGCTGCCGGCTGGGCGCGCTGCGCGCGGTGGTGGTCAACTCCGGCAACGCCAACGCCGCCACCGGCCGGCAGGGGCTCGACAACGCCGCCAAGATGCAGGGCTCCGCGGCGATGGTGGCCCGCGTCTCCGAGGATCAGGTCGCGGTCGCCTCGACCGGCGTGATCGGGGTCCCGCTGCCGATGCGCGTGGTCACCTCGGGAATCCTGGCCGCCGCGCGCTCGCTGTCGGTAGACGGCGCGGGGGCCTTCGCCGAGGCGATCCGTACCACCGACGCGTTTGCCAAGTCGGCGGCGCTGGAGGTCTCGCTGCCCGGTGGTCAGGTCAAGCTGACCGCCCAGGCCAAGGGCGCGGGGATGATCTCGCCGGGCTTTGCCACCCTGCTGTGCTTCGTGCAGACCGACGCGGCACTGAGCGCCGAGACTTGCGACCTGCTGCTGGGGGTGTGCGTCAAGCGCTCGTTTGAGCGCGTCAGCGTCGACGGCCAGCTGTCGACGAGCGACACCGTGATTCTGCAGGCCAGCGGCGCCTCGGGCGTGACGATCGAGCCTGAGACCGGCGACGAGTTGCGCTTCGGCGAGGCGCTCGACGCGCTGCTGCGCCAGCTGGCGCTGATGATCGTGCGCGACGGCGAGGGCGCGCGCCGGGTTGGGCGGGTGGTGGTGCGCGGCGGTGAGGAGGACTCGGTGCATCGGGTCGCGCGCGCGGTGGCGGACTCCTCGCTGGTCAAGACGGCGCTGTACGGGGGGGACCCCAACTGGGGGCGGATCATCCAGGCGGTCGGGATGGCGATGCCCGGCACCGCGCCGCTGGACGTCGAGATAAGCATCGAGGGGGTGCGGGTCTGCGCGCGGGGCAGCTACGTTCCCCACGATGCGCAGGCTCTGGCCGCGGCCGTCAAGGGCGACGAGGTGCAGTACGAGATCGGGCTGCCCGGCGAGGGCGCCGAGACCGAGCTGTTCTTCTCCGACCTCGGTCACGAGTACGTGACGATCAACGCGGACTACACGACATGACCGAGGTCGCAACCTCAGGTCACGAGTACGTGACGATCAACGCGGACTACACGACATGAGCGAGGTCGCAACCTCAGGTCACGAGTACGTGACGATCAACGCGGACTACACGACATGAGCGAGCGCGGACCCTCGCGGGACATCGCCACGCTGCTCGAGGCGCTGCCCTACATCCGCGAGTTCCATGGCAAGACGGTGGTGATCAAGTACGGGGGTGCGGCGATGACCGACCCCGCGCTCAAGGAGGAGTTCGCGCGCGACGTGGTGCTGCTCAAATACGTCGGGATGAATCCGGTCGTCGTCCACGGCGGCGGTCCGGAGATCACGGGCTACATGGAGCGGCTGAACCTGCCGGTGGAGTTCGTCGACGGGCTGCGGGTCTCCGACGCCGCGACGGTCGAGGTCGCCAAGATGGTCCTGGTGGGCAAGGTCAACAAGGACATCGTGCTGCTGATCAACCGCCACGGGCAGCCCGCCATCGGGCTGTGCGGTGACGACGGGCTGCTGTTTCGCGCCGCGCGCCAGGCGGCGCCCAGCGGCCAGGACATAGGCTTCGTCGGCCGGATCGAGCGCGTCGACGTCGGCGTGCTGACCCACGTCGCCCAGGACTACATCCCGGTCGTGGCCAGCGTCGGCGCCGACCGCGAGGGCAACTCCTACAACATCAACGCCGACGAGGCGGCCGGCGCGGTGGCAAGGGCGCTGGGGGCCTACAAGATCATGTTCCTGACCGACGTCGCCGGCTGGCTGCGCGATCCCGCCGACCCTGACAGCGTCGTCTCGGAGGCCAGCGCCGAGCTGGTGGCCAACTCGCTGTCGGAAATCGCCGGGGGAATGCGACCGAAGCTGGCCGCCTGCCTGGACGCGATCAACGGCGGCGTCTCCTTCGCCCATATCGTCGATGGCCGGGTGCCACACTCGTTGCTGCTGGAGCTTTTTACCGACGCCGGACAGGGGACCAAGATCGGACCGGGGCGATGAGCGAGCCTGAAACCATGCACATGTTCGAGGACCAGATCCTGCCCGCGCCGCTGGCTGAGCTACAGGCGCTCGAGCGCGAGCACGTGATCGGGACCTACGTGCGCAACCCGGTCCAGTTCGTCCGCGGCGAGGGCTGTCGGCTGTGGGACTCAGACGGCTATGAGTACCTCGACTTCCTGGCTGGGATCTCGGTGCTCAACGTTGGCCACTGCCACCCGCGCGTCGTGGCGGCGGTCCGTGAGCAGGCCGGTCGGCTCACCCATGCCACCAACCTGTACTACACCGAGCCGGCGATGCGGCTCTCGGCGGCCCTGGCGCGCAGCTCGCTGGGCGGCAAGGTGTTCCTGTGCAACTCCGGCGCCGAGGCGATCGAAGCGGCGCTCAAGCTCGCCCGCCGCGCCCGCGCGGGCGGCAACATCGTCGTCGTCGCAGACGGCTTCCACGGCCGCACCTACGGGGCGCTGTCGGCCACACCGCAGGAAGCCAAGCAGGCGCCGTTTGCGCCACTGGTGCCCGGGTTCGTCGTCGTGCCCAAGGACCCCGAAGCGCTCGACGCCGCGGTCGGCCCGTCCACCGCCGCCGTGCTGATGGAGCCGATCCAAGGCGAGAGTGGCGTGCTCGTGCTCTCAGACGAGCTGCTGCGCGCCGCGCGCGAGGCCTGTGACCGCGTCGGCGCGGCGCTGATCTTCGACGAGATCCAGACCGGAATGGGGCGCACGGGCACGCTGTGGGCCTATGAGCAGACCGGGGTCGTGCCGGATGCGATCACCAGCGCCAAGGCGCTGGGCGGGGGGTTGCCGATCGGCGCGCTGGTGACCGGCGAGCGCCTCGCCGATGTGCTGCAGCCCGGTGACCACGGCTCGACGTTCGCCGGCGGCCCGGTCGCCTGCGCCGCTGCGCTGGTGGCGCTGGAGATCTGCTCGGATGAATCGCTGCTGGCCGACGTGCGCGCCAAGGGCCAGCGGCTGGCCGCCGGCCTGGGCGCGCTGCCCTACGCCACGGCGGTGCGCGGCCGCGGCCTGATGCTGGCGATCGACGTGCGCGAGGGAGTCTCGGCGCCCGATCTGGCCCGTCGCGCGCTGCTGGAGCAGCGGCTGGTGATCAACGCCACCGGTCCCGGGACGATCCGCTTCGAGCCGCCGCTGATCGTCACCGAGGAGGAGATCAACGCCGCGCTGACCCGGCTGGGAGCGCTCTCAGGGTGAGCGACCTGCTACCGCCTGAAGCGTTGGCGCTCGAGGCGGCGGGCGACGTGCTCGCGGAGCACTTCACGCTCACAGATCACGGCGTCGGCGAGACCCGCTGGCGCTTCTATGACACCTTTGACGGGCTGCTGCACGAGGAGGGCCTGTCGCTCGTCGGCGAGCTCGGGCGCCTGACGCTCGTCGATCAGGCCTCGGGCATCAAGCGAGCGACGCTGGCCGCGCCCGAGCCCGAAGCTCCGTTCATGGCCGACGAGCTGGCGCCGGGCCCGCTGCGCGACGCGTTGGGCGAGGTGACCGAGATCCGGGCGCTGCGTACGGTCGCCGAGGTCAGCTGCCGCACGCGGCGATTCGACGTGCTCGACGAGCGCGACAAGACGGTCGCCCGGGTGCTGCTGGAGGAGCCGATGCTGGCCTCGGGCAAGCCGCTGCACCCCCGTGCCCGGCTGGTCGGGCTGCGCGGCTATGACAAGGCACTGCAGCGGGTGCGCGGGCTGCTGGTGGGCCAGCTCGGATTCACGCCGGCCAGCGTGTCGCTGCTCGACGAGGCGGTGCTCGCCTCCGGAGGCGTGCCGGGTGGCTGCTCGGCCAAGGTGAGGGTCACTCTGGACGGCGCCCAGCGCGCCGACAGCGCCGCGAAGATCGTGCTGCGCGCACTGCTGGAGGTGATCGAGGCAAACCTCGACGGCACCATGCAGAACATCGACATCGAGTTCCTGCACGATCTGCGCGTCTCGGTACGACGGACCCGCTCGGTCCTGCGCCAGCTCCGGCCTGTCTTCCCGTCGTCCGAGCTGGCCGGCTTTGTCAGCGAGTTCCGCTGGCTTCAACGTGCCACCGGCGACGCACGCGACCTCGACGTGTACGTGCAGGAGTTCGACTCGCTGCGGGCGCTGGCGCCGGAGCCGATGCGCCCTGATCTGGAGCCGCTGCTGGCGGCGCTGGTACGCCGGCGAACCGAAGCACACGGGCAGATGGGCGCTGCGCTGAGCTCGCAGCGCGCGGTCAACCTCCTGGCCGACTGGAGCTCGTTCTTGGAGGAGCTCGTCGAGCGCCCGGAAGCCGACCGCCCCGCGGCACGTACGCCGATCGGCGAGCTGGCGGGCCGCCGGATCGCCAAGGTCTACGAGCGCATCGTCACGGGCGGCCGCGCGATCGATTCCTCCAGCCCAGCCGAGGCCTATCACGAGCTGCGCAAGAAGGGCAAGGAGCTGCGCTATCTGCTGGAGCTGTTCGGCGCCGCGCTGTTCGACAAGGAGGCGGTCACGCCGATGATCAAGGCGCTCAAAGCGCTGCAGGACGTGCTCGGCCGACACCAGGACCGTGAGATTCAGATCGCGCTCCTGCTCGGGCTCTCAGACGAGGTCTCACGCGCCGACGGCGGCGCGGCGGCGCTGATGGCGATGGGCGTTCTGGTGGAACACCTGCGCAGCGACGAGCAGGCCGCCCGGACCGAGTTCGGGGCCTGCTTTGACGCGTTCTCGGCCAAGCCGCAGCGAGAGCTGGTCAGGGAGACGTTCGCGTGAGCCTGGTGCTCGCCACATACAACATCAAGGGGGGCGTGGGCAAGACCTCCGCGGCGGTGAACCTGTCCTATCTGGCCGCTCGCGACGAGCGCCGGACGCTGCTGTGGGACCTGGATCCCCAGGGGGCCTCGACGTTCCTGTTTCGGATCAAGCCCAAGGTCCGCGGCGGCGGGCGCCAGTTGGTCCGGCTCAAGACGGATGTCGACTCGCTGATCAAGGCCACCGACCACGAGTGGCTGGACCTGCTGCCGGCCGACTTCTCCTACCGGCACATGGACCTGGCGTTGCACGCCTTCAAGCGCCCCACCCGCCGACTGGCCCGGGTCCTGGAGCCGCTGCGCGACGAGTACGACTACATCTTCCTGGACTGCCCGCCGAGCATCTCGCTGGTGTCCGAGAGCGTGTTCGAGGCCGCCGATGCGCTGCTGGTGCCGATCATCCCCGCGACGCTGTCCTCCCGCACGTTCGACGAGCTGGAGGCGCTGGTGGAGGGCCAGACGCGGGTGCTGGCGTTCTTCTCCATGGTCGACGGCCGAAAGCGCCTGCACCGCGAAGTCATGGAGCAGCTGCGCGCCGAGCGCGCCAGCCTGCTGGCGGCGGCGATCCCGGCGTCGGCCGCGGTGGAGCGGATGGGGCTGATGCGCGATGTGGTGGCGTCCTTCGCGCCCGGAGGGCGGGCCGCGCGGGCCTATGAGGCGCTGTGGTCCGAGGTGTCGCAACGGCTCGGGGTGCTCTGAGCATCGCCGCTGAGGCGCCGATCAATACCCTAAGCGCTCCGATGTCCGATCCCGCCCACCAGCCGACCGCCTCCTACGTCGCCGAGCCCGGCGAGGTGCACCGCGTCCTGCTGCTCTACAGCGGCGGCCTGGACACGAGCGTGATGCTGAAGTGGATCCAGGACCAGTACGAGGCCGAGGTGGTGGCGCTGACGGTCAACCTCGGCCAGCCGGGCGAGGACTACGACGTCGTGCGGGGCAAGGCGCTGATGTTGGGGGCGCGGGAGGCCCATGTCGTCGACGCGCGCGAGGAGTTCGCCCGCGAGTACGTGCTCCCGGCGATCAAGGCCAACGCGATCTACGGCCTCGGCTACCCGCTGTTCACGGCGCTCGGACGGCCGCTGATCGCCAAGCTCGCAGTCCAGTACGCCCGCAGCGCCGGGTGCGACACGATCGCCCACGGCTGCACCGGCAAGGGCAACGACCAGGTGCGGATCGAGGCGACGGTCGCCACGCTGGCGCCTGAGCTGAAGGTGATCGCGCCCGTGCGCTCGTGGCGGATGGGTCGCGAGGAGGAGGTCGCCTACGCGCGTGAGCACGGGATCCCGGTCAAGGGCGGCACCGAGGTCGCGCCCTATTCGATTGACGACAACCTCTGGGGCCGATCCAGCGAGGGCCGCTGGATCGAGGATCTCGACCACGCACCCGACGACGACGTGTTCCAACTGGTCACCCGGCCTGAGCTGGCGCCCGACGAGGCCGAGACGGTGACGGTGGAGTTCGAGCGCGGCGTTCCGGTGGGGCTCAACGGGGAGCGGCTGGAACTGGTGGCGCTGCTCGAGGCAGCCGCCGAGATCGCCGCCCGCCACGGCGTGGGGATCGTCGACCACATCGAGGACCGGATCGTCGGCCTGAAGGTGCGCGACATCTACGAGGTGCCCGCGGCGGCGATCGTGCTCCTCGCCCACCAGGAACTGGAGAAGCTCGTCGGCACGATCCACCAGAACCAGATGAAGCCGACGCTGGATCAGAAGTGGGCCTACCTCGTCTACGCGGGCCTGTGGTGGGAGCCGCTGCGCACGGATCTGGAGGCCTATATGGAGGCGGTCAACGCCCAGGTGACGGGAACCATCGGAATCAAGCTCTACAAGGGGTCGGCGCGGGTCGTCACGCGCTCGTCCCCCAACGCGGTCTACGACGCGCAGCTGGCCACCTTCTCGGAGTCCGGCGGTCTGTTCTCGCAGGCGGCCTCCCCTGGGTTCATCGAGCTGTGGTCACTGCAGTCCCGGATGGCGTGGCGGGTTAGGCACCGCGACGACGGGAGCCGGGTAGATCCGCCGCCATTGGGAGTGCGCCACCGCGACGACGGGTAGCATTTCCGTCATGGGATACAAGATTCTCGGTTTCGCCGTTTGGCAGGGCGGCAAGTGGTACCTGCGCCGTCGCCTCGCCGGCGCCCGCCGCAAGGTGGTCATCGCCGGTGTCTCGGCGCTGGTGGTAGCGGGCTTGCTGGCCGCGCAGCGCCAGGCCTCAAATAACTGATCGCGCGGCCTGATCGGCCCTCCGACGGAGTCCATACGGAAACCGCGCGGATCGAATCCGATCGGCGCAGTAACTTAACGGGATGAGCGTGGCCGGGTCGTCAGGGCTTGCACTGCGGATCGAACGCGTCGCCAGCTCGCGGATCGACGACGACACGGTTCTGGTTTCGCTGGCGGGACGGTGGACCGGACCCGTCCACGAGGCAGCGGGAGACGAACTGCTGGTGGTGGAGGTGCGGGGACGCCGCTATCGATATGCGGCCCGGACGCAGGGCGGTGCAAGCCCCGTGGCAGTCGCTGGGCCTTCGTCCTGGTCGGCCAGCTTCGAGTTGCCCGTGTGGGCCGAGCCCCGCTCGGCGGGCCAGGCGTCGCTCTGGGTTGGCAATTGCATGATCAGCGTCCCGCCGGTCGGCGCGGCCTCGGGTCCGGGTACGGGTCCGGCGCGAGCGTCGCCACCCGCTCAGGCGCCGCCCGCCGACTCGGTCTGCCGCCCGGCTCCCGCCTCGCCGCCGGCAAGCCATGGGCCGGCCGGCGAGGACGCGCGGTCGGGCCCGCTGGCCGAGCTGCTGCGGCGTGAAACGATCTCGGCGCTGCGCTCCGAGCTGCGCGAGCGCGCCACCGAGCTGGCCCATGTGCGGGGAGCGCTGGCCGACGCCCGATCCGAGCTGGACGCCGGTGCCGCCAACCAGGGGCAGATTGAGTCGGCACACGCAGATCTGCGCGCGGAGCTGGAGCAGCTGATCGAGCTGGTCGAGCAGGAGGGGCTACGTCGGGTGGAGCTCGAGCGGGCTCGCGACGCGGAGCGGCACGCGGCATCGCAGCAACTGGAGGATTCCGAGCGCCGCGTCGGAGAACTGGAGCGGCTGGTGTCCGAGCGCGACGCGGCGCTGGAGCAGCTGGTGTCCGAGCGCGACGCGGCGCTGGAGCAGCTGGTGTCCGAGCGCGACGCGGCATCGCAGCAACTGGAGGATTCCGAGCGCCGCGTCGGAGAACTGGAGCGGCTGGTGTCCGCGCGCGACGCGGCGCTGGAGCAGCTGGTGTCCGAGCGCGACGCGGCGCTGGAGCAG
>OCTA010001735.1_pt1 | contig 20008 bp, 17 predicted proteins | sample 1538991 | NCBI WGS metagenome assembly OCTA01 (sample SAMEA3539302, study PRJEB22396) | soil metagenome | biome: tundra; feature: field; material: soil | place: USA | collected 2010-05 | depth 0.15 m | reverse complement strand
CACGGCCGAGCCCGCTGAGGCCGAAGCCGCCGAACGGAACGCCGGGGCCAACGACCCGGTAGGCGTTGATCCACACGGTGCCGGCCCGGAGGGCGTGAGCGATGACGCCGGCCGGCTCACGACGGGTGTAGACGAGGAAGTTCGGCTTGTCCGACGGAATGGTCGCACCCTGGAGCTTGTCGGCCAGCCCCGCGAAGTAATAGAACCACTCCGGGATGCTGGCCAGCTGGCCACGCATCTCGCGGAGCAGCTTCCCGGTGTCGCGCGTCTCGACCTCGGCGAGCGCATCCGCGTCACCGGCGATGATGTCACCGAGCCGCCGCAGGAGCCTGGCCCGTGCGAAACCGGTGAGCTTCCCCATGGTCCCGACAGGGCCCGCCGCGCCGCTGTCACGGCGAGGTCGACGTCCCCGGCGCCGCCGTCAGCCGCGGTGACCCGCACCGCTCCCAGGAACGGGTCAACGGTGTCGTAACGGTGGCCCGACTCCGCGTCGGTCTGGCTGCCGTCGATGACCAGCCGATAGTGCGGGATACCTGGTCCGGTTCTGCTGGCTGCGCGCGCTGCGGTCATGCCTGTCCGCCTATCGGCATCGGTAAAGGGAAAGCTTCCGGCGCTCAGCGGCGGACGCCCAGATGGCTGTGTGCTACGGCGCTCAGCGGCGGACCGCCCAGATGGCTGGTGTCCTGCGGCACTGCGCCATCTGGTGGCCGGGCGGGCCGGTGCCGGGACATGAAAATGGTCGCCGGCTGCGGTCAACTCGTGCCCGGACAGCTTGCCGGTGCATCCCTAGCGCCGCCGGCCGCCTTCAGCGGCCGTTTTCTGGCGGACGGCTGGAAATCGCGCGCCCGCTCAAACTGGCACGGTCTCGGTCAATCGGCCGGGGCCGATGGCGGTGATTGGCTGCTTTTAGGTGGTTACTGCGCAGGTCAGCGGGACTACGGAGGGATCTGCCCGCGCGTCTTCCTTTAGCCAGCACTAGTGTAAGCGTACGGTAATCGTGGAATAGCTATTAGTAGTTGATCGACATGGGGGGGAGAACAATGCCTGTGCAGAACAGGACTCGCACGGCCACACGCCGCAGCTCGGCAAATGCCGCGCCCGGCCGGGCGCTCCGTGGCAGTCCGTCCAGGAGTGCCGCCAGCCGTCCGAAGGCCAAGGCCAGCAGCAAGGCCAGTGGTCCGAAGGCCAAAGCCAGCAGCAACGCCAGCCGTCCGAAGGTCAAGGCCAGCGGCAAGAGGACCGTCGGCACGGTGACGCGCAGCACAGCCAGGACCGCACCAACCGCGGCGTCCGCCGCGAGGACGGTCTCCACCGCGGCAGTGAAGGTCACCACGGCGGCGACCCGGCTCACGTCGGCGGCCACCAAGGCCACCGCGTCGGCTAAGACGCTGTCCACCGCGATGCAGGCGATCAACACCGCTACCAAGGCCATGTCCACCGCTGCGAAGGCACTGACAGTGTCGGCGAAGTCGATGTCAGTGGCCAGGCCCGCAGCGTCAGCGGCTAAGGCAGCCCCGGCGGCGGCGCGGCGGATGACGGCCACCGCCAAGTCTTCGTCAGCGAGGACCACCTCGTCAGCCAGGGCAGCGGTGGGCAGGCCGAAGGCGACGGCCAAGCCGAGGACGACGGCCAAGCCGGGGATGACGGCCAAGCCGAAGGTGACCGCCAAGCCGAGGACGACGGCCAAGCCGGGGACGACGGCCAAGCCGAAGGTGACCGCCAAGCCGAGGACGACGGCCAGGACCGCAGCGGCCAGGCCAGCGGCGACCGCCATGACGGCGGTGGCCAGGTCAACGGCAGCGGCTAAGCCGAAGGTCACCGGCAGGCCCAAGGCCACCGCCAAGCCGAAGGCAGCGGCTAGGCCGAAGGCGACGGCCAAGCCGAAGCCAGCCGTGCGGTCGAAGTCGGCCGTGCCGCCGAGGCCCGCGATGCAGTCGAACGGAGCCACGTCCAGGCCCATACCGCCTAAACTGCCGCCTCGGGTGACCGGTCGGGACGAATACGGGGGAGTGCTTGCTGGCCTGATTCGCTGAGCGCACGGGTCAGCCTCGGCGAGCCAGGTCTTCAAGCCAGAGCTGGCTGGCCCGGGCGACCCGGGCCGGCACCGACAGCTCGCCGAGCAGCTCGCGGGCGGCCGCCATTTCGTGGGCACGGCGAACGGCGTGCCGGTAGCTGCCTTCCTCGAGGCGGGTCAGCGTGCCGCCGTCGGCCGCGGTGAACTCGGCGGCGATGTGCTCGCGGAGCCAGTCCTCGCAGCCAGCTGACCTGGCCGCGAGCAGCGCCTCGAGCACAGCCGCGGCCATTCCCTTGTAGAACACGCTGCGCAGGAGCTTCCTGGTGGCCGCGGCACCGGCTGGTCCGTCCAGCACCTGTACCGTGGCGCCGCACGCGCCGAGCATGCTGCTGGCTGCCTCCGCTCCTGGCCCAGACGCGACCATCGGCGCGTGCAGCCCCCGTCCGGGCACCGGGGCCATGATGGCCACATCCGCGAACGAGACTCCGGCCTCGCCGGCCCGGCCGGCTAGCCGCTGCTTGAGGCCTGCCGCGGCGGTGTTGGCGTCCGCGTACACGGCCGTCGCGCTCATTCCGGGGAGTGCTTGGCGCAAGGCGCTGTCGGCCTGACTGGCGGTAGTGAGGCTGAGTACCAGGTCGGCGCCGTGACAGGCGTCCGCGTCACCGGTCGCGGCCTCGACACCAGGGAGCCCCGGTACTACCGGGTCGAAGCCGCGCACCCGCGCCCCGGCGCCGGCCAGACCGAGGGCGATCTCGGTGCCTGCCTCACCGAGCCCGAGAACGGCGACGGTCAAGGTGCTGGGCGCGGTGCTCATCCGCTGACCTCCACTGGCTCAGGCATGTCAACAGGTGGAGTGCCGTGGGTGTGGAAGCTGTCGATGGTCTTCAGGCCCCACGCCTGGTCCTTGGCGCGCTCGGCGGCAGCGTTCGAGGGCCATGTCGTGCTCACCTTGCAGTCCTGGTTTGTGGGGGGCTGGTTTGTGCTCGGCCGGAGAACGCGATGAGCACCGTCCGCGACGCGACCTGCCAGGTGGCCTGGGTGACCACGGCGCCGGCCGCGCCGGCCGCTATCCGCTCGCTGATCGCGGCTGCCAGCGCGGGATCTGCCTGCACTGTGGCCATGGCGGCTTCCCTTTCTGGTTGGCTCACGCGGTCCGCGCGTCGCCGTCGCCGGGCTGGATGCCGTGCTGGCGGAGCAGGTCCTGCAGCTGGGCGAGTTCCCGGGCCAACCTGTCCACTTCTTGGCCCAGGGCTGCGATGTCGCGTGGGCCGGCCGGCGGTCCGGGTTCGTCGCGCGCCGCTTTGTGTCTGGCCAGCAGATCAAGGACTGCGTCGCGGACCTGGTGGTGGCTGGCGCCGAGCATGGTCAGTGCCTGGGCCGCGACCCCGTTACCTTCGCGGAGCAGGCCGAGCAGGATGTGCTCGGTGCCGATGTAGTTGTGGCCGAGTTGCAGGGCTTCGCGGAGCGACAGTTCGAGCGCTCTCTTGGCGCGGGGAGTGAGCGGGATGTGGCCGGATGGGGCCTGTTTGCCAGGTCCGATGATCTCCTCGACCTGCTGGCGCACGGCCTCCAGCCCGATCCCGATCGACTCAAGGGCATGGGCAGCCAGGCCCTCGTTGCCCTCTGCAACCAGTCCGAGCAGGAGGTGCTCGGTGCCGATGTAGTTGTGGCCGAACCTGCGGGCCTCGTCCTGGGCTAGGACGACGACCTGTCGTGCCTTGTCGGTGAATCGCTTGAAGGTGGGCCGGCCGGTTCGACGTTGGCCTGGCAGCCATCCTCGCATAGGTGCCTCCTGGGTGGTCGGTTCGCTGGTACGGGACAGTCGGGGCGCCAGCCAGGCTGCGAAATCGGCGGCGGTCAGGCTGCCGCTGGCCAGGTCGGCGATGGCCGCCCTGGCTGCCTCCGCCGGACCGAGATCGGCCTGCCATCCGTTGAGGGTGAGGAACTGCAGCGTGGCCACGGCCGCGATCTGCCTGTTGCCGCGGCGGAACGGGTGGTGGCGGAGCAGCGCGTGCAGCAACGCGGCGCCGCACGCGGCGGGATCGCGGCCGGTGCCGCCGGATTGCGCCTCCGCGAGGGCGGCGTCGGCGGCGGTGACGTCGAGCAGGTCGAGCGTGGCGGCGGTGCCCAGGCCCAGGGTGGTGTCGGCGATGACGACCAGATCGGCTGTGTTGGGCCAGATCATGGCCGGTCGTCCCGCAGCAGATCGAGGATCCGCCGGTGCTTGGCCAGGTTATCCTCAAGCAGCCGGATGAACCGTTTGTCTTTCCGCCGGTCCTCCACTAGCGCGGCGATTGCCTCGCGCACCACATCGGAAACCGACCTGCCTTCCACCTCGGCCACCGCTTCGAGGCGTTCCGCGAGCCCAGGATCGAGCCGCAGCACCATGTTCTTCGTCCGGACGGTCCCGCTCTCACTCATGATACTAAGATGTCATGATATCTAGTTTGCTTCAAGCTGACTGGTATGCGCGCTGGCGTGAGCCCCGAGCCGCCGGGCCGGAAGCGGCTGGCTGGGCAGCGCCAGCGGCCGGGATACGCCAGCCGAGCCAGCCGCCAGCATGCTGAGGTAGCGCTCCCGCGGCATCGGCTCCGCGCCGAGCGACCGCAGGAAAGGACTATCCCACTGCGCGTCGATCGCCACGCCGCCCGCCTGGGCGAATCGGGCCGCCAGGTCGGCGACCGCTACTCTCGCGGCGCCGGGGCGGTGGTTGAACATCGAGTCCCCGCTGAACGTGGTGCCTACGGCAATTCCGAAGGCGCCACCGACCAGATCATCACCTTCCCATACCTCGACGCTGTGCGCCCACCCCATCTGATGCAGGTCAAATAAGCTTTCAAGCAACGGATCGGTCAGCCATCGCGGCTCACGGCTGTGGCGGCATTCCTCGGCCACGCGCTGAAACGAGTGATTGGCAGTGGTGGCCCACTCGGGCCCGTGCCGCAGCCGCTTCCTGACATTACGGCCAATGTGAATCTGCTGCACGTTCATGACCGGCCGCGGGTCAGGCGACCACCATGCCACGCCGTACGGATCAGCCTGGCCGTCGCCTACTATGGCGATCACGCCCTCGGCGACTTTATCCTCATACCGGAACTCGTTAAAGTTGCGGGAATAGTCATCGTGCGCGGGGAACGGGATTATGCCCCGCTGGTAAGCGCCCAGCACGCTCGCCGGGCTCAGATCCCCGCAGAAGGCGACAGGAGAGTCTCCTGGGGACAGCGACACGTCGAGTGACTCCCAGCCCCGGAGATAACTGACTGCCATGGGGTGCCTCCCGGTTCGAGAGGGCCAGGTTGCCCGGGTGCCCATTCCGGGGATCCTTGAGGTAGCCCGCGCCCACCAGACGCGCGATGTGCAGGTCGAGCAGATTCTCGTCGACGGGCGGGAAAGCGATACCGCTGCCGCGCAGAGCGCGCTCAGTGTTGTCCCGGCTGTAAGCGGGGAAAATATGGTCGAGGTACATTTCGGCGACCGTGATGTCAGAGCCTGGGGACCGGTCGACGAACAGTGGGACGAACGGGGTCATCGGATGAGAAGGGTGGGCCGCGGCATAACGGAGCAGCTTGTCTACCCATTCCTGGTACGGAATCTCATTGATCGTGAACCCGAACTTGCGTAGCCGGTCCGTCAGTGATGCAAGGAGCGCGTGCTTGGGGCTGGCCAGGTGGTACGTTTTCCCAGCCGCCGTTACGTGCGTGGCGATGTAACCAATCGCCGCCGCGCAGATATCGGCCGGGGCGAAGTCCAGCGGCAGATCGATGTCCGGAGCAATTCCGGTGTCCGTTATGAGACGGATTAGCGCGCACATTTCCGTGGACGTGTTCCATACGCCGCCGCGTGAGTCGCCGACAATGTCGAGAGGCCGGTAGATGGACACTGGAAGTCCGTGCCGCGCAGCATTCCGCAGCATTTCCTCGGCAACGAAGTTGCTTTCCACGTAGCCCACGGAGAGATACTCGGCATAAGCGAGTGGCGTATCCTCCGATACTTCACGGATCCCGGCGCGGCCAAAACCCGCGAGCACCGCGGCGGTCGAGACGTAATGTACAGGTATGCTGCGGTAAAGCCCGGCCAGCCGGATAAGCTCGCGTGTTGCTGTCACATTAGGCGCCCGCAGCTCACTGTATGGGTAGATGAAGTTCACCAGGGCCCCCGCGTGGTGAATGACATCAATGCGGCGCGCCAGTTCGTCAAATGTGCCGCGCGGCAGGCCCAGATCCGGCTTGGCCAGATCGCCGGGCAGCGCGATGACCCGGTCGAGAGCCAGGCTGCCGAGCTCATACCGCTCGGCCGCCTGCGCGATGCGGTCAAGTCCGTGATCCGCGTCGTGCGCCCGGACCAGGCAATGCACGCGTGCGCCGGTGCAGGCCAGAAGCTCGCGCAGCAAGTGCACGCCGAAGAACCCGGTCGCCCCGGTGAGCAGGATGGCAGCCGGCTGCGGCCAGCGGGGCGGCGGCCCGCCGTCGGCCCGGATCGGGACATCCAGGGCCGCCTCGCGGGTGAAATCGACGCGGGCGTCCGCGCCGTCAGAGGCGAGGGTTCCCGCGCGGGCCTGCTTCGCCGCCTCGGCGAAACCCCTGAGCGTTGGGTCGCGCAGCAGGCACCGGGTGAGCGGACGGACCTGGCGAGCGTCGACTCCGAACATCACGCGTGCGCGGGCCAGCATCTCCGCGGCGAGCAGGGAGTTGCCGCCCAGCCTGAAGAAATCGTCATCGAGGCTCACCTGCGGCACGCTCAGCACCTGAGCCCACAGGTGACGCATCCCAGCCTGCAGGGGTGTGCTGAGCACGCCGTCGGGGTGCGCAGCGCCGGGGTGCGCAGCGGCGGGGTGAGCGCCGGTGCCGGCGGCCGGAAGCGCGAGCGCTGTCCGGTCAACTTCGCCGGCTGGCGTCAGCGGCATCCGGTCCAGCGGCACGAACACGGCCGGGATCATGAAGCTCGGCAGGCGGGCGGAAAGGTGCCTGCGCAGGCTCTCGGCCGACGGCGGGCGCGGCGTCCCGCGGCCGGGCTGCAGCGTGTAGTACGCAGCGATGCGCTTATCGCCTCCACCGAGGTCGTGCACGGTGACCGCTACCTGGTCGATATCGGGGCGGCCAGCGAGGACGCCCTCGATCTCGGCCGGCTCGACCCGATAGCCGCGGACCTTGACCTGGCGGTCCACCCGCCCGATGACCTCCAGGTTCTGGTCCTGGCGCCAGCGTCCGAGGTCGCCGGTGCGGTACATCCTCGCTCCGGGGACCGCGGCATGCGGATTCGGCATGAACAACTCTGCGGTCAGCTCTGGCCGGCCCAGGTAGCCGCGCGCGACGCCGGGGCCGCCGATGTAGATCTCGCCTGCTACACCGGCCGGCCGCGGCTTCAGGTCCTCGTCCAGAACGAGAATCTGCGTGAGGGGGAGCGGTTTGCCCACGGGCACCGGCGCGCCCAGCCCCGATCGCAGCACCTCCGACGGCGGCAGATCCGATGGCGGCAGATCCGATGGCAGAAGCTCCTCGGTCGCTTCGAAGAGGGCCGAGGTGATGGTGGTCTCGGTGAGCCCGTAGGCGTTGATCAGCCTGGCCCCGGGGACCTTCCGCAGCGCCGCGCGGCAATCAGCCGCATTCGCATGATCGCCACCTGTGATCATGAGCCGCAGAGACCCCAACGGCCCGGCTTTCCCGGCTTCGCCGGCTTTCCCGCCTTCCCCGGCGGCGGCCAGGATCTGATGCCAGTACGCGGGAGTCAGGTCAGCCACGCTGACCCGTTCCTGCGCCAGGTAGCGAACCAGGTCGGAAGGGGCGACCGGGCCTGCGGCAGGCAACATCAGGGCCGCGCCGCTCAGCAGCGCGCCGAATATCTGCTCAAGTGACGTGTCGAAGCCCAGGGATGCCAGCTGGAGGACCCTGTCCGCGGCGGTCAGCCCATATTCGCGAATGACGTCCTGGCCGAGGCGGGCCAGCGACGCATGGCTGACGGCGACCGCCTTCGGGTGGCCCGTTGATCCCGACGTCCAGATGGCATAGGCCAGGTTGGCCGGCCGCAGGCTGACGACCGGGGCCGAGACCGGATGCGACGCTATCTCGGCGGCCAGCGTGTCGACGGGAAGGAGCAACCCGTCGCCTCCCGCCAATGCCCGTGTGTTGCTGCTGTGCGTCAGGACGAACCTGATGCCAGCCTCTTCCCGCATCTGGGCGAGGCGGATGGCGGGAAGCGATGGATCCAGCGGCAGGTAGGCACCGCCCGCCTTGAGGACCGCCAGCAGGCAGCGGATCGTCTCGGCGCCACGCTCCATGCCGACCCCCACTAAGGTCTCCGGCGCCACGCCGCGGCCCTGAAGATAGTGTGCGAGCTGGTTTGCCGACTCGCTGAGCTGCCGGTATGTCAGCTTCCCAGTCGCGGACACGACGGCGGCCGAGTCCGGCTGACGTGACGCCTGCTCATCGAACGCTTCGTGTACATATCGCGGACCGTCCCCGCGCCCGAGTGCATAGCGGCGGGGTGCATAGCGCCGGGGTGCATAGCGCCGGGGTGCCTGCCTGATTCCCCCGCCTGGGTGCAAGGCGTCTGGGTGCAAGGCGTCTGGGTCCGCGGCGTCTGGGTCCGCGGCATCTCGCCGCGGCCCGGCCCGGCCCGCGTCGCGGATGCTCACGGGCACGATGTCCGGCCATTGGGCCGCGATGACAGCCAGGCACGCGTCCTTCCGCATGGCCTGCCCCTCCGGCCGCCAGCCGGCCGGAACAGCCAGCCCGGCTGGCCAAATCGAATGCTGCCCTTCGTTGTTAACGACGATGAGATGGGTTTCCGCGAGACTGGAATCGAGGGCCTGCTGTGGCAGCGCCAGGTGAGCCTGCTGCATGTTATTCATGCTTCCCAATCCTCGTGATTACGCACGAAGCACCTCGCTGCGCCTGGCCGGGGGGATTCTCGGGCGTAACCTCTGATGCAATAGAATAAGCAGGCATTCATCCTTAGGCGGCGCTGCCGCTTAGCAGTTGCCACCGGTCTGGGATAAAATAAATTCGCTCGAAGGTCTGGCCCCCTGCACCGATCAACCACCACGGACATGTTCAGGATGCCGTCCCGAAATGCTGAAGTCCCCGATCGCCCTGTTGCCTGAGGCCATGACAGCGTGCGATATCCTCTACCTAAAACGATGCTGGATGCTAAGCGCCAAGGATATCATCTCCGTAATCATTTCATAGCCATAAATCTGTACAGAAGCGACTTATCGGGCGTACCATCTGGTTAGGTTGCATCACTGCGTCCCCACGTGACCCGCTGGCAGACGTGGCAGATCGGTCAGGCAGTCCGCCTGGGGTGGCGCGGCTGGGTAGGACGGCGGCGCCGGGGGGGTGGTTGCGTTGGCATGGCGGCGATACATGATGGCGGCCTACACCTGCTGGATGGCGTTGCTCATCGTCCTGTACTACGCGCTGCCCAGCCTGCGCATCGTGACGTGGACCACGCTCGGGTTCAGCGGTGCCGTCGCCATCGCGGCGGGCGTGGTCCTCAACCGGCCCGCCCGCAAGGCGCCATGGCTGCTGCTGGGGGCGGCGAACCTGAGTTTCGCCATCGGCCAGCTGATTTTTCTAGTGTTCGCCGATGTCGTGAAGAGACCTCTCCCGTTTCCTTCTGCCGCGGACGGCCTGTATCTGGCGACATATCCGCTGTACGCGGCGGGGTTGCTGATCTTCATCCGGTGGCGTACCGCCGGCCATGACCGGCGGAGCCTGCTGGACGCGCTCACCCTGAGCTGTGGCCTCGGCCTGCTTTCCTGGGTCTACCTGATCCTTCCGACGTTTGCGCACACCGACCGGCTGACGGTGCTGGCTCAGGCGTGCTCGATTGCCTACCCACTCGGTGACGTGCTTCTTATCGCGATGCTGGTACGCCTTCTCGCGCCTGGTACCGGGCGGATCACCTCCGTGCGGCTGCTGGCCGTCGGCACGGCCGGACTGCTGGTGTCCGACGTATCGTTCGGCCTGATCCAGCTGCACGACCCCGCCGGGTTCCACAATGGAACGGCCGTCGACCTTGGCTGGGCCCTGTTCTACACGGCCTGGGGGGCCGCGGCGCTGCATCCGGGCATGGCGCAGCTGACCGAGCCGGTCCGCCAGCAGCAGCCGGAGGGTCCCAGGCTCCGGCTGACGCTGCTCATGCTCGCTTCCCTGATCGCGCCGGTGGTGTTGTTCATCGAGGCCTTGCAGGGCCGCGGCCCGCGGGACGCCGCGGTGATCGCTGTCTTCTCCGCGATCCTCTACTTGCTCGTGATCTCGCGCCTCGCGGATGCGGCGGCGGCGCAGCGGCGCGCGCTAGGCCGTGAGCGGGTATTGCGGGCCGCGGGTGCGTCCTTCGCCTCGGCCGTCACCGTGGAAGAGGCGGCCGACGCGGTCCGGAAGGCCGTGGCGGCGCTGCTCGGTCCGCTCCCGCAGCAGGAGGCGATGTTCGCGGTACGAGACGGCGGCGTGCTCCGCGTGATCGGCGCCCCGGAGGACAGTTCGGCCGTGCGGATGAGCCAGATCGACACGATGGCCGAGACCGGGTTGTCGCTGCTCGCGGGGCCGAAGCCACAGCTCATGCGGGCCGCCCAGCTGGGTGAGAAGGTCGCCGAGGACCTGGGCGTGACGGACAGTGTTCTGCTCTGCCCGCTCGCGCTCAAGGACCGCCCGTCCGGCGATCCGCTGATCGGAGTGCTGGCCGTGTTCGGCGGTGAGAGAGACCTGGCGGCGCTGTCCGGGTCCCTGGAGATCCTGGCCGGCCAGGTCGCCCTGGCGGCTGAACGGGTGCTGCTGAACCTGCAGGTGAACCGGCGCAACAGCGAGGAATACTTCCGGACTCTGGTGCACGACGCCTCTGACATCATCTTGATCATCGACGACGACGGGAACATCCGGTACGCGACCCCCTCCGCCACGACCATGTTCGGCGACGTCAGCGTGGAAGGAGCGCACCTGTGGGATCTTGTCCGGCGGGAAGAGAGCGGTGACGTCATTGCCGCATTCAAGCGGATGCGGGACCACGAGACGCAGAACTCTGAAGACTGGCAGATTACGCGCCGTGACGGGACATCCGTCGAGCTCGAGGGCAGATACAGCGATCTGCGGCACGACCGGACGGTCGGTGGCTTCGTGCTCACGCTGCGGGACGTGACCGGTCAGCGCCAGCTGGAGCGTGAGCTGAAACATCGCGCCTTCCACGACTCACTGACCGGACTGCCCAACCGGCTGCTGTTCCACGACCGGGCCACGCATGCGCTGGCCCGGGCCCGGCGGAACGGCACGACCGTGGGCGTCATATTCGTCGACCTGGACGACTTCAAGGTGGTCAACGACACGATGGGACACAGCGTCGGCGACGAACTGCTGATAGCCGCCGGGGTCCGGCTTTCTGGGGTGGTACGTGAATCCGACACGGTGGCGCGGCTGGGTGGCGACGAATTCGCGCTGCTGGTCGAGGATGCCGCGAGCGGGGCCATTGCGGAATCGTTCGCCGAGCATATCGTGCGGGCGTTCGGCGAGCCGTTCACACTCAGCGGCGGGTCAGTGATCGCGACGGCCACGGTTGGCGTGGCCACGACGGAGGACAGCACCGACGCGAGTGGCCTGATCAGCCACGCGGACCTGGCCCTGTACGCGGCGAAGGCGGCGGGCAAGCGGCAATGGCGCCGGTACCAGGCGGTGCTGAGTGCCGGTATGGTCAAGCGGCGCGAATTGCAGGCGGCGATCGCCGACGCGGTCGTCAACTCGGCATTTACGCTGGCGTTCCAGCCCATTGTGGAACTCGCCACTGGGGAGATCGTCGGGTTCGAGGCGCTGGTGCGATGGCCCCATCCGCGGTGGGGAATGATCCAGCCGGACCAGTTCATCACCCTGGCCGAAGAAACCGGCCATATCGTGCCGCTCGGTTCCTGGGTGCTCGGGCAGGCCGCGGCCGATACCGTCAGGTGGCAGCGCCGGGTGGCCCGCGAGACGCCGCTATATATCAGCGTGAACGTATCCGCCCGCCAGTTCAGGGATCCTGGCTTCGTCGACACGGTGCGGCAGGTGCTCGCAACGTCCGGCCTGGCACCGTCGGCGCTGCTGCTGGAGCTTACCGAGAGCGTTCTCCTCCGGCGTGACGACCGGATCCGCGCTGACCTGGAGGAACTGAAGCGCATCGGGGTAAGGCTGGCCATCGATGACTTCGGCACCGGATACTCATCGTTGAGCTATTTGCGTGAGCTGCCGATCGATGTGCTGAAGATAGACAAGTCCTTTGTCGAAGGCATCGCGACTTCTGAGCAGCGGCTGGCGCTCGCCGAGGTCATCATCCGGATTGCCAAGACGCTCAGCCTGACGGTCATGGCGGAAGGGATCGAGAACGAGGTGCAACGAGATCTGCTGATCTCGATGGGGTGCCAGTTCGGTCAGGGATATCTGCTGGCCAGGCCCGTCGGAGCGGACCAGGCGGAGGCGCTGCTGCGCATCGGCCGCGGCTTGGTGGCCGGCCTTCCCCTCCCCGGCAGCTTATTTGCTGCCCAGTACCCGGCGCCGGCCACCCAGAGGTGGCCAGGGTTCGGCCATGACGCTGCAGCCGACACGAACTGACCTGGCGGCGGCCAGGGTCCGGCCATGACGCCGCGGCCGACACGGGCTGACCTGGCGGCGGCCACGGACCAGACGATCGCCGACGTGATCGCTCCCGGTCTGCGGGTCTTGTTCTCCGGGATCAATCCTGGCCTGTATTCCGCCGCCACTGGGTACCACTTCGCCCGCCCGGGAAACCGCTTCTGGCCGGCGCTGCACCGGTCAGGCTTCACGCCGCGACTGCTGCGTCCCGACGAGCAGGACCGGCTTCTGGACATCGGGCTCGGCATCACTAACATCGTCGCCCGCGCCACCGCCCGCGCGGACGAGTTGCGCCCGGAGGAGTTGCGCGAGGGCGGCCGGGTGCTGGGCGCCAAGGCCGGGCAATGGCGCCCCCGGTGGCTGGCGATCGTCGGGGTCACGGCCTACCGGACGGCGCTGCGCCGTCCTGGCGCCCGGGTAGGGCCGCAGGACGAACCCCTCGGCGGCACCCCCGTGTGGGTGCTGCCCAATCCCAGCGGGCTCAACGCGCACTGGAGCGCGGAGTCGCTCGCGGACGAGTTCGCGCGGCTCCGCGCGGCGGCCGACGGTGCCGCGCCGGGGACGTCCCGCCCATCTGGGTGAGCGCGGCCGGCGTCATCGCGATTGCCCTGGTCAGCAACGGCGACCGTTGACCAAATCCGATGATAAGACCTCCATGGCTGGATATGGCGCCCGCGATGGATGGGAATCGGTCCGGCCGATTCCCGTATCAGTGCGTTCTGCGCGGGTTGGGCGGGGGGCTAGGTGTCAGTGAGGCCCAGGACGGCGGCGACGTTGCCGCCCATGATGTCCTGCAGTTTGTGCTCCGGGATGGCGGCAGGCTGACTGCGGCGGCCTCCTCGTTGACGGTCGTCAGCTTGTCGCGGAGCTTGACCGGGTCGTAGAGGAAGCCGGGGTAGTCGGTGCCGAAGAAGATCTTCTCCAGCGGCACGAAGGCCGGCTCGCAGCGGTGCAGGAACAGGAAGAGGTCGCGCCGGGTCAGCATTGCGATCAGGCACGACAGCTCCGCGTAGAAGTGCGGGCACTCGTCAATGATCAGTGTCTGGGGCCTCCCCGTGCAACGGAAGCGGTGCGAGGATGGGGTGGAATGCCCGGGTCCGGGGGCCGGTGCCCGGCACACAACGGGAGGACAGGCCGTGGCTGTGCGCAGTGTGATCAGCACGTTGAACCATGATGGATCCGAGGTCATGGGTCCGGGGATCATCATGTATCACTATCCGGGCAACGACATCATGAACGGCAGCCTGCTCACGGTGGAGAGCAATCACTTCTGCGTCCTGAAGTCGCGCGGCGCGATCCTGAACGTCTACGAGACCGGCCAGTACCCGGTGGAAACCCCGCAGCGGCCGCTGCTCGGCAGCTTCCAGCAGGCGTTCTACGGCGGGCAGTCGCCCTGGCAGTATGAGGTGCTCTTCGTGTCCCGGGCCAAGAGCGTGGCCAAAGCCCGCGGGATGGCCCTGTCCCGTGAACTCGCCGAGCTCACCTACGACGTCGACTACTACGTGCACGTGGACACCAAGGACGACGCGGTCAAGCTGGTCACGCACATGCCCTACCACGGCCACATGCTGACGTGCGAGGCGGTGAACGCGTACGCCGGCCCGGTGGTGGAGCAGGCCATCAACCAGCTGGTCCAGGTGACCCCGCTGGAGCAGGTCAACGAGAGGATCCACGACATCACGGAGCTGGTCCGCGGGCACCTGCAGGACTTCCTGTCCATCTACGGGATCACCCTGAACGACGTGAAGGTGCTGATGCGGCCGAGCGACGAGCGGATGCGGGAGCTGATCTCGCTGCGGGCGTTCGGTTTGTCCGAAATCGACGCGGTGCGCTATTACGTGGCCATGAAGATGGCCGAGAACGGCCTTATCTCGGCACCCAACGTGGCCGTCGGCGAGCCGTTCAACATCGGCTTCACCGGCGCCATGCCGCCCGGGGTGGCGGCCCTTGGCATTCCCGCCGCGGCATCCGCGCCGCCATCGGCCGCGGCACGCCGCGGCACCTGCCGCTCGCCGCTCCGGGCCCGTGCCGCCGGCTGGCCAGCCCGCCGCGCCCCCGTCTATCCACGTCAGCTATCCAGCCGACGGCCCCACGGGGCCCTGAGCCGACGGTGGCCGACAGCCTGGGAGACCGGCTGCGCAGCCTGCTCGCTTCGGATGTGTACACCGGGCGCGGTCGGCTGCGCGCCGATGACCTGCTGGTCAGGGAGCGGGTCGGGCGTGGCCTGGGTGAAGCCAGCGCCCGGCTGCGCGAGCTGGCCAGCCGGGGTGAAGCCGGCGCCCGGCTGCGCGAGCTCGCCAGCCGGTGGCGGGCGGAGCGGGTGCCGCCCTCCACCCGGGAGCAGCCGTTCCCGCCCGCCAGCATCATGGAGCCCCTCCGCCGGGCCGACCGGCTGATCCGGGCCATCGATGACGCCTCCGCCGCGGTACGCGGGCTCCCGCTGCTCAACCAGGACAAGGTCTGGGACCGGGTCCGCAACGTCGGCCTTGACGAGCTGCTGCAGTTCGACTGGACACTGGTAGGTGAGACGGACGCGCTGTCGGCGGCTTTGGCGGATGCCCAGCAGCTCGACGCGGTAGACACGGCGGCCCTGGAGGCGCGGTTGCGGCAGATCCGTGAGGTGATCGCGGACCGGCGCCGTTACATCGAGCTGCTGGCCTAAACTGTCCGGCATCCGCTTGCGGTCCGCTTATGCCGTCTGCCAAGCTGATACCGCGGGAAGAGCGACCACGTTGTCGACCCTTGAGGTCTGACTTATCTGCCGCACAGACGGCCTTGTCGGCGCTCTTCCCGCGCTATTTTGCAGCAGCCTCCGCCCTTGCTCGGTGTGCCCCTGCCCGGGCCGCATCAACGCGGTGCATCGTGGGCGCATACCCGCCAGCACAATGCACCGCGATGAGGTGAGCCGCCCGCGTGGCGGCGTGCGATCCTGGAGACCGGCCGCGGCACCGCGGATCACCGCACCGCGGATCACGGCACCGCGGGACCACGGCACCGCGGGACCACGGCACCGCGGGACCACAGGGACCTACCAGCGCTGGGGGTGGCATGGCATCGTCGCCAACGTCAGGGGTGACCGTGGCCTGCTGCCAGATCGCGCCCAAGGTTGGCGAACTGGCGGCCAACCGGGCTGCCTGCCGGGAGGCGGCCGTGCGCGCGGCCGGCGAAGGCGCCCGCATCGTCGTGCTGCCCGAACTGGCCAGCAGCGGCTACGTGTTCCGCGATCTGGCGGAGGCCCGCACGCTCGCCGAAACGCTGGATGGCCCGACCACCACAGAATGGGCCGGCCTGGCCGGCCGGCTCGGGATCACGCTCGTCGGCGGCGTGTGCGAACTGGGCGACGATGATCGGCTGTACAACACAGCCGTTATCGTCGGCGGTACGGGGATACTCGCCGTGTATCGCAAGGCCCACCTCTGGGACACCGAGAAGCTCATTTTCGCGACCGGTTCCCAGCCGCCGCCAGTCGTCGAGATCGACGGGGCGCGCCTGGCCGTCATGATCTGTTACGACCTGGAGTTTCCTGAGTGGGTCCGGCTGCCCGCCCTCGCGGGCGCACAACTGCTGTGTGCCCCGACGAACTGGCCGCGGTTTCCCCGTCCGGACGGGGAGCGGCCGATGGAGGTCGTGCGGGTGCAGGCGTCCGCTGCGATCAACCGGATGTTCATCGCGGCCTGCGACCGGGCGGGCCAGGAGCGTGGTGTGGACTGGGTGGGCGGCTCGGCCATCATCGACCCGGACGGCTGGCCGCTGGCCGGCCCATGGCCGGGCGACCAGGAACGCACCCTGATCGCGGTCTGTGACCTGGCCGCCGCCACCGATAAGCGGACCAGCGAGCGCAACGACGTTTTCGCCGACCGGATGCCCCATCTCTATGGCGGGCTGCTTGACGGCGCGCACGGCTGAGCCAGGCCGAGCTCAGCCAGGTTCGCTGGCCTGGAAAGCCTCGAGCGCCTCGCCGGGAGTGTCGTAGCGGGCGTCAGGGCCGATGCCATAGCGGTCGAGTTGCTCGCGTACCGGGCCCAGGACATCGGCGACGACGAAGCGGATGTGCCGCTGGTGGAGTTGCCGGACGAGTTCAATGAGAACAGCGGACGCGGTGTAGTCGATATCGCCGATGGCCGCGCAGTCCAGGATGAACCACCGGAACGGGCTCCCCTGCCCGAGGGCCGTTATGTCCTCAAGGAGCCGGGAGGCATTCGCGTAATAGAGGCTGGTGCCGAACCGGTAGACCACCAGCCCTGGCTCGGTCCTGGCGCCGGGTTGCACCGGCAACGCCTGCCAGTGCCCGGCCGCCGATTTGACCAGGATGCTGTTGCGGGGATGGTAACTGTGCCGCAGGTGGTCGATCACGGAGGCGATGAGTGCCACCACGATGCCGTCCTGGACACCCAGCACCACGACCGCCAATGCGGTCGCCGCGGCGACGGCGAATTCGTGACGGCGGAGGGCCAGGATGCGCCGCATCCCCCGGATGTCGACGAGTCTGGCGGCGATGAGGAAGACCACGGCGGCCAGGGCCGCGATCGGCAGATAGGCCAGGGGGCCAGTAAGCAGGAGCAGGACGATGAGCACCGCCACGCTGGTGGTGAGCTGGGCCAGCTGGCTGCGCCCGCCCGAGCTGTCCACCATCTCCGTTTTGGTCGGGCTGCCGTTGACGACGAATGTGCCGGAGAACGCGGCGACGATGTTGGCGGCGCCCAGCCCGACGAGATCGGTGTCCTCGCTGAATGCTTCCTGGTACTTGGCGGCGTAGGCGCGTGAGGTGGCCGCGCTCTGGGCCAGGATGACCACGAACATCGACGCGGCGGCGCCGAGCAGGATCCTGGCCGCATGCCAGCTGAGGGTGGGCGGTCCCAGGTGCGGCAGCCCACTGGGCACGCTTCCGAGCACGGTCACGCCATGTCGGGCCAGGTCCGCTGCCCGGCTCACAATGATCGCGCCGACGACCGCGATCAGCGCACCCGGAACCCGGCGGGTGATCCGGCGGGCAGCGAGCGTGACCACGATGACCGCGACCGACACCGCCACGGTTTCCCAGTGCGCGTGCGGGAGCTTGCCGAGGGTGTCCGCGAGCCTGCTCAGGGTGCGGGTGCCGGCGGCCTTGACCCCGAGCATGTCCGGCAGCTGCCCGGCGGCCACCTGGATGCCGACGCCGGTGAGGAAGCCGAGCAGGACGGTGCGGGACAGGAAGTTCGCCAGGAAGCCGAGCCTGGCCAGCCGGGCCAGCAGCAGCAGTCCGCCGGTGAGCAGCGCGGCGAGCCCGGCCAGCTGGACGTATTTCGCCGATCCGGCGGCCGCCAGCCCGGTGAGGGCGGCAGCGAGAATGGCTGCGGTGGCGGAGTCCGCGCCGACGGCGAGGTGGCGTGACGAACCGAGCACCGCGAACACGGCCATCGGCAGGAGCAGTGTGTACAGGCCGGTGACCACCGGCATCCCAGCGATCTTGGCGTACCCGAGGACTTCCGGGATGCCCAGGGCGGCCAGCGTGACGCCGGCCAGCACGTCCCCGGTGACCTGGGACCGTTGCAGGGGCAGCAGCCCGCGCGCCACGGGCCAGCCCCGGGGACCCATCACCGGCGGGGGTCGACTAGGACCTTGGGGCCCGGGCCCGCGCCCGGCGGGCGCGAGCCGGCCAGCACCTCGCCTACCTCGGCGAGCCCGACGGTGGCACAGACTAGCGGCCTGGGGTCCACCGCGCCCGACGCATACCGCTCGATCGTGCCCGCGAGCCCCGGTGACGCGCTCAGGATGCCCACCGCGGTGACGTCCTTGAGCACCATGGTCCGCGTGTCGACCAGGCTCGGGCTGGCCGCCAGCCCCACATACACCACTCGCTTTCCTGGCTCAACGATATCGACCGCTAGTCCCGGCAGCGCTGCCGCGTTGGTGCAGTCGATCACTGCATCGAAGGCCAGCCCGGGTATCTGCTCGGCGGTCCACGCGCCGTGCACCCCCAGTGTCCGGGCGAACTCAAGCGACGGTTCGGGTCGGCCCATGACGTGCACCTCCGCGCCCGCCGGCAGCGCGAACAGCGCAACGAGCAGGCCGATCGTACCGGGACCCAGCACCAGGACCCGGTCGCCGGGCGCCAGGCAGGATGCCTGGACCGCCCGCAGCGCACTCCCCCCTGGCTCGACGAGCGCGCCGGCCGTCAGGTCCACCGGGTCCGGCAGCGGATGCAGTGCGGTGACCGGGACGGCCACCTGCTCGGCCAGCGCGCCGGGCCAGCCACCGCGGACCCCGATCTCGAAGCGGTCATCGCAGACGTGCTGCCGGCCGGTCAGGCAGCGGTGGCACCGGCCGCAGCCGAGCATGGTGTCGCCGGTTGTGCGGCGGCCCAGCCATGCGGGGTCGACGCCATCGCCGACGGCGGACACGGTGCCGCACCACTCGTGCCCGATCCGCATGGGGAACCGGGCGTGGCCCTGGTGCAGGTAGGCCATCTCGCCGGTGAAGAACTCGACATCGGTCCCGCACAGCCCGGCGCGTTCGACATCCACAACGACCTGGCCAGGCCCGGCCGTCGGCGGCGCGACGTCCTGTACCCCGCACGCGCGGCGCCCGGTGATCACGAAAGCTTTCATGCCGCGCTGCCGCCTGCTGCACATGCCACGTGCCAGACTCTAGTTCGGCCAGGAAGGGGCAGCTGGGATGACACGAACGGCGGCTATCACCGGAGGCGCCAGCGGGCTGGGCCTGGCCAGCGCGGAGCGTCTCGCCCGGGACGGGGTCGACGTCGTCACGCTGGACATCGCCCCGGGCGCCGACGTCATCGTGGATGTCAGTGACCCCGTGGCCGTGGCCGCCGCCGCCGAGCGCATCGGGCCGGTCGACATCCTGATCAACAGCGCCGGGATTGTCGGCCCGAACAAGCCGCTGTGGGAGATCACCCCCGAGGAGTGGGCCGCAACCTTCGCCGTGAATGTGACCGGCACTTTCAACCTCTGCCGTGCCTTCGTGGGCGGGATGCGGGAGAAAGGCTGGGGCAGAATCGTCAACTTCGCCAGCATGGCCGGTAAAGACGGTAATCCGAACCTGTCCGCCTACTCCGCCTCCAAGGCCGCGGTGATCGGCCTGACCAAGTCCCTGGGCAAGGAACTCGCGACCACCGGCGTCCTGGTCAACGCGGTGGCGCCCGCGGTCATCGCGACCCCCATGAACGACGCCACGTCGCCCGAAGTGCTGGCCCACATCACCAGCCTGATCCCCATGCGGCGGGTCGGCAGCCCGGCCGAGGTCGCCGAACTGGTCGCCTGGCTCGCCTCGGACAAATGCAGCTTCTCCACGGGCGCGGTGTACGACATCAGCGGCGGCCGCGCGACCTACTGAGAGCGTTATTCAAAACCGACTGTCGAACCCGGGCCCGTAGGGTCCGGGTGAGCGGCCGGTGCAGGTCAGGCCC
>OCTA010001734.1_pt1 | contig 20013 bp, 17 predicted proteins | sample 1538991 | NCBI WGS metagenome assembly OCTA01 (sample SAMEA3539302, study PRJEB22396) | soil metagenome | biome: tundra; feature: field; material: soil | place: USA | collected 2010-05 | depth 0.15 m | reverse complement strand
TGGTCAGTGACTGGAGTTCAGACGTGTGCTCTTCCGATCTCCCTGATCGTTCGCCGCGCGCTCTTATCTGCGCGGAGCCGGATTTGCAAAAGAAGATCTGCACAAGCCCATCATCGGCATCGCAAATACATGGACCGAGATCGGCACCTGCAATGTCCATCTTCGCGAAGTGGCCGAGGCTCTGAAGGAAGGCATTCGCGAGGCCGGCGGTACGCCGATGGAGTTCAACACCGTCACCATCTCCGACGGCATCACGATGGGCACGCAGGGCATGAAGGCTTCGCTGGTTTCGCGCGAAGTGATCGCCGATTCGATTGAGTTGGTGGCGCGCGGCAATCTTTTCGATGGCCTGGTCGGGATCGGCGGCTGCGACAAGAACATGCCGGGCATCATCATGGCGTTGTGCCGACTCGACATTCCCGGGCTCATGCTCTACGGCGGGTCGATCGCGCCGGGCAAGCTCAATGGAGTGGACATCACCATCCAAAATGTTTTTGAAGGCATCGGTTCGCACGCTGCGGGACGGATTGATGACGCCGGACTTGAGGCGCTCGAAGCCAATGCCTGTCCCGGCGCCGGGGCGTGTGGCGGCCAATTCACCGCCAACACCATGGCCATGTCGGGCGAGATTCTCGGCATTTCGCCGATTCAACTTTCGGGCGTTCCTGCCACGTCAAAAGACAAGCACGCCGCCACGCGGGAAGCCGGGCACATTCTGATGGATGCCGTGCGAGCCAATCGCCGCCCTTCGCAGATCATCACCCGCAAATCGATAGAGAATACGATCGCCAGCGTTGCCGCGAGCGGAGGTTCGACCAACGCCGTGCTTCACCTCTTGGCTATCGCGCGCGAAATGGGCATCGAGCTTTCGATCGATGATTTCGACGCGATCAGCAAGCGGACGCCTTTTATTTGCGACCTCACGCCGGCAGGCAAATATGTGGCTTCGGATTATCAGGCGGCGGGCGGCTCGCGGCTCCTTGCCAAGCGTCTAATCGACGCCGGCCATGCCGACGGGTCGACACTCACGATCAGCGGTCGCACGTTGGCGGAGGAGGCTGCGCTCGCCAAAGAGACGCCTGGGCAAGTGGTCATCCACACTTTCGAAAAGCCTATCAAACCGACTGGCGGGCTCGTCATCCTCAAAGGCAACCTGGCTCCGGAAGGCTGCGTGATGAAGATCGCGGCGGCCAATCGCCTTGAGCATCGCGGCCCTGCGCGCGTTTTTGACACGGAAGAGGCCTGCTTCGCAGCCGTGCAGTCCGGCCAGATCAAGCCGGGCGACGTTCTGGTGATTCGGTATGAAGGCCCGAAGGGCGGCCCCGGCATGCGCGAGATGCTGCAAGTGACCGCCGCGATTTCATCCAATGCGGAACTCAGTGCGCACGTGGCATTGCTGACCGACGGCCGCTTCTCCGGCGCGACGCGCGGCTTCACCGCGGGCCATGTCGCTCCCGAGGCTTTCGTCGGCGGCCCTATCGCTGCGGTGCGCGAAGGCGACACGATTCACTTCGATATTCCGAACCGCAAGCTGACACTCGAGATCAGCGACGAAGAAATGGCAACGCGCCTGAAGAACTTCAAAGCGCCGGCGCTGCGCTGGCCCGCAGGCGTTTTCCGCAAGTATGTGGATCGCGTCAACTCCGCTTCATTGGGAGCAACGACTTAGGGATCAGAGATCAGAGACCAGGGGTCAGAGATACGAACCAGGCCAGCCAGTTCAAAGGAGTCACTTATGGGAAGCAACGCAACTACGCAAGCAACAGACGCACCCATCACCACGCCTACACGCCTGACCGGTGCAGAAATTGTGTGGGCCACGCTGGTAGGCGAGGGCGTTACGGACGTCTTCGGCTATCCCGGCGGCGCCATTCTGCCGGTTTATGACGCGTTGCGCAAGTTCCCCATACATCACGTACTGGTACGCCACGAGCAGGGCGCCGCGCACATGGCCGACGGCTATGCGCGCGCGTCGGGCAAGGTGGGGGTGGCCATTGCCACCAGCGGTCCCGGCGCCACGAACCTGATCACGGGCATCGCCACGGCCATGCTGGATTCGATCCCCATGGTCTGCATCACCGGCAATGTTTCGAGCAAAGTGCTCGGCACCGACGCCTTTCAGGAAGTGGATATCACGGGCATTACGTTGCCCGTGACCAAGCATAATTTTCTCGTCATTCGCACGGAAGATATCGCGCCGGCCATTCGCTATGCTTTCCAGATTGCGCAGTCCGGGCGCCCCGGCCCTGTGCTGGTTGACATCACCAAGGATGCGCAGCAGGGCACGGCTATCTTTGACTTTGCCGCGGCCAAGCCGCGCGCCTATCGCCCGCATCCGATGCTGAAGGTGGAAGACCAGGGGCTGGCGCAAGCCGCCGAATTGATCCGCAACGCGAAACGGCCGGTCATATTGGCAGGCCACGGCGTCACTGAGTCCGCGGCGATGGAGCAGGTGCGCACACTCGCCGAACGCGGGCAGATTCCAGTGGCTCTTACGCTGCTGGGGCTGGGCGGATTTCCTGCATCGCACCCGCTGAACCTGGGCATGATGGGCATGCACGGCGAAGCCTGGGTGAACCACGCGATCCAGGAGGCCGATCTGCTGATTGCCTGCGGCATGCGTTTCGACGATCGCGTCACGGGCTCGACCTCAACCTATGCGCTGAAGGCGAAGAAGATTCACATTGAAGTCGATCCCGCCGAGATCAACAAGAACATCAAGGTGGATGTTGCGTTGGTGGGCGACCTGCGCGCGGTGCTGGAAGAGCTGCTGCCACGCATTGCGGGCCGCGACGGCAGCGCATGGATCAAGACCATCGAATCCAGCAAGGGCGCGGTTGCGGTGCGCGACATCAAGAACCTGCCTGACTCCGGCCACCTTTATGCCGCGCACGTGGTGCACGATCTGTGGCGCATCACCGGAGGCGACGCCATCGTGGTGACCGACGTGGGACAGCATCAGATGTGGGAAGCGCAGTATTTCCACCACGAGCATCCGCGCACGCTGATCACGTCCGGAGGCCTGGGGACGATGGGTTTCGCGCTGCCTGCGGCCATCGGGACGAAATTCGCTTGCCCGGACAAGGAAGTGTGGGTGATTGCCGGCGACGGCGGATTCCAGATGACCGCCGCCGAACTTTCGACGATCGTCCAGGAAAAGATCAAGATCAACATTGCCATCATCAACAACGGCTACCTGGGCATGGTGCGCCAATGGCAGGAGTTTTTCTACGAGCGTAACTATGAGTCGACGCCGCTGGTGAGCCCCGATTTCGTGAAGCTGGCCGATGCTCACGGGATTGCCGGCCGTGCCGTCAGTACGCGCGCCGAGGTCGAGGCTGCCGTCAACGAAGCGCGCTCCGCGCCCGGCGCGTTTCTCATCAACTTCCTGGTCGAAAAGGAAGACTCGGTCTACCCAATGATTCCTGCGGGTTCCGCGTTGCACGAGATGATCCGCAGGCCCGGCAAGAAGAATCCGCTGGTCGAATCGCCGGACGACATTTAAGAACAGCCTCCAGCAATCAGCTTTTAGCCTCTAGCTTGTAAGTGCCAGACGCAGACATTTGGCGGCGACCGACAAGCCAGGGGTAAGAGCTAGAAGCTAGAGGCTAGAAGCTAGAGGCTCTCATGCTGCACACATTCGTTGCTTATGTTGAGGATTTGCCGGGCGTGCTTACGCGCGTGGCGTCGCTCTTCCGCCGACTGAACATCAATATCAACTCGCTCACCGTGGGCCGCAGCGAGCGCGCCGGATTGTCGCGGCTGACGCTTGTCTGCGAGGCTTCTGCAGAGGCGGGTCATCGGATTCGCGCCAGCTTGTTCAAGCTTGAAAACGTTGTGGACGTGGATGACATCGCAAAGGCTCCGTCCGTCACGCGCGAGCTCGCGCTCATCAAGGTGGCCGCCACGCCGCGCAACCGCTCTCAGATCTTCGACCTGGTTGAGGTGTTTCGCGCCCGCATTGTCGACTTGACTTCAGAGTCGCTGATGATTGAGATGACCGGGGTTGAGAGCAAGATCGAAGGCCTGATTGAGGTGCTTCGCGAAGACGAAGGCCGCATTCTCGAAATCTGCCGCAGCGGCAAGATGACCATGCGCCGCGGCCATCACATCTCAAGCGTGCTCAAGGCGATGGATGCCGTGCCCAACGAAAAAGCAACGGCCGAGGTTGAATCCGCAGACGCCACTGAGGAGAATGCGGACATCGAGCCGGCGTAGTCAAAGGGGCTTTTCGACGCCGCCCTATCGGGCCTAGGCTCACATTGGTATTCTCACCTGGAAGGATTGAATCATGGACCCAGACAGCAAAGCATGCCCTGTTTGCGGAGAAACCATCAAGGCCGCCGCGATCAAGTGCCGTTTCTGCAACACTGACCTGACCACATTTAACGCGACCAAAGAACTTGAGACCGAAAGAGACCTGTTTGTCGGTCATCCGGCACTGATCTACACTGTCGGCCAACTCATGCCGTTTCTGATTGTGACTGCCATAACGGCGCTGGTCGGGTACGCGATGAAAGCCGGATATATTGAGCGCTCGGATCAGTACATCCTGTACCTATGCCTGTTTTTCGTGGCGGCGTGCGCGTTGATTCTGTTCTCCTTCTATATGAAGAGCCGCAAGGTTTACTACCGTATCACCACACAGCGAATCAAACTTGAACGCGGCGTGCTGTCGAAGGTTCAGGAGTCGCTCGAGCTTTTCCGCATCGACCATTTTGAATTGCGCAAGCCTCTGGGCAGCCGCCTGCTGGGACAGTCTTCTCTCCACCTGTACTCCTCCGACGCTGAGCTTGAGAATTTTTCGATCTACGGAGTGCCGCATCTCGAAGAGCTCGCAGATGAACTACGCGACTGCCAGCTCCGCGAACGCACGCGACGCAGCCTTACCACGTTCGTCAAGGCGTAACAGCGCCATCAAGCCCAGCGTCACTGGGTCCACAGAATATCTCAACCCGCAAGCAAAGGAAAAACCGAGAAAACATGGCTACGACTTACTACGATAACGACGCCGACCTCACGCTGATTCAAGCCAAGAAGGTCGCCATCATTGGCTACGGCTCCCAGGGTCACGCCCATGCTCTTAACCTGAAGGACTCCGGCGTTCAGGTCAAGGTCGGCCTGGCTCCCAATTCCAAGTCCATAGCGAAGGCGCAAAAGGCCGGCCTTGAAGTCACTACCGTGGCTGAAGCGACCAAGTGGGCCGACGTGGTGATGGTCCTGGTTCCGGATCAGACAGCGGCCAAGCTCTATGCCGAGGAGATCGCGCCCAATCTTACGGCGGGCAAGATGCTGCTCTTCGCGCACGGATTCAACATTCACTTCAAGACCATCGTGCCGGTGGCCGGCATCGACGTGGGCATGGCCGCTCCCAAGGGACCCGGCCATCGCGTGCGCGAAGTCTTCATCGAAGGCGGCGGCATTCCCGGCCTCATCGCCATTCACCAGGACGCGACCGGCAAAGCCCATGCGCTCAATCTCAGTTATTTGAAGGGCATCGGCTGCACGCGCGCCGGAGTGCTCGAAACGACTTTCAAAGAGGAGACGGAAACGGATCTCTTCGGCGAACAGGCCGTGCTCTGCGGCGGCGTCAGCGCGCTGATCAAAGCGGGCTATGAAACGCTTGTCGAGGCCGGATACCAGCCGGAGAGCGCCTATTTCGAGGTGCTGCACGAATTGAAGCTGATCGTCGACCTGATTTACCGCGGCGGGCTGGCTTACATGCGGTACAGCATCTCCGACACGGCTGAGTGGGGCGATTATGTCAGCGGTCCGCGCGTCATCAATGCCGAAAGCCGCAAGGCGATGAAGGCGATTCTGACCGAGATTCAGAACGGCGAATTTGCCAAGCGCTTCCTGGCCGACCAGAATTCTGGCCGCAAGGAGTTTATGGCCTTTCGCGAGGCGGAAGCGAAGCACCCGGTCGAAATAGTCGGCAAGAAGCTGCGCGCTTCAATGCCCTTCCTCGATCCGGTGACGGTGGAAGAAGTGGCCAAGAACCGCTAACCAAAACAGCCTCCAGCCATTAGCTGGGCGCCCCATCCTTGCCGCGTCCTTTGCGGCAAGGGTGGGAGTGCAAGAGCACCGTCCCTCACAGTCCGTCTTTTTTCTTGCCCACCTCCCGAATCTCAGTCACAATGAGGGGCCGCCCTTGTCATGACCCTACCCATCGAAATATTCCGCTTCGATGCGCTCAAGAAACTCGCAGCTGAGCGATTGGGTGAGATCACCCCAGCCGAGGAAGAGGTTCTCCGGCGCTCTGCATCGACTGAGGACAAGCGTCCGCCCGCATCTGATGACCACTCCGACGTCCGCGCGGCCTTCCTTCGCTGGCTCGCCACCGACAAGGAAGCCGAAGCCCACATCGACCCCTTGGGCATTCGCGTCGCAAACGACACGATCACTTCTGCCCTCAACCTCAACTTCTGCAAGCTCCCGTTTCCCTTGGTCTTCTGGTTCTGCACTTTACAGGACCAGTTGTCCCTCTTCTCGGCAGAGCTCCCTGCCCTCTACCTATTCGAATGCAAGACGGAAAAGGGCATCTCCGCTGCCTTCCTAACCACACAAAGGACCGTCTTCCTCCAAAAACTCAAAACCAACGGACAGCTCAACTTCACTGGCGCTCAGATTGGCGGCGACCTCCACTGCTCTGGCGCAACTCTAACCGTCGAGGGCAAGGCACTCAGCGCAGACAGAGCCAACATCGCCGGAAGCGTATTTCTGCGAGAAGGCTTCACTTCGAGCGGCGAGATTCGCCTCCTCGGAGCGCAGATCGGCGGCGACCTCGACTGCTCGAAAGCAACGCTCGCCGCCAAAGGTAGCGCCCTCAATGCGGATGGAGCCAGGATTGGCGGCTACGTTCAGCTCAGACGGGAGTTTTCGTGTTCGGGCACCATGAATTTTCTCGGAGCGCAGATTGGTGGCGACCTTATATGCTCCCACGCAACAATCCGCAACCTCACCTGCGAAAATGTACTTCTCGCAGGTGATCTGATTTGGACAGCGATCCGAGAACCCGAGGAGTCATATCTCAACCTTTTCGGGGCCTCAATCAAGATGCTCCGGGACGACACCCCAAGCTGGCCAGCCCGTGGCAACCTCGTCGTCAAAGGGCTGGAATACAAGGACCTAATCCACCACGAATCGGCCACACAGGAACACCTCCGTTTGAGACGTGGACCACCTCAGCGCCCGCTCGACGCCGGGGAGCGCGTCCGCTGGCTCAACCTGCAGGACGACGAAGACCGCCTCGACCCGCACGCGTGGATGTGGCTTGCAAAACTCTTCAAGGAGAAGGGGCAGGACCACCATGCCCGCTGGGTGCTGCTCAACTACCGCCTCAAGCGCGCAACCGCCGGAAATTGGCTCCTTTGGCTGGGACGCGTGGCATTGGCCCTGCTTTCGTGGGAGCCGCTTCTTGTTTTATTGCCCTTCCTTTTCATCCTCTGTTGGGGTTCCCAAATATACCAGCGCGCCTGGAACGAGCAGTCGATCCGGCCCACCGCCTCCGACGCATACACGGCACATCCCGCAGTTCCTGCGTCCGCGCGCGCCGATGAATATTCCCGCGCCTACCCCGCTTTCAATCCGTGGATTTACGTACTGGAGAACGAACTCCCGTTGGCCAAGTTCGGCATGGACGATAAGTGGGCCCCCGACCCGAACCTCATCGCAAAGGGCAAATCCGGAGCGTACTGGTCTTTAGCGGGGTTCCGCTGGTTCCTCATTCTTGCAGGCTGGGCCCAAGGCATTTTGCTAACCCTCGGAGTCAACCGCCGCTTCCGAGACTGATAGGCGTTCCTCTCCTCACCTCCGATCGAGCCGGAACGCCGCCGCCAGGAAATCTCCGCGGAATTCTTCGTCCATGTCGAGTCCATGATTCATCCACCATGCTCCGCTTGCCGTGGCGGGTGTTCCCGCTTGCGCCTTGCCCTCAATGGACGTTAGCGCGTACTCGGCGGCCGGATCGAGCCCGTTGAGCTTTAGCCGCGGGAACAACCGTTCCTCCTGCGTGGAGTGGATGAAGAGGAACACGACAGACTGGCTCTTGTCGTGATTCACCGTCTGGGTGGCCGAGAATTCGCTTCCGTTGCGCGGAGAAATGAGGCGGTACAGGCTTCCCTGCACGATCGTCGGCTGCACCTGATGGTAAGCGGCGATGAGCCGCTTGGCCGTCGCCATTTCGTCGTCGTTCCACTTGGCGAGGTTGGCGCCGATTCCCAGCGAGCCCTGCATCGAACTCAGCATTCTATAGGTGACTGAAGTTGTTCGGTGGTTGAGCCCGTGAGGCGAGTCCGTCACCCACGCCATCATGACTTGCGGCGTATAGGCGTAGGTAAAACCGTCCTGCTGCGTCAGCCGGTCGAAAGGGTCGGTATTGTCTGAGGGCCATACCTCGTCGGTGTATTTCAGAATTCCCAAGTCGACGCGTCCACCTCCGCCCGAGCATGACTCAATCTCAAGCTTGGGGTGTTTGCGCTCCAACTCCGCCAGGATTCCATAGAGGCTGCGCGTGAATTCGACGTAGACCTTCTTTTGCTCCGCGGGCGCAAGCTGATCCCATCCCGGCTCGCTCCAGTTGCGGTTGTAATCCCATTTCAAAAACGCGATGTCATTGTCGGTGACCAGCTTGTCAAGGAAGCTCAGGACGTACGCTCTCACGTCGGGCCTCGCCAGATTCAATACGAGTTGATTGCGCTGCTCCGAGCGCGGTCTTCCAGGAAAATTCAACACCCAATCCGGATGTTTCCGGTAGAGGTCCGAGTCGGGATTGACCATCTCCGGCTCGACCCATAAGCCAAAATCCATGCCCAGCGCGTGGACCTTGTCGATGAGCGGCTTGAGGCCGTGGGGAAACTTCTGCTGGTTCACATACCAGTCGCCAAGACCTGCGTGATCGTCCTTGCGTTGGCCAAACCAGCCGTCGTCCATCACAAAGCGGTCGACACCCAAGGCAGCTGCTTTCTCCGCCAATGCCATCTGGCCGGCCTCATCCACGTTGAATTCGGTGGCCTCCCAGGAGTTGTAGATGACGGGTCTGGGCTTGGGCGCAGCGCTGTCGCCGGTTCCGATTCGATGGGGCAATACGTGCGCAATCTCAAAGTGGTGCAGCAGCCGTGAGGCGCTGCCAAGTCCATTCGCCGCGTAGCCGCCATAGAAAACCGGCGTATCGAACGACTGGCCGGGATGCAGCACGTAGCCAAAATCAAATGGGTTGAAGCCGCCGGTCACGCGCACTTCATCCAACTGGTCCTGCTCAACCGTGATGCGCCAGGAGCCGCTCCATGCCAGTGCGCCGAACCACACCTCGCCGTGATTCTCGTCGGAGTTTCCGGACTGAATCGCAAACCACGGATTGGTCTGGTGACCGGTAGAGCCGCGGCGGCTCTCGATGACACGCTCGCCCGGGTCGAGCTTCTCCTGAGTCAGCGTCCATTCGCCGGCCCAGCGTCCGGTCAGGTAATTCAGTGTGTAGTGTGCCGGAGGCAGCGCCCAGGCCGCGGCCGCCGCCTGTTCGATGGTGACCGGCTGTGCTTCGCGGTTCTCGATGGTGGCGGACCGCGACAGAATTCCACTGTCAGGATCGATGGCATAGTGCAGCGTGACAAGAATGTTGCGTTTGATGTCCTTCAGGACGACATCCGCGCCGTTGGCCGTCAAGGTGTGGCTGTCATAGTGCAAGACCAGGTCGCGGTTGCCGTCAGTGAATGTGACCTTCAGCGCGGGTTCGACAAACAGCCCCGCGCCCCAGCCGGCGTACTCCTGCGGCGTATTGGTATAGGAAGAGTCGAAGGAGGCCCGGGCCGGCATCGGCACGGCCTGCGGAAAATGGTCTGACGACGCCAACCTCCCGCCCCAGTAGAGCTGCTGCAATTCGCCGCGCGAATTCACGCCAAAGACATAGGACGCGTCACCACCATCGAGTCGAAACACTTTGGAAGTGGGGTCAAAGGTGGCAGCAGGCTCAGCCGATGCGATTGCGCACACGGTCATCAAAGCCAGAAGGCATGAAAAGGTTTTCAGCATAAGCGACGTCCTTGTTCCTGAATTCAAACCGCCCCATCATATCACTCAGTCATAACGCCTCTTGCACCGAGTGAGCTGGGCAAGCCGTCAGGAAATCGGACGCTCGTTGATCAATCATCTCTGCAAAACTCCGGTTCTGAATCGGATATCCTGTATTTGCACCCCGGAGGTCCCGGATGCTTGCCCCCAGCGTTACGCCCCCCGCCTGTCCCACCCCCGTCGAAGAGATCGCGGAAGCGATTGAACGCATCGGCCCGCTGCACGGTCTTCCTTTTGAGGACCGGCTGTGGCTGGCACGACACGGCGAAGAGGTAGTGGCCGAGGCCGGGAACATACTTTTCGAAGAAGGCGCCGCGGCCAACCGCATGATCCTCATTTTGAAAGGGGAGATTCATGTGCGCCGGCAGCACGGCGGCCCAATGGCGCTGTTTATCGGCCGCACCGGCCAGATGACAGGGTTACTCCCGTTCTCGCGCATGAAGAGTTACGGCGGCCAGGGCTTTGCCGTCTCGCCGGTGTGGGCCATTCTGATTAACAAGTCGCTTTTCCCCGAGATGCTCAGCGCCATCCCATCGATGGCGCAGCGGGTGGTCTCAACGCTGCTGGACCGGGTGCGCGAGGTAACGCGCATCGAACAGCAGGCTGAAAAGCTGACCGCCCTGGGCAAACTTGCCGGCAACCTGGCGCACGAGCTGAACAATCCAGCCTCTGCTGCCCAGCGCGCGGCCTCCAGCCTGGTTACGGAGCTTCGCGCCAACCGCCAGAACCGATTCAAACTGGTGAACCTCTGCCTGAACGACGAACAGATTCGAGGCATCGAAGACTGGGAGCAGCGCATCCTCAGCCGCCCGGTGCAGCACGGGCCGCCGGACGCCGGAGCGCTGATTGCCCGCGATGAATCGCTGCGCACGTGGCTCACAGAATTGCCGTGCGAAGGCGCATGGGAGGTTGCGGCGCAGCTCGCCGAACAGGCCGTCAACGTCGTCGATCTGGAAGCGCTGCGCGCGTTTCTCGAGCCGAGAGAAACCTGCGTCGTGGTGCAATATTTCGCCCGCTATTTGCGCGCCACCCGGTCAGTGGACACGCTGCTGAACTCAACCGAGCGCATCTTCGATCTCATTAGCGCTGTCAAGGCCTACTCGTATATGGATCGCGCGCCGATCCTTGAGGTCGATGTGCCTGCCGGGCTCGATGCCACGGTGCAGATGCTGCAGTCGCGGATGACCAATGTGACGGTGGAGCGCGATTACCAGCCCGACCTGCCCCGCATCAGCGCTTATGGCAGTGAATTGAACCAGGTGTGGACGGCCTTGATTGAAAACGCTCTCGATGCGCTCGGAAACCGCGGTCTGCTGAAGCTGACCTGCAGCCTGGAAGGCGAGATGCTGCTGGTGGAGATTTGGGACACCGGTCCGGGGATTCCGGAAGACCTGCAGGACCGCATCTTTGAGCCGTTCTTCACCACCAAGGCGCCTGGCCAAGGTCTTGGACTGGGCTTAGATAACGCGATGCGCATCGTTCGCAAGCATCGGGGCCACCTGAGCGTACACTCCGAACCGGGCTCCACCTGTTTCCGCGTCCGACTGCCGCTGGATCAGTTGCAGGCGTATTGATCATCTGCCGCGACGTCTGCTCATACGGCAAAACTCATGGAGACCTTCAATGGCAGAATCCTCAGACCCAGAGCAGAAGAAAACCACAATCGCCGCTTTGCTCGGGGTGCGCAGCGGTGCGCGCGCGATTGACTTCTACAAAGCCGCCTTCGGCGCGGTTGAGTTGTTTCGCACCACCAGCGAAGACGGCTCGGTCGTCGCGCAATTGTCTCTCGGTTCATCCGATTTCTGGGTTGCCGACGAGGCCCCGGAGCACCAGAACTTCAGCCCCGCGACGCTGGGCGGAAGCACGGTGAGAATGGTGATGGTGGTCGATGACCCTGATGCGGTCTTTGACCGGGCCGTAGCGGCCGGCGCGAGTGGCTTATGGCCTGTGGTGGACCAGCCCTATGGCTGGCGAATAGGCCGTGTCGTCGATCCTTATGGGCATCACTGGGAGATTGGCAAACCCCTTCCACAAGTTTCTTAAGAATGCGGGCATATTCATGAAGGCGCCAGAAGTGATTGAGACAACACGGCTGCTGTTGCGTAAGCCTGTCCCTGCTGATGCCGAGGCCATTTTTCGCCGTTATGCGGCCGATCCAGTTGTCACCCGCTACCTGAGCTGGCCCACTCACCGCAGTGTCGCCGATACGCAGGCGTTCCTTACATGGAGCGACGAAGAATGGGATCGTTGGCCGGCAGGTCCCTATCTTGTGTTTGCCCGCGACGGGCAGGTTCCCGCTCTGCTGGGCGGCACCGGCCTCTCGTTCAAAAGCACATCCCGCGCCGTCACCGGCTACGTTTTTGCGCAGGATGCATGGGAGCAGGGCTTTGCCACCGAATCTCTGCAAGCTATGGTCGAACTGGCCCGGCAAACTGGCGTTGAGCGGCTTGAGGCCATCTGCCACCTGGAACACAAAGCCTCAGCACATGTGCTTGAGAAGTGCGGGTTCCAGCAGGAAGAGGTCCGTCGTGAGCACTTTGCCTTCCCCAACCTCGCGCCGCAAAAGAAGGCGGATGTGCTCAGCTTCGCCCACCACTTCTGAAATTCAGAAGGAAACTTCAGCGGGCTCGGTCACGCGCATCACGGATTGATCGCCGGTTTTCTGCTTCCAGGCCACCCGAATCGCTTCAATTCTGTCGCGGTTTTCCTGCGTATCGGGATAGTCGATGATCAAAATCTTGCTGCGAAGGCGCTCTGGCGCGGATTCGTTCTTTCCCTGCCATTGTCCGAATACATTCAATACACTCAGACCGTTAGGAAAGCGCGGGGTTACCTGCCTGTCGAGGAACTCTACCCACTGCGCCTCGCTGACGCCCTGCTCGGGCTGATCAGCGGGACCGAGGCCAAAGTAGAGTTTGGTGTCGACCCAGCCCTTTGTCTGTCCAGGATGCGCGGGATCGCCGATGAGGGTGGGCGCAACCGCTGCCGGGGCTGTAGAAACGGATTGATGCGCGCAACCGGCAAGGGCAAGCCCAAGTATGGGAACAAGCAAGAGGGAGCTAAAGCGCATTCGTACTCCACGCGGGACGATGGGAAACTGTTCTATTTTTCGACTTCCACGCCCCGCCAGAAGGCCACATAGCCCTTGATCTTGCGCGCGGCCGGCTTGGGATCGGGATAATACCAAGCGGCGTCGGGATTGTCCTGCCCGTCAATGAGCAGGCTCAAATAGCGTGCCTGCCCCTTCCACGGACAGGTGGATGTGGTTGAACTTGGGCGAAAATACTCCCGCTTGAGGCTGGTCTCGGGAAAGTAGACGTTTCCTTCAACTGTCTCCGTTGTCTCGCTTTCGGCAATCACTTTGCCGCTCCAAATTGCTCGTGCCATGAGGTTTACCGGGCGAATCCAAGTCGTGCCAGTTCCGCCGGGTACACTATGTTCCCGGCGAAACAGCGACGGATAAGACACTAGCAGAGATTGCCGGGCTTTGCGAATCCGTATCAGGCTCAGGCCCGGCTGGGGTGAGGAATCCTACTTGGCGGCTGCAATGGAATCGATGTGAACGCTCTTCTTGGCCGAATCCGCGGTCGCAGTGATGGTGACGTGATCGCCATAATGCCCCTTCACAGCGTCGGGGTTATCGATGGTCCAGACTGCCTTTTTGTCTTCATCCACAAACACCGGGGCCATACCGCCTTCGATGCACTTCTTTACGCAGGCCGCACCTGAGCCCGCGTGCTTGGCGCCGCACATCGAGTCGGAAATCCAGCCGTTGATATGGGAAGAATCAGCAGCGCTCGCAGCAATTGCGCCAGCAGTAAGGGCAAGAACCAGAATCGCGAAAATCCTTTTCAATTGGAACCTCCTTGAGCCTTTGGGTCGAACTTCATCATGCGCCTGCAATCCCAGGTTGCGCAAGCCGCAGAACTCCGATGATTTTGCCCGATGAAAAACTAGGCTGGGATTGGTTGACTTGGCCGTAAGCTCCGACGCCGGGCTTCCACATTCTTGAGCACACCTTCATAGCGCGCGGAAGCCGCCGTAAAGCGGTTCACCAATTCGGAGGTCTTCATCATGAAGGTGGGGTTTTTCTCACGAATGCCCTCGAGGATGTGAGAAAACTTCGCCAGCAGAAAGAAACCCTCTGCGTTGCAATCGACGAACAGCTCCGCCGAAACCGCGCCGTGTAGGACCATGGCGGACGCCATCTCCCAATAGGTAATGACCTGTCGAAACCACGCATTATGCGGATCGGAGGGGTTCCCTGAGACAGCAAAGAATTCCTCGACTGTTTCCGGCCAGAACTCTCCCGTGATCCAGGCGCGGGCCTGGCGCATCACAGTTTCAGTACGCAGTTCATAGAGTTTAAGAATGATTTCGGCATCGGCCGGGCTGGCGAGCATACGTTCCATTGGGAGTTCTCCGATGCCCCATACTAACGGATTCAACAGAACCGTGCAGGTTCAGCAGAAGCGGGAAGTGCACGAGCGGGACGATCACGCCCGCACACCGTTTCAATGTCCCTTACGCCGGCTGCAGTTCTTTCTTGTTGCTCGTTTTCTCTGCCACCGGCCCGCGTGTCTCAGCAGTAGGCGGAGGCGGCGCATCGCCAATGCGCTTTGAGTAGTCGCAAACGACTGCGCCAGCCACGGCTTCTGCAGGTTTTTTGGCGCGCTTTTTGGGCGCTCCCGCCTCTTCAGCCGCCTTCTTCTTGTTCGGGCATTCAAGGTAGATGCCGGAGCGCAGTGTCTTCTCGACGAGATATGGACTGCCGCACTGCGGACACTTTCGCGCCACCGGCTTGTAGTTCGACGTGAAATCGCACTTGGGATAGTTGGTGCAGCCCCAGAAGACGTTACCCCGCCGCGCTTTCCGCTCCGCCAGATCGCCCTCGCCGCATTTGGGGCACTTCATTCCTTCGATGAGGTTCTGCTTCACATACTTGCACTTTGGGTAGCCGGAGCAGGAGACGAACTCCCCATATGCGCCTTGGCGCAGCACCAGCGGCTTGCCGCACAACGGGCAATCTTCGCCGGTGGGCTGCGGCGGCTTTTGTTGCTGCTTCTGGCTCAGCTTGCGAATGGTCTTGCAGGGCGGATCTTCGTTGTAGCCAGGACAGGCCATGAACATGCCAAACGGGCCGCGCCGAAGCACCATGACTCGGCCGCAGTTCTCGCAATACTCCTCGGTTTCGCCCGCTTCCTGTGCCTCGGGCGTGTTCAGGTCGGGCTTGGCCGCGGTGTTCTCCTTGGTGAAGGTGCAGCTCGTCGGATCCTTTTTGTTGTACGCCGAACAAGCAAAGAAGCTGCCGAATTTGCCCCACTTCAACAACAGCGGCGAACCGCACAGATCGCACGTTTCGGTCGTCACCTGCTCCATGCGCTTGATGTCGCGCATCTTCTTGCTGGCATCTTTGAGTTCATCTTCAAAGTAGCCGTAAAAACCGTTGAGCAGGTCGGTCCATTTCTCCTTGCCCTCTTCGATATCGTCCAGTTCCTCTTCAAGACGCGCCGTGTACTTGGTATCGAAGATGTAGGGAAAGCTCTCGACGAGAAGATTGCACACCACAACACCGATTTCAGTGGGATAGAAGCGTCCGCGCGAGCCTCCATGCTTCACGACGTACTCGCGGTCCTGGATGGTGCTGATGATTGAAGCATAGGTCGAGGGTCGTCCGATGCCCCGCTCCTCGAGTTCTTTTACCAGCGATGCCTCGTTGTAGCGCGGCGGAGGCTCGGTAAAGTGCCGCTCGTGATCGAGCTTCTCGAGTTCCAGTGCGTTGACGCCGTCCAGATTGGGAAGTTTCTTTCCAGACTCGTCGTCTTCGTCCTTCTTCTCCTCGGCAACTTCATAGAGTTTCAAGAAGCCGTCAAAACGCACGACCGACCCGCTCACGCGAAAGTCATAGGTCTTGCCCGTCTTCGAAGAAACGGCAGCAATCTTTGCCGTGGTTACGTCGAAGATCGCTGGCATCATCTGCGAAGCCACGAAGCGCCTCCAGATGAGCGTGTAGAGTTTCAATTGCTCGTCACTCAGATAACGCGCGATCGATTCCGGAGTGCGCGAGGCATCCGTCGGACGGATCGCTTCGTGCGCGTCCTGCGCGTCCTTTTTGCCTCGGTACTCGTTGGGCGTTTCGGGCAGGTACTGCGGACCGAGTTGCTTGAGAATCCACTCGCGCGCCGCAACCTTTGCTTCCGGCGACACGCGCGGCGAATCGGTACGCATGTACGTGATCAAGCCCACGGTGCCTTCTGCGCCAACATCGATGCCCTCGTAGAGCCGCTGTGCCACGCCCATGGTGCGCCGCACGTTGAAGCCGAGTTTGCTCGATGCATCCCGCTGCAACTGGCTGGTGATAAAGGGAGCCAGCGGCTTTCTCTGCTGCTCTCTCGATTGAACGGACGCGACCGACCACTTCGCTTTTTCCAGTGCAGCGACCACCGCATCCATCGAGTTTTTGTCGGCAATCGAGTTCGCAATAAACTGCGACTTCCCGTCCTTATCCTCGCCGTTCGCAACCCGCGCCGGCTCGCCGTCAATTCCTACGAAGCGCGCCTTGAAACTCTCGTCTGCCTGCTTCTCGGGGTGGAGCATTGCGTCGAGGGTCCAGTATTCCACCGGTTTGAATTCGCCGATCTCGCGCTCGCGCTCCACAATCAGCCGAACGGCTACTGTCTGTACGCGTCCAGCCGAAAGTCCGCGACGAACCTTGTCCCACAGCAGCGGAGAGATCTGGTAGCCAACCAGGCGGTCGAGCACGCGCCGCGTCTGCTGCGCATCGACGAGATTCTGGTCTACATCGCGTGCATGCTTGAATGCTTCCTGCACGGCCTTCTTCGTAATCTCGTTAAAGGTTACGCGGCGAATCTTCTTGCGCTCTTTGGCCGACGTGCCAAGTTGAAGGGCAAGGTGATAGGCAATCGCCTCCCCTTCGCGGTCCGGGTCGGGCGCGAGATAAATGTCGTCAGCCTTGGCGGCCGCCTTCTTCAGTTGCGCGACCACTTTCTCTTTGCCGGGAGACACGATCAGCGTCGGCTCGAAGGTGCGATTCGCCAGCTCCACACCAATTTCATTTTTGGGCAGATCCATAATGTGTCCGACTGATGCCAGCACTTCGAATCCGCTGCCCAGATATTTTTCGATCGTCTTTGCCTTCGCGGGCGATTCGACGATCACTAGTGATTTGCTCATTGCCATCCTTAATTACCACATCAGCTGCCCGGCCTGTTGGACTCGGGAGCAGGTCTTTCCGTTTTATACTGGCCGAATTTCTACGCTTCGTCCCGCACCAAGCCGTTTTCTCCTCCGAGAGAAATCAGCCACAAAGCTTGGAAGCTAACACGGAAGACGCTTCTGTTTCCACTCGCAAACAGATTTTTTTCGGCCCGACGCTCCTCCAACATTACGCGCAAATACGTGTGGAAGTGCGAATAATTGCGTGAATCCCTCGCATCGCTTTAGACGCAGAACTATCAAAACCTCACAGAGTGCGCACGTAATTTTTGCCTGGCAATTGTCGAATGCGCCCCGTGATCTCAAGTTCGAACAGCGCCGTAAATACTTCGGACGAAGTTAGTTGCGTCTCCAGGATTTCAAGAATCTCGTCAATCTGAAGCGAATCGTCGGCCCGCAAGACGTCAAGCACCATCGCTTCCTGGGGCCGCAGTACCGGGTCAGGCAGTAAAGATGCGGATTCTTCCGGTTTGGATTCATTTCCGCCCGCGGCTTCGAGTTCCAGCCGCACCTGTGAGGGCAGATCTTCCCACACGTCTTCCCGTGTTGCAACAAGCTTGGCGCCCTGCTTAATCAACGTGTTGGGGGTCCAGGAGTTCTTGTTGGTCACGTTGCCGGGCACTGCGTACAAGTCGCGATTCTGCTCTGCGGCACATCTCGCGGTTACGCGGGTGCCGGAGTTTTCGCTCGCCTCCACCACCAGCACGGCAACGCTGAGTCCACTCAAGATACGATTGCGGCGCGGAAAATTTTGTGGCGCGGGAAATGTTCCCATCGGCACCTCGCTCACGATGGCGCCGCCCGTGGCGAGAATTTCCTCGGCAAGCTTCTTATTCTCCTTGGGATAAATGACGTCAATGCCTGTGCCCCATACGGCAACCGTGGGCATGCGTGCGGCGAGCGCGCCCTTGTGCGCGCAGGTATCAATTCCACGCGCCATGCCGCTCACAATCACCAGCCGTCGTACTGCCAGGTCCCGTGCCAGCATCTCTGCAATGCCTGATCCATAAGGCGATGGATGCCGCGTTCCAACGATGGCAATCGACGGGCGCGCAAGCAACTCCGCCGCGCCTCGTAACCACAATACTGGCGGAGGGTCGTAGATCTCTTTCAGCCTTTCGGGGTATTCAGGGCAGCCCAAGGTGATGATAGTTGCCCCCTGCGCTGATACCCGCGCCCACTCTTCTTCGGCGGCCTGCCGCGCCTTGCCCTCGAAAATAAACTGCGCTGTGTGCGCTGGGAGTCGCAGCGCCTCGAGAGACGTCAGAGGCAATCTGAAAATTTCGCTGGGGGTCGCCAGTTGTTTCACGGCATCCAGAATGCGCTTCGGACCGAGCCCCGGCGCCAGCGTCAGAGCCAGCCATGCAAGGCGCTCCTCATCGAGGCTTGCACTTGTTGCGCTTATCTTTTCATCAGGCAGAATCATCATCTCGACAGCCGAAATGCATCAAACACACGCCGGCCTTTCTTCAAAAGGTAACCTCGAACACGCTTTTCAGTAATTGGGCTCACAGTAACCCGCGCCACGCTGGAAGTCAAGCGACGCTGTTGGCGTGGCAGATGCTTTCCGGCATCCGGAACCCGAAGTTGGTAGTCTAAGAAGAAGTGAGTCTGCTATCTCATCCCCGTTTGCGTATTGCTGCAATCCGCTTCCTCAATCCCGCACCACTGATGTGGGACTTCGAGCATCCACCGCACAACACCGCACTCGCTGAACGCTACCAGATCGACTGGATGCTGCCCTCGGAGTGTGCTGATCGCCTGGCCTCGGGAGCTGCCGACATTGGACTGGTGCCGATTGCGTCCTTAGCGGGCACGCCCGGTCTGCGCATCCTGCCCGGCTGCACCATCGCCTCCAAGGGATGTGTACGATCGCTGCTACTGGTCAGGCGCGCCGGCAGATCGCTCAAGGATCTGCGCAGCGTAGCGGCGGACACAGCCAGCCGCACCACGTTGGCTTACGCGCGCATTCTCTTTCACAAATGGGGCAACCCGGACGTGCCGTTCCTGCCCATGGCCGCCGATCTCGATTCGATGCTCGACCGAGCCGACGCCGCCATCGTGATTGGCGACCCGGCACTGCTCGCCCTTGAGGAGCGCGCCAACCGTTTCGAGCGCACCAATGAGGAATTGATTTATCACGATCTGGCCGAAGAGTGGCACACGCTCACTGGCCTCCCCTTCGTCTCCGCCGTCTGGGGCACCACTGCGTGGGGCGGACCTTTGGACGAGAACGTTGGCGAAGACTTCATTCGCTCCCGCGATCACGGCCTCAACAATATTGAAGCGCTGGTTGCGGAGTGGTCGCGCAAACTGCCGCTGCCCGCTGAGACCATCCATGCATACCTGACCACGAACATTCACTACGTCCTCGACGAGGAATGCATTGAAGGGATGAAGGGCTTTTTCCGCATGGCTGCGGAATGTGCTGTGCTGCCTGAGTACGATTTATCTCTCTCCGAACTCGTAAGCTATGACTCCTGAAGGTATGAAGCGGCGTACGCTTTCGGAGTTCGCGGATACGTCGTCTATTTCATCTTTGGCTCGATCAACCAAGCTGTGCTCGCCTCTATTGAAGGATCCATCGAGTCGTTCTCGACCAATAGTGAGACTTGCGCAGGTAGGCAGACGACGGACAACTGAAAGCTGACAGCTAGCCCGGATGTCTCACACGTACTGAGTTTTTGAGGTAGAAGCTTAAGAGTGCGTGTT
>OCTA010001733.1_pt1 | contig 20017 bp, 11 predicted proteins | sample 1538991 | NCBI WGS metagenome assembly OCTA01 (sample SAMEA3539302, study PRJEB22396) | soil metagenome | biome: tundra; feature: field; material: soil | place: USA | collected 2010-05 | depth 0.15 m | reverse complement strand
CTTCTATACAGGCAGCTCGCCGGGACTGATCACCGTGACGGTGTCGCTTCCGGCCAGGACCGTTGCCTTTTGCTTCTACGGCCAGCCGAAAAATGGCGCGACATTCGATCTGAGCGCTACCGCCCAGAATCGCACTTCCTCAGGACCGCTCACGGTGGGCGCGGCAGGCGGAGCGCGCTACCTGGGCTTCCATAGCGGAGGCGGTACGTACCTGGACTCGGTCACCATCAGCTGCGATGAGGCCTTCGCCATCGGCGAACTCGGGATAGCAAAGGGATAGCTCCCGCCACCTCGTGGTACCGCTCGCCAGGCCAGGCCGAAGGCGTGCTGCCCGCCGTTCATTGTGAGCACCGGACACTAACTCCCGATGGATATGGGGAATCGGGCGATGCGGTGATGTTCATCGTGACGATGCCGGCCGCCTCGAACGCATGCTGGCGCGAAGCGCCGCCGCGATGATGAAGCACGAGGGCAGGCGCGAACATCCACTCCGGCTCCAGCAGCGTCGCGTCCGGCGCGATTGCGCGCTCTCGCAGATCATCCGGGATGATTCGCTGCAGGTACGCCCGCAGGCCGCCCATCACCCCCGCGGGCGCGGCGCCAACAAGCCCGCTCAGGATTATCAGCACCAGCGCCGGGACGAGCAGCTGTCAATCCCGGAAGCGCGATGAGCAGCTCGAGTTCCCGCCGCTTCCCGGTGACCGTGACCCGTCTTCCGGTCATCCGCTGCCGGGTATGACAGTGCACTGTCGCGTGCAGGGACGGTGACGCGAGCGCTGTCTTGACCGAGCACTACCGTCGCGAGCGTCCCGACATCCTCGGCGCCGCGGCCGGCTAGCCGTGGCGGTCCCAGCCCTGCCGATGAGCGGGCGTATTGCGCGGAAAGGCGAGCGCAGGCCTGGTCACCCTCTGCCCCCCGTCTGGCTGGGCAGAAGCGGCGCTACCATCTGCACTGTGGGTCAGGTCGCAGGCGATGCCTTGGTGCTGCTGGTGACCGGCGCTGGCCGGGGCACCTGGCGGGCCGCCGTCGAGGATGTGCGGCACTGGCTCCCGGTCACTGCGGACGTGGTCGGAATCAGTCACTGCGCCGGGCTGACCGGCCCGCGCGGCCGCGCTCCTGGGCAATCCCGTCAGCGGCGGCAGACAGCCGCGAAATCGCTCCGCCGTGAGATGGAGGTGCCGTGAACGCGTCATCCGAAGAGCTGGTACGGTCCGCGCGGAGCCAGACGATCGGTGATGTCCTGCAGCGGACGGCCCGCCGCCATCCGGGCAAGGTCGCGCTGATATCGCAGGGCCGCCGCTGGACCTATGCGGAATTCGACTCCGCCGTCAACCGCACCGCGCACGCAATGCGCGATCGCGGGCTGTCCAAAGGAGACCGGCTGGCGTTGCTCTCGCACAACAGCTGGCAGTGGGCCGTGATGTCCTTCGCCCTGGCCAAGCTGGGCGCGGTACTGGTTCCGGTCAATTTCATGCTGCGCGCCGAGGACGCGGCGTTCATCCTCGGGCATTCAGGCGCGGCAGGCATCGTCGCTGAGGACGCCCTGTGTGCCGTCGCCGAGGAAGCCTGCCACATCGCTGGCCTGCACGGCGGCATCCGCGGCTGGATCGGCCTGACAGGTTCCCCGCCAGCGGATGGCTGGGAGGATGTCGCCAGCTGGGCTGCCCAGGGCGACCAGAGCGCGCCGGACGTCTGGCTGGACGACGACGATCCGCTGCGGCTGATGTACACGAGCGGGACAGAGTCCCGTCCCAAGGGCGCCGTGCTCAGCAGCCGCTCCCTGATCGCCGAGTACGTCAGCTGCATCGTGGACGGCGGGATGAGCAGCGACGACGTCGACCTCCACACGCTGCCGCTCTACCACTGTGCCCAGCTGGACTGTTTCCTCGGTCCTGATGTCTACCTGGGGGCGACGAGCGTGATCCTGGGCGGTCCTGTACCGGAGGACATCCTGCGCACGATCGCGGCCGAACGGGTGACCAAGTTCTTCGCTCCGCCGACGGTGTGGATCACGCTGCTGCGCTCCCCGCTGTTCGACACCACCGACCTGTCGTCGCTGCGGAAGGGCTACTACGGCGCCTCGCCCATGCCCGTCGAGGTTCTGCGGGAGATCCAGCGACGGCTCCCCGGCCTGCGGCTGTGGAACTTCTACGGCCAGACCGAGATGGCCCCTGTCGCCACCATCCTGCCGCCCGAGGACCAGCTGGCCCATGGCGGATCGGCGGGCTGGCCGGTCCTCAATGTTGAGACCAGCGTCGTTGACGACGACGACAATCCGGTGCCCCCCGGCGTCATCGGCGAGATCGTGCATCGCAGCCCGCAGGCAGCCTGCGGGTACTGGAACGACCAGGCCAAGACGGCTGAGGCGTTCCGCAACGGGTGGTTTCATTCCGGCGATCTCGGGGTCTTCTCAGCCGAGGGCCGCCTGACCGTGGTCGACCGCAAGAAGGACATGATCAAGACCGGCGGTGAGAACGTGGCGAGCCGTGACGTCGAGGAGGCCATATACCAGCACCCGGATGTGGCCGAGGTCGCGGTGTTCGGCATCTCGCATCCGCGCTGGGTCGAAGCCGTGACCGCGGCCGTGGTACCGAAGCCGGGAACCGCTCTCACCGGCGACATCATCATCGAGCACTGCCGGCAGCACCTGGCCGGATACAAAAGACCGAAGTACGTGATCGTCATCGACCAGCTGCCGAAGAACCCGAGCGGGAAGGCGCTCAAACGCGACCTTCGGCTGACCTACGGAGAACTCGGCTCGTCAGAACAACCAAGCCTGTGACGAGACTCGGGGCCCGGGCCAGCCCCGCCGCATTCCGGTGCGAAGGTCCTCGTCGGCCGTCCGGCGCGGTGCGGAACGAGATGCCGCCTCCATGCAGCTTGCAGGTGACAGGAAGCACAGCCACGCCGAACCGGCCGGAGTACGCGAGCCGGCCGGCACCGCCCCGAGATGAGCTGCAGGGCACCCGGCCTCGTCCAGCCGTTCCAGCTCAGGATCCCGGATCGTCCGATCGCGCCCAGGCTCAGGGATTGGCCGGGCTGCCGTTTTGCCGTGCCGGCCCGGGTCGTCAGACAGACAGGCGCGGTCCTGTTCAGGTGTGACTGGAGACAACGGCCGAGACTGAGGGCATTAAGGGATCGAGGGGCTAGTCGATGAGCCCGAGCGCACGGGCCCGGCTGACCGCCTCGGCGCGGCCGTGAACCCCGAGTTTCTTGTAGGCGCGCTCGGCTCGTTCCTTCGCCGCCGACCGGGAGATCCCCAGCTTGTCGGCGATTAGCGCGAACGTCAGCCGCGTGGGCAAGTAGCGCAGGACCCGCGCCTCAGCGACGGTGATCGACGCTGCGGTGACGGTGGCGGCGGCTTCCGCGCCAGCCTCCGCGGCCGCTTGGTCGGCCACCATCGCTTCCGCCGAGTCCTCCGCGACAGCCTCCTCCGCCGCTTGGTCGGCTGCAGCGATGATCAGGCCGGCGGCGCTGAGGGCCTCGACGGCCTCGTGGGCGGCTGCCTCCTCCACGATGCCTGCGGTGATGAGCGCCCGGATGGCGTCGGCAGCAGCAGCGGCGCGTATCGCTTCCGAAGCTGCGATCGCCTCGGCTGCCTGGGTCTCCGCCGCCATGGCGAGGAGCCTTGCACGGGCTTCGGCGGCCTGCGCTGCCGTAATCACCTGAGCCGCCTCCTCCATCGCCGCGACCTCGGCCCCGACGAGCAACCCGGCCTCGGAGGTGAGGAAGCCCTCGCCCAGCAGCGCCCCGCCGGTCTCGGCGATGGCGTCGAAGAGCGGCCGCGCCCAGCCGTGCTCGATGAGCAGGAATGCGAGCGCCGTCCCGGGCAGCAGGGACTCTGCCAGTGCCCACGCGTCAGCCGGATCGAAGCCCGACCAGCCGTCAACCGCCGCTGGTTCCATGAGACCAGCGCCGTCAAGAGGGACGATTCTCGACAGGAGTGCGCCAAAGTCGTCGTCGTCGCCGACGACCAGGCGCTGGATCGCGCCGTCCTCGTTCTTCGCGACGAAGAGCATATCGAGCAGGCGCAGCACTCCCCGGCCCTGTAGCCGATCGACTTCGGCCAGGACCCGGCCCTGGAAATCGGCACCGGGACCGAAACTCACTGCGATTACCTGCAACGGACCGGGCATCTGTCGACCTCCCCATTGTTACTGGCGCGAATGTACCAGGCGCCGGAGGGCACGGGTTCGGGCAGGTGGCTTGCAGCCCTGGCACGATGGTGTGACTGCCGCTAGTGCGCGGGACAGCCAATGTCGAGGTGTCTGACGGGGCACCCGGTGTCGGGGTCAGCGGCAAGCCGCGGCGCAGGTCGGCGGGGCCGCGGGAGTAGCGCGAGCGTTGGTGATCGGGGTCATGCGGCGTGCTGGTGATCGGCGAGGGCTTCGTCGAGTGCGTGCCGGGCGATGCCGGCGGGTACCGGGCTGATGGCCTGGTGGCAGGGGAGGGCGATCAGCCTGACCGGCAGTGCCCAGCCGCGGCGGCGCGGCCGGGTCGCGTCGTCGGCCGGCAGGACTGCGCGGAATGCGTCCCGGGTTCCGGCGGGCAGGTGGGTCCACCGGCCATCAGGTCGCAGCCGGGATTCTCCCTCGCGCCAGGGTCGAGCTCGGGGACGAGCGCCTGGTCGTAGGAGTCAAAGGGGGTAGGGCTCGCCGAAGATCTCCAGGTACCGGTCAAAGCAGGCGGGGGTGATGGAGAAGAGCTCGTCAGCGTCGCGGTCGAGATACCCGGCCAGCGAGCGGCGGCAGTGCAGGCCGAACGGGATGCCGTGGTACTCGCCCCGGATACTGCCGTGCCGGGACGCCTCGCGCGTGCCGAGATGCGATCATCCCGCTGCTTGTAACGGTCAGCAGGCGGCCGGGCGATGTTGGTGCGTAACGCAGCACTCTGCCCGTTTGGTGGGCACGTCATTGTTATTGCAGCAGAATGGCGCCGACGCCCGGGATCGCCTGGGATCGCGCCTCGGCGAGCAGGGCAGCGGCCGCGTACTGGCCGTTTTCGCCAGTGCGGGACATACGCGCGGCGATTAGCCCTGTCACGACCGGCGTCGAGAATGACGTGCCGCTCCACTTCGCCATGCCGTAGAACTTCCTGACCTGCCCTTTGTACGGTTCGACGAAGCAGGTATACGTGCCCGTCGCGTAGGCGTTGACGAGGCTTCTGCCGGGTGCGTACACGTCGACCCACCCGCCGAAATTGCTGAATCCAGCGCGGCTGCGCCAGTCGCCAGCGAGCGCGCCAACGGAGACCACCTCCGGGAAGGCGGCCGGCCAGGACGGCCGCCGGGAGCCATTGTTACCTGCCGCCACGACGCACACCACGCCCTTGTACTGACGCAGGTGCCTGAGCCACGCCTCGAATGCGACAAGGGGGAGATCTTTCCTCGTCGGTGCGGTGATCGACAAGTGGAAGATGTCCACGCCGAGACCGAGCGCTGCGTCAAGGTGCCGGACGAGATCGGATTCCAGCGTGCTGCCCGCGATCGCGAAGGCATTTGTGACGATGACGTCCGCTGCGGGTGCCATGCAGCGCGCGACGCCCGCGACGAACGTGCCATGCCCGGTGTAGGGCGGGATCGGCTGCGTACCGGGCGGGTTCTGGGGCGGAAGAGGATCCGGATCGCCAACAACTCCGGCCAGCCATGCGTGGGACGTCGCGTCCGCCAGCAGCCCGGTGTCGGCTATGTAGATCAGTACCCCGGCACCGCCGTTGCCCGGGCACACCGAGGGGCAGGGCTCGATTTCGTCGTACACTTCCTGAGGTTCCGTGGCCGCGCAGGGACCCACTTCCGGTGCGGTGGTCAGGACCTGATTCGGCGTCGCGATTCCCGCGCCGAGTTGGCGGTCAATCTCGCTGAGCGCTTCGGGCACGGTGAGTTGCGTTTCGCCCAGGTTGAGAAGGACTGCGCCCGCGATGACACGCCGGACTCGATCGGGCTCATCCCGCTCTTGGTCGGGCTCATCTTGGTCGGGCTCATCCCGCTGCAGGATCTCCAGCACGCGCCCGAGGTAGTCATCGCGGACAAGGAGCTGACCTTCGGCGTACATGTAGCCGACCCCGCGATTGGCGGTAACGACTCCGATCTCGATCCCTTCGTCGTGAAGGCGCTGACTATGTGGTCAACCTGATCGGCGATCCTGGGTTCCAGCTCGTGTCTCCAGCTGTCCGGTTCGGTCACGATGCCCTCCACATGGTCTTGAACATTTGGGCTTTGCCAATGCCCGATCTGAGGCAGACCGGTGACTGCGAGGCGCGGGACGCGGATGCACCCCATGGGCCCGATGCCTGTACGGAGCGATCGGGTGGCTGTGTGATTCCTGCTGACAGGGAGCGTTTTGCAGGGCCCGCGGTCTCGCGCGGCGGGGTTACTGCCTGTGCAATGCCCTTGACAGAACGCGGTGAGGGACCATTATGAAATGGCGCCCACGTGGCAGCATCACGCGTTTTCGGGAGATACTCAATAGACCGCAAGGATATGAGGATCTAATATCGGCTTCGTGGCTGGCGGAGCCCTTGCGGCCGGATCCGGTCAGCAGGATGTGGACGACTTGCTGCCGCTGGCACTGTCCCGTCCTCACGAGGCGCTGGCCAGGGCGCGTGCGGTTCTGACGGGGCGGCCGGGCCCGTATGAGGCCTCGGTGGCTCATCAGGCCGCGGGGATCGTTTTGCGCGAGGTTGGTGACGTCTATGCCGGAGTCCGTGAGTTGCGTGACGCCCTGCGTCTGGCCCGCCGGACCGGCTCGACCGGGCGCGAAGCTGATGTGCTGGCCAGCCTGGGGGTAGCGCTTGTCTACGCGGGCCGGACGGCGGACGGACTCGCCGCATTTGACCGTGCCGTACAGCAGTCCAGCGGTGTTCTGGCGGGGCGGGTGATGGTCCGGCGCGGCATGGCGCTGTGGACTCTCGGCCGGTATGCGGCGGCTCTGGACGACTTGCGCCGTGCGGTCAGCGTGCTGCGGCGTGCCGGTGATCCGCTTTGGACGGCTCGTGCGTTAAGCGCCCGTGCTGTGGTTTATCTGGCGGTGGGGTCGCCCAGCCGCGCGGATGCTGACTTCGTGGCCGCTGGACGCTTGTTCGCCGAAACCAGCCAGGAGCTGGAATCGATCTATACGGTGCACAACCGTGCGGTGGCCGCCTTCCGATCAGGCGACCTTCCGGCTGCGCTTTCTTACCTTGATGAGGCCGCCTCCCGCTACCGGCCGCTGAGTGTGCCGACGCCAGCCCTCAGCATCGACCGGTGCGCTGTACTGCTGGCGGCCGGGCTGGTCGGCGACGCGCTGGCCGAGGCAGACGCCGCAATACGTGATATCGAGCAGCTCCATGGCCGGTCCGCCAAGAAGGCCGAATTGCTGCTGACGGCGGCCAACTGCGCGCTGGCCGCAGCGCAGCCGCAGGCAGCCCTTGACTGGGCGCAGGCTGCGTACCGCCTATTCCGGTCCCAGCACAGTGCCTGGTGGCGAGCCCGCGCAGGGCTCGTGCTTGTCCAGGCGCAGTATGCGGCCGGCCTGGCGTCGGCCCAGTTGCTGCGCGAGGCGAACCGGGCGGCCGTCCGGCTGGAGGCACTCGGCTCCAGTGAGACGACGCAGGCCCATCTGCTGGCTGGGCGAGTGGCTCTGAAACTGGGCCGCCGCGATGACGCCGACCGTCATTTCATCGCGGCCGCGCAGAGCCGACGGCGCGGTCCGGCAATGTCACGCGCCAGCGGCTGGCTCAGTGCGGCGCTGCGGGCCGAGGCCGCGGCCCATCCGCGCCGTCTGCTTGCCGCCTGCGGCCGCGGGCTTGAGATCTTGGACGAACACCGATTCACCCTTGGCGCGTCGGAGCTGCGGGCACAGGCCACCGCGCACGGCGCCGAACTGGCCGCGCTCGCACAGCGCTACGCCGCGCAAGCACACCGGCCTCGGCTCTTGCTCGCCTGGAGCGAACGCTGGCGGGCCACCGCGCTAGCGGTCCCCGCGGTGCGCCCGCCTGCCGACGCGGAATTCAATGCCGGTCTGGCCGCGCTGCGCGAGGTGATCAGCCGTCTGGAGCAGGCGCGGCGCAAGGGCATGCCGATCGCAGCGCTCCAGCGGGAACAGCTGAGGCTTGAGAACGTGGTGCGCGCCTGTTCGCTGCGGACCCGGGGTATCGCCGACCCCGGCGGTACGGTTGTCAACATCGCGGAACTGCTCGACGAGCTCGGCCCCGCCCAGTTGGTCGAGATCATCGACGTCGACGGCATTTTGCTCGTGCTGACCTGCGGGGCGGGGCGGGTACGGCAATTCACTGCAGGCCGCACCGAGGATGTCGTCCGCGCTGCTGACTTCGCCCGCTTCGCTCTGCGCCGCGTGGCCCGCAGCCGACCCGGGGTGACCTGGACAGCGCGCTGGCCATCCTGACGGCGGCCGGACCAAGACTCCAGGACGCGCTCCTTGGACCGGCCGCCGGTTACCTCGGCGACAGGCCAGTCGTTATCGTTCCGCCCGGCAAACTTCACACGATCCCGTGGGCGCTGCTACCCGCGCTAGGCGACCGTGTGTTCAGCGTCGCCCCTTCCGCAGGCGCCTGGATGCGCGCGCATGCCGCCCCGCCGCCGAGCCGCCGCCATGTCACGCTCGCCCGCGGGCCTGGCCTGGCCACTGACGGCGCCGAGGTACCCGTGGTAGCGAAGTTGTATGACGACGTCACGGTGCTGGCCGGTGGCGAGGCCACAGCAGAGCGGGTGCTGCACGCACTCGACGGGGCCTGGCTGGCCCACATTGCCGCTCATGGAAGCTTCCGCGCCGACAGCCCGCTGTTCTCCTCATTGCGCATGCATGACGGACCGCTGACCGTATATGACTTCGAGCAGTTGCACCGCGCGCCGTACCGGCTGGTTCTCTCGAGCTGTGACTCCGGCATCCTGGCGCCGGCCGGAGCCGATGAAATGCTCGGCCTGGTCAGCAGCCTGCTGCCGCTGGGTACGGCCGGGATCATCGCCGGCGTGGTCCCGCTGAACGATTACGCCGTCGTGCCTTTGATGGTGGATCTGCACCGGTACTTGCGAGCTGGCCAAACCCTCGCCGAGTCGATGTACAGCGTCCGGTGCGATCTCCCCGGCGATCCGATCCAGCAAGCGACCGCAGTCTCCCTCGTAGCGCTGGGCGCGGGCTGAGGCTCCGCACCCGCTGTCCCATATCGGTGCCGAGACGTGGATGACGCGGTTGGCGGCGCCATCCTCGGTCAGCAGCCCGCGTGCGCGGACGGCCACCCGCACAGATCGGCCGAAGGAGCGGCACCGATGCCAGGGCTCGGCTCACAGACTGATCCATCCGGTGAGGACGTCGATGCTGGTTGCGGTTCGGCAATGCAGGCGGAACGGGACAGGCGGGATGGGATGGACCGAGAAGCAGCCGATCTCGTCGGCGGGGAGCGCCGTTTCCGCGCCGGCGCGGGTCTGGACCTTGATCGTGGCGGTCTGGGCCGGGATGATCTGGCCGAGCAGCGAGTCCCGGCTGACCTCAAGTTCGATGGTCAGGTGCGTCGAGCTGAAGGTGAGAGCGCGAATGGATGCGGCCTCGGCCCGCATGCTTGGGGCGCGATCGGAGTCGCGGGTGGAGTCGTAGGTGAGTTGCGCGAGCTCGGCGTCGATGTTGTGCCACGCGAAGGCGTTCTGGCCGGCTTCGACGAACTCGGGCGGCACGGCCCGTCGGGCCCGGAGAGCCTGCTGCAGCGCCGCGAGGAGTGTGTCGTCGTCCCAGCTTTCAGCCACCGTGCTCACCTCTTGTTCCCTTGGCTTTCCGTCTCCCTGGCCCGGTTGCCGAGGACATTGGTGAGGTGCGGCGAGCGGCGTAGCCGATCCAGGCACCGAGCGCGCGGCGGGCCGATGCTGCCCGCCGGCATGCCCAGCGTCGCGCTGATGCCTGCGTAGGCGCGCGGCGGGTCACTGATCAGCATCGACAGCAGCTCGTGGCAGCCGCGCGGAAGGTCAGCGAACGCGGCGCGGAGCGCGGCGTTGCGTTCAGCCGCGAGAACCTCTTCCTCGATCATCGGGGCGTCAGGGTCTGAAGGCATCTGGTCCTCCGGCGGCAAACCCGCGTGGTCGTGCCGACGCGTTGCTCGCAGAATCCGAAGGCATTCACGCTTGGTGGTTGTCGCCAGCCAGCCGGGCGGTGCCGCCGGCTCGCGAAGGCTGCCGATCTGCTCGACCAGCAGCAGCCAGACGCTCTGGCCAACGTCGTCGATATCTTGACGATTCAACTGGTAGCGGATGCAGATGGACCACACCAGCGGGGAGTACCGCTCGATGAGGTCATTCCACGCCGCCTGGTCGCCGTCGCCCACGCGGGCGACCAGGGCAATGACCGATGGCCCGTCACGCATGGCGTGTCCCTTTCCAAGGCCGGCCGGGCCCTGCAGGATCGTGCCGTTCAATCGGCCTCCCCGGCCACCTGCTCGGCCACTCTGCTGTACAGCTGGCGCCCAGGCTTCAGCGCGGAAGGACCGATTTGATCGTCGCGGCATACAGCGATCCGAACACAGGTGTTGGCTACTCTCTCGCTCCGGTTGTATCTCGCGCTGTTGCTACCTATCAACGCAGAGGGAGGGCGCCGCCACCTTGATACACCGTGGCAATGACGGGTCGCGTTCCTCGGCCCCAAGAACGCCTGATCATCCGAGCGCTGCTGCTGCCGCGCACGGAACTGCTATGGCGCGCGAGTATTCGAACGTCAAGCGGCAGCGGGCTCGCTGTCGTGGCTCAGCTCGCCGAGCCGGTAGGGCGGCGACGGACGCGCTGAGCTGCAGCGGGCGGCGGAGAACCCGCAGCGCTCGCGCGCAGCGGCGGTTGGGCCGGGCGGCGTGCCATTGCCCCGCCGTCCGCGGGGCCTCCCTGTGATCGAGGGTGCCTCAGCCGCAGGTCAGCCGCGCGCGGACGCCGGGCTTGCCAGCGCCGGGGCCCGCATCGCCTCCAGAAGCGGGTCACAGCAGGATGACCGGATCGCTCTGCCTGATCGAGACGACCTGGCCGCTGATGCTGTACATGGCCGCCGTGCAGCGGTAAACGCGGCCCCTGACCTTCGGGGGCCCTGACGGCCCGGATTCCTCCCGCCCCGTTGTGCCCGGCGGGGCTCACGGCGCCCTTGCGGTAGCGCAGGCGCGCCCGTGTTCCCGGCCACCGTGCTGAGTGCCGGGCAGGTCCTGCTGCACGGCAGCGGCGTGCCGATCCGGCTGCTGCTGCCCCGCGCTGCCTGGCCAGCGTGGTCAGGATGAGCTCTCTGATCTCCGCGGCCCACCGGTCGGCGGCTGCGAGCGCCATGGTGCGGGCCGCGGCATGCCGGTAACGATAGGATTTCCGCTGGAGCGGGTCCGTCCGTGATCGCTGTGTGATCTGCTCGCCGTACCACCGCGAAGAGGAGCAATTCGTGACTGAACGTACCCTGATCCTGGTCAAGCCCGACGGCGTGCGGCGGGGGCTCATCGGCGATGTCCTCTCCCGGATCGAGGGCAAGGGACTGCAGATCGTGGCGATGGACCTGCGGACTCTTGACAAGGGCACGGCAGAGGCGCACTACGCGGAACATGCGGTCAGACCGTTCTTCGGCCCGCTCGTCGAGTTCATCACGTCAGGGCCCCTGGTGGCTCTCGTCGTGGAGGGGCCGCGGGCGATCGAGGCGTTCCGCGTCCTGGCAGGCTCCACCGACCCGATTCGTGCTTCGGTGGGCACCATCCGCGGAGATCACGCGCTGGAGATACAGCAGAACATTGTGCACGGATCTGACTCGCCGGAGTCCGCTGAGCGGGAAATCAAGATCTTCTTTCCTGACCTCGTTTAGGCCGCCCGGCGCTGGTCGATGAAGGACAAGGGCCCTGGCGTGCGCTCCGAGGCCGTGAGCTGCGGCAGTAAGACCGCAGATCATCCTGTGGTGGCCGGAGCCGCCGAGTGGTAAAGCACGATCTGTTCCGCGTAGGGGCGCCCTGGCGAGACCGCGACGACGCTGCCAAGGAACTCGAGATCCTCGTGCCGCACCGTCAGGCCGCGGTGCTACGCCGCCAGGTGAAGCGGTCGAGTATCGGTCGGCGGCCGTTATGTCAAGGACTCCTGAAGGGTGTCATTATTCGGACCGGCTTCGTGACCTGGGCTGATGCGCAGCCTGCTATCGGGCATCCTGTACAGGCCTGTGGTGTTCCGTCCTGCCTATCTGATTTTCTGCCGGGAGGCCGGTTGGCTAATCCTGCTGGCCGAATTGACGCGGCCAAAGACCTGGAGATCCTGATGCTGAGTCGCGAGGCGGCGGTACAGCGTCGTCAGGCTGGCCGGCCGCGGTAGTCGTGGCCGGACTGGGCGGTCTTGCCGGCTCCCCGCGCGTTGCCGCAGGTGCTGCCGGGGCACCGCCTGGTGACGCCGGGCACGTTGCTGCGCTGGCATCGCCGATTGGTTACCGGTACGAGGCTGTGGCCGCCCGGCCAGCAGATCGTGGCCCTGATCGAGCGGCTGGCCAAGGCCCTCCCCGTGGCCGCAAGCGAGACGATGGCACGAGGACGTGCCCACTCGGCCGCGGCAAGCCCGCCATCGAGTTCGCCGATGGTGAAGGATTCCGGGTTCCGTTCTGTTCAGAACGCATGGCGCGGCATGTTCATCACGGGCGACGTTCAACAAGGGTGCCAGCCGGCCGGGTTCGGGCCGGGCAGGCAGCTATCGTCTGGCAACCGGGCGTCCGGCGGCATCCAGCGGGCGCGTGGCTCTCGTCATCAGGCAGGGAGTTGCATCGATGGATCAGGCCGTCCTGGTGCTGGACGGGACGTCGCTGACGTGCGGGCAGCTGGCGGGCGCCGCGCGCGGGCGGCTGCGAATCGAAATTGGCGAGCCGGGCCGCGAGCGGGCCAGGGCCGCAGCCGAGGTCGCCGCGACCGTCGCCGGGCGCCAGGAGGTGTACGGGCGCACCACGGGCGTCGGCGCCAACCGCGGGATGAAGGTGACCGCCGAGGATGCGGCCGGGCACGGCCTCCGGCTGGTGCGCAGCCACGCGGGCGGCGGCGGCCCGCTGCTGGCGGCCGAGCTGGGCCGGGCGATGCTGGTGGTGCGGGCCAATCAGATCGCGGCCGGCGGTTCGGGCGTGGATCCTGGCATTCCTGACGTGCTCGCGGACTGCGTCAACCGCGGCCTGTCGGTCCCGGTACCGCGGTACGGCGCGATCGGCACCGGGGACCTGACCGCCCTGGCGGTGACCGCGCTGTGCCTGCTCGGTGAGCGCGACTGGCTGCCCGGGCGGGGCGGCTGGCTGCCCGGGCGGGCCGGCCCCCCGCGGTTCGCGCTGGCGTCCGCTGACGCACTGGCCTTCATCTCCAGCAATGCCGCTACTCTCGGCGAGGCGGCGCTGGCCTGCCGCGACCTCGGCGAGCTGCTGCAGGCCGCGACGCTGATCGCCGCGCTCTCGCACCTGGCCGTCGACGCCTCGACCGAGCCATCTGCGGCAGCGGTGCAGCAGGCGCGCCCGCATCCGGGTCAGCAGGCCGTGGCAGCCACGATGCGGGCCGTGCTGGCCGGCGCGGCGGGCCCGGCAGCGCGCATCCAGGATCCCTACGCTTACCGCGCGTTTCCGCAGGTGGACGGGCCGGCGGTCGATTCGGTCCTGCGCGCCGAGCAGACGGTCACCAGCGAGATCAACGCGGCCGCCGAGAACCCGCTCATCGACGTTGCCGGGCAGACGATCTGGCACAACGGAAATTTCCATACCGGCTACGTCGGCCTCGCGCTGGACGCGGTGCGCGCGGCGCTGTTCCAGATCGCGGCGCTGTCGGCGGCCCGGCTGGGCACTCTGGTGGAGCCGGCCTTCACCGGCCTGGCACCGTTCCTGGCCACCGATCCGCCGCCTAGCTCCGGAATCATGGTCCTGGAGTACGTCTCGCACTCGGCGATCGCCGACATCCGGCAGCTCGCTTCCCCCGCAGCGCTCGGCAGCGCGGTGCTGTCGCGTGGCGTCGAGGAGCATGCCGGTTTCTCCACGCAGTCGGCGCGGGCCACGACGGACGTCGTCGATGCCTACCGGGTCGTGCTGGCCTGCGAGCTCGTCGCCGCGGTGCGTGCCCTGCGACTGCGCGGCATCAGCGCGGCCGGGTCCTGCCTGGCCGCGGCGCTCGAGCGCGCCGCGACTCGCTGCCGGCCGATACCGCTGACCGGCCGCTGGACGCCGACCTGGCCGCCGCACAGCTGCTGCTGCCCGATCTCGCCGCGGTAGCCGCCGCTGCTGAGCCGGCCGGGGCCTGACTGCCCTAGGCCCGCAGGCGCAGGCCGCGCGGGGTTGGGCGGAACCCCGCGGCCTCGAGCGCCTGGGCGAGCGGCGAATCGTAGACGCCGCTCCCGTCGGCGCGCTCGACGGTGAGCCTGCCGAGCGCTCCGTCATGGACAGCGCTTGCCAGTGCGGCGGCCGCGGGGCCGAGGGCAGCCGGGTCGCTGGTCCAGGACAGCAGGGTCTTGCCGCCGCGCTCGACGTACAGCACGAGCTCACCGTCGGTGAGCACGACCAGGGCGCCCGCCTTGCGTCCTGGCCGGTGGCCGCCAGGGGCTTCGTCCGGGCGCGGCGGCCAGGGCAGTGCGGCGCCGTAGGCATTAGCCGGATCGGCGGCGGCCAGCACGAGAACCCGGCCAGCGCCGGCGCTGGCCTCCTCGGTGACGTGCGGCTGCGCGGTCGCCGCGCGCATCCGGTCCACCGCGCCGGGCAGCGCGAACTGGGCTGCGCCCAGTCCCTCGACAAAATAGCCGCGCCGGCACTGGCCAGACTCTTCCATCGCCCGCAGCACCGGGTACAAGGCGGCGAAGCCGCCGGGCACCCGCTCGGCTGCCGCGGCGCCCCGCAAGACGATGCCGTGCCGGTCGAGCAGGGACAATGCCAGCGCGTGCAGGCGCCGGGTCCGGTCGGCTTCGGGCACGGGCAGCATCGACCACCGGCCGCTCACCGTTGGCGGCCCGCTGCGGGTCGGCAGCACCGCCCGGCCATAGCCGGGCCGCCGGCCAGCGCCGCGGCCCGGCCGTCCGGCCCGTCCGCCCGATCCGGGCCGACCGCCCGGCGTGACAGCCGTCAGCGTCACCGTGGGGGCCGGCCTGCCGGTGCCGAGCACAGTCCGCAGCGGCGCGAGCGTGTCGTTGGTCAGCTGCCCGGCCCAGACCAGGTCCCAGATCGCGGTCGCGATTGCCTGGTCGGTGGCCAGGGCGGCCAGCGCGGCGCTGCCCTGGTCCTGGTCGCCCTGGCCCTGGCCATCCGCCTGCCGGGAACCCAGCCAGGCGGTTGCCCGGTCGGCGAGCGCGCGGAAGAACAGCGCGCCGCCGCCGTCCAGCGCGGCGAGCACTGCCTCGTGCACGGGCGTGACAGTGATCTCGCCGGGCTCGGGCAGCAGCAGCGGCGCGGTGCCGGCTGGCGCGAGCACGATCCAGCCGTCACCGGCTGGCAGGCCGCCGGAGCCCGACCAAACGACCTCGCCCGCGGCGGTCAGCTCGTCCAGCAGCGCCGGGGAGTAGCCGGGCAGCCGGCCGGGCAGCACGAGCGTCTCCAGCGCCGACGCGGGCACTGCGGTGCCAGCCAGCTGCTCGACCACGTCGTAGACCGCGTCGGGACCGATTCTGCGGGAGCGCCGGCCGTCCTGACCGCGCTCACCGGCGGACTGCTGGTCCGCATGCTGCCAGGCAGGCAGGAAAGCAGCAAAAACCTGCGGCGGAACTGGCTCGACCTCTTTGCGCAGCTTCGCCAGGCAGCGGCGGCGCAGCAGCCGCAGCACGCCGGCCTCGCACCATTCGGTGCCCCGGCCGCCGGGCAGGAATTCGCCCTCGGCGACCCGGCCCTCGGCTGCCAGCCGGTGCAGCGTCCCGATCACCACTGCGATGCCGAGCCCGTAGCGGTGCGCCGCTGACGCTGCCGTGAACGGGCCGTGTGTCCGGGCATACCTGGCGACCAGATCGCGGAGGGGGTCGGGCACCGGCTCGGTGAAGGCGTCCGGGATGCCCGGCGGCAGCGCCACGCCGAGCGCATCGCGCAGCCGCCCGGCATCCTCGATCGCGGCCCAGCGAGCCTCGCCCGCGACCCGGACCTCGATCACCCGGCGCTGCGCGGCAAGCCCGGCCAGCCAGCCGGCCGCGGCAGCAGAGTCCGCGCAGCGCTGCGCGACCTCTGCCGCGGACAGCGGCCCGAGATCTCGCAGCAGGTCGGCCAGTCTCTCCGCGCTGGCGGCGCTGCGGTCGGCCGCCAGCCGCTGCAGCTCTTGCTCCGCTGCCGCGACGACCAGCTGGTCGAGCAGCTCCCTGGCGTCCGCCTGGCCAAGCAGCTCGGCCAGCAGCGCCGAGTCCAGCGCGAGTGCCTGGGCGCGCCGCTCGGCGAGCGGTGCATCGCCCTCGTACATGAAGGCGCCCACATAGCGGAAAAGCAAGGACCGGCCAAAAGGGGATGGCGCGGGGGTCTCGACCTGCACCAGCCGGACCCGGCGTGCCGCAAGGTCGCGCATCAGGCCAGTCAGGCTCGGGACGTCGAAGACATCCTGCAGGCATTCGCGGACGGTCTCCAGCACGATCGGGAAGGTCGAGTACTGGCTGGCCACCGCCAGCAGCTGGGCGGAGCGCTGACGCTGCTGCCAGAGCGGGGAACGCCGTCCTGGCTGGCGCCTGGGCAACAGCAGCGCGCGCGCCGCGCATTCCCGGAACCGCGCGGCGAACAGCGCGGCCGAGCCCAGCTCCGAGGTCACGAGCTGCTCGACCTCATCAGGGTCCAGCAGCGCGATGCCCGCAGGCGGCGGCTCGTCGGTATCGGGAACGCGGATCACGATGCCGTCGTCGGTATGCACCGCCTGCACGTCCATCCCGCCGTAGCGCTCCCGCAGCCGGGCCGCGATGGCCAGCGCCCACGGTGCATGGACCTTCGCGCCGTAGGGGCTGTGCAGGATCAGCCGCCAGTCGCCGAGCTCGTCGCGGAACCGCTCCAGCACCAGGGTGCGGTCGTCAGGCACGTAGCCAGTCGCATCACGCTGGCTGGTCAGGTAGCGGATCAGGTTCGATGCAGCCAGTTCGTCCAGGCCGTCCTCGCGGAGCCGGGCGGTCGCATCCTGCTCGCTGACGGCACCGAGTTCGCGGCAGTAGGCTCCGATCGCGGCGCCGAGCTCGGCCGGCCGGCCCGGTGCGTCGCCGTGCCAGAACGGCAGCTTGCCCGGCTGGCCGGGGGCCGGCGAGACGAGCACCTGGTCGGCGGTGATGTCCTCGATCCGCCACGAGCTCGCGCCCAGCACGAAAACGTCGCCGACCCGCGACTCGTAGACCATCTCCTCATCCAGCTCGCCGACCCGGCGCGAGTGCCGGCCGGCGCGATCGCGCCGGCCGCCGGCCAGGTACACGCCGAACAGGCCGCGGTCGGGGATTGTCCCGCCGTCGGTCACCGCCAGCCGCTGGCTGCCCGGCCTGCCGTGCAGCATGCCGGTGGTGCGGTCCCAGACCAGCCGGGGCCGCAGGCCCGCGAACTCCTCACTCGGGTAGAGCCCGGCCAGCATGTCGAGCACCGCCTCGAGCACCGGGCGGGTCAGCCCGCTGAACGGCGCTGCCCGCCGCACGGTGTGCTCAAGCTCGCCGATCTCCCAGTCGTCGACCGCGGTCATCGCGACGATCTGCTGGGCGAGCACGTCGAGCGGGTTGCGCGGCATGCGCAGTTCCTCGATCTGGCCGCCGCGCATCCGCTGGGCCACGACTGTGGCCTGCACCAGGTCGCCCTGATACTTAGGGAAGATCACGCCGCGGGAGACATCGCCGACGCTATGCCCGGCCCGGCCGGTCCGCTGCAGGCCGCTGGCCACCGAGGGCGGCGACTCGACCTGGACGACCAGGTCGACTGCGCCCATGTCGATGCCGAGCTCGAGGCTGGAGGTAGCGACCACCGCGGGCAGCCGGCCGGCCTTCAGCGCCTCCTCGATCTGGGCCCGCTCCTGCCGGGACACCGAGCCGTGGTGCGCGCGGGCGATCTCCGCGGTGGCTCCCGCCGATGCGCCTGCCTGGGCCATGACTTCAGCCGGAGCAACCCGCCCCGCCCCGCCCGGGGCGCCCCCGTACTGCCCGGACCCGGCCCGCCCGGACCCGTACTGCGCTGCACCGTCCTGCCCGGCGGTCAGTCCGGCGGCGGCATCAGCCTGCTGCTCCTCGATCCGCTCGGCGGCGAGCTCGTTGAGCCGGGCGCAAAGCCGCTCGGACAGGCGGCGCGAGTTCGCGAAGACGATCGTCGACTTGTGACTTTCGATCAGGTCGAGCACATGTGCCTCGACGTGCGGCCAGATCGAGTGCCGGCGGACCGGATCCGCGGCCGGCTCGAAAATCTCCTGGCCGGGCTCGCCGGACGCAGGCCCGCTGCCCCCGTAGACCGGGGGCGGCGCGGCAGTCTCCAGGTCCGCCATGTCCTCGACCGGCACGACGATGCGCAGATCGAGCTGCTTGTCGCTCGGCGGCTGGACAATGGTGACCGGCTGCGCGCCGCCGAGGAAGGCCGCCACCTCTTCGGGCGGCCGGACGGTCGCGGACAGGCCGATGCGCTGCACGGGGCGGTGCTGCGCCGCTCGCCGCAGCGTGTCCAGCCGCTCCAGCGACAGCGCCAGGTGCGCGCCGCGCTTGCCGCCCGCCAGCGCGTGCACCTCGTCGACGATGACCGTCTGGACGCTGCGCAGTCCCTCCCTGGCTTTCGAGGTGAGCAGCAGGAACAGCGACTCGGGGGTGGTAATCAGGATGTCGGGCGGCTTGGCGGCCAGCTTGCGGCGCTCGTCGGCTGCCGTGTCGCCGGTCCGGACGCCCACCCTGATCTGCGGCTCGGGCCGGCCGAGGCGTGCCAGTGCGTGGCCGACGCCGGTGAGCGGCGAGCGCAGGTTCCGCTCGATGTCCACCGCCAGCGCCTTGAGCGGGGAGATGTACAGCACCCGGCAGCGCTGCTGCGGATCGGCTGGGACCGGCTCGGTGATCAGCTTGTCGATTGCCCAGAGGAAGGCGGCCAGCGTCTTGCCCGATCCGGTCGGCGCGACGACCAGCGTGTTCTCGCCCCGGCCGATTGTGGCCCACGCCTGCGCCTGAGCCGGCGTGGGCTCGGCGAACGCAGCGTCAAACCAGGCGCTGGTCGCTTCGCTGAAGCCGTCCAGCGCCTGGCCCGTGACCGGCGGCAAGGCAGGCATGTTTCCATCCTGCCTTGTGCCGCTGACAGTTTGAGTCGGCCCTCTGCTGGGGTGCGTTGCAGGTGCGGAGCATGATCTGGTCAAGAAAGGCGTGCTGGGCGACGCTTTTCTTACCTCTTATCGGATCATGGAGAGTCCGGCGCGGATGCCGGAACGGGCCAGTCCGCCCAGCTTGTTACGTTCGGCGATCGTTTGCGCAGGTCGCCCAGGACATCGCGACCGAGCCGCCGGGTTTCGTGCCGGTTGATCAGGGCGCCGGCCGCGGCCCCGGTCATCAGCGGCCCGAGCGAGGCGGTGCTCTGCCCGGCCCGGGCCGCGAGCCGGCGCTGCAGTCGCAGCCGCAGCGGCGAGCCGAGGGCAATGACCACGCCGGCCGGCCCGAACGCCACGCCACGCCGGTTGGCCCATGCACCGACATATGCCGTCATGCGCTCCCCGACCGAGCCAGGGGCCCGCATGCCGAACACTTCGTGCAGCTCGGCGATCAGCTTGATCTCGATGCCGACGACGGCCACTGTCTCGGTCGCCACCTGGGCGGCGAAGCCCGGCATAAAGGGCAGCACAGCCCAGGTGCCGACCGCCGCGCCCAGGCTTGCCGACATCCGGGCCGCGCTGTCGATCAGCGCGTCCGCGAGTTCCTCCGGCGTCCGGCCGGGATACTGCGCCCGGAGTCTGGCCTGGTCGCGCACGGGCAGCCGCGGCGCGGTGGCCAGCACCTGGTCAGCGAGCTTTGCGGCACTCCACCGGGCGCCGCGTCCCGTGGCCCGTGCACCGCGCCCGGTGACTGCAGCGCTGGCCCGCGCGCCGCGGGCAGTGGCTGCCGCGCTACGGCGGGCCGCCGTGGCCAGCGCGCCGGTCACCCGGCGCCGCGCGGTCCGG
>OCTA010001732.1_pt1 | contig 20017 bp, 15 predicted proteins | sample 1538991 | NCBI WGS metagenome assembly OCTA01 (sample SAMEA3539302, study PRJEB22396) | soil metagenome | biome: tundra; feature: field; material: soil | place: USA | collected 2010-05 | depth 0.15 m | reverse complement strand
AGGCCGTGCACGTTTCACCGGGCGACGCGGTGAAAGCGGGGCAAGTGCTCTTCGAGCTGGAGTGAGAAGGCAGAAGGCAGAAGGCAGAAGCCAGAATCGCAGCACAATAACGCGCGAGCTGCCCGACTTCCGACTCCTCCTGACTTTTGGCTCTACCGGACTACTGCAAACGCCGCAGCTTGGGTCTGCCGCTCCTCGATCCGCACGACCTGGCGCGCGGGCTGGCCCGTATAGAGCTGCCGCGGGCGAGCGATCTTCTGCTCGCTGTCTTGCAGCATCTCCTGCCACTGGGCCAGCCAGCCGACGGTCCGCGGAATGGCGAACAGCACCGTGAACACGTCCGGCGTGAATCCCATGGCCTGGTAGATGATGCCCGAATAGAAGTCCACGTTGGGATAAAGCTTGCGCTTGATGAAGAACTCGTCTTCGAGCGCGATGCGCTCCAATTCCAGGGCGATGTCCAGCTTGGGATTGCGGCCGGTCACCTCGAAGACTTCCTCGGCGACCTGTTTGATGATGCGGGCGCGCGGATCGTAATTCTTGTAGACGCGGTGGCCGAAGCCCATCAGCTTGCCGTGCCCGGCTTTGATCTGCTCGATATAGGCCGGCACGCGATCCTTGGAGCCTATCTCGTCGAGCATGCGCAGCACTTCTTCGTTGGCGCCGCCGTGCAGCGGTCCGGAGAGGGCGGCGATGGCCGCGGCCGTGGTGGCGTAGGGGTCTGCGAACGAGCTGCCGACGGCCCGCATGGCGCTGGTGCTGCAATTCTGCTCGTGATCGGCGTGCAGGATGAACAGCACTTCCAGGGCGCGCGCCAGCACCGGGTTGGCGCTGAACTTGGGCTCCGTCCGCCTCCACAACATGTTCATGAAGTTCTTGGTGTAGCCGAGGTCGTTATCGGGGTAGACGTAAGGCAAGCCCAGGCTGTGCCGGTAGGCATAGGCCGTAAGCGTGGGCATCTTGCCGATCAACCGGGTAATCTGCAGTTTGCGCACGGCGGGGTCGTGGATACTGCGGGCCTCCGGGTAGAAGGTCGAGAGCGCGGCCACCGTGCTCATCAGCATCGCCATGGGATGGGCGTCGTAGTGGAAGCCTTCCATGAACTTCTTCAGGTTCTCGTGGATCATGGTGTGCCGGGTGATGTCGGCGGTCCACTCGTCCAAGTCGTCCGGGCCGGGCAACTCGCCGTTCAGCAACAGGTAGGCGACTTCCAGGAAGCTGCACTTTTCGGCAAGCTGCTCGATGGGGTAGCCGCGGTAGCGCAGGATTCCCCGGTCTCCATCGAGGTAGGTGACGGCGCTTTGGCAGGAGGCCGTATTCAGGAACGCGGGGTCGTAACTGAGCAGGCCGAAATCGTCGGGGCCGGTCTTGATCTGCCGCAGGTCGATGGCGCGGATCGCGTCCTTATATATGGGGAGCGTATAGGTCGTTCCGGTCCGGTTATCGGTTATGGTAAGGGTCTCGTTGGGCATCGTGTGGGCGCCTTCTCCCAAGATGGGGCTGTTTGGCGCTGTGCATTTCGATTTCCACAAGGAAATGATTGAAAACACAACAAGTAGTGGATAACTCCGGGAGGCTTTGGGCGGGTTGGGAGCGTGTTTTCGCGAAGCGTTGGGTGAAGGCGCGCTGGTGTCTCCGCGCTCCCCGTCGTCTCTCCGCGTCCCCGCGTCCCCGTCCCCGTTGTCACCGCGCCGCGCGGCTTTGGATGGCCTGCACCGTCAGCAGCGCCTGTTCCTGCACTTTCTCGGGCATGCCGGAGACGCCACGAACGTAACGCTGGATGTCTTCCAAATCCTCTCTAGTGCCGACAGTCCAAAGCGCACGCAGCGCCTCCCAAACGTGCTCTTTGTCCGCGGAAATCTCGATCAGCGGATCGCCGGCGCCCACCGTGCTGCCTTCGCGCCGGCTCAACTCCCGCACTTCGCCGGGCAGCGGAGAGCGCACCTCGACGCCACCCACGTGCGCCACCAGCGTGCCCGGATTAACGTACTCGCCCAGTTTGAGCCGGTATTGGACCACGCCGGCGGTGGGGGAAACGATGGTGTAAGGCCGCAGCATGGCCAGCAGTTCCGGACGCGCCGCCGGATCGCCGAAGTTCGAAAGCGCCAGCGCGACGTTGCGGCGCACCATGGGCTGGGGATCGGCGATCAGCTTGCGCAGCGCTTCGTGGAAGGGAGCGTAGGTGTGGTCCTGGCCCATGATCCAGGCCGCGGTTTGGCGCAGCTCAATCAACGGGCTGGCGGCAAGCTGGACCACCTGGGGATACCAGCGCGCGGCGGTTGGATCGCGACGAGCCATGCGTTCTCCCACCTGCACCAGCGCGTGCTGGGCATGCCGGGGCTTGGCGCGGTCTGCCAGGTACTCGCTTATTTGGGAGTCGGTCAGTTTGCGGCCGAACCAGGTGCCATACCAGAACAGGAAGGGGAACAGCACCAGCAGCAGCGCGAAGACCGTGATCAGGAGGTAGGCGCGTTGGCGGGCCATTGGAATCACTCATGATACCAGCATGATACAAGCGCGATCCAAGTATGAGCGCGCTTATTGTTGCACGTCAAACTTGATGGCGGCGTCCGCGCCGAACTTACGGAAGGTGGTATAGCGAAACTCGTCTTCGACCAGCAGTTGATCGCCGGCGAAGCCCCGGTGGGTGACGGCGGCGGGCGCCAGAAATCCGTGGGCGTTGGGCGTGTAGTCCACAACGGCTTCGTCGCGGAACGTGTTCTTGCCGCTTTCGCGGCTTTCCACGATGGTGATGCGGAGCGGCAGACCGTCCGGCACGCGCGCGTAAATGCGGCCTTGAATCGGCTGATGGATCGCGCGGTGCCCCTGGAAGACCAGCATGCGATCGGGTCCGGAGACCTGCGTATAGGAAACGATCTTGACCTGGTCGGCGCCGATGCGGTCGTCGCCTGCAAGTTCGAAATGGTAGTTGCCGGTCTGCCGCTTGGTAAAGAGCAGCAGCAGCGGGCCGAAATCGACGACGGCGTTGGTTAGCCCGTACTTCTGAAAGTCTTCGAGCATGCGCTTGCGGGCGTGGTCGTCGGCGGAAGCCAGGCCCAGCGCGAGCGAATGGCGGGCGGCCGCAGCGGCGGAGATGGCTTGGCCATCCACGGAGGTCACCTGGCGGAACTCGTGCAGCGATTCGGGGGCGTCTTTGAGGGTTCCGAAGCTGTATTCGGAGATGATCTCCCGGGTTTGGCGGGTGGGGGTGAGGGGTTTGGCTGCGGCCGCGCCCACGCGGGGGTGGAAGCGCGGAGGCGCCTTCAGGGCGCGCTGGGTCAGGGTTTCCTCGGCCAGGACCTGGGGGGCGACGTGGCGGAAGACTTCCGCCTCCTCGGAGACGCGAGAGAGGATTTCGGGAAGCGTCTGCGCGCCGGCAGTGGAGGCCAGGCACAACAGGACGACGACACCACCCGGGCGGACGAGGACACGCATACCTTTATTGTAGGGAGGTCCGGACGGCGCCGGGGCCGAGGTGTTTAACCGTCTTGGGGAATGCACCCGCTCGCTTACGGAGTGCCCTCTGGGACCGGCTCAGTAAACCCTTGCGAAATCAATGCGACCGTTAGCGAGCCGAATTTGAATGACACACATCCGTTCCACTTTGCCCCTGATTTTCCAATCACCCACAGCCTTTCTCCCGCCGGCTAGGTAGGACCCATCCCACAACCGTCAGATACTCACGCGCGGCGCTGCGACGCTGCGGACAACGTCGAACGTGCCACCTTGCCACGCGGCCTCACGCGTTCCGGCCGTTTGGCGCGGAGGATGATGGCCTGCTCTATTTGCATACCGAACAAATCGGTGCTCTGAATCCCTCGTTCTCCATCCTCGACGGGAACATTCTTCAAGAAGAACTTGACCGTGGGGTTGTCATCGGTAATGACCACAATCCGGGCCAATTGCTGAAGGCCCTTTGTGCCGATCGACTTTGCGAGATGATCTGCCACCTCCCGGGTCGCCGCCAGTGTGTCGCTGTTCAGCCATGGAGCCGAGACTACTAAGTCCCACAAACCATAGAGAGGCTCATCCCGCCGCAAGAGCGCGAATAAAGTGAAATCACCTTTTTGGGCGACCATCTCATGCATTGCCTTTCGGAGACGGCTTACAGCAATCATAGAACCTCCAAGAGTCTCTGCGTGCACGCTATCATGTTTGCTGTCCCCTGTGGGGGCGACGATCCAACCGCTCCATAACGAATCTCAGGGTTCCAGCCGGCCACCACTGCCCATTCCTCAGGGTGCTTCGCCCTTATACGGGGCACGATTCCCGAAAACATGAGAAGAACCTCCAGATCGTGCGTTCTTACCGATTGCTTGCATTTGAATTCCGATCCGCTGTCCGGAAAGCCCGCCCACTTGAGGATGCGGCATATGGGCGCCTTAAGCGCAACTCAACCGCATACCCGCAAAGATAAAACGCTCCGTCGAAGCGCTTCGCCCGCAGCAGAACCTGCGCGTGGCACTGACGGCGGCTGCCGGAATCTAACCAGAATTAGAACCACATCCCAACGGCGTAAACAACGCCACTTTCGGCGAAGAGGCGCCCGCCATTACTCCATCTCGAACGCCACATACATCAACTGGCCATCGCGCTCCACTTGCAGCACGACCGCATCCCCGCTCTTCATCTGACCCAGCGCGGTAGTCAGCGCCGCGACGGTCGCCGTCGGCTCGTTGTTGATCGCGTAAATCACGTCTCCCGGACGCAGGTCCACCTCCAGGACTTCCGACTCCGCCGCCCGGGCTGCCACCACGATGCCGTATTGTTTGCGCAAATCCGGTAGCATGGGCGCCAGCTTGCGGTCGATCTCGACCCCCAAAATGCCTAGCTTCGGAATCAGGTTCTTCTCCGGATTCACCAGGTCCGCGAAGCGTTGCGGATCGTCGTCCTGCGCCGTAACCGACACATCCATCGTCAGCCGGTTCGCGCCGCGCAGCACCTCCAGGTTGACTTTATCCCCCACCGGAAAGCGCCACAAACCCACCTCCAGTTGGCGCGCGTTCTCCATGGGCTTACCATCGAGGCTGAGCACGATGTCTCCCGGCTGCAGGCCGGATTTGCCGGCGGGTCCGTCCGGAGTCACATCCGCCACCAGCACGCCCCAGTCCTGAGTCAGTCCCAGGCCCGCGGCCAGCAGCGGTGTGATGGTCTCCACGCTGGCGCCGATCTGCCCACGGTGCACGTGACCTTCCTTGCGAATCTGGTTATAGACGTTGCGCAAGGTGTCGCTGGGTATCGCAAAGCCGATCCCTTCGCTGCCACCCGATTGCGACAGGATCATAGTATTAAGCCCCACCACTCGCCCCGACATATCCACCAGCGGGCCGCCGCTATTGCCCGGATTGATGGACGCGTCAGTCTGGATATAAATCATGGGACTGTCCTGTTTGAGCTGGCGGGCGACCGCGCTGATCACGCCGAGACTGGCCGAATTCTGCAAGCCCAGCGGGCTGCCGAACGCCATCACCAGTTGGCCCTGCCGTAATTCGCGCGAATCGCCTAGAGTCAGGTGCGGCAAGTCCGTCGCTTCAATCTTCAGCACCACGACATCCGCTTCGCGATCCAGCCCCACGATCTTGGCGTCCAGGACCGTTCCGGCCGGCTTCATGATCGAGTTACTCTTTCGGGCGGCGCGCTCCGAGATAGGCAACTGCACGCGAATGCGCCGTGCGCCCTGGATCACGTGCGCGTTGGTCACGATGTAGCCGTCCGGAGTCAGGATGACGCCCGAGCCGGTGGCGCGCTGCCGGGTAAGCAGGCTGGTGTTGCGCGAATCGGAGTCTTCGCTGATGCCATAACCGGTAGTCACGATCTTGACCACCGCGCGGTTCACCCGCTGCGCCAGCGCTTCCAGCGACGAACTGAAACTCTCGATCGCCTCCAGCTTGCGCTCCTGCGCGAACCCGGCGTGCCCCAACGCCCCCAGCAACAGGAACCTTACTAACGCCGCTCGATAACCCATGTGTTCCCTCGCAAATAATCCACTGTCCGCAATACTGCCTCGCGAATACTCAACTTCGGCCGCCATCCCGACGCGCGAATGCGCGAGCAATCCAGAAAAATGAACGGGCTGTCTCCAATCCATCCGCGCGCGCCGCCCGCATAGTCGAGGCGCGGTGCGCATCCCAACCGCTCCGCAATCCATCCGATGGAATCGTTCACCGTGCAGTATTCGTCCGTGCCCAGATTGTAGAGATTCAGCCTGCCCGTGCCGCGCTCGATGGCCAACAGCATGGCGTCCACGCAGTCCTGCACATATAAGTAAGACTTGCGCTGCCGCCCGTCTCCTAATATATCCAGATGCCCGGGATGCTCCCTAAGTTGCTTGTAGAAATCCAGAATGTGGCCGTGTGTGTAGCGCTCACCCAGGATCGACACAAACCGGAAAATGTGCCCTTCCATACCGAAACCCTCGCAGTAAGCTTCGATCAGGGCCTCGGCGGCCAACTTGGACGCGGCGTATAGCGAGGTCTGCACCGGGAACGGCGCGTCCTCGGGCGTGGGGAAAATGGCCGGCTCGCCATAGACCGAGCCTGTAGAAGGGAACGCGATGCGCCGCACGCCGCTTGCCCGCATGGCCTCCAGCACGTTCGCCGTGCCGATGGTGTTCTGCTCCAGGTCCTTGCGCGGATGCTCGGTGCCGAAGCGGACGTCGGCATTGGCGGCCATATGAAATACGAACTCGGCGTCCTCCATGGCGCGGTCGAGCGAACCGGTATCGAGCAGGTCGCCGTGTGCCAGGCGGAAGTGCGGCGAACACAAGGCGGCGCCCAGAAACTCGACTTGCCCCGTTGAGAAATTGTCGAAACCGGTGACCTCATGTCCGTCGGCGAGCAGACGATCAACGAGGTTACTGCCGATGAAGCCGGCCGCGCCGGTTACCAGAATTCTCACGTCAAAACCCCGGCCCCTGGCCCCCGCCCCCCGGCCCGGGCACGCGGCCCGCGCCCGCCCGGATGCGGAAAATGTCGATCGCATTCCGCAGATTCCCGCTCACCAGCGCCAGGCGGCTGTCGCCATCGTCGCGCCAGCGGATGGGCACCTGCTGAATGCCATAGCCCAGCCGGCGAGCCAGCACCAGGATCTCCACATCAAACATATATCCGTCGATTTGTTGCCGGCTGAAAATCTCCCGCGCCGCCGCGCGCGTGAAAAACTTGAAGCCGCATTGCGTGTCGGTAATTCCTTCGAGGCCCACCACCGCATGCATGAACAACCCGAAGCCCTTGCCGCCCAACTGCCGGTAGAGCGGCTGCCGCCTCTCGATTTGCGACTCCTGCATGGAGCGCGAGCCAATCGCCACGTCGTAGCGTTGGCTCAACGATGGGCTCAGCCAGGGCCGGAACTTATCGAACTCTTCGATGGGTACTTTGTTATCGGCGTCCGCGTAACCGGCGATGTTACCGCGCGCCAGCGCCATCGCCTCGCGCACGCCACGGCCCTTCCCGCTGCGCTCCTGGTTGCCGATCACCCGCACCGGCTCGCCCTGGCGTGCGGTTTCGAGGGCCAGCTCGCGGGTGCCGTCGCCGCCGTCGGCGGCCACGATAATTTCATAGCGCAAGCCGCGCGACCGGAAATAGCAGCCTGTCTCGCGAATGGTGGAGGCGATAGTGGCGGCCTCATTGTAGGCGGGCAGGATTAGAGAGACATCGCACAAGTCAGTTATTCTAACAGGTGGACTACGCATGCCCCTCAACATCGCCATCGTCGGATGCGGCCTGACGGGGAGCAAGCGCGCCCAATCGCTGGCTGGCGCCCGCTTGGGCGTCTGTTGCGATCTCGATCGCAGGCGCGCGCAGGCTCTGGCCGATGCGCACCCGGGCGCCGAGCCCGCCACAGACTGGCACGCCGTCGCGGCCTCGCCGGAAATCGACATCGTGATCGTCGCCACGACGCACGATATGCTCGCCCCCATCGCCGCCGAAGCCGCCAGCGCCGGAAAGCACGTGCTCATTGAAAAGCCCGGCGCGCGCCGCGCTGCCGAGTTGGACGCCGTTGCCGAAGCCGCCCGCAGCATGGGCGCGCTGGTGCGCATCGGCTTCAATCACCGGTATCACCGCGCATTCCAAAAGGCGCGCGCGATCTTCGAATCCGGCGCGGCCGGTCCCCTGCTGTTCATCCGCGGCCGCTACGGTCACGGCGGCCGTCCCGGTTACGAGCGCGAATGGCGCGCCGATCCGGCCCTTTCGGGCGGCGGCGAACTGCTCGACCAGGGCGTGCACCTGATCGACCTGGCGCGCTGGTTCCTGGGCGACTTCACGCGCGTCACCGGCCGCACGCCCAGCTTCTTTTGGAAAATGCCCGTGGAAGACAACGCCTTCCTGCTGCTCGAAACCGCCGCGGGCCAGATCGCCTTCCTGCACGCAGGCTGGACCGAGTGGAAGAACCTGTTCTCCTTCGAAATCTGCGGGCGCGACGGCAAGCTGGAAATCACAGGCTTGGGCGGCAGCTACGGCACCGAGCGCCTGACTTTCTACGCGATGAAGCCGGCCATGGGACCGCCGGAAACCACCGCCTGGGAATTCCCCATGGCCGACAATTCCTGGGAAACCGAATTCGCCGAGTTCCTGGAAGATATCCGCCTGAAGCGCCAGCCGCAGCCGGGCATCGCCGACGCACAGGCCGCCTTGCGCGTTGTCGAGCGCGTGTACCAGGAGAACGCCAGATGATCATCACACGCAGCCCGTTGCGCATCTCGCTCGGAGGCGGCGGCACCGACCTGCCCTCGTACTACCGCGAGCATACCGGCTTCGTCATCTCGGCAGCGATCGACAAATACGTCTACATCACGCTGCACGAGACCTTCAGCCAGGAGCTACTCATCAAGTACTCGCAAATGGAACTGGTCGAATCCGTGGACCAGGTCAAACACCCTATTGTGCGCGAAGCCCTGCGCCTGGTGGACGTAGGTCCGCAGCCGTATCTGGAAATCGTGAGCATGTCGGACATTCCGGCCGGCACAGGTCTAGGATCCTCGGGCAGTTTCACGGTGGCCCTTCTGCGCGCGCTGCACGCCTGGAAAAGGAACCCGATCCCGCGCCAGGACCTTGCCGAACAGGCCTGCCGCATCGAAATCGACTTGCTGCACGAGCCCGTGGGCAAGCAGGATCAGTACATCGCCTCGTTCGGCGGCATCACTTGCTTCCAGTTTCTGCCCGACGACCGCGTGGAGGTCGCGCCGCTGCTGCTCGCGAGCGAAACGCTGGCCAACCTGGAGGACAACCTGCTGCTGTTTTTCACCGGCTTCACGCGATCGGCTTCGGCGATCCTCGAAGAACAGGACACGCGCACGCGCCAGCACGATGCCGATATGATCTCGCAATTGCACGTGGTCAAGCAGCTCGGCTGCGAAAGCAAAACGGCGTTGGAGCGCGGCGATCTGCGGCGCTTTGCGGAGCTGATGCACGTGCACTGGGAGCACAAGAAGGCGCGCTCGCGATCCATGACGAATGCGCACATCGACGAATACTACGAGCTGGCGCGGCGCAACGGCGCGCTAGGCGGCAAGTTGATCGGCGCGGGCGGCGGCGGATTCCTGATGCTCTACACCGAAGACAAAACGCGGCTGCGCCATGCCATGCGCGGCGCCGGACTGCGCGAAGTGCGGATGCGCTTCGATTTCCAGGGCACCACCGTGCTGGCACAATCGTGAGCGCCGTGCTGCCGGTCGCGATTCTGGCGGGCGGTCTGGGCACGCGCCTCTATCCGTTGACCGAGCGCATTCCCAAGGCGCTGGTCGAAATCAACGGCGAGCCGTTCCTGGCGCACCAGTTGCGCCTGTTGTGCGCTCGCGGCCTCGAACGCGTGGTGTTGTGCATTGGGCAGCATGGCGAGCGCATCCGCGAATATGCAGGCGATGGCACGCGCTTCGGCATGGCGATCGACTACTCGTTCGACGGCCCCGCGCTGCTGGGAACCGCTGGCGCCGTGCGCAACGCCTTGCCGCTGCTGGGCGACGCGTTCTTCGTCGTGTATGGCGATTCGTACCTGCCTTGCTCGTATCGCGATGTGGCAGAGGCATTCCGCGCAGCAGGCCAGCCCGGCCTGATGACCGTTTATCGCAACGAAGGCCGCTGGGACTCGAGCAATGTGGAGTTCGCCGAAGGCCGCATACTGGCCTACGATAAGAAGAACAGGACGGCGCGCATGCAGCACATCGATTACGGTCTGGGCGTTTTCAGCCGCGCGGCTTTCGAGGGCGGGTCAGACGCCGATCTCGCCGAACTCGCTGACCTCTATCGCGACCTGCTGCGCCGCAATCAATTGGCTGCGTTTGAAGTGCACGAGCGCTTCTACGAAATCGGCTCGTTCGATGGGATCGCCGAGCTATCGCGCCACCTGGCGGGATCACAACTATGAGATCAGTACCATTTATTGTGGGGCAGACCTCCAGGTCTGCGCGGGTCCTCCAGGACCCGCTCTTCGAACGGCAGAATAGGCCGACGTGGACGTCGGCCGCAGGACTGGAGTCCTGCCCCACATGAGCTTCGCCGAAGAGTACATTGCCGAATCCGCCGAGGTCCTGCGCCGTCTGGACGCGGGCGTAATCGAAAAGCTGGCGCAACTGCTGGCCGGCGCCCGCGCGCGCGGCGGACGCCTGTTCATCCTGGGCGTGGGCGGCAGCGCGGCCAACGCCTCGCACGCGGTGAACGACTTTCGCAAGATCTGCGGCATGGAAGCCTACTGCCCCACCGACAACGTCTCCGAGTTGACGGCCCGCACCAACGATGAAGGCTGGGCATCGGTGTTCGAATCGTGGCTGCGCGTCAGCCGCTTGCGCGCCGAGGATTGCGTGCTCGTGTTTTCGGTGGGCGGCGGCAATCTCGAAAAACAAGTCAGCCCGAATCTGGTTTCCGCGTTGCAATACGCGAAGTCCGTGGGCGCGGCCATTGGCGGCGTCGTCGGCCGCCCTGATGGCTACACCGCGCAAGTGGCGGATGCCTGCGTGATCGTCCCGGCGGTGAACCCGTCGCACATCACGCCGCACGCCGAAGCATTCCAAGCGGTCGTCTGGCATCTGCTGGTCTCGCATCCCGCGCTGAAAGCCTCCGAAACCCGGTGGGAATCGCTGCGATGAACCTTGCTGTAGCGGCCTCCGGCCGGGCGGTTTTCCTGGATCGCGACGGCGTGCTCACGCGCGCGCTGGTCCGCGACGGCAAAGCCTACGCGCCGGTCACTCCCGCCGAAATGGAAATCGATGCGGATGCGCCCGCCGCCCTCGCGCGATTGAAAGCAGCCGGATTCCTGCTGGTGATGGTGACGAATCAGCCGGATGTGGCGCGCGGCATCACCCGCCGCGAAGACGTCGAGCGAATGCACGCCACCCTGCGAGCCGCCCTGCCGTTAGACGCCTGCTTCGTCTGTTATCACGACGACCGGGACGCCTGTGATTGCCGCAAGCCCCTGCCCGGCATGCTGCTCCAGGCCGCCGCGGAGCACGGAATCGATCTGGCCCAAAGCTTTATGATCGGCGATCGCTGGCGCGACATCGATGCGGGCGCCGGTGCGGGTTGCCGCACCATCCGGATCGACCGCGGCTACGACGAGCGCCCGCCCGAGCACACGCCCGATGCGCGCGTCGATAGCTTGCGCGCCGCGGCGGACTGGATTCTGGCGGTGGCGTAGGCCTTCAGCCGGTCGATGGGGTGAAAATAGGCGCGCGCGGCGGGGTCGAGGGTTCGCTGAGGCTTTTTCTGCCGATCAAAGCCAATTTCTGATAAGACTTGCATTTTCATTGCGTTGAACGCCATTCATCGCGTTTCCGATCAGGTTTATGGGGATTCTCGGAAGAGGCCGAATGGCCACCAAAGGCGGGCGGTCTTGCTGGAAATGACTTTTCAGTTTTCAATGATCCGACAGGTGGTCCGGCAGAACGCCGCCCGGCGAGGTGCGCGGGACCCTTCCTAACCGAGGTATAGCACGGAGGCGGCGGGGATTCGGCTTACCGATTGCCGTTGGGCGTTTGTTTTCAGTTGAACCGGGGGATCCCGAGACGGGTGACCGGTCCCGGGGCACCGGCCGGAAAGTCGCGGAGGCGGTTTCTAGCTGCCATCGAGCGGCCTCCCAATGCCGTTAAGTACCGCTTGGCCGACGAGGATATGTTTCTTAGGCCGATTTGTGCCAGAATATACGATTAAAGTGGGCTAACTCCGGCAGATGACGACCAAAGACGGGCAAACGGGCGGTGAGTTGTTTATCGTTGATAACAGCGACAAGGATTGGAAGGTCCGCCGATATCTCCACGAATGGGCGGAGATCTCTAATTCGTTCGACATCGCGACTGGGTGCTTCGAGATCGGGTCATTGTTGGCGCTGGACGGCCAATGGCAAAAACTGGACAAGATCCGGATACTCATGGGGTCGGAGACCACCTACAGGACGCGGGTCGCGTTGCTGGAGGCGTTGAAAACCGCCGTTAAGAAGGATCTGGATTTTAGTGTCGAAAAAGAGAAGGATAAGAATGACTTTCTGACGGGCGTCCCCGCGATTCTGGACGCACTTCGGAGCCGAAAGATCGAGTGCCGGGTTTACACGGCCAAGAAGTTTCACGCGAAGGCCTACATCACGCATGCCAGGCTCGCGGTCGTGGGCTCCGCCGCACTGGTAGGCTCCAGCAATTTCACGCAGCCGGGCCTCGAGGACAATGTCGAGCTAAACGTCCAGGTCCGCCGCGAGGTCGAGGTTCTCCAACAGTGGTTCGAGCAGCATTGGACGGACGCCGAAGAGGTCACGGCCGAACTGGTGGACGTGATCGACCGCCATGTCCGGGCGTATTCGCCGTTTCTCATTTACGCCAAAGCCCTTCAGGAGTACTTCAAAGGCCACGAGATGACTGTCGGGGAATGGGAGCAAAACTCCTCGAAGGTCTATCGGGTTCTCGATCAATATCAGAAAGAGGGCTATCAGGCTCTGATGAAGATCGCCGGACAATTCCGCGGGGCATTCTTATGCGACGGTGTTGGCCTTGGCAAGACTTTCATTGGCCTTATGCTGATCGACCGCCTGATCAATCGCGACCGGAAGAAAGTGGCGTTGATCGTTCCGAGAGCCGCCCGCATTCCAGTGTGGGAAAAGGAACTGCGGAAACGCCTGCCCGGCGTGTACGGCGATTTCAGCAACCTCGTTGTTTTTAACCACACGGACTTGAACCGAAGCGGCAACTTTCCGGAGCGGCTGGAGAAGGTCCGGCAGATGGCCGATGTCATCATCATTGATGAGGCCCACCATTTCCGCAATCCGGGCATTAAGGGTGAAGGCGAGAAGTCTCCATCACGGTATTGGAGGCTCTCCGAAGTCTGCGAGGGCAAAGACGTTTTCTTTTTGACAGCCACACCAGTGAACAACAGCCTGCTCGATCTCCAGCACATGATGGAGTTGTTTACTCGGCGGGAGCCGGATTACTTCAAGGCTGCGCCACTCGGAATCCACTCGCTTCCCGGCCATTTCCGAAAAATGGAAAAGGCGCTTGAGGCAGTCGTGTCCGATGGGACCGGGGATGGCGTAGGGGTTAATCAGAACGAGGCCGAGCAGGTTCTGCAGAATGACGCCCTCTTCCGCGCTTTGGTCGTCCAGCGAAGCCGCGCTTACGTGAAGGCCAGCCAGGCAACGTACGGCGGTACTCAGGCCATTTTCCCGACACGAGCGGACCCTCAGGTCGTGGATTACTCTGTCAAGAAGACCTACGGCCGGCTCCTTACGATGATCGACGAAGCATTTTCAAAGACCAAGCCTTTATTCTCGCTGGCAATCTACAATCCCCTGGCCTACTACAAGGGGCCCGGAGAGGTACCAGCCTTCGAAGAGGGGAGGCAGAATCAGGTTGTCGGCCTGATCCGGATTCAATTCCTGAAACGATTTGAGAGCTCAGCCTACGCGTTCGAGCGGTCTTGCATGAACCTCCTATATAAGATTCTTGCATTCGTTACGAAGAACAGCCTGACGCCCGCCGAAATCAAGCGGCTGGAACGGTGGAAAGGCCAAAAGAAGGAAATCCTGGATTACGTTCAGTTGAGCTTTGCCCAGGTGACCGGCGACGAACCTGCCGAAGATGAAGAACTCATCAGTGAGGAAGACCTGGCGGCAATCGACGCGCTGAGCCGGGATGAGTTCGCTGTTGATGAGATCCTGCAGGAGAGCTATTTTGACCTGGACCAGATCGTCGACTTTCTGGTGGAACTTCGGAAATTCGAACCCAAGCATGACGACAAGCTGCGAGCCCTGATAAAGCTGCTGAAGGCCGACCCTGTTCTGAAGACGCAGAAGGTTTTGATTTTTTCGGAGTTTATGGCCACCGCCCGCTATCTCCAGCAGCAACTAGAGGACGCCGGGATCACCGGTGTCGATGAGGTTGACAGCGCCAGCAAACGCGATCGCGGCGATGTGATCAGCCAATTCTCGCCGTATTACAACGAATCCTCGTCCGCCGGTCTCGCAGCCTCCGCCTTGCCCGAAACCCGTGTCTTGATATCGACCGACGTCCTGTCCGAGGGCTTAAACCTTCAGGACGCGACGCGGCTCATCAATTACGATCTGCACTGGAACCCAGTCCGCTTGATGCAGCGAATCGGCCGCGTGGATCGACGGTTGAACCCTGAAATCGAAGGTCGGCTACTGGCGGACCACCCAGAGCAGAGGGGAATCCGCGAGACTGTGGCGTACTGGAACTTCCTACCGCCCGACGACCTCGACCTGCTGCTTAAGCTATATCGGAAGGTATCCCACAAGACGCTGCGGATATCAAAGGCGTTCGGCATCGAGGGCAAGAAACTGCTCAAGCCGGAAGATGATTTCGAAGCCCTGAAGGATTTCAACCAGAGTTACGAGGGGACCACCACGAAGCTAGAGGAGATGCATCTCGAATACCAAACGCTGCTTCAGCAGTATCCTGGTATCGAAAAGCAATTGAACGCACTGCCCGGCAAGGTCTTCAGCGGTAAGGCCCATCCCAAGGAGGGGAGCCGGGCGGTGTTCTTCTGCTATGCGCTCCCGGCGCCGCCGGCGGAAGCGAAAGACAAGGAAAAGCCAACCGCCGAGGATTGGACCGAGGAGGCGGGCCAGACCAGGTGGTATCTTTATGATCTCTTGAGGGACAAGCCCGCGGAGGACCCTGCCGAGATCCTGGAACTCATTCGCTGCACGCCTGAGACGCCTCGCCGACAGGTTCTAGAAAGACCAAACCTCGCTGAAATGAGAGCGAAGCTGGAACGATATATCAAGAATACGTATTTGCGACAGGTACAGGCGCCTATTGGCACGAAGCCGATCCTGAAGGCGTGGATGGAGCTCTCATAGGGAGTCTGTGACATGCCCACCAAACAAGACCTTGACGCAGCATTGCAGCAGGTCCGCGACCAGCGCACGTTTTTCGCGTTTCTGACTGATCACCTCGGGTGGCCGACACGGGATGTCGGTCAGATCGAGGACGTAGCCTACCACTGGTCGGGCGATGACCTGAACGCCGCTAACCTGGAGAGAAGCCTTGTCGACGGATCGGCCTGGCAAATCCAGCCCGCCGAGTCGAGTCAACCTTGGGGAATATTCGTACTTCAGTTCAGGCGGCCCGATCTCCTGTCGCCGCGTCAAGGCATGGCCGGCGTTCTCCGATCGGTCTTGCGGGGTCTGGTCAGCTCCAGGCGAAAAGACGCTGCGCTGCCGTCTTGGAAAAGAGACCACCTGTTGTTCATTTGCACGTACGATTGGCAGAGCTACCGGTTTGCGTATTTCAGGTCAAAACCGGACAACCTCCGAGCCAGCCGGCTTATTACATTCGGTTGGGCGCCTGGGACTTCAAATCGCACTGTTTGTGAGTTCAATCTGCCGGCCCTAGTATGGCCGAGAGATCCTGCGGATTCCGTAAGCTGGGTGAAGGCTTGGACGCAGGGCTTCGATAAAGAACCGCTGACCAAGGACTTCTTCAAGCGCTTTGACCAAGCTCTTGAAGCTATTAAAGGGGATCTGGAGAGGTTCCAGGGGTTTAGTTCGGCACAGGCCTACACGCAGGCGCAACTGCTGTTGGAGAGGCTGATCTTTCTGTATTTTCTGCAAAATCGTGGCTGGCTGGACCAGAACCGACGACACCTCCGTGCGCGGCTGCCCGAGCACCTTTCGAACCCGGACGGCTTCACGTACTACGGCGAGTTCTTGGACAAGCTCTTCTGGACGCTCAGTTCGGCGCCCGGTGAGGCTGGCCGCCTTCCAGGTGTGCCGTTCCTGAATGGCGGGTTATTCGATGACGATGAATTTCGGCAGCCGGGCTCACTCCGGAAGACCAATCCGCCCCTAAAGGTCTGCAACGCTACTTTCCAGATCGTGTTTGGCGATCTTCTGGAGGCCTTTAATTTTACCGTGACCGAAGACACTCCATTGAACGAAGAGGTGGCCGTCGACCCGGAAATGCTTGGGAAGGTGTTTGAATCTATAGTGCTTCACGCAGAAGCTGCCGATCCCGATGCCAACGCCCCTGACAAGCGCAAAGCAACAGGTTCTTATTACACTCCTCGTATCGTCGTCCACTTCATCTGCCGTGAAGTGCTCTATCAGTACCTGCGAGCGCGTTCGACGGGCGAGGACTGGTCAGTTAGGTTGCGGACACTGCTTGACATGGATGCCTCCGACGTTTTCGATGAGGACTCGAGACGTCGCCTGAGAAGTACGGTCTCACCCGAGGAGGCGGCTCAGCTAATGCGCCTCGTGGTGGCCCTCAGGTGTTGCGATCCGGCAGTGGGATCGGGAGCTTTCCCGGTGGGTCTTCTCCACGAACTCGTGAACCTGCGACGCCTGTTGACGACGGCCGCCAACGGCTATGTGGACCCTGTGCGGCGCGAGGGCTCTACTTGGCTTCATGACACTAAAGAAGCCGTTGTACAGGAGTGCCTATTTGGTGTCGACATCCAGCAGCAGGCCATCGAAATCTGCCGTTTGCGGCTCTGGCTTAGCTTAGTCGTGGATTATGATATAGGGCTTGACGCCTTCAACGCTGAACGAGGTCTGTTCAACTCCGCGATAGAGCGTATCTCGCAACTGCCCAACCTGGAGATGAACTTCCATCGGGGGGATAGTCTGCACGACCACATTTGTGGCGTCCCCATCGTGGTCCTCCCCGACCGCGCGTCTAGGTATGATTCAGAATTTCAGGCGATCAGCAAGCTAGGCGAGGAACTACACAAGGCCAAGCGGGCGGAACGAAAGAAAGCGCTACGGCTGAACATCCTTGACAGACGCTTGGCCCTGAGCCGCCGCATACTGGACGAGGAAATCCGCACCCTTCGCGCCCAGGACTCCGCTCTGGACAACCTGTTTGGCCTTGCCCAATCCGCCTCGAAGAAACGCGAGCGGCTCACTCGTGAAATCGGCCAACTCGAAAGCGCTCTGAAGAAAGTGGAAAATGACCGAGGCGAACTGGAACGCCTTAGGAACAGGGCTTATGACAAACAGTTCTATCCGAGGCTGCGGAAACTGGAGGGCGCCGATTTTGACAGCCCCTTCAACTTTGCCTGGATGATCGATTTCCCCGGCATTTTTGGCGCTCGCGGCAGCGGAGCAGGCTTCGACATCATGGTTGGAAACCCACCGTTTGTGACCGCCCGCAACCCGATTAGGCGCGAATTATGGCGCGAAAGGTGGCCTCGGGTATGTGCGGGTACCTACCAACTGGTCTGTCCGTTCTTCGGTCTAGCCTTTGGGCTCCTGCGGGAAGGGGGGCAACTCGGCTTCATCGTATCTAATGCCTTTGCTAAAAGAGAATTTGGTAAGGCCCTTATTCAAGATTTCTTTCCTACCGTAGCGTTGCAGAAGATTGTTGATTGCTCAGGACTTTCGTTCCCCGGCCACGGCACGCCAACGTGCCTTGTGTTCGGTCGGGCGGCAAAGCCTGACAGCGGTGTGCCGATCCGCGTTGCTGGGATTAAGGCTGGTGGTGGCGATCTGCGCACCCCGCCAGAAGGAAGCTCTCTTTGGCGGACGCTGTCAGAACACCACGATCAGCCCGGGTTTGAGGACCGCCGCATTGTGGTGGCTGATCGCCCGCGGGCTGAAATGGCATCGTGGCCGCTGAACCTTGACGCTAGCACTGAGCCCACCCTAAAGGAACTTGAAGATAATTCCAATGGCAACATACTCTCAGCGTTCACCGAGGCCTTCGGGAGTATGTTCGACACGCATAAGGACGACGCCTTTATGCTGTCCGCCGATAGCGCACGGAGGCACAAGATCGAGAAACAAGGTCTGGCGGCATTCTCGATCGGAGATCAGATACGAAACTGGCAAGTACTTGCATCTAGCCTTGTGCTAAAGCCATACGACGCAAAATGGCGATTGCTGGCAGAGCAGAGCCACCCGCGCTTGTTCGGGTATCTTAGTCAATTTCGTGCAGAGTTGGGAGGCCGCGCAACTTTCGGCGGCGGGACGTACGAGGAGGCGGGGCAACCCTGGTATCGGTATCACCAGCTTTCGGCAGAGAACATTACTGCCCCTTATTGTATCGTGTACCCAGAAATCTCTACTCATGGGCATTTCATAGCACAAGAAGCGGGGCTGCTGTTTACCCAGACCGCACCGCTTGTGCGGCTAAGGAGAAATGGACAGGCCGACAACCTGATTGCGGCGGCGGTGTTGAATTCTAGCTCAGCACTGTTCTGGCTGAAAACAAAATGCTTCAACAAAGGCGCGGGAGAGGACGAACACCTGGATCGTTTTGAATATGCGGGCGCCAAGGTCGCGCAGTCGCCAGTGCCGCTCCCTGTCGCGGAAGCGTTGAAGCAGGTTTCGACGAATTTGGTCGCTCAGCGCTTGAGAGAGCTTTCACTGGCTTGCCGAGATCGGGGCCGGCGACTCCTTGCTCTGGTGACCAAGGGACTTTTTGAGAAACCCGGTGAGGCGTATTATCATTGGAACAGCTCCATGCCGGGCCATCTGCCGCCGGACTCTGCGATCGGATTACCCTTCGAAACGGAGACGGACCTTCGAAAGTCCTACAGCCGAATGAGATCCTTGCGCGACGGGCTCCGCTGCGAGATGGTTGCTCTCCAGGAGGAAATGGACTGGCTGGTTTATGCGGCGTACGGCCTTTTACCTCAGGACGACCCGGCTCTAGGAACCGTTCCCCGGCGTAAGGACGGTGGGGCAGAGCTACCGGAACCCATCGGGCCGACTGAGCGCCCATACAAACTGTGGGAGCGAGCCGATGGCGAGCACTCGATGGCTTTAGGGTTCATTCCTACGGATTGGAGCGCTGAGAGGCGAGCGTTGTGGCAAGCGCGCCTAGCCATCATCCGGGATAACGACCATATTAAGCGTATCGAGCAGCCGGTCTACAAGCGCCGCTGGGATGAGCAGTGGAAGGTTGGCAGCCAGTGGCGATCCGGCGCCGTCGCTTACGCCGCTGAGTTCCTTGAAGCGTTCGAGTGGTGGCTCCGCGAGATGGCCGAGTGGTGGTTAGAGCATCGAAAGAACGGCGGCCCAGTCGAAGTGAACCAGTGGGCTGATGCTGTGTGGAAAGAGCCGCGTATCCGGGCGGCTTGGGCGGTCGCGGCGGAAGAGGACGTTTTCGTGCAGGATGAGAAAGCCCGGGAGAAGGCAGAAGTGGAGGGGAGCGAGCCTCCTGCTCTTGTACGGTTAAGGGCTGACTTGGCAAGTTTTTCCAGATTCTTCAAGCGTGTCATCGACGAAGAAACCGTACCTGAGGATGTGCCATGGGCCGTCCCGTATGACGAGTTGGAAGGCAAGCGAAAAATGAAGGTTCCTGCGAAGGTAAAGAGTGTTAGGGGCAAGCTCAACGTGCCCCGCGAACGCTTTCACCTGCGTGGCAAAACCACGTACTCCTGGGCCGGCCTGCAGTTCAGATCGAGCACGTAGGCAGGGAGCTGGATCGGGGGTTATATTGATCTCCCCTAAATCCGGTGAAACGCCTTCAAAATTTCCCGCATGGAATACTGCAGCGCAATCGGCCGCCCATGCGGACAACTCATCGGGCAATCCGTGGCCGCCACCGCCCGCAGCAGCCATTCCATTTTGGCGT
>OCTA010001731.1_pt1 | contig 20031 bp, 15 predicted proteins | sample 1538991 | NCBI WGS metagenome assembly OCTA01 (sample SAMEA3539302, study PRJEB22396) | soil metagenome | biome: tundra; feature: field; material: soil | place: USA | collected 2010-05 | depth 0.15 m | reverse complement strand
GGTTCTGAGCAGGAATCTGAACAGCCCCTGATTTCATGGGGCATTTTGATTTTGGGGAGTTCTGGGTACACTCAGTCGGGTGCGAGAGAACAACTGGACCAAACTGCTGGGGTGGCCGGGCTACCGCGTGTACCGGCACGAAATCGACGAGCATGGCAAAACTCTGAAGTTGTGGGTGCGGCGCAAGCGCGGCAACCGGAAGCTGGTGTGTTCTGGCTGTGGACGGAAGTTGACCGAAGCCTGCGACATCTATCAGCGGGAGGTGCGCGATCTGCCCTGGTCGGAGTATCGGGCGACGGTGGTGATTGAGTTGTATCGAGTGCGTTGCCCGGACTGCGGGGTGAAGACGGAGAAAGTGCCGCAATTGCCCAGCAAGGCTCCGTTCAGCCAGCGCTTCGAAGAGGCGGTAGGGCTGGCCTGCGAGAGTGCGGCGGTGCGGCGGGTGGCGCAGCAGTTTGGGCTGGCAGGGAGCACGGTGCGAGCCATCGATCTGCGCTATCTGAAGCGCTGGGCGGAGACGAGACGTAGGCCGGCCTTGCGGCAGATGGGCATTGACGAGATTCATCTGGGGAAGAAACAAAAGTTCCTCACCGTGGTGAGCAACCTGGAGACCGGAGAGCCGTTGTGGTTCGGGCGGGAACGGAAGAAAGAGACGCTGGACGAGTTCTTCCAGCAGCAGTTGAGCGCCTTTCAACGTGGCGCGATCCGGGCGGCCTGTGTGGACATGTGGGAGCCGTTCCGGCAGAGCATCGAGCAGTGGTTGCCGCAGTGCCGGATCGTGTATGACAAGTTCCATATCATGCAGCACGCGGGAGCGGCGGTGGATGAAGTACGCCGAGCGGAATTCTTTCGCAAAGGGGGCGCAGCGCGGGAGGTGGTGAAGGGCAAGCGCTGGTTGTTGCTGTCGCGCTGGGTGCATCTGAACACCCACAAGAAACGCCAACTCAATGCGCTATTCGCGCTCAACCGACGAGTGATGAAGGCGTATCTACTGAAAGAAAGCCTGGACCGGCTGTGGACCTATACCTATGAGGGAGCGATGCTGCGCTACCTGAAAAGCTGGATCGACCAGTTGCGCTGGCAGCGGCTCAAACCCATGGAGAAGCTGGCGCGGATGTTGCTGGATCACCTGGACGGAATCCTAAACTACTGCCGGATCAAGATACCGCTGGGCGTGGTGGAAGCGGTCAATGGCAACATCAAGGCGCTGTTACGGCGTGGCCGGGGTTACTGCGATCTGAACTATCTGCTGCTGAAGGCTCAGCGGTTGGCCGCCACCAAGACCGAATTCGTTGCTTTTCGGAAAGCCGCTTAAAATGCGCCTTTCGTCAGATTGTTGTGCAGAGCCACATTTCCAAATGGAGAATCGCCAAGAGACTCTGGCTTAGATGGGATGAAAGTGAAGTCATTAGGTGGAACACCAAACGCGAATTTCGCTACAATAGCTGTGATATCTTCGCTAGTTCCATTCTTCATCGTAAAAACGAATGTAGACGACTTGAATGGGAATGTAATCTGCTCCGGTTTGATTGTAATGCGCGGATAGAAGCGCCATCCGACATAGAACACCGTTCCCCATATCAGGCATAAGATAACGGCAGTTCTAGGAAACACTCCTACAGCGAAGGGGGCATGAAACCATCCGGATTTACAAGCAGACATCGTGAAACAGATGCCAGCAAAGATGCTGAGGACAACGATGCTCCACTCGGGAAGCCCCGATGCCGCGATTACTGCTACCATCGCAGCCACTCCGAAACTAAACCACCACCAACCGGCTCCGCCTGATTTATTTTTAGCCATTGATGACCACAAGTGTCCCGCTTCGGACGCATGTGCGTCAACCGTTTTATTACCGCTTTGTTGAGCTTCCTCGTGCTAAATCAACTGGTCGATGCAGTAGCCCGCCGCTAATAGCGATATCCACAGCACCGGATACCGGTACCTCACGTCCGAGACGATCGCATAATACATAAGTGGATATATCGCGAGAACCCCCAACATAAACAGAACAACCGCTTCTCGACGGTACACCATCATCGCTAGTCCGACCAGCGAAAGACCCGTGGTAATCCAGATCGCATACGCCTTTACGGGGAACTCTTCAACCGGGGGAAACCAGAATTCCATGAACCTTGTTTTGGTCAGCTCTATAAATCGATTGGGATTAGCAGAGATCCAACTCTTCGTGTCGACAATGCGCTTGCGGTCATATTCAACTTCGCCGAGAGTGCGAAGCAGTTCGGCTTCCGTGACACTTACGTTCGGATGGTACTCCTGGTAACATCCATTCATCTTTTCCTTAATTAGGCTGGATTCGGCACAATTGTTGTTCGAGGCATACAGTGTCATGCCCAAGTTGGTTCGCACCACGAAAGCCCCAAGCTCGCGGTAGTTTCGGTACGCCCAGACAGAGCCGATTAAGCAAAGAGACAACAGCAAACTAAGTGTGTACTTCAGCAGCTGTACGGCACGATCTCTCGGTTCGCGCAGCCAGAGAAATACTATCCAAGGCGCCATGATCAGGAGTGCAGAAGGATTGAGCAGGAATATAAGTCCGGCTAGCGTTCCTGACAGCAACCCAGAAGTAATGACATACTGAGTTTTGCGTATGGAAGAGGCAGTAAGAAAACAGAAGAATAACAACGCGGCAACGGTATAACTGGTGTCCCAACTTGGCATCATCGGCATGGCGAAGAGCCAAAAAACAGAAGCCGCAATACCTGCTACGGCATCCCCAAATAAAACAAGCGATACCAGCGGCAGTAATGCCGACGTAATTGCGTTTGCCAATACACAGCCGAACTGAGCGGCAAAGAAAATAGTTTTGAAGTCCTTGAAGACCTTGAATAGAACCCACAGGAACACCGGGTACAGCGGCGGGTTAGCGGCAGTGGGTCCGGTAGGCAGTGCGAGGAAAGGATTGGCGAATGCCCCGTACTTCGCTAGATTTCTTGCGATCGCAACCATTTCATACCCCGGACCAAAGTGTTTTACGGATGTAAGTTGCAGACTCCCCTGCAAGAGAGAAGTTAGAAATAAGAAGAAGGACACGACGGGGAGGCGGCTCAACAGCGGTTCTTTCAGACACTTGTTCATCGAATATTCCGTTCGTCAGCGCAAGGGAATGGCTCGCCGCCATACAACTTCATAATCGGCATTTTCGTTATAGCCCTAACAGCGCCACGGTAAATGCCCCGCTCGAGGAATTCCGCCTTTTGCACGATTCTACTTCGCCGAATCCACCGAGTCGTAGCCGGTATTGGCCAACGTCCATTCGGCCTCGTGCTGACGTGGTATGTCCAGATCGTCGGCACGCCAATCGCCATCAGGCAGCCTCGTGAATCGAATTTCGCCATATGATTGAACGCATAGTACCCTATCCAATAGGAACGTAAGAATCCAGTATCGCTCAACAGGTTCGGAGGAGTGTGGTTCCCTTTCCCTTTGCCGACGACGGAACCCGAGCCGTGTCATCACGCTTCGTAAGTTGGTACCGTGAGAGACCGTGGTTCCTGGTCCTTTCGGCTGTCGCCTTGGCGTACGCTTTCCTTGCCGGCCTACGGACCCTCGGCGACTACGACCTGTTCTGGCAGATGGCGACTGGGCGTTGGATCGCCCAACATCATACGGTCTTTTCAACTGACGTTCTCTCCTACACAGCGCAGGGCAAGCCGTGGATCTACCCGATTGGATCAGGGCTGCTCTTTTATGCTGCGTTTCTAATCGGAGGATACAGTCTGCTTTCCTGGCTGGGGGCGATTGCATGCGTCAGCGTGATTGCCTTACTGCTGCGGCGCGGTTCGGCGGCGTGCGCAGCGCTAGCCATCATCGCTGTTCCGGCAATCGCAGCCCGCACGGCCCCTCGCGCCGACATGTTCACCGTGGTGTTGTTTGCTGCTTTCCTGACCATCCTCTGGCAGCGGTTGGGAAGGGGTATCGGCAAGCTGTGGCTGTTGCCGCCGCTAATGGTGGCTTGGATAAACCTGCATCTGGGCTTTGTCTCCGGGCTGGCACTAGTTTGTGCGTACCCGGTGGCAGAAGCCATCCGCCTGCTCGACAGGCAACAGAGGCAAGAGGCCAGGGAACGCCTCACCGCAGCTTTTCCTTGGCTAATAGCCACGTTTTTTGCAACGCTGGTTAATCCTTGGGGATGGGGCATCTACCGTGCCCTCCTCCGGCAGCAAGCGGCCATGTCCGTCCACGGCGAGCGCATCACCGAGTGGGCTCGTATTTCGCTCACATCGGCCAGCGTGGAGCAGGCCTCGTCGCTCCGCGATCCGGCGAGTTCAGCCGAGTGGTTGCTATTAGCTGCCGCAGTCGCAGCGATCATCGCCTTGTTCCGCAGACAGTGGCCGGCCGCCGCGTTACTTGCGGGCACGCTGTGGATGAGCATGCAGCACGTCCGCTTCCTGGCCTTGTTGGCATGCGTTGTGGTAGTGGTGGGAGGCGCGGTCTTGACGCCGGCGTTAAATGACATGGGGATGTGTATCCGGGACAGGCGGCTATATGCGATCTTGGGGAGTGGTGTGGCCGCGGCGCTTATCCTGCTTGCCGGACTTCGCTCGGTTGACCTGGTCAGCAATCGTTATTACTTCTTCAGTGGGAGCGAGATCAGCTCCTTCGGCGGGGGGCTCTCGTGGTGGTTTCCTGAGCGCGCACTGGCTTTTATTGATCGCGAAAACCTACCTCCTCAAATCTTTCATGGCTACGAGGATGGTGGGTTTCTGGTTTGGAGGCTTGGGCCAAGGTATAGAGACTACGTCGACGGACGCGCCATTCCCTTCGGGCCGGATTTGTTTACCCACCTGCAGCAGGTACTACAGTCACCACCCGATTCGCTGGCGTGGCAACACGAGGCTGATGTCTACGGCATCAACACCGTTGTGCTTTCGCTGGCACGCTATTCCGGGTTGAAGTATGTCGGAGCCCTACTTCCGCAGTATTGCAATAGCGAGAACTGGCGGCCAGTGTACCTCGACGAGGTGTCGGCGGTCTTCGTGCGACGGCTGCCTGAAACGAAAGCACTAATCGAACGCTTTCAGGTTGATTGCTCTACCGCGCGGCTTCCCGCGGCTGCTGATTCCCGCGACCGGGCAGCGGAATTCAACCGCTGGGCCAATGCCGCTGCCGTGTTTCTCGCCTTGAGCCGCAACCAGGAGGCAGCGGCTGCAAGCACGCGAGCCTTGTCCATCTTCAGTGACAATGCCGGGCTTTGGTACGTTCGCGGCAAGGCCATGCTGTTGACGGGTCATCCCGGCGAGGCGGAGCGGGATCTGCTACAATCCGTCACGCTCCAACCCACTGTGGCCGGCTGGTCCGAGCTTGCTGATCTATATCGCCGTCAGCGCCGTTTTTCCCCTGCCGTCGATGCCCTGAAGCGGCTGGCTGTGATTTCACCCAATCCATCAGTCATTCTGATAGCACTCGGATACACCTACCTCGAATCGGGGCTTCCCAAGGACGCTCTGCAAGCATTCGACAGGGCCGAGAAAGCCTTGCCCGCAGGAATGAGCGGTCCAGTCTTAGCCGACGCCGACAACGGTAGGGCACTAGCGTGGAACATGTTGGGCGATTTGGGAAAGGCCACATTTTTTGAAGAGAAGGCCGTTATCCTTGCGGCTCAGACCCCGAGCTATTGGAACCAACTGGCGCGCTTCTACGATCTTCAGGGACGAGCAGCAGATGCTCAGAAGGCCAGCGAACAAGCTGCGGCGCTCACTTCAGCCGGAAACAGCCAGTAGGCCTAAGTCAGAAACCCGAGTTCCTCGGGAGGAAGAATCCGGCCGCAGTGTCTCGGCCGACGCCGCGGCAAGGCGCGCGCAAAGCGCCCATCCCTATCATTCCCAAGCTGGAGAAGCAGCTGGCGATTAGGCTAAAACATGACACTGCAAGATGCGACTGCAATAACTCATATCGCGGCCAGCCTAATTCTGCGACTGCTGTGGGATCGCCACGACGAGATTTGTGGTAGCTGGCGCCATGGGGATTATCACTGGCTCTGGCTTCGTGTAGATTACTTGGCCGTCTTTATATATCGCCAGATCATAAATTCCTGGCTTGATTCGATGGAAGGAAAACTTTCCATTGTGTTCTGTGCTTTCGCAAATGTCGGGCGACTGACACAAGCCATTGTTAGCAAGGCCCGCTGTTTCGCCACTGGCAGCGTCTTTCTGGTCCGCGGTTCCGTACATTGGTCGCAGGCGAACTACGACACCCGAAACCCCGTGCTTCGTGGACGCGCTAACAACTTGTCCCGAGAAGACTCGGGCACTATCTTTTGATTCAGCTGAACAAGCTAGTATTAATATGCACCAGACCACCAGCGATGTCTGGAATTTCTTTGGGACGGATTGCGCACACATGGTTCGACCTCGCTGAGGAAATGATACTGTATATTTGTTGTTTATTTGGTAAATGGCTGTTTTCATAAATAACTTGACACGACGCCATGAACGACGGGGCCAGTCGGGTGGCGATGTGGAACAGAATTGATCACATTGTGCGTGGGATGCTACGCGCAACCACATCCAAGGCGTTAGTTCCATCGTTTTGATGACATCGACTGTCACCGCAGGCTGTTCTAACGCGCCCTGACGCCATCTAGCGCCTCGTGCAAAATATAAAATCTACTGCTTGTCGGATGGAACAGCTCTGGCTGGTAAAGCGGCTTCCGAACAGCACGGTCTGCACGGGGAAATAGCCCGCCCTCATCCCATTGTTCCACGCCTCGCCGATGCCGGCAGGAGGAAGTCGAAGATCGCATTCCATCCCTGCTCCTGCTGTGCTTGTGTCTGCATCGGCCCGTTCGCCCTCTCGTTTCTTAATTTTAAGGTCGCAGCGAGGCCGCAACATCACACAATGGTGGTATCGCCGCATGAATGCTGCGTGCTATCGTCACTATAGGCCCCGCAGATGAGTTCAACGGATGAGGCACGCTCGTTACTCCGCTTTCGGCCCCTGCAACTGCTGACGCTCGCGGCGTTACTGGTCGTATGCGGCGTCGCAGCTTTCCAGCTCAAGTTCAGTGTCCTCGATCTGGATGTCTGGTGGCATCTGAAAGTCGGCGACTGGATCGTGCAGCGCGCCGCATTCCCACATACCGGAATTCTGTCGCGCAGCGCGGCTAATCGCCCCTGGGCGGCGTACAGCTGGGGCTATGAAGTCTTGTTGTCGCGCTTCTACGCCTGGTTTGGACTGATTGGGATCGGCCTCTACGGAACGGTGCTTACCCTGATGGTGGCGTTCAGCGTGTACTGGATGCTGCGGCGGCTCTCGCGAAGCTTCTGGATCGCCTGCCTGCTGTCCGTCGTCTGCTGTTATGCGTTTCTCTTCCTGATGATGCCGCGACCGGTCTTTTTTTCCATTGCCTTGCTCTGCGTGACACTCACTTTGTTGTTCGAGGCACAACGGAGTGGCAACATTCGAAAGCTCTACTGGCTACCGCTGGTCTTTCTGCTATGGGCCAATCTGCACATTCAGTTCATCTACGGACTGGCGGTTTGGGGGCTATTCGTCGCCATCAATCTCGTGCAACGCCTGGCGCAACGCCTCAGTTTTGCTCCGAGCTACCTGGCGGAAACGAAGCTGCCGGCGGGACCTCTCTCAGCTTTATTTGGAGCGTCGTTGATTGCGACCTTGATCGGGCCGTACTCCTATCATCTTTACAGCGTGATCTTCGCCTATTCCCGCTCGCAGCTCATCTACTCCATGATCACCGAGTTGCAGCCGGTAAGCTTTCGCGCCACTGAGAACTTTGTAGAGCTGCTGCTGGCCGGCGCCGCATTCTTCGCCATTGCCTGGCAGAAGCAAGTCGATCTCTTCAAGCTAGCGTTACTGGCAATGGCGTGCGTTGTGGCGTTCCGCACCATGCGCGATTCCTGGTTCCTGTGCGTCAGCGCGGCGGCGTGTATCGCGGACACTGGCATGAGAACGGCTGAACGCGGACAGGAAGACACGCCGCTGGAGTTGGCAGGTGTATTCGCCACGGTCGCAGTCGCTTTGGCGATCCTGGCCCCGGGCCTGGAGTTCAAAGAGCGCGGGTTGGATCGCGCGATCACTGGCAGGTTTCCGGTCAATGCGGCGAACTTCGTTCTCCAGAATCACATTCCTGGTCCGCTGTTCAACAACTTCGATTGGGGTGGGTTCCTGACGTGGTACATGCCTGGGTATCCGGTCGTTATCGACGGACGCACTGATCTTTACGGCGAGGACCTCGAGCAGAAGCTACTTACCACGCTCAACGGCGAATCGTCGTACAAAACTGATCCTTACCTGAATGACGCCGGACTTGTCCTGCTGCGTCAGCGGGATGGGCTTACGGCTGCGCTAAACATCGACCCCCGCTTTCGCAAGGTCTACGAAGACCAAATGGCGGTGGTGTTCGTACGGCAGTAGCAGAACTTCAATTGTCTCTGACTAGAACTACAGCCACGTTGTCCCGGTAAACCACGCGAAAATCGGGTAAAGTACTGAGCGCATCTGCCATTGGCGATTTGGACTCGAACAGGATGGTCTGCGCGCGCGCGAAGCTGAGGTCTGATTGAAGAGGAACTTCCGCCTGCATGAGCTTGAAGTAGGCGACGTAAACATCGTCGGGATAGAGATCGCCGCGGCTGTCGATCGAAACTGGATACTCGGGCAAGTACCAGGTCAGGAACCCTCCCCACGCATACGTATTGAAGATGGGTTGCGGCAAATGATTCTGGCGGATATAGTCGGCCGCGCGCACGGGAAACGTCTCACTGAGCGTCGGCAGCAGTACGAATTTCGGCTGGACGGCAAAGATCACGAGCAGCACCAGTGCCGCTACAGCCAGCCTTTCCCCGCGCCGCCAAAGCGACTGGCCTTTCGCCGTCGCATTGGACCTCTCATCCCGCAAAGCGTCGCCGATGATTGTAACGGAGCAGACCACCACGAACCAGTTGTCACGCATAGTGCGAAACGAAATCGCTGCGGAGACAATCAGCAGTGAAATCAGGAAGAGGTCACGCGAGCGGCGGCGTCCCAAGGCAAAGAACGCCGTCATGGCCAACAGCATCAGCAGATAATCCTGCGGCTGGCGGAAACGCATGGAGTGCAGTTCGCGAAAATAACGATCGGAAGCGGAGTGGGTTGCACTGTTCCAGAGGAGGGCGTGCAAGCGCCAAGTGTAAGGCGAGACGAACGCCGCCAGAAACGACGCCACTACGACTGCTCCGAGAGTGCTGAGCCGCATTGCGCGTGAAGAATCCTCGAGCCAAGCCGCACCGGATTGTCGGCCAAGCTGCTCAATAACGGTCGCGATGCAGAACAGCGCCAGGACCAGCAGTCCGTACGAAAACTGCCGATCGAGGTTCACCCACACTAGGAAAACCAGTGGCAGACAATACAGTGCACCAGCATCGCCAGTGTGCCGCGCACGGAGCAACAGCGTCAACTCAACTGCGAGCAGAACGATCGAGCACAGCGCGGGCCGCAGCTGAACCGGCATCAGGCAAAACTGCGCAACAAAGGAAAGAGCAATCGACGGCCAAAACTTGTTGCTTGAAAGAAGCGCAAGTGCGAAGAGCGCCACGGCAATCGCCATCTGCAGAAAAATAAGCAGGACTGGCAGACCCGCGCCCCCGCGACTGGCGACCGCAACCAGTGCATCGAATCCCCAACTCGAATCGATCCATGGAAGTGCTGACCACTGCGAAAAGAGTCCGTTGTGGGGAACGGCGTGATTTTCCAGAATCCAGAGGCCGGTACGCAGGTGCCCCCAGATGTCGTTATTCGTTAGCGCAGAAAGATGCCGCGCTTGCCAAGCCGCTGTCGCCGTAAACGTCGCAGCCAAAACGAGAACCCGTACAGGCGCGGAGTCGTACCAGCGACGTTGCTTCAACGGGGTAGCAACCGGCGGCGCCGTGGAAGAGGTAGACATATCAGAATTTGCGACGCCACCCTCGCAGTTTCGGGCGGACCGTGCTATCTCCTCTTGATCGTGCCTACACCGGGTTGCTGTGTGACGGGCAGCCTTCTGATCCCGCCGCCGGGGTTGTGCGCCGTGTTATGGCACATCAGCACGCAGGTATTCGATCCGCGGTCGTAGGAAATGGGCAACGACCCATTCTGTCCCACTACGTTCACATCGAAGTCCACCATGCGCACGCCCGTGGGATTGGCGCTAGTCGCTCCCATCCCGTGCGCGTTATGGCAGGTCGAGCAGGAGAAGCCGTCGGTGTAAACGTGGCTGTTGTGATACGCCCACGACGTGCTTTGCATAACGATCGTCAAGTCGTGGCACTTGGCGCACATTCCGTAGGGGCCGCTAATCGTAAGGTTGGGCTGGGGATTCAGGTTGATCGTAATCGGAGTTCCCGGACCGCCCGGCGCCTGGCTGTCTTCGTAGTCATGTTCCAGGATGTGCCACCACTTGGAGCCGTGCGGCCCAGACGGCCCACTGCCTCCGAATTCGCGATTGTCATCGCTGTTGTGGCAATCGATGCAGAAGATCTGCTGCCCCATAGAACGCCCATGGTTGGTGCCCCCATTGAAGTCCAGCATGGTTAAGAGAAGGCTGGGCTGCGGCAGGCCGCTGTTGCGCGTGTGCATCACCGGATGGCTTGACTTCGCGCTCAGATTCATCTGCTGAATGACATTCAGCGGATCGCTGCTGGAGCGTGACGGCAGGTATCCGTATACCGGGTTGATCATCTTGCCCGCGCTGTAACCGTGGCAGCGCAGGCAATTCTCATACTGATTGACCACGGGATTCACTATCGTCGTTCCATCCATGCCTACTCCCACCGCCCCGGTTTGTGACACGCGAATCAGCGGCGGGATATTGAACGACGTTACCTGCTGCGCGCCGTGCCCGTTATGGCAATCGGCGCACGTTGCATGACGATTATTGTTCAGCCTCGCGGGCTCGGCGGCATCGTGCGCGTTCGCTCCGTTGGGGAACGGATGGCCAATCTTCTGATATTCGGCGAATATGTTCGGCGCCGGGGGCGATAGGTTCGAGCCGCCACTGTGGCAACTGGCGCAGTCCGCCTCGTTCGCCTGCCGCAACAATCGCGCAGGGCCCGAGGCATTATGCGGCTCATGGCAGGAGATGCAGGCGTTGCCCGCCACCGTTCCATAGCTGCCCAGGTTCGCCTGGCCTGAGACCTTGTTCTGTACCGTGGCGTGAATGTCGGTCGCCCATCCCGCCAGCGGATTGACCTGGTTCTGCCCGCCAAAGGAAGTGCGCGTCGGATCGTGGCAATCCAGACACATTTGCCCTTGAGAGCTGTCGAGCACCAGGAAGTTCATCGAGACCTTGTCGATCGCCTGCACGTGCGGGTTATGGCACGAGGTGCACTCCACGTTGCCATTGATGAGCTGCAGCGCTCCGGTTTTGTCGCCGGTCTTGCCTTGAGAAGCCAGGGTGGAGATCAGGTCAATGTTGTCCTGCAGCGGCTTGACCAGGCTGAAGGGGTGCGAGCTTTGCAGTTGTGTCGTGAAGTTGTCGCCCGGGATCCAACTCCCGCTCGTCGGCAACTGCCCGAACAGCACGGTGTCGGCTAGGCCCACCGTGCCATCATGACAACTTAGGCAGAGGGCGCTGTCGCTGCCCAGTGGCATCTGCTGATTGTCGCGATTGACATTCGTTGTACTGGTGTACGTGGTGTACGTCGTCGTCGAGAGTGTCTGGTTCCAGAGCGGCGCCATGTTCCCATTGCCCGAGTGCGGCACGTGGCAGTAAAGGCACGGGCCATTACCGGGACCCTGAATCGGCGATGGTGAACCCGGCGAGAGATTGTGCATACCGATGACGTCGCCGGTAAGCAAATCGTTACGCTTCCGGACTGGCGGCTGCCCCACCCCGGTCTGCGGCTCTTTGCCCTGAATTGGCCCGGCGCCTTGCCCGCTCTTCACCGGGGGATGCTGCTGCTTGACCTGTCCGGCCGCTGCCGCTGCCAGCAACCCGGCCAAAACGCAAGCAAGGATAAACTTCAACTTCACTGCGCTCCTCCCTTGGCTTGCTTCAGGGCGTGATACTGAAAGACCTGCACGCGGTGGTTATAGGAATCGACCACGAAAACGCGGTCGTTGCGATCGATGAATAGTCCGGTGGGCAGACGAAAGTCGCCGAAACCCGTTCCCTGCTGGCCGAAGTAGTACAGGAGCCGGCCTTCGCGGTCGAAGACCTGCACCATGTTCATCGACCCCTCGACGACATAGAGGTGCCCCTCCGAATCGATGCCGATCCCCTTAGGCCGGAACATCGCGCCCGTGCCGTCGCCGATCGCGCCGATACCGTACTCGAACTGCCCGGAGCGGTCCACCGCCTGCACGCGGAAGTTCATGGCGTCCACCACCAGCAGGTCCTTGCCGTCCAGGCGCAGCTCGGTGGGATAGTTGAATTCGCCTGGGGCATCACCGTTCTTCCCGATCGTCTTCAGCACCTCACCGTGCATGTCGAGAACGTAGATTTTGTCGCGCAGCGTGTCCGTAACGTAAATCCGCTGCTCGGCATTGTCGATCGCAATGCCTGTCGGCCGCTTGAAGAAGCCCTCGCCGCCCTTGATGCTGCCGATGGCCCGCTGAAATTTCCCATCGGCATTAAAGACGAAAATCTTCCCCGCCTCGGAGTCGGTGACGTAGATATTGTCCTTGTCGTCGACGGCAACGCATTGCGGCGTCAGCATCGCGTCCTTGCTCTTATCCTTGCGCTCGATGAACTTGTACTTTAGCTGGACGGGATCGAGGATGTGGACGCCCTGCGCCCCGGGATCGCTGATGATCAGACGGCCGCGCGAGTCCTCAACTACGCCGTACGGGCGAACGAGAAAGTGGAGATCGGGCTGGCCCACAACCAGATCGAAAGCGCGGGTGAAGAAACCGGGTTTCCCGCGGACGTCGCGGTCCGACGTAAAGCTGCGCTCAAAGGTCAGCTTGCGGCCGCCCTCCAGCAGCAGCTCGGGGACCTGCACCTCCGTAGTTTTCGATTTCTTGGGCGCGCCCCAGGAAGGTGTCAGCAGAAGCGCCGCCATCAAGATAGGTGCTGCTCGTTTCCAGGTTTTGCGCCAGCCCCGGCCTAGAAGAAGTTGAACCATCGGTAGACACCAATATAAAACGACGAGACCGAAGCCGGCGGAAGTCCTGAGGCGCTGAATCCTTGCACTAAATGAGTATATCCCCCGTTCAGGCCCACCTGCCTGAATTGGTACTGGAAGTAACCGTTCGCCTGTTCAAAGTTGTTGAATGATGACAGACCGACGTTGTCGAAATTGCTCCTCGACTTGACGTAGCTGAGCGCCGCGTTAAAGCGGCGCCAGGGGGCCGCGGAAGCAGTAATGGCATAGCTCCTGCCACCGTAGAGCACCAACAAGTTAGGCGGGATGATCGGCGGAAGTGGTGTTGTTACCAGCCCGCTGCCACCGGCCAGCGAACTGCCGTCGGACTTGGCGTAGTTTGCACCAAGAGCGTATTTTTTCGTGCCAAACGTCGTTGCGAAGCTCTCGCTGTTGCTGTTACTGCCCGGCTGAATGGTCAGGCCCGTGCGCCCGTCGCTCGCGCTCGCTGTCCAGTACCAGCTTCCTATTCTCCGGCCTACGCTGCCGGAAAAGTTGTAGGCCGATGTGTTGTAGGTTACCAGGAAGCTTTGTACGTTCTGGACGTAGCTGACGTAGCCCGACACTTGCCATGTGCCAATGTTGCGCTGGTAGCTCAAATTCGTGTTGTAACCAAGGTTATTGGTACTGCTGTTGTCCACCGTGCTGTCGAACACGCTGACTGAGGCTCCAACATAGCCCCCGGCGAGCGTCCGGTTGTAGTAGACACCTCCGCCGTAAAGGTTGGATCCGAAATTTTCTCCATCGAAGGTCTGCATCCGACGCTCAACGAAGCCCTGAGCTTGCAGGTTCGGAGCAAAAGAATAGGCGGTATTCAACTGGACATTGAGAGCATGCGATGACTCTTCGCTGGTCGTCGGCAGTACGCCGACTACGCCGGTTCCGCCTGAAGTCGAAGCCTGGTTCGTGACTGTACCCGCTCCACCTGTCGAGGTCAGGCTGCTGCCCGAAGCCCCGGGCACAAGCGCCTCGTATAGCGAGCCGGTGAGATTGTCGCTATAGCTGGCGCCCAGCGAAAAGCTCAGTTTGGGCGTGGGATGGAGTCCAATACTCGACGTGACAGTATCTATGTCTCCGTTGAACTTATACCCGAGATAATCCGAATTGAGGTCGGTACGGTTGAAGGTAGCGGCGAAGGTACCGTTCCAGGGGAGTTGGTGTGAGCCACTAAGAGTATAGGAGGTGCTGTCCGAGTTCGACGCCGCATTCTGACCACCGACAACAATACCCGGGATCAGCGAATCCGATGTGCTGTGTGCGACGCTGCCACTTAACCCGAAGCCGAACAGGTTGTAGTTCGAATTGAGGTTGAAGGATTTGAAGCTCGAGCTGCCACCTTCATCGGTGCCGTAAAGGTGGTAGTTGCTGTCGCCCATCTGGAAGCCGGCCGACAACGTCGGCAACCCCGGCACAAATGCGCCCCAGTTAATGCCGAAATTACTGCTGTTCCCGTTGGTGTCCAGGCTGTTGATTCCGGGTATTCCGTAGCTTCCTGTATTGTTGAAATTGGACGAATAATTGACCGATCCGGGGAAATGGCTTCCACTAAAGATAGACGAGCCCACGGATACTCCCGACGCGTCCGAGACGGAAGCGAAGTTGGAATTGCTGCGCGACTGGTTGAGATAAGGATTAACGGTAAAAGAGAGGAACGCGGGATTGTAGTAAAAACCGTTGAGCGCTGCGGCGCCGCCAAAACCTAAACCGTGGTTGGACTCAATCTGGTTGCCGTAACTCCCGTTGTATCCGGCGTTGATCGTCGCTGACGAGGTCAGGTTGAGATCATCGCCAAGAGTGATCTGCGCCGCTGAAGGGGTCGAGAGCAGCAGCACGCCGGCCAAAATCAGGCACGCAGTATGAATTCCCCTTGCCAAAACCCCCACCCACTTTCGGCCCTCTTCGGGACCTTTTGCTAGAGCGGGCCTTCAGGCGCGCGTCCCCGATGCTCAAAGAGTCGGGCTTTAGCTCCAAGCTGAAGCCCACTACAGGCCGTGCCGATCGACGCGGCACTAAAGCGCCGCTCTACCGCTCTGCAACATCTCTATCGACGCGTTCTGGCGCAGCCGCTTATCCAGCGCGACGCGAACCTGCTCCGTCTTGTCCTTCTCCAGTTGCTTGCGCAATGGAACCTTCACCTGCTCGAACGGCGTCTTACCCGTAGGCAGATGCTTGTTCATGCGGAAAATCACGTAGTTCGGCCCTACGTGTATCACTCCGCTCGTCTCTCCATCTTTCATCTTCAAAGCAGGTTGCAACATCTCCGGCGGCATCTGGTCGCGCGGGACCCACTTGTGGTCGCCCAGCATGACCCGGTAGTCGTCGTCAGAAATTTTTTGCGCCAGGAGACCAAACTCTTGCGCCGTCTTCGTCGCCTGCGCCTGCTTGTAAGCGTCGTCGGCGCGCTTCTTCGCCTCTTTCAACTGCTCCGGAGTCGCCTTGTCGGGCGGAATGATGGAGATGGTCTGGATAGCGAAGGATTCCGGGAATTGGAAGCGTCCGGGATTCTTGTCGTAATAGGCCCGCACCTCGGCAGCTGAAACGGCAGACTTGGCCTCGACCTCGGTCTTCAATAGCTGCTCGATCAGCAGAGAGCGCTTGATCTTTTCCCGTAGCGCCTTCTCGTTGCCCTGGAACTGCGCCTGGAGGTATTGCTGGAACTCGGCCGGACTGTTGAACTGTTGTTTGCGGAACTCGGCCTCGGCCTTGTTGATGCGCTCCGCCGGAATCGTGACCCCACGCTTCTGCGCGTCCTGGTAAACCAGCTCCTCGAAGATGATCATCTGCAAGGCGCCCTTGCGGATCCCCGGCTCCATATCTGCCGGGATCTTGTTGCCATGCTGCTTGGCATACGGGAAAATCGCGTCTTCCTCGCGCACCAGGTCCACATCTGTCAGCACCACGCCATTCACCCGTACCACCGGCTTGCCCACGGCCATGAGCGTGGTGGATGGAACCGAGAAGTGCGATGCTTGCTGCGATGGCTGGTGGGAGGCTACCTGGCTTTGAGCGCTGGAAAAGGCGAAAAGGACCGCTGCGCAGATTAGAACGTGGTACTTCATTTTCCTCACCCGTTTTTCCTCACCCGAAGATTTGGGGAGAGATTGCTCTCTCCCCAAGGCAGTGCAAGTTACAAGTTAGAAGACCGTCGGGATAGCGAGGCCTCCGTTCGACTCGTTGCCCTCGCCACCGTGGCACTGGCGGCAGAACTGGGCCGTCTGGTTGGAGCCCGCCGTTCCGCTGGCCGGGTTGTACGGCGCGCGAATGAAGAACATCGTGGCGTAATAACCGCTGGGCAGGCCAGACTTCGGGCCGTTGGTGACCTTTACCACATTCATCAGGTGCTGGTTGTGGCAGGTGGTGCACTGTACGGTCGGCAGGCTGTTGAAGGGCTGGGTGCTGACGAAGAAGCCGTAGTTTTGGACGAAAGCTGACGAGTTCGTTCCGTTCATCAGGATGGTGCCGTTGCTGGCAACGGTGCAATCCCAGTTGTACTGGCCGCCGCAACTTACGGTGGCGTTGTCGCCCACCGGGTGATCGTTGAGGTAGTCGCCAACCGTCCCGCCGTCATTACCAAGCAGTGTCGGGGGCTTGTTGGGTCCGTAGGTGGCGGGCAAGGTCTCATAGACCTGGTTCAGCATGTGGCCGCCCTTGGCCAGGTTGCCGTCATGGCAGCTCAGGCAGGTCATGGTGTTCGTGGTGACAGGGTCGCTGGCAAGCCAAGTCGACGGCATGGTCAGCGTATAGCTGCCATGCTCGCTCTGGCCGGTAATGAAGGCTTGTCCAAACAGAGGGGCAACATCCTGACCCCAGAGTGCGATGTCGCCGCTGTGCTGATCGGTGGTTGAGAAGCCGTTGCCGCGAGCGCCGCTATGCGGGGCGTGGCAGGCCGCGCAGCCGCGACCGTAGTTGAGGTGAGCGCCCAACACGTCAGACGTGGGGGGCTTGATCTGCGCCACGGCGAACATCCCGACGGCCAGAACCATGATCGCTACTAAGATTACTTTTTTCATGAGATCGATCTCCTGATATGAACTGAAGTTTTTAACTCTAGAGACCTGGCCCCGATGGCCTCCGCTGGTGGTAAGAGCAACTGGCTGGCCGAAGAATGAACGAGTCCTCATTTTTATGGAAGTGCTTGAGAACAGGGTTGTTGGCAGACGATTCCCAAGTCGGAGAAGGCTGTGACGGGGATCACACGTGGGTGAAAAGAGCCATTTGGCAGCGCTAGCTGGTTAAATGCCCCAATCGGAGCGAAAGCTGGGGGTAGGTTTCACCGGGGAAGCATCCGGAAAGGACTTGGCAGCCGAACCCACAGCGGGATCCCAGTCACGCTCGCAAAATACAACTTTAGGCGTAGGGGGTGCGAGGAAGTTTGGGTGCGTAGCCTGCTGGAGGAAATTTGCAGGCCAAGGTAATCCTCTTTGTGGCGTCACCCTGAGCGAGCAGTCGCTTTTGCCGCGAGTCGAAGGGCCCGTATGACCGCCCTAGCTTCATGGATCCAATAGCAGTGCTTCGACTCGAATGCGTCTTTACTTCTTGGCCTCGGGCGCGGCCGCCGCCTGCTGCGTCGCCGTTGGCTGCTCGTTGGCTGCCTTCTGGCCGCCGCGCTGCGCTTCCTTCTCCTTCTCCAACTGCTCAGCCTCCGCGTCGGTGATGTAGTGGAACGCCTGCACCCGGCCTGGATATTGCTCGGAGGTGAAGATGCGATTTTTCTTGTCAATGTAAACAGCACTGAGTTCGGAGAACTGCCCCAGCAGATTGCCATGCCCGCCTACAATCCCGAGTAGCTGGCCTTCCCGGTTAAACGCCTGCAGCAGATCCAGCATGGGATCGGCGACCCAGATATGTCCGTCGCTATCGACGGCAACACCTTTGGGGTGGGCAAAACAGCCCGGGCCGTCGCAGTGCTTGCCGAATTGGCTGATGAAGCTGCCGTCGGCATCGAAGATCTCGACGCGCCAGTTCATGGTATCGGCCACGTAAACGTTCCCGTCCTTATCCACTGCAACGAAGGTGGGAAGTGAGAAGTCGCCAGGCGTGTTGAGTTCATGCTTCTTGCCGCCAGTGCCGATGCGCCGCTTCTCTCTTAGCGTGTCCGCATCGTAGACGACCACCTGGTCCGCCTGAGTGTCGACAACATAGAGCTGGCGGTTTTCCGTATCGATGGCGATACCGACGGGATCGATGAGCCCGTCTTTGATCTGATCAACGACCTTGTTCGTCTTGTCGAAGACAAGCACGCGGCGCAGCTTGCCATCGCTCACGAACAGACGGTCGTCATCGTCGATTGCTACACCGTTGATTAGGCCAAAAGTGGCGTCGTGGGCGTTGCCGATGATTTTGGTTTCTTTCGTTTCCGTATTGAAGATGAAGATGCCGCCGAGTCTCTGGTCGGCCACGTAAAGATCGCCTTTAGAGTTCACCGCCATTCCATACGGCGCGAGCAATTGGAAGGGCACGGGCTTGAAATGGCTCTTATTGTTCGGGTCCTGCACGCCGGCGAGGCGGTCCATCCACCCGGATTTCTTCTTGGGCTGCTCCGAAACCGGCGTGTAGTCAAGCGGCATGCCCGCGTAATAGTTCGTGTAACGAACTCGCCCGATATTGGGTGGCGTCGGCCAGACCAGCTTGCTGGTATCCTGCGGCTTCGGTGGTGCGGCAGGCTGCGCCGCCGGCTGCTCGGTCTTTTTCTTCTTGTCGGCGGCAGACATGGATGGCGGCAGCGCCAGCGGCAGCAAGAGCGCGAGCAGCAGCAACCAGCTCTTGCGAATTGAGTTTGGGCGAGATCTCATCATGTTCTTTCTCCGTTCGCGCTCCTACTTCGACAAAGCCAGCCGGTTCTTATGGCAGGTGTCGCAGAACGCCATGTTATTGGCATGGTCTTTCACCAGCAGGCTCGGCTGCGCAGAAGCGTGCGGCTGGTGGCAGGTCATGCAATCGATATGCGTCTTGACCTTGGTGACGTCGGCCGGGTCCATCACGTCCTGCACCGGGTGCCCCAGCATGGGATGTCCCAGCCCGTACTTGATGGGGAGTATTACGACCTTGTTCTTCTGGTAATAATCCTCCGGCAGCTTCACCTGGCCGTTGAAGATGGTCAGCACGTGCTCGGCTTCCAGCTTCTGTGGCTTTGAGTCGGGACCGTGACACTCGAGGCACAGGGCGCTGCCGTTGGCGCGCAGCAGGTGGGCGTTGTCGCTGCCGTGCGGTTCGTGGCAAGTCGCGCAGCCGAGCCCGAACGCCGGCTGGTGCAAGTGCGCCTTCTTGAATTGCTCCGCCTGATCGCTATGGCAAGTCAGGCAGGCGTTGACGGGATCCGGCTGAATGAAGCCTGGCGTCTTGCCGGCATGAGGATTGTGGCAGGCAACGCAGTCACCCTGCGCACCGGGATGCTGTACTTTCGCTTTGTCAATCTTCTCGGCTTGCTCGCTGTGGCAGCTAACGCATAGCGCTTTCGAATCGGTCTGCGTCAGGACGACCTTGCCATTAGCCGCCGGCTTATGGCAGGTGTCGCAGGTGCCCATGGCGAACGGCGGATGCGCGAATGCCTGAATCAGCTTGGGCGACGACGACTGATGCGGATCGTGGCACTGCACACAATTGGCGGTAGCGAACGGCTGCCCTTGATGCGCCTTAATCAAGCCTGCATCCTTGGGATCGTGGCAATCGAGGCACAGCGCCGGAGTCGCCTTGGTCAGGTGATAGTCGAACTCGATCTTGCCCTTCTCGCCGACCTTGTGGGTGACGTGGCAAGTGTCGCAACCCATGTCCAACGCCGCGTGCCGGCTGCCTTTGTCGGGAACGTTCAATCCTTGCTTGTGGCAGGTCAGGCAGAGGTTCTCGTTGGCCCCGCCCGAAGTCGGCTTCAGCAGTTGGTTCTTGTTGTCGGAAGTATGCGGATCGTGACACTTGAGGCAATCGCGAACTGCCGGAGGATGGACCGTGCCTT
>OCTA010001730.1_pt1 | contig 20037 bp, 21 predicted proteins | sample 1538991 | NCBI WGS metagenome assembly OCTA01 (sample SAMEA3539302, study PRJEB22396) | soil metagenome | biome: tundra; feature: field; material: soil | place: USA | collected 2010-05 | depth 0.15 m | reverse complement strand
CCAGCGCGTATTGGCAGGGCGGCATACATTTTAGTTTAGCAAGTGTGGTGGGGCTAGCCAACGCTCTCACGGGGGAAGGAGGCGTCACCGTTTTGGGGAACGCAGCCGCTCGCTTACGCGCGCTGCTCAGTAACCCTTGCGAGATCAACGCGACTATTACCGAGCCGCGACCGTCAGGGAGCGTAGGGCGCGTCCAGGATTTCCGAAGCGACCCGCATAACCTCGGGAATAGCCTCGTGCGGAAGCCGGCCGTAGGTTTCCTCGATTTCCTCGACGCTCATGCCCTCGGACATACACGACAAGATGAAAGACACGGAGAACCGGGTTCCGCGAACGGCGAGCTTGCCGCCCAGAAGTTCCGGATCGGCGACGATCCAGCGGAAGTTCTTGAACGGCTTGAGCGGACGCTCCTCCATGGTTTGATTCACCTTCCTCGCCCTTACCCAATCTTCACCGCCAGCATGGATATCGATCCGCCATCCACGCCTTCCACCGGGAAGGTCACCGCTTCTCCCGGCTGCCGCGCCGCGATGACATACAGCAGGGGTAAGTAGTGGTCCGGCGTGGGAATCGACAGCAGCGCTTCCCGCCCCAGCCGTTCGTAGTTGACCAGCGGCTTATGCTCGCCCGCGAGGATCATCTCGCGCGCCTGCCGCTCAAACTTTACGGCCCAGTCGAACGGTTCGACGACGTGCCGCCCCCAGGCGTACGCGTGCAGGTTGTGCACCAGGTTGCCGCTGCCCAGCATCAGCACGCCTTCTTCGCGCAAGGGCGCGAGGCGCTGGCCAATCTCGTAGTGATAGCTGGCCGGCTGCGTCTCGTCGATGCTCAGTTGCACCACCGGGATATCGGCTTGCGGATAAACATGGCACAGCACCGACCAGGTGCCATGATCGAGGCCCCAGCTTTCATCCAGCTTAACGGGCAACGGCCGCAGCAGCGCTTGCACCCGGCGCGCCAGATCGGGGTCGCCGGGCGCGGGATACTTCACTTGATAGAGTTCCCGCGGAAAGCCGCCGAAGTCGTGTATGGTTCTCGGCGCGGTGGTGACAGTGACGCCCGTCTCGGGCACGAACCAGTGCGCCGATATGCTCAGGATCGCTTTCGGGCGCGGCATCTCGCGTCCCATGGCTCCTCATGCTTCCGTGTAGCTATTCTGCGACACGGCGTTCATGGGATTGCCGTGGCCGAAGAAGATGGCAGATGTCCGCATGTACGTATATCATCGTTACATGGCCTCTCCGGCGCCCGCAATCCCCCTGCGCCTCGACTCCGTGGTCAAGCGCTTCGGTGACCTGACCGCCGTCTCGGGCGTGTCTTTGGAGGTCCGCGAGCGCGCCTGCCTGGGCCTGCTCGGTCCCAATGGCGCGGGCAAATCCACGCTCATTCGCAGCATCGCCGGACGCGTCCGTCTCGATTCCGGCAGCATCCGCGTCTTCGGCGAACCGGCCGGTTCCGCCGCCGCCTGCGCGCAGTTAGGTTGGGTGCCGCAGGAACTGGCGCTGTATCCGTTGCTCACCTGCCGCGAGAATCTGGAAGCCTTCGGACGGTATCAGGGCCTGCGCGGCAAAGCCCTGCACGACGGCATCGGGTGGTGTCTTGACTGGGCTGCGCTGGCTGACCGCGCCGGCGCCACGGTCAAGACGCTGTCCGGCGGCATGCGGCGGCGCCTCAACATGGCGGCCGGATTGGTCCACCGCCCGCGCATCGTCTTGCTCGACGAGCCCACCGCGGGCGTCGATCCGCAATCCCGCAACCGCATCTTCGAGATGGTCGAGGGACTGCGCAACGGAGGCTCTACGGTCATCTACACCACGCACTATATGGAAGAAGCCGAGCGTCTCTGCGATACCATCGCTATCATCGATCATGGCCACGTCATCGCGCACGGCACCAAGGAAGAGCTTGTCGAGCAGTCGTTCGGAGGCCGTAGCGACGTGCTGATGCGCTTCGCTTCTACCGTCGAAAACGCAGCCGCCTGGGCCGCGGCGCGCGGCGGCACGATGCAGGAAGGCGTCGCGCATTTCGCCGTGGAAAAGCCCACCGACATCGGGCCGCTGCTGGACGCCGCCATCCGCGACAGTCTGGAAGTTATCGACGTCGTCCTGCGCCGCCCCAATCTCGAATCCGTATTTCTGCAACTCACCGGAAGGGAGTTACGACAATGATCGCCGCCATCATCCGCAACGGATTCCGCGCTCTCCGCCGCGATCGCGGCGCGCTCATTCTGTCGTTCATTTTGCCGATCGCGTTCTTTAGCATCTTCGGCGTGATCTTCGGCGGCATGGGCGGCAGTACGCCACGCGTCAGCGTGCTGGTGGTGGACGAAGATCGCAGCACGGTCTCCGAACGTCTGGTTCGCGCTTTGCTTCAAGAACCTTCGCTCGACGCGAGCACCCACCCCAAAGCGAAAAAGGGCGAGCCTGTTCCGCCGGAATACACGGCGGCCGGCGCCGAAACCGCGGTGAAACAGGGCGACGCTCCCGCCGCGTTGATTATTCCCAAAGGATTCGGCGCGCATCCCATAGCCCTCGGGCCGAGCAATGCCCCGGGCAACGATCGCACCCCGATCCGTCTGCTCCACGATAGTTCCGACCCGGTGGCAGCCCAGATGGTCGGCGGGATACTGCAGAAGGTCGCAATGACTTCCTTGCCCGACACCATGGCAAGGGTGGGCATGCGGTATTTCGAGCAGGCCAGCGGCGGGCTTACGCCTCAACAGCGCGCTCGGATCGAATCGAGTCTGTCGATGCTGCAGAATGCGCCCGCGCAGAGTGGCTCACCGGGCGGCACGGGATTCGTCGCCCTCGATGTGCGCGACGTCGCCGGCGAGAAAAAACAAAACTCCATGATCGCGTTCTACGCCGCCGGCATCGGAGTCATGTTCCTGCTGTTCACCGCCAGCGCCGCCGGAGGCAGTCTGTTGGATGAAGCCGAGAGCGGAGCGCTCGACCGCATCCTGAGCGCGCGCGTGAGCATGACCACCTTGCTGGCCGGCAAAATGGCCTACAGCGCGCTGCTGGCCTCCGCGCAGCTAACGCTCATGTTCCTGTGGGGCGCCGCGGTCTTCCATCTCGACCTGTTTACGCACCTGCCCGGCTTCATCGTCATGACGGCGGCCACCTCTTTCGCCGTAGCGTCGTTCGGCATGTTGCTGGCCAGCGTCTCGCACACCCGCGCGCAGCAGGGCGCGATTTCCACGCTCATCATCCTGACCATGTCGGCCATCGGCGGCAGCATGTTCCCGCGCTTCCTGATGCCGGAAGCCATGCAAAAGGTGGGGCTGCTCACCTTCAATGCCTGGGCCATCGACGGCTACACCAAGGTCTTCTGGCGCGATGAACCCATCCTGCACCTGGCGCCGCAAGTGGCCGTGCTGATCGGCGCAGGCTTAGTCCTGTTCCTGATCGCGCGCCGTTTCGCGCGCCGGTGGGAGTACGCGTAGTGCGCGGGACCGGCATCACTGCAATCGCGCCGATCGCTCGGGTACAAGCCTCCAAGATTCGCCCAGATGCCGAGCCGCGCATCTGGCGTTCCGTCCGGCGCAGCGTGCGGGAAGCGTTCGCCGCGCCGGCGCTTTCCCCGGACGGCCTGTCGCTTTACTACCATGCGCGCGTGAATGGCCAGTTCGTCGTCTTTCGCGTGACGCGAGACCCGCACGCCGGCGAAGTGCATGCAAACGGCTGCGCGCAGCCTACCCGTACGCCTTCACCGCCTGCTCGACGGCCGGCCCCGCCTTCATGAGATCTTCCGGCGTCATCGCCGGCGCAACTTCGATCGACGCGTTCAGCGCCAAAAACCAGGGCTCCGCAATGGCCGGAAGCTGCGAGAGATCGTCCATGTGGATGATGAGAAATGCGGTTCGCTTGCCGCCCTCCGCCGCGAAATAGGCGGCCTCCGGCTTCTGTTGCGCAAGGATGCTCTGTATGGCCTTAAAGCCGCTCTTCGCATCGGCGTTCCCGGCCTCGACCGGCATCGTAACTTTAAACAAGAAACGCATCGTCGTGGTACTCCTTTTCCTCACGATAGAATAACATTCGGAGGTATCGAATGATCGAGCTGATTCAATCTCTGTTCGCGCCTCGACGGCGCTTTTGCCGACGACGAATTGCGCAAATGGCTGCATCACATTGTCACCGTACAGTCATTTTTCCTGTCTCTGTTCCAGCAGCGTGCCTTCGATATGGAACGGTGGAAGCAGGCTCCAGGCACGATGGACGAGACGGAGCGGCGCTTCGACGAGGCGCATGCGGATGGCGCGGCCTACGCCGGGCGCCTGGATGAAGCCGAGCTTGCGCGCACGATCGAGTTTCCGGTTCCGGCATTTAAGGACTTCCACCCGCCGGTGCGAGATGCTTTGATGCAGGTTGTCATGCACAGTGAGCATCATCGAGCTCAGGTGGCTATGCGTCTGCGCACGCTTGGCGGGACGCCTCCGACGACTGACTACATCATCTGGGTGAGGGATGTTGCGCCCAACTCTGCGGAGCGAGCCCGGTATCCACTCGGTCCATCGTGATACAGCTCTCTACGGGACACACTAGCCAGCATAAATTGCACCCGACGCACTCCTGTTCATCCACCTTCGGAATGCGCGCGGCGGGCGTGTGGGCCGTGTCCACCGCCACCACCGCCGGTGTTTGCGCGAGCCGCGCGCGGCTCGCGGCCAGAAGCTGTTCCGGCGCGCCGGCGCCCTCAACATGGATGCACTGGTGCGCACCGTCCCAGCAGGCGATGTAACAAAGGCCGCATCCGATACAAAGCTCCGGATGAATGCGCGCCACGATCTTATAATTCAAATCCAGGTGCTTCCACTCAGTCACACGCGCCAGACTAAGTCCGCGAAAGTCGTCGAGCGTGTTAAATCCCTTCTCGTCCATCCAGTTACTCAAGCCCTCGACCATGTCTTCCACGATGCGGTAACCGTAATGCATCACTGCCGTACACACTTGCACGCTGTGACAACCGAGCAGCAGAAACTCGGCCGCCTCGCGCCAGCCGGAGATGCCGCCGATGCCGGAAACCGGCAGCCCGCACTCCGGGTCGCCGGCAAGCTGCTGCACCATGTGCAGCGCGATAGGCTTCACCGCCGGGCCGCAGTAACCGCCGTGGCTCGATTGCCCGCCCACATCCGGGCGCGGCGTGAACGTATCCAGATCCACGCCCGTGATGGAGTTCAGCGTGTTGATGGCCGATAGTCCGTCGGCCCCGCCCAACTTGGCGGCGCGCGCAATGGCGCGGATGTCCGCCACATTGGGCGTCAGCTTCACCAGCACGGGCGTGCGCGCCACTTCCTTCACCCACTCCGTGATCAGCTTGGCGTACTCGGGCACCTGGCCGACGGCGCTGCCCATGCCCCGCTCGCTCATGCCGTGCGGGCAGCCGAAATTCAGCTCCAGCCCGTCGGCGCCGGCATCCTCCGTGCGGCGCACGATGGCATGCCACGCCTCGCGGCGCGATTCCACCATCAACGAGGCGATCACCGCGTGCTTCGGATACCGTTTCTTTACCTCCGTGATTTCCCGCAGATTGGTCTCGACCGGGCGATCGGTGATCAGCTCGATGTTATTCAGGCCCATCATGCGCAGGCCGTTCCAATCCAGCGAGGAGTAGCGCGAAGACACGTTGACGATAGGTTCGCCGATGGTCTTCCAGACTGCGCCGCCCCAGCCCGCGTCGAAAGCGCGCGCCACCTGGTCGCCGCAGTTGCTCGGCGGTCCCGACGCCAGCCAGAAAGGGTTGGGTGATTGGATGCCGGCGAACCGGGTAGTCAGGTCAGCCATCGATCGCCTCCAAACGACGTGTGATTCCCGCCGCCGCCCGTTTGCCTTCCGCGACCGCGTCCACCACTTCGCGGCCGCCGTTCACGCAATCGCCTCCCGCAAAATATCGCGGATTGCTGGTCTGGCCGGTGGACGGGTCCACCGCTACGCCGCCGCCTGCCAGTCGAATGTCCCGGAACTGAGACAGGAAATCGAGCAGCCGGGATTGCCCGATCGAAGGAATCACCATGTCGCACGCCAGTTGGAAATTGGAGCCGGGAACCTGCTGCGGCTGGCGGCGGCCTCTGCGGTCCGGGGGCCCCAGTTCCATGCGGACGCATTCGACGGACTCGACCGCGGCATTGCCGTGAGTGGGGCCGTGAATGGCCACCGGCTGCGTCAGCCAATGGAAGCGCACGCCTTCCCGCTTGGCCAGGTCGTATTCGAACTCAAAGGCGGGCATCTCCGTTTCGCTGCGGCGATAGAGCACGTGCACCTCCTCCGCGCCCAGCCGCAGGGCCGCGGTAGCCGCGTCGATGGCTGTATTGCCGCCGCCGATCACCACCACGCGGCGGCCCACACGCGCGCCTCTGTGCGTCTTGTACTCCGCGATGAAACGCAACGCGTCGATCACTCCGGACAGTCCTTCGCCCGGTATATCGAGGGGTTGCGTGCGGCCCAGGCCCACACCCAAGAAGACGATGTCGAACTGCTCTTCCAGCTCTTTAATGCGCAACTCGCCGCCGATCTGGGCGCTCAGGCGGAACTCCACGCCCAACGAGCGCACCAGATCGACCTCTTGCTGGCTGTCGGAGGGGCTCAGCTTGTACTCGGCCACGCCATAGGTATTCAGTCCGCCGGCCTGCGGGCGGCTATCGAAAACCGTTACCGCGAAGCCCCGCTGCCGCAGCGAAGCCGCGCACGCTAGCGACGCGGGGCCGGCGCCGATGCACGCCACGCGCCCAGGTTTGCCCGCAGCCGCCACGGGCAGGCGCCGGCCCGAGCCATAAAAATGGTCCATGGCGTGGCGCTGCAGCCGCCCGATCTCGATGGGCCTCTGATTGTACCGATGCATCACGCACGCGCCTTCGCACAACACGTCCACCGGGCACACCCGCGCGCAACTCAGCCCCAGGATATTCGCGCTCAGAATCGTCATGGCCGAGCCGCCCGGATTCCCGCTGGCGATCTTCTTGATGAAGCCGGGGACATCGATGTGCGTGGGGCAGGCGTTGGTGCACGGCGCGTCGAAACAGTAGAGGCAGCGGTTCGCCTCCACCAACGCCTCGCGGCGGCCGAGCGGCGGATGGATCTCGGCAAAGCTGGCGGCGAATTCTTGCTCGTTGGTCATAACTGTTATGCCGTGGCTCATGCAATAGTCAGTGCGCCGTACATGTCGGGCCGCCGGTCGCGGAAGAATTGCCAGGTCTTCCGTACTTCGGCGATCAGGTCCAGATCCAGATCGGCGGTCAAGACTTCATCGCGATCGCGCGACGCCTGGGCGACAATCTGGCCCCGCGGATTGCAGAAGTAGCTCGAGCCGTAGAATTCGCCGATATTCCAGGGAGCTTCCACGCCCACGCGGTTGATGGCGGCGATGTAATAGCCATTCGCCACCGCATGCGCGGGTTGTTCCAGCTTCCAGAGGTGCTCGCTCAATCCCGCGACGGTGGCGGAAGGATTGAAGACGATCTCCGCCCCATTGAGCCCCAACGCGCGCGCGCCCTCGGGGAAGTGGCGGTCGTAACAGATGTAGACGCCAATGCGCGCCACGCCCACGTCGAACACCGGATAGCCCAGGTTGCCCGGCCGGAAATAGAACTTCTCCCAAAAGCCGGGCGCCACGTGCGGAATATGCGTCTTGCGATATTTGCCGAGATAGCCGCCGTCGGCCGAGATGACCGCGGCCGTGTTGTAGTACACGCCCTCCTGCTCGCGTTCGTACACCGGGACGATCAAGGCGACGTGGTGTTGGCGGGCGGCATCCTGCATTAGCCGAATGGTGGGGCCGTCCGGCACGGGCTCGGTGAAATCATACCAGCGCACCTGCTGCTCGGCGCAGAAATACGGGCCGTTGAACAGCTCCTGGAGGCACACGATGCGCGCGCCGGCCTCGGCGGCCTGCCGGATATAGCCCAGATGCTTGTCGATCATGACCCGCTTGATCTCCGGCAGCGGCAGATCCGGCGAGGCGTCCGTGTGCGCCTGGATGAGAGAACAGCGGACGAGACGTGGCATGCGTACACTCCTGTCGATCGCATCATTATACCGTTGCAGCCGCCGGGGGCGGGGCTGGTTCCGAGTGGAGGTGACGCCCATGCCGGCGGTAGCGGCATAGCGTTTTTGGACGAACGAAGCCAATAAGTCATTTAGTTTCAGTATGTCCAATCGGAAAGCCAAATCGCCTGAGACAACAATCGCAGTTGGGGAGTTGGGAATTGTGGCGGCGGGCCGGTTCCGAATGGGAGCGAGGCCCGTGCCGACGAGAGCGGCGTAGCGTTTTTTGGGACAAACGAAGCCAATTTCTCGTAAGTCATTTAGTTTCACAGTACCCATGGCGTTTTCAGCGTGTCCGATCAGAAAGCCAAATCGCCTGAGACAGCAATCGCACTTGGGGGTTGGGAATCGTCAAAGATCCTTGCAGGTGAGTCTGAGCGCACGTCTGCCATCCCCGGAATGAGAATAGCACGGCGGCGACGAGAATTCGGCGGACCGTTTGTCCTTTGGCGTTTGTTTTCAATGCGGCGGAAAAGTGGCGAGATGCGTCACCGCCGCCGGTAAAGGCAAGGGAAGCCGTGGGCTACGCGAGGTCTCCCGCGCGTTCCGTCGCGTCAGTTCGCTAAGGTTAAGTGGACGCTCTCGGAAGTCCGCTCACTTATTGGGGTGACCTCGTGGCGATTTGACGGGTGGGCAGCGCCACTTGTCCGGAACGACTCTTTCTACGACCGGGTGGATTGGAGCGGTAAACTACGGTGTCACAGGGGACCTACCGGCCGGCTGCCTATGCGAGGGGCGGTTAGCCTCCGAGAAAGCGTAACAGCTCGGACATTTCATCGGGCTTAGCAAAGTCAGCTCGCCGCTTATCGTACAGGAGGATGGGAATATCGTCGTCTGAACAATCATCCAGCTTGACCGGTATTACTCTTCTCTTTGCGTTGGGACCGCATTCGCGGTTGAGAATCGGCCCGTATTCAGCACGGCACCAATTTGACTTCCCAAGATTCCCGCTGAGGCAAACGATTACGTACTGGCTGTGCTGAAGGCCCTCCTCGATCTTTGCTGTGATACTGTCGCCAAACTGTATCTGTTCGTGGTCAACCCAGTAATGAATCCCGGCGTCACGGAATTTCTGCATGAGCGTCTTTACCGCCTGTAAGTCCTTTGAAGAATGACAGATGAAGGCATGCGGCACGGCTTTCACCTTCTCGAGGACATCCGACGTGGCTTTCGCCTCCCCTAAGCCGTACCGTCGGTAACCGAACATCGCCCAGACTAGCTGTAGGAACGAGAGGTCGTCTGATTCGCGGAACTCGACGAACGACGCTGGCGCCAACCAGTCGGGGACTTCCGGCGCACCGGGGAGGACAAGGAGAACCACTGGCTTAAAGCGGCTGACGAAGGCGCGAAGGAAACCAACCAATTCCGGCGTTGTCCAGGCCTCGGAGGCTCCGTCGCCAACAAGAACGGCCACCGCATCAAAGAGGTCCACGTTCGCCTCGGGATGCCATCTATTCGACTCGATGCCTGCCTTCTGTAGTCGTCTTTCAATGCTGGCGAGGACGGAGGTCTTCCTGCTGGCACAGAACAGGCAGACCCGGCAGCGCGAGGCGGGCCGACGAATAGAAGGCAGGGGCGCACCCCGGACTCGATCGAGGAGATAGGCTTCGTACAACCCGACAGTTTCGAACATATGGAGCTTTTTGATCGATACGTCAATCGCCGGGTCTCCAACGACCTCCTTCATACCCATCCCTCTTAGCAAACCTCGAATTGGAATGCCCCGAGCAAAAGCCGCTCCCATGGCGAGCGCCAGAAACCGCCGGTCGAGAAACGCCGGGGTCGAGCGTGCATTCAACGGGTCGTGGCGGGTGGGCGTAACAAGAATTAGCACCTCGTCGGCGAAGCTCACGGCGTTCAGTACATGCGATGCGGGATCGCTTTGGATACAGGCCTCGTCGAGAAAGACGGTCGCCCCACAGCGCGTGATCCTTCGAGCGATGTCAAAAATGTCAAGTTCATCGGCTGGGGCGTAACTGAAGAAGACGGCCCATCGGGGCGTACGCTCGAGATTTGTTGCGGGCGGCACAGATATATTCTCCCCGTAAGTCCACGCGGCCTATCGGCGCCTTACTCGAATTCCAGTATCTTCATCGCTTCCTTGCCAACCAGCCAATTGATCGCATCAAAGCCCTGGCGCAGCGTCGCCAGTTTGGATTCATAATCCTGCGCCTTAGACATCTCCGCTTTCGTCCGTGCGTTCGCCTTCTCGGAAGCCGCCCGGCTGGCGTCCCACTGAATCAGGCCGTAGAGCGCGGCTACCGTGAGGACCGTACTTGGATCCATTCCCTTTAACCCTGCTGTGCTTCCGAGCCGGTCCAGCGTAACCTTCAGGTAATCAGGGCGGTTAAGAATGACGCTGCTGGCAACGTGGAGGCACATGTTGATGGCAAATATGTTGCCATTTACACGGCTGAACTCCGCAGCCGCAAGGTCCAGCTTCTCGCGGATGACATCCGCGTGCTGCTCCAGGAAATCCTCTGAAATGTTCAGTCCCGCGCCAACGGCCCGGGGCTCGCCGGGCTGCCTAAAGAACACCTCTTTGTAGAGAGCCAACTTTTCTCCTTCTTCAGGACGGCACGTAGCGGTTAGGCGGAATGGCCAACAGAGGCTTAAACAACCACTCGTACCAGGCGTGGCCGACCTCGTGAAATGGGTCGAAACCCTCTTCTGAGTAGCCGTGGAACGGGAAAAGGTGAACACAGCGATGCTCGTGCCCACGGTCAAGTCGCCAGCGGATCTGCGAACCCGTCACGCGGAACTCCCGAACAGGCATGTCGGACGCAAATGCGTACCCGTGATGCACCCCGCCGAATGATCTCCAAACAGAAAAGTAGTCCGGCACGTCTTCGAGCCTAGCCGAAAGCAGCCGAACACCCTCCGGGTAGTCGACGTACGAGCAATAGTAGGCACGGAAAGCTAACGAAATCCTGTCCTTTCCTGCTCCCGCCTGCTCGTCGGGGCGCAAGATCAGCTGCTCCGTGTAAAGCTCCTTGTTCGGATACACGGATATAACACGATAAAGATGGCAGGTCAGTTCCCTTTCGCTCGGCTGAAAGAAGGGCAGACCAACATATCGGACGTGAAGGGGATTGCTCTTGAGCGTAACTGTTGCCCGCAATGGACCTGTATTGGACCAAACGAGGGCGTACTCCGGTTCTTTCCCTGGCTGGCCTAGCATCGATTCAAGCTGATACGATCTCCGCTCCCACGGCAGGGCGGCCAGGTCGATATGGGTCAACTGGCCCCAACGCTTTTCGGGCGAATGAGGGCGAAACAGGACTGGGGCAAGCGCCTCGGGCGTGCCTCCCCTCCAGGCGCGATGGTGGAGAACGGAGGTCGCGGCTCCGCAGTAATTGACCTGCGCACTCACTTCCGATCCGGGAACCAAGCTGAAGTATACTTGCAGACCATCGAAGGATACCTGGTCTTGCCGTGTGGGGGCACCGCCGTTGAACAGTTTGACGCCGACGTACCGTTTCCCGGGCTTCCAGGAGTCCTCGCCGACCCCTTGAGATGGGTAATGCTCAACCCTCAGGAGATGCGGCTTTACCCAATCGGCCGAGTAGTGGGGGCTTCCCTCTTCCAACGAGAACTCGGCTGTGTGCGATCCGTAATCCCTATCCCCTGGCGGTGTATTCCGCGAAAACAAAGTCAAAATGCGGTAGCCTGCCTTCCGGCCAAACGGATAATCGATCTGGAACGCCTCCTCGGAGGGCCCCGCCGGCCACTCCCGTACAAGCCGGAGGGTCGTGCCATCCAGGTCAGGCGGTACGCCCGCCGACTCCAGGTCGACCTCGACATAGTCGCTGCGCTCGTAAGGCGACGGGTTGGCGACCTTGATCGTGTGTTTAAACGGCATGAGCCCTCGACTCATGCAACCCGCGAGGAGGCGTATGCAAACTACATAGTGCCGCAGAACGGGGTTCGTGTCAACGGTTAATTCCGTAAACCCGTTAAATATCCACACCCACTTTAGTGCTATCAGTCCTGATATTGTTTGAAGGGCAGCTGGTTATCCGTAAACGCTGTTGTGGGACGACGCCCGGATCAGGGCGACATTCTTGGATCGACAAGGGCGAGCGAGTAAGGTCGATGTAAACTTATAGGGGCGGGTGGGGGGTCTCAAGCAACCGCACCCCCACTTCGGTATCGTGCGGCACGTCCGGGGCCAGGATACCTCCCGGGTCGGTCTGTTGCTCGCAGAGTTCTTCGTCGTCGACTTCGATGAGATAGTTTTGGCGGGGTTTCAGTCCCACCACGAACACGGGTTCTTTGGCTGCCGCCGCGACCTTGAATTTCTGCGTGTGCGCGCCGAAGAGGATCACGGCACGGCCCAGATCCAAAGGCTCGTCGGCGGCGCGTGGATCCAGCACGGTGACGCCGCCATCCTGAGACATCTGCAACTGGCCCGAGAAGAATCCCAGCCACGCGGCGGATTCGTCCCAATTGGACCGCACGAACAAGCGTCCGAAGAGGCTGTCGTGCACCACCAGTGGCGCCTGGAAATAGCTGAGGCCGGGCTGATAGGGATTGGCCCACAGAAACTCATAGGGCGCGCCGAAGGTGCCGCGCAGCAGGAAATGGTCGTTCATGAGCCAGCCTTGCAGGATCTGGCTGCCGGGCGCGTTGCTATCGTACGCCACCATACTGAACTCGGCGGCGCGGGAGAGGGACGCGCGGCGCAGGTCGGGCTGGCCAAAACTCGAGCCCCCAGCGCCCCCAAGCGGTGACGCGGGGATGCGGTAGTCGTTTTCGCCCGCCGGAAAAGTGGCGGGGTAGTAGCTCAGAAGCTGCACTATGGGCAGATCGGTGAAGAAGCGGGGCGCGGCCTCGCGAAGATCCTGGTTGAAGTTGTCGCGGACCACGTGGAGAATCTCCATCAGAGCGTAAGCGTCGTCGCGCGCGACCGCCTCGTGGCCGCTATTGATGGCGGGGAGGATCTCGCCTTCCCACCACTTGCGCACCACTTGTTCGATCTCCCGTTCCGGAACGTCCGGCAGGTGCCCGGATAGAGCTACTGCAGCCAGCAGACGGGACCGCACCGCGGACACCGACGAGTCGCGGCGGCTTTGCTGGATGCCCCGCGCGAGCTTGGCGGCCAGGGTTTTGGATTGCGCCTCGGTGAGAATATCCTGGCACCAGTCGAAGACCAGCGCCAGTTGGCGCAGATCGGCGCCGGCGCCCAGCGCCCAGGCGACGGCCTGCTGGCCGGCTTCGGAGCTGCCGGACACCCGATAATACAAAGCCTGGGCGAACCCCGGTTCGGGCATGGGAGCTTTGCCGGCCATCAGAAGGTGAAACTGGTTCCAGCGCATGGACTGGCGTTCGCGCTCGCGGCGCAGCAGACGGAGCCGCCGGGCGCCCAGGAGAATGCGGGGGTGCGGGGCGTCGGCCCGCAGGCTTTCGGCATGGGTTTCTTCCTGGCTGGGAGCGATGTTGGGCGCAAGGACGTCCAGAGCGGCCACGGCAAGCGCGAGAACGGATATGCGGCGCAGGTGCATTCACCCCGATTGTGTCATAGCGACACAGTGCGCGCCCAACGGGCCACGGCCGGCGCAAACGTGCATTCGGAGACGTTGCGCGATTTCAGCAGGATAGAGAGGATTGACACTTGGCGATCCGGTTGCTATTTTCGGTGATGAATTGGCGCAGTAACTTTTAACCTGCCCTCTGCTGCAACAGGCAGGCGGAAGAGGAACGAGCGCAACAAGACAACGTGCTTGCGGGAGCCGTTGCCGGTAACAGCATTTGGGCTCGCTAGTCTTCCCTTGTTGGTTGCAACAGAGGGGTTTTTTTGTCAAACGGTTTCTTACGATCTCCCCGGGGGTCTGAGGTTGCGGTAGTCATCTGGCATTCGTGGCGAGGAAAGTTTGGACGCGGACCTTACCAGGAATGCCGGTCCATCCAGATGGTCCGCCGCCGGATCCCAGCCCGACCTGGGCGAGCCGCATCGGCAGGAGGCTCTAGCCGGTCCTCAGAGCAACTCCGATGCGGTTTTTCTTTTTTGGGGAGGCGTGCGCGGACAGGCCAGGAGGCCTGTCCTACTTGTGCTTCTTCTCTTTGAACAGGTCCATGGGATCCTTGTTAGGAGCCATGGCGACATCGAACCAGCCGATCATCATCTCCTCCCAACTCTGGTCGCCCCAGCGCACGGTCTGGGTGGCATCCGGGTTAGCCGGGTTATTGGGAGAATTATCGAAATGCGCCACGCAGTGCAGGCGAGTGCCCGCGGGCAGCACCTTCTGATCGGTGAGGTAATAGAAAAGCTGCCAACTGAAATCGTATTTCGGCACGCGCAGCAGAATTTCGGATTCGCCGGTCGGATAAAAAGCCGTGTACACGAAATCTTTGCCGCGCAGGTGCATGTGCGGCATCAGGTCGACCAGCTTGCCGGGTTCCTGTAATGTGACATCGGATTCCACCTCGTAGTTGGCGTCGCCCGCCGGAATCTCGAACTTGTCGTTGGAGGCGGCCACGGTGTAGACGCGTTCCTGGGGCGGCTCCTTGGCGAAGACCAAGCCAATGCGGCTGCGGTCGGTGCCTGGTTTGCCGTTGGCTGTGTAGTGCATCTGGAAGACGAAATCCGATCCGGCCTTGACCAGCTTGGCTTGGCCGGGACGCAGGATGCCGGGCGGCAGTCCGGGAGCGAAACCCACGAGCAACTCGGGCGGCCCGCTGTTGTCATCGTCCCTCTTCTGCTTCCGCTTTTCCCTGTTCTCTTCTTTGACCGGGACGAAGGGTATGCCGGGTTGGGCATCTTTCAGCCATTTCGATCCGGGCGGACGGATGAAGGCGATGATGTGGTGCACGAGTTGCCGGTTGCCCGGGCGCGCTTCGATTTCCTGCACCCATTTGTCTTCGGTGAAGCCGGAAGGGATCACGATGTACTGATAATCGATTGTTCCGGAGGCGGGCACGGCGAATTCGTTGGGCATTTCAAAGACGACGTCGGGCTTGCGGATGCCCCAGCCGTCCACGAATTGCGCAGGCTTGGGGGCTTCGGAGGGGTCGCCTTCGCGGGCGCCGCCGTCGGCCCAGGCCACCAGCGTATCGATCTCCTCGCGGGAGAGCGAACGGTCGTTGCTGAACTTGCCGAAGTGCGGGTCGGCGGGCCATGGCGGCATTTTGCGGGAGATGACGGCTTCACGGATAGCCTTGGCCCAGGGCCGCACCTCCTTGTAGGTCAGGAACGGCATGGGCGCCGCTTCGCCCGGCCGGTGGCATTCCTGGCAGCGATTCTGCATCACCGGCAGAATATTTTTGTAAAAAGTCGGTTGCGAGGGAATTGTGGCGGCAAATGCTAGAGCAGACGCACAGAAACCCAAAAGGAACGATCGAGCAGCCATCCGCACCTCCAGTGTGTGCTGTTGTCTTATATTAAGCGATGCGGACGGCGGTGTAAAGCGGGTCGTTGCAGGCCTTTGCGGGCCTTGCGGGCTGCGGGCTTGGACCAGTGCGCGGAGGCGCGGAGTGGCGCGGCAAGCTTGGCGTCGAGAACCCAGTCGTGGTCCCCTTGCTTGCCGAATTGGGGAGCTTGTCGCTCGATGAATTCCAGATGCTCAACAAGACCGCTGGATGCGGCGTGCCGGACTCCTTTGCGGCGCGCTCGGATCGGTGTCGCCGCTTGCGCGCACGAGCAACGCGAAATCCCGCTGCGGCGCCACGCCCCGATGGTCGCCGTTCGCTGAGCATCGGCCGTAGCGCAGGGTGGGCTCTATGGCAAGGCGATCGCGCGGTGGGAATCGGACTACGAGTAGCACGGTCCGGAAAGCGAGGACATTGCCGGCGAGAGCCTGTCTCGCCTGTGGGCCGCGCGTCGCGGGCTCTCGGAAACGGAGTTGCTCGAATCGCTGGGCACTCCAGACTCGCCGTTGCCGCGCGCCGTGTGGAGCGCGCTATTCCTGGCCGCTGCCGACCGACGCGACCACGACCTCATAAACTTATAGTATTACAGGTCCTTTAATATGGTACAATATGAGCGCTGGATTTTCCCGGCGAGGAGGAACGATCCATGTTCGATACCCTCACGGTGCGGGGCAAGCGCGATGCAGGCGATGCCTATGATTCGGTCAACCTGTCCCTGAGAGTGGCCGGAGTGCTGGTGTCGGCGACGTTGGTGTTTGCGGCCCTGTACTTGTTCGTCCAGGCGTTGGAATAGTCTCTACCGGTAGGCGAACAGCATGGCGTAGACGATCAGCCCGATCATGATCAGGCCCACGGTGAGCGCTGCGAAACCGAAGCGCCGCCAGAGTTTCACCGCCAGCGCCGGCGGCTCGGGCATCAGAAACTGGTCCAGCTCGCCACTTTCGACGAGTTGCCGGTATTCCCGTGGACGGTCGCGTTTAAACTCTTCCAGCGGCGTGCCACCGGTGAAGATGACCGTATCCATGGGGAACTTCTCCGGGCGGAAATGGGTGTTGAAGAAGTGCACCACGAAAATGAAACTTACCGCTAGCAGAGCTTCGTCGCTATGGATGGTGGTGGCCACGTTCACCATCCGTCCCGGCACTACCCGGGTGAAGATCTCCGGGAACCAAAGGAGCAATCCCGTGCCGCCGATCACCGCCACCCCCCAGAATACCGCGAAGTAGTCGAACTTCTCCCAATACGTCCAGCGCCCGTACTGCGGGCGCGGCCCGCGGCCCAAGAACCATTTCAGCGACCCGCGGGATTAAGGCATTTTGCAGCGATTAGCGGGATTAAGGCATTTTGCGGCGATTGTCAATACGAATGCTGAAGAAAAAGTATCACTACTGATTCTAAAGGGCTTGTTGACCAGCGCTTCGCAAAGGGCGAGAGGCTTGTAGTCCAGCGCGGGTCGGTATGCGGACCGCCCTACCGAACATCAGTTACCCTACCGCTGCGAAATTCGATGGTCATGTCCTTGTACTTGTACAGAACCTTCTCGCCAAGATCCACCTTGATGGCCGGACCCCCCAAAATTCGCTCCACCTCGTCCGCGCTCATGCCTAACTTGATTTCTTTGGTCTCGTTGACCAGGGGCTGATTCTGTGGTGTTGGGTCGGGAGCACCAGTGGGCGCTTCAGTTGGCACAGGTCTGCCGATGTCCATCACTCTACAGATTGATTGGTTGACACCGGCGCCGAGGGTGCCGATGTCCCCGAACCCTAATTTCGCCTCTGGAAAGGCATTATTCTGGAGATGATACAAGATATAAAGGGCCGCGCTACCGGCGCCGGTGTTGATGAAACCAGCGCCCTGGGTGGCGCTATCGCTCCAAAGCAGATCGCCGTCTTTGTTGGTCAGCTCCGCGCTGACGATCGTTCTCTCGCGGCTGCCGAGGAAAATGGCTCCGTTTACGCTCTGCTGCTGTGAGAGCTCCAGGGTCGCGTCAGCCTGGGAGGGATTGCTCGCCAGGCGGAAGCATGTGAACTTTTCAAGACTCTCACGGGCCCTAACGGCTGCCTCATTATTTCCCTTGATGAAGATCGTTCGTACCTCTCGGACGCGGGGGTTCACTGTCTTCTTTCGGCCGGCTTGGATTTGGCCAGTCGCAATGGCTACCAGAGCCACGGTCACCACTGAAACGATATACCGCATTTTCGCCTCTCGGTTGGAGATATTACTGCTTTCAGCGCTTCAGATGTTATGTGCGGGCGCGGACCCGAAACTCTCGCGTTCGCTCGCAACTGCAACGTTACCCCCGCTGCAACGGCCCGCCTTCGGGCCGCCTCTGAGAGGTTTCAAGCTGACTATAAAGAGTTTCTCGGTTCGCACCCCCGCACCCCTCCAACACTGCGGACGCCAGAATTTCACTGCCGGGCGGTCGCGCGCGCCCGAAGCCCCCAAGGATCTTGACCCATATCCCCTGTGACGGTAAAGCGCCCACTGGCGCGCTTGGCTGGTGCATGGCGCGTTCGGGGGAACGCCGGCAATGGTCTAATATCCCCCGCCGATTTACGCCTCCCCCAGTTCAATCGCATCCGTCATGGGGTCGAAGTCTATGGCGTCCATGGCTGCTACGTCTGTCCGATTCCCACAGACTGCGGCGTTCGGATTCAGCCGCGCGAACTCCATCGCCCGCAGATCGTTGAAGTGTTGGCGCGTGACGGCTACGAACCATCCGAAGCTTTTCGGACCTTTACTCCTGCCGGGCTTGCAGCCCTTGGCCCACAATACCGCTAGATGCGCGCATATGTCTTCAGCGGATGCTCCGCCCCCGGCCTCCAGAACCTTTCGTACCAAGTCATCGTCTGGTTCGCTTTGCATGTAAGCGGTGATGGCCTTCTTTACCAGAGCAATTCCGTTCGGCGTTACTCTGGGAGAGAACTGCTCCATCTGGACTGGCGTAGCCAGTGAATCGTTATCGCGTCTCCGTCTCTCGCCTCCGTCTCTCGCCTCCGATTCCGGCTCCGATTCCGACTCCGTCTCCGTGCGCATATGCTCTGCGCCTGCCATGCACGCGTCCTGCACGTGCGGAGCATTCACATCGCAGGTACCGTCAGGGCCAGGGTATTTGCTGCGCTTGGCGCGCGTTTTCTGGCGGAAGTCCAGGATTTCGAGATAAGGCTTCCCGGCCACCTGGTAGAGCCGGATCAGGCCGGCCTCTTCACAGCGCCTGAACTGATTCGATATGTCATCGTCTGTGTGCATTTCCAAGCGAAGTGGATAGATCGCCGCGCGCACTAGCTTTGGATGGGCCGTGTAGCGCCCAAAATCATCCGCTACGCTTTGCAGGCGCCGGTACGTGACCTCCACAGCCGGAGTGTCCGCAATCGCGTCCACCCTCTCCGATGTGAGGATGCCCTCACGTAGAATCCGGTTTGGCATGCTAGACAGCCTCCCCTCTCGCCGGGCCTGCGCTTTCGTGCAGAAAGCGCTGATGGTTATCGGCGCGGTACTTAAGTCTTTGGGCTTGGAGGCATGCCCTGCATACCGGCGACAAACCGTCGCGGTTTCCCCAGTTCCGGTGAAAGTCGCCCCTCGCCGTCCAGTGCTTGCCGCCTGCGCACCATTTCAGGCCCGCCTCCAGGTGTTTGCGGTATTCCTCCACCGTGGCTTTAAGCCGCCCTGCTCCAACCCGGACGGCGTGTTCGTTATGTTCCAAAAACATTCTACGCCGCCTCCCCGCCGCCGTTGGGCCTGCCTGACAGCCATGCCTGAATGTCTTCGGGCCTATAGCGGACGGCGGTCATCTCATATTACTGTGTCGTGGACAAACTCAAGCCGGAGATTGAAACCCTAGTGGAAACGAATTGGGAAACGCCACTCTACCCAGATATGGCCGGCCTGCTGCGGGACTACGGCAGTTTGATGGACGCCCTCCAGCGCGCCGATACGTATAGATACTTCGTTTATTTGCGGCACCACGGATTTCCATCGCCACTTCTCGACTGGACTAGGTCGCCATACGTCGCGGCCTACTTCGCGTTCGCGCAACCATCCAACTCGACCGACGGGCTAAAATCGATCTATGTCTTTTCGGAACGGCAAGAATTTACGAGGAACGATAGGCCACGCATCATTCGGACGGGCCCTTACATCAGAAGTCACCGAAGGCATTTTCTTCAACAGAGCGATTACTCTATTTGCGTATTGCTTAACAACGTCCTACGCTTCGAGCCGCATGAGGAGGTGCTCGGCCCTGGCACCCCCCACCAAGACGTCCTTACCAAGGTCAACATCCCCTCCACTGAGCGGCTGAAAGTTCTAAAATTGCTTGATGAGTATAACTTGAACGTATTCTCGCTATTTGGCACTGAAGAAAGCCTGATGGAAACCATGGCGATCCGAGCATTGGAGATTAATGGGCACGATTCAGCTAAGGCGGTCGCCTAGGCCCACTTTCCGGACTGGGACCACAAGAGCCATGGGAACCTGCGGGTCCCCATCTCCGCCGACTCGGTCGATGGGACATTGACGAATTCCCCGGCCTCCGAGGAATCGAGAGCGTCGGCCGGTTTCGCCGGTAGGCGCTTGGTGTTTACGGCCCTGTACTTCTTCGTCCAGGCGTTGGAATAGCCTCTACCGGTAG
>OCTA010001729.1_pt1 | contig 20041 bp, 22 predicted proteins | sample 1538991 | NCBI WGS metagenome assembly OCTA01 (sample SAMEA3539302, study PRJEB22396) | soil metagenome | biome: tundra; feature: field; material: soil | place: USA | collected 2010-05 | depth 0.15 m | reverse complement strand
GGTATGCGCAGGACAAGACCGCGCACCTGAAAACGGAGTTCGGCTTCGACACCGTTCAGGTCGCGAAAAATCGCTATGCCTCACAGCAGTACCACGATTTCATCGGATTCCAGGTGTCCAAGCCCTTGCTGGAACGGGTCTTTCCCATCGTGTACGGGATGCAGTTGAAAGACGTGCTGACCCATGAGGATATGGCCGTGGGTTCCTATCGTTTCGCGGTCAGCCGAATGATTCCGGAGATGACCCAGGTCGCGCTGCAAACTCATAAGAAGGAGTTGATGCACGAGCACCCGGATTTCGCGAAACAGAAGTTCCTGTACCGTCTTTCGCGCTCCAATTATGAAAAGGAGTGGGGAAAGGACTACACCAAGCCCGGATTCGGAACCCGGATCCTCTCAACCCTCTTGCGCTACATGCCGAGAATTGGACCCTTCAAGGGGTTGGGCTTCAAGAACCCCACTCCCCAGACCGAAGACATGTATTTTAAGAGTATCAACCTGACAGTCGATCAATACCGCGCACTTCTCCAAGAAGTGCGCCGCGACGCACTCGTGCTGCCCAATTCTGATTTGGATAGCGGCAACCCAACCAAAGCGGCAGAATATTCTCTCACCGACGACACCTACGCAAAGTTGCTCTCCCAGCTGTCAAGTCAGAAGTTTGATCTGGTGTCGCCCCATCTGCGTGCCAACATTCTCGACTTCTATTCCGACCTGTCAGTGCCGATCGAGACGAAGAAGGACGGCGTTCGCTGGCAAGCCGTGCTGACCGAGCTGGACCAGTTGAAGGCCGTGGTGCCGGCGCCGACTGTCGCGGGCAAACCTGCACAGTGAGAAGACTCCGTGCACATCGATAGTCTTCTAAACCCGATGAACTCACGCCGACTCCCAATCGCACTCCTGTTGGTTTGTATTGCCGCTCCCGCGCAGGATCACAGCCTCCCGCCGCCCGCTTCCGAACTTATCAATGAGGTCGTGACAAATGAGCTGACGGACCGTGTGCAGGCGCGGAAGTGGATGTATGCGATCGACAAACAAGTGGGGAAGCAGACTCTCAGGGAAGAGCAGGTGGAGACTAAAGACGGCCCACTCTATCGGGTAGTTGCCATTGATGGCGCAACACTCAATCCAGGCCAGCGACTGCAGGACAACGCGCGCATGGATGGCCTTTTGCATGATCCGGGGCGGCAGTTGAAGGTCAAGCAAGCACACGACGAAGACGAGCAGAAGCTGGAGAAGCTGATGCGCCTGATGCCGGAAGTGTTCCTTTACGACTACGACGGCGTCGAGGGAAATATTGTAAGACTCAAATTCCGCCCCAACACCAACTACAATCCCACGACTTATGAAGCGCTGGTAGTGCATAGCCTGGCCGGAACTATTCTGATCGATACTCAACAGAAGCGCCTGGCAAAGCTGTCGGGCCAACTCATAAACCGTGTGGAATTTGGGTATGGACTCTTGGGGCACGTCGACAACGGCGGCACAATCGAGATTGAGCGTGTGCAGGTTGGACCTTCAGAATGGAAGACCGCCCTGATCAATATTCAATTATCAGGACGTCTGGTGTTCTTCAAGACGATCAACAAACAAGAACACGAGGCCCGGTCGGATTTCCGTGCAGTTCCTGGCAATCCCAGCCTCTTCGAGGGGAGCCAGCTTCTTCTTGCTCCATCGGTCGTTCTCCTCGTTCCGGCGGTCGCGCGCAGCCCTGTACAGTGATCCCCGGTGCCCGGTTACTCCACTTCAAGGTTCGCGACATCGAAAGGATTCACACCATGGCGTTTGCGGCGGCGCTGACCGAAGCTACGCAAAGGGAGCGCCGCCTCGCCTCGACTGACTGTTGCCATTTGCGGGTTTCGTTTCCACGGCGTCGGCTGCGGAGAGTTTCCGATCCCGGTGTGGCTCGGTGCGCGGAGCGCCCGTATGCAGTTCACAAACTTCCCCGATTGCTGCACCACAAGTAGTACAAGGCACGGATAGCAGCTGTTCCGGGGTGAGGTCTTTGGTCTTCACTCCCACATAATGCAACGGCTCGCCGCCGCGAAAATGTTCAATATTGCTCGTTGTTAAACATATTGCTAAGCGGCAAGTTGCATTTTAAGGTGCGCCAGTGGTTTCTTGCCAGTTGTGAGCAAAAGTGAACATCTTTTGTACTCGCGATTCTGACAGAATACTAGGGAGTGTAGCCTCACGTTGGGAGAAGTCCTTGATGGCACCAACCACGCTGGCCAAGAACAATCGCGATTTCGACCCGAAGAAATTCCTTGCCACGATCGGCGAGGGTAGGAAAGTCGTGGCCTTTCCCAAGAAACAAGCAATCTTTGTGCAGGGAGACGCGGCTGACGCAGTCTTCTACATCCAGGAAGGCAAGGTTCAACTCACTGTTGTGTCCAAGATTGGCAAGGAAGCAACTCTGGGCATATTGAACGAGGGACAGTTTTTCGGAGAAGGAAGTCTGGCTGGACAGGCTCTACGCATGGGGTCGGCAACCGCCATGACGGACTGCGAACTTCTGCGCATTGACAAGAAAGCAATGATGCTTGCGCTTCACCGGGAACACACGTTCTCCGATCTGTTCGTAGCCTATCTGCTGGCACGAAACATCCGATACGAAGAGGATTTGGTCGATCAACTCTTCAATTCCAGCGAAAAGAGGCTGGCTCGGCTTCTGTTGTTGCTCGCTCACTTCGGCAAAGAAGGAGTACCCGAGACTGTAATCCCCAAGATCAGTCAGGAAACTCTGGCACAGATGATAGGCACAACCCGGTCACGGGTCAGTTTTTTCATGAATAGGTTCAAAGAGTTAGGCTTTCTTGGCTATGGCGAGAGCGGGCTGCAGGTCCATAGTTCACTTCTAAATGTCGTTCTCCACGACTAGTGCGCGCCGCAATCCAGCAAACAGAGCTTCCAGACGGCGGTGAGCAAATCAGGCATTTGCTGGATCCAATCCCAAGAGCGGCGCTATTTTTGTGGCAACCAACACCTCCAGCAACGTGGCGGTACCACGAACGCTTCCGGATATGGTGATGAGTGCTTCTGAGACGAGAGGATGTTGCTCTGCCAGCGTGTCGAGACGGTCACTCACGTTGTAGAGTTGCTGAACTTCGTGCAGGATCGCATCCGAATGCATGGGGTACCCGGCTTTCTTGAAAGCCTAAGGAGAGGAAACTTCAGATGGGCTGACTTAGCTCAGGGAACCTGAAAGAGGAGAAGGTGGTAACCACCTCAAGCTACATTATATCACTCCAAGGAGTCTCGGAGCGTTGTAGCCCATTCGTCATGGCTCTGCTTGCGGCGCACATGATAGCCACCGCGAGTCAGATTCAGACAATACCTTTATTCCGAAGGATCCTTCTGACGCGTTGCCTTTACCCCCGACAGAATCCCAAGGCCCAAGAGTATGATCGCGCCCATGACAATCCAATGCGTGGGCATGTGCACCAGGTGCGCGCCGTAAATCAGTCCGCCGATCATGATTGCGAACCCAATCGCATAAAGTCCGAACGACATGAGATCTCCTTTTCAAGCTCACTGTGACGGTTTGCCCCCGAGAACTCGACTGGTCGATTGGAGGTATTTTCTGAGGGCGGCGGCCTCCGTCCGTCCTCAGGCATCGATCAACTCCGCAGCTTCTAATGGGATGAGCTGGCTTTCTGATTCTTGACCTGCAGATCGTTCACCACTTGCTGCACGTTTGGCACCCCGGTTGCCACCTTCTCAGCGCGCGTGCGTTTATCTTCCGAATTCACTTCTCCGTTCAGGGTGACGACGCCGCTCTTGACTTCGTATTTCACGTCACCGTGCATCTTGTTCTGGATCAGCGCAGCGTCCAGATTCTTCTCGATGCCTTGGTCCAGATCGGAACTCACGGCCTTGGCTTCTTTTTCTATACCCACCGGAATCACGGCAATCTGATCGGCGACAACCTGGGCCCCCGCAAAGGACTTCGCCAGAGATTCGGCTTGCGACTTGTCGTTCTCACTGGTGACTTGTCCGCCGAGGGTCACGATGCCCTTGTCACGATCCTGACTGACGGAGACGGTTTTGAGGCCTGCTTGATCGAGCGATTTACGGATGCTCTCAGAAACCTCCGGCGACTTTGAAGAAGGCCCTGAGCAGCCCACCATCGTCCCAATGGCGAGCAGCATCAGCCAGGTAACGAGCAAATTAGTCGTTTTCATGTTTGTCCTTATGATCGGCGCCAGGCCCGAATCCGGGAAAATGAGCAACTCCTGCTCCGTGGAGCCAGCCTATAGATTCAACTCTCTAGCTTCGGGAGTGCTGTACAGAATCGCTCACTTTGTGAGGAATTGTGTCCTCCCCGGGTCTTCGAGAGTCTCTCTGCACTCCTGCCACTCTCTTCTTAGGTGCCATAAGCTCCGATTCAAGGGACGATCAATTCTGACCAGCTTTTCCGAGCGCGGAATTGGATACTGGCCATGCACGCCGTTCGCTCGACGACCTGGCGGCCTAGGCATTCCGCCAAAGCGGCAGCCCTCGAACGACCCGAACTAAGACAGAGGGGGCGGAAAAGAAAGTCGGCAAAGTGTCAACAATGGGGCGGCCCTGCTGAAAAGGCCGTTGGAGAATAAAGACGTAGCAACACTAGCACGCACAAAACCACAGGAGCGGACCATGTCAGAAACCGTAGTGGAAAGAGCGGCGGATCACATCGCCGAATCAGCGCACCAGGCGACTCGCGCAACCTGCGCAGTTGCTGATGCAATCGGGAATGGCGTAGGAGCAGTAAGGCGTGTCGCAAAGCAGGGCGGCGATGCTGCCGAAGAAATCTTGAATGACACAACTCAGCGCCTCCAGCGAAACCTCGTGCTCACGGTCGCGACGACGTTTGCGATTGGCGTCACGGCAGGGACATTGATTGGCTGGATGATGAAACGAAGATAGACCAGAGAACTTTGAACCGACAATGACGGTTATGAGGGGCTGTCGCCTTTTGCCGTGCATGTTGGCAGTTCGATCGACCAAGGAGAATCTCGATATGAAAACGTGCCGGGTTGTCGTTTTGCTGCTGGCGATGGGCGGCCTCGCCATGCTATCAACGTTGGCAAAGGCGCAAGCCTTGGCCGATTCGCCAGACTCTCCCAGCGCCGCTGTTGTGTCGACAAGTACGACACACCCGCAAGCGGATTTCACATACACGCGTCCAACGGAGAAGACGAGGTTACAGAACTACTTCTTCGACACCTACGGCCCCTATCCCATCGTCGGCGCCGCAATCGCTGCCGGCATTAACCAGTTCGATAATACGCCGCCCGAGTGGAAACAAGGCGCGCAGGGCTATGGCAAGCGATTTGGGTCCGACTTCGGCATCGCAGCGGTCACTACTACGACGCGCTATGCGCTTGCGAAAACCTTTCACGAAGACACACTGTATTACCGCTGTCAGTGCAAAGGATTTTTCCCGCGCCTGAACCATGCCATGATTTCGACCTTCACCTCGCGCCGCGGCGAGGATGGCCATCGCGTTTTCTCTTTCCCGGCGCTCGTCGCTCCCTATGCCGGCACCATGACTGCGGTTTATGAATGGTATCCCGGCCGCTACGATGCCAGGGATGGTTTTCGCATGGGCAATTACAGCCTGCTCGGGTACGTCGGCGGAAATATCGCTCTGGAATTCCTTTATAGCGGGCCACACTCCTGGCTCTCTCGCATGCACCTCAACAATTCGCACGGAGCGCCAAGTCCCATCTCGAACCCGTAATCGACTGGAAGTGCTCCGGTAATCCGAGGACCGGCACCCGAACAAGACGGTGTTTCGTGGTTTCCAGCGGCTTCCAGATTGAGGAGGTCCTCAAGAAATGTTTGTACGCCACAGGGAACGACATCGCTCAGGACGCACCGGCTGGCTACGCGCGGCGGTATTGGGCGCGAACGACGGCATCCTTTCAACAGCGAGTCTGGTGCTTGGTGTCGCAGCGGCGCATGCGACTCACAGCAACGTATTGGTCGCGGGGGTCGCCGGCCTGGTGGCTGGGTCTATGTCGATGGCTGCCGGGGAGTACGTGTCTGTCCACTCGCAAGCAGACACCGAAAAGGCCGACCTCGCGCTGGAGCGCGCGGAACTCAGAGCAGACGACAAGGGCGAGCACAAGGAACTGACGGCAATCTACGTCGCTCGTGGGCTCAAACCTGCGCTCGCGAAACAGGTCGCCGAGCAACTCATGGACCATGACGCGCTCGGCGCGCACGCCCGCGACGAACTCGGCATCTCCGAAACTTTCCGGGCGCGTCCGATTCAGGCTGCGTTGGCATCGGCTGGCAGTTTCGCTGTTGGAGCAGCCCTGCCTCTCTTGGTCACCGCCGTGGCTCCGGCGGCGGGTTTAATCCCTCTTGTCGCTGGAACTTCACTGGTGTTCCTGGCGCTCCTAGGCGGGTTGGCCGCACACGCGGGTGGCGCAGGAGTGACGATGGGCGCAATACGGGTCACTTTCTGGGGTGCGCTCGCCATGGCGCTGACCGCAGGTGTCGGATGGCTGTTCGGAACAGTTGCGTGAACTCTGCTGCTGGCAGTCTGTTCGTCCCTTCCTGATCTTTAGGTTGCAGGGTTCCAGCCAGGGAACAAACGGGACGCATGCTCGAAGTGAGCATTCTTGCTCAGACTCCGACATCTCCGAGGTGAGAACGTTTGGGGCGAGAACTATTTGCGAGCGAGACGGAGTCTTCCGCACGTCTGGTTCGCGGAAATCGTGCCTTCAATCCGCGCAGCCCGCAGCCGCAGAGTCAGACCGGGCAAGCGAAGGATCATCGGGCAAGAGGAAACACAATGCATATTCGTGTCATTCGTACTTTGTGGTTCGCGGTTGTCATGCTGTCTCTGTCAGCGGCATCGTTTGCGCAAATTGGCATATCGATCAGCTTCGCTCCCCCTGAACTGCCCGTCTACGAACAGCCGCTTTGTCCAGGCGACGGTTATCTCTGGACACCTGGGTACTGGGCTTACGCCAACGACTTCGACGATTACTACTGGGTGCCGGGTACATGGGTGATGGCGCCGGAAGTCGGTCTGCTCTGGACTCCGGCTTATTGGGGCTGGGGCGGGAACGGATATGTTTTCTATGACGGCTACTGGGGGCCACATGTCGGTTTCTATGGCGGGATCAGTTACGGCTATGGCTACTACGGCGAGGGCTACGAAGGTGGACGTTGGGATAACGGACACTTTTTCTACAACCGTTCGGTGAACAACGTGAACGTTACCATCATTCACAACGTTTACAACACCACGGTGATCAACAGCACCACCGTGAACCGGGTCAGCTTCAACGGCGGCAATGGTGGAATCAACGCGCGTCCAACGCCCCAACAAGAGGCGGTCGGACGTGAGAAACATATTCCGGCTGTCGCCGTGCAAACTCAGCACGCGCAGGCTGCCCATACCAATCCGGAGCAGCGGGCTTCCGTGAATCGCGGCAAGCCGGCAGTCGCTGCAACGCCTAAGCCTGGAGCATTTAGCGACCGGGCAGTCGTGCCGGCGAAAGCGGCTGGAGCGCCTTATAACCCTCCGGCCAATCGTGCGGCAGTTCCGCCCGTGGCGAATGCGCCCGCCGCGCATCCAGCGAACAACGCCCCTGTGCCCAACCCGCCTGCCCAGTCGAACAACCGGCCGGAGACGAACCGTCCGCCGACAGAGCAGCCGAACAATCGAGTGGAACCGAACCGTCCGCCGGCAACCGAGCCCAATCGACCGGTGTCCAACCGGAATGAGCCTGTTCAGCGGCCGGAGACTCCTCCGCCGAGCGATCGTTCGCAACCGCAACACACTTCTGCTCCTCCTGCGGAAGCGCAACATGCAGCACCGGAACAACAGCGCCCGCAGCCCGCGGCGCGAGTGCCGGAAGAAAAGAAACAACCCGCCGAACCGCCGAAACGGGACGAGAAACCGCCGCAATAATGGCAGAGTTTGTCCTCCTCGAATGCGATTCTGGGGCACCCTGAGTTATCTCAGCGTGCCCTTTTTTCTTCGCACAATACCGCCGCTTTGCTGGAAGTGCTGGTGGCGACGAAAATATCGGCACACTTGGAGTTAGATTTCGTCGCTGTCGAATCTGGCTGTGCGCTTCAGGATTGCCGGGTGGAAGCTAGTCGTGAAGCACGACATTCAGAAGCGAACTATGGACTTGCAGCCCGCCATTGTAGTGAATAAAACCCAATTTTCTGAACCGGTTCATGAAGAAGCTGACCCGCGAGCGGGTTGTGCCAATCATCTCCGCCAGCATCTCCTGACTGATCTTGGGGACTACCGTCTCGGGTATGCCTTCCTTTCCAAAATGAGCAAGCAGCAAAAGGATCCGCGCCAGTCTCTTTTCGCTCGAATTGAAAAGCTGATCAACCAGGTCTTCTTCGTAACGGATGTTCCGCGCTAACAAATAAGCCACGAACAGGTCGGAAAAATTGTGTTCCCGATGAAGCGCTTCCATCATGGCTTGCTTCTCGATCCGCAAAATAGCGCAGTCCGTCATTGCGGTTGCAGAGCCCATGCGGAGCGATTGGCCTGCCAGCGAACCTTCGCCGAAAAAGTCTCCCTCACCTAAGATGCCAATCGTGGCTTCCTTGCCAGTCTTTGAGACCACGGTGAGTTTTATCTTGCCCGTCTGGATATAAAACACCGCGTCGGCGTTATCCCCTTGGGTGAAGATTCCCTGATGTCTCTGGAAAAGCAAAGATTTCCGGCCCTCGCCAATGGTTGCGAGGAACGCGGGGGGATCGAAATTACGTTTCTTCCTGGCCTCCAGGCCCGGCCCTCTGCCATTACGCGCAGTTGGGAGGATCGGGTCGATTGAGGTTTGGCGGACGATTTTCCTTCCGCCTGGAGAACCGTTGGGTTGGCCGGCAGGAGACATAGACACCTCCTTCTGCCTAACAACGACTGTCTTTATTTTACCGCTTTCCTGAGCCCAGTGAAATATCCAAGAACCGCGCAGCCTGTGTTGCGTGGCATGGTTCCTGATAAGGGAAAGCCCGGAGCAAGCGGGGATTGTTTCCGATAGCTCACGACAATGAGCCATTCTGCACAGTATTGCTGGAGCAAGTGAGCGAATCTATCAATATCTCAAAGGCGTAGTTCGCCCGCTTAACAGCCGCCCGAACTACGCTTTCGGAACAGAGCCGACCCGGTGCGATTTGCCCGGCGCTCCGGTTTCCTTCATAGGGCCGCAAATCATCAACCGGTTGCGTTCGGGTAGGCGGCCATCGTCAGGGCTGGCCCAAGGAGAAGTTATGTTTCTTACGAGGAAGGTCGGGTGGGCTGGAATCGCCCTCACACTTCTGACGACTGGGATGTTGATGCAAAGCTTCCCGCGAAGCGCAGCGGGATCTGACTCCAACCAGCAAGGAGTTCCGGCCTTCGTCGCCAGGAACGAGATCTGCAAGATGCAGGAGATTCTGCGCGACAAAGGACTCTATCGGGGCAAGGTCGATGGCGTCTTCGGTCTTCGGACTCGAGCCAGTATTCGCGCGTACCAAAAGGCTGAGAATTTGCCCATTACCGGAGAGGTTGACACCCGCACTGCCGCCGGCCTCGGGATCAGACCTGAATCGAACTGGGCCAATTCCCAGAGTGCAGGGCAGCAGGATGGGCACAGCAGCTACATCGTTGCCGCCGAGTTTAAGAGAGAAAAACCTTCAGCAGGGATTCGGCGGGCCAAGGGCGCACCAGGCAAGAGTGCGGGGAGGGAAGTCTCAAGGACTACCCCGATGGAAGACAACCGTGGAACCGGCGCTAACAACCAACAAGCTGAGAACGAAGTACACGACCAGTAGTTCAGTATTTCTAATTTCACTGCAAAGGATCTTCTGAAGAAGATCGGCGATCAGAAAAACTTGTGGTGATAGCGCCGCGCTGTTTATGCCCCTACGGTTTTTTCAACTTTGCCGATTCATTTCCGAATTGGCTTTACCCAGTTTTCTTCAAGTCTGACAGCTGTTCTTTCAAGTTCGCGACGGCTTCCTTGGCATGTCCGATCCGCTGTTGAACTTTGCCCGCCTTTTTTTCGGCTTTCCCCTCAGCTTTCAAATTGGGGTCACTCGTGACCTTTCCGACCTCCTCCTTGATTGTCCCCTTGACTTCGTGAAAGCTGCCCTTGATCTGGTCTTTCGTGCTGGTTTTCATATTTTCTCCTTCGCCCTCACAAACAATTGCAGCTCTTCTGCGACTCTTTGAGGGCTGCCACTTTTTTAATCTCGTGGCTTTCCGAGGTCTGAGCAAAATTGACCACCTGTGGAATAGGGCTTGGCTTCATCCCGAAAAGCGGCGAGCTGCACGCAGAGGTGTCATGTGAAATGTGACTCCCACACGATTCACACTGGAACTCGCGCAGACAGGACAGGCTGCATTTTGTCCCGACAAGTCTTCGGCCTACTGCCGCAAGTGAGCGTTATTGCTCAGACCTTTTGAATCCTGATTTGCTATCGTCGGAATCGAGGTCGCAGGCCGGCATTTCGAATCAAAATTGTGCCCTAGTGTATACGCGGCGCGAAGCCGGAGATGCGGCGCAGAGGCAAAAATGAGGAGGTTGTGCATGAAAAAAGTAATGTTCGTACTTGCGATGTTGAGTCTCGGCACGCTGTGCTGGGCGGGGTCGGCACGGGAAGATGCCACCGAGCGGCTGACCAACGCGACCACTGTGATGCACGAAATTATGGGGATGCCCGACAAGGGAATCCCGGAAGAAGTGCTGGAGCACGCAAAGTGCCTAGCGGTCATACCACACATGATTAAAGGGGGCTTTGTCTTCGGAGCTAAAGGAGGCAAAGGTGTCGCCACCTGCCGCACGGCCAATGGCTGGAGCGCACCGGCGTTCATCACGATTTCGGGCGGAAGCTGGGGCCTGCAGATCGGTGTGGAAGCTGTGGACGTGGTAATGATCTTTCAGAATGACAAAGCGATGCAAAGGTTGCTCTCCAGTAATTTCCAAATTGGAGGGGACGCTTCCGCGGCAGCCGGTCCGGTTGGACGGCATGCCGAGGCCGGTACGGATTGGAAGATGGATACAGAGATCCTGACCTACTCCCGTGCCAAAGGTGCGTTCGCTGGGCTCACGTTGGAAGGTGCATCGCTCCGCCAAGACAGTGATTCCCGGCACGCGATGTATGGACGCAACGTAACAACCCGGGCGTTGCTGTTGGGCGAAGTGCCAGTTACAGCCGCGGCCCAGCCGTTCCTGGCGGAAGTTCGCGGAGCAAAAGCTCAGTCCAGAGAGAACGAGCAGAAGTAGAACTTGCAGAATTGGGGCTGCCGCTGTTTGTCATTCAGCTGACTGTATGTTCAAGTGGCGGCACAGCCCCGTTTTTGCCCGCGTTTTCCGTTGCCGCGGAGCAGTTCTCTCGCGGACGTTTCAAATGAGATTCATATTCGCTTTGCTCGCGAATGAGCACAGGAGGCTCGTATGCTTTGGACGGTTTTCGTTGTGCTTCTGATTTTGTGGCTTCTGGGTTTCAGTATGCATATCGGCGGAGGCCTGATCCACTTGCTTCTGGTTGTGGGGTTGGTGGTTCTGGTCATTAACCTGGTGAGCGGACGGCGCAGCGCGGTTTGAAAAAGCAGTACGATTGCCAGCCCCGGGAGGTCACGATGCAGCCTCCTGGAGCTTCTTTCGCTTTGTGTTCGTTCCTCTTCCGACTGGACCACACCGTTAAGGATCCCTGCAATGTCCGAGCTTGACCGCTCCGTGAGTTTGAAACCGAACACTCTGCTGCGTGGCAAAGCGAGCCCTCTCGTGTTCGAAAAGAAGGCAGTGTCATCCCTACAAGCGATACCCACCCGGACGCATCCAATGCGGATAGCGGTTGTCGGGAACCACCTCCCTAGACAGTGTGGAATTGCGACCTTCACGACGGATTTGTGTGATGCGCTTGCTGGTGAATACGGAGCCGCTGGAGCATTCGTAGTGGCCGTCAATGACCCGCAATCGCGCTACAGCTACCCTGCGCGCGTGCGCTTCGAGATAACCGAGAGCGACCTCTCATCCTATCAAGCAGCCGCCGACTTTCTGAATTCCAACAACGTCGATCTGGTCTGTTTGCAGCACGAGTATGGAATTTTTGGTGGGAAGTCCGGCAGCCACATATTGCGTCTGCTGGAGCGCCTGAAAATGCCAGTCGTGACAACTCTGCATACGGTTCTTCGGGAGCCAAGCGTCGACCAACTAATCGTCCTGCAGGAGATCGCCGCACGCTCCGATCGTCTTATTGTTATGAGCGAGCACTCTTCCCAGTTTCTGCAAGATGTATTCAGGGTTTCAGGCCAAAAAATTGACAGGATTCCTCACGGCATCCCCGACTTGCCTTTTGCGGAACCGGCTTTGTGCAAAGATTCGTTTTCAGCCGGAAAGACGGTCTTGCTCACGTTCGGCTTGTTGTCTCCAAACAAGGGATTCGAAAGCGTGATTCAGGCCTTGCCGCGCATTTTGTCCCGGCACAGCAATGTTGTCTACATAATCGCAGGCGCTACCCATCCGCATGTCAGGCGCCTCGAGGGTGATCGATATCGCCTTCAGTTGCAGGCTTTGGCGAAGGAGTTGGGAGTGGAGGAGAACGTGGTCTTTCACAACCGGTTCGTCAGCCCTCAGGAAATGGCTTCGCTGGTCGGTTCGGCCGACATTTACGTCACTCCGTACCGTTACGAGGCACAGGCTGTATCAGGAACCCTGGCCTATGCCTTGGGGGCCGGGAAGGCGATCATTTCGACTCCGTACTGGCACGCCGCCGAACTCTTGGCCGATGGGCGAGGGGCGCTGGTTCCCTTCGAGGACCCAGCCGCTATCGCAGGTTCGGTAATTGAGCTTTTGGACAACGATGCGGCCCGCCAGGAGATGCGCGAACGTGCCTACGTCCACGCCCGCCACATGGTCTGGAACCAGGTAGCAAAGGCTTATATGCAGGCCTTCGTGCGAGCTTGCGGTAATCGCAGGCAACCTGCCCGCGTGGCCGTCCAGGCTGCCGAGAAGAACGCGACACGCCGACTCATAAATGCCTGACCGCTTTTCCAGCTACCGGTAGCCGCCCTCCAGCAAAGGTGAGGGGTGCAGACATTGCACGGGGAAGTTAGCGAAGACGTTGGGTTTCCCCCGCGTGCCCTGTAAATTCTCAAATGGGGGACCCGACGGGAATATTTATCTGGCCGAACTGGAGATGACCCTCAAGTTCTGGTCGTGCGTGATGCGCTCTCCGAGTTTTAACGCGAACTTCGGCGCGTGGCCCTTTACCATTTGCCGGATGCCAGGTCCAAACTCGTGGAAGAGGTTGATCCCCGCGTCGTTGCCAACTGTCGAACCAAAATCGTTGAACGGGGCCGAAGAGGAGCGCGCGTAATACGGCCGGTAAGCACTGTGGATAGCGACCGAACTCAGTACCCCCAGAAAATATGAAGTGTTCAGCCTCTTCTTTCCGGAGTCATCCCGCGTGATAACAATGCGCGAAGCTGAGTAGGTGGCGCGGCCCATGAAGCTGCTGCTGGTCGAAGGGTGATAAAGCAGGCTCTGCTTGAGCGACGGTGGATACAGGTACTTACTAACAAGGTTGCCTTCCTGAGTAAACACCGCTTCATAGGGAGCGCTAAAGGTGGGCTGCGATACGGGAGTGACGTGTCTGAGTTCTGTTTCGTGCTTTACCGAGGTGATGCCAGCCGCGCCAAGTGCTAAAGGCGTGCGCGCTTCATCGACGAGCGATTGAAACTTCTCCGCTTGTTTTGGAGGCTGTACCGCAGAGGGAGTATCTGGAAGTGATCCCCACGTGCGCATCTCCTGGCGCGGCGCTTCGGGTAACTTTGAGCCGTCCCTTTGGGGCAAATCAGCTAAAGGACGTTCACTCTGGCACAATGCTTCGCACGCAACCAACAGGAAAAAGGAAATGACCCGGATTGGTACGATGCGCTTCACTATAGCTCGCTCCTGCAAAGCGGCAAGCGACTTTCTGCATCCGGCAATGCCCACGAATCGCCTTGTCTGGACAAGCTCATGACTCAAGAGGTAGGCCGCCTGGTTTGACGGATTCACTGCCCTCTCGAGGCATCTACAGAGTCGCTCATTTTCCTTCCGGATACTGTGCAGAATGGATCACTTGAGAATGTGCCTTAGGCAAGAGGGATATTCCCGCATTGAGATCGTCGCGCTTCTCTGTTCCACGCGCAATTCCCGGGAACCAAGATGCAACGGCTCCCGTGAAAGCGACCCTGCGTGTCGGGCAAGCCATTTAGCGTGACTGGAGGGATGAGCACTTTTGAACAGCTTTCTGAACTGCGTATTGTGACAATTGGTTCCTTAAGGTGGGCCATGTCCTTATCCGGTTTTCCGCGAATCCCAGGATCAGTTGTTCTTTGCATCGACAATGACGAGGCCGTGCTGGAATGCGAGAGATCGTTCCTGGAGACCTTCGGGTACACCGTTCTGGCGGCGACGAGCGTCGGCCGAGGATTAGAACTGGCTTCCATGCACCCGGTTGACATTGTGATCATTGACTACCTCATGCCCGTAATGAACGGGCAAGAGGTGGCCCTTGAGATGAGGCGACTCAAGCCGCAAACGCCAATCATCATGCTTTCCGCATCAGTGGACGTCCCTGACCAAGTCCTGAAGCTGGTAGACGCTTACATAGCCAAAGAGCATATGGCCAGCGAGTTATTACCCACAATCGCGCAGTTACGCGGATGCGAATCGGTTCCTCCGTCCGCGCATGACGCGTGACCGAGAGGAGTCGTTTTATGAAGATCTTGCTGGTTGCAGGACTTGTCCTGGTTGTGCTCGGGATCGTATCCCTGGTTGTGCCAATTCCTCACACCGAGAGACAGGGAATTAAAGCCGGGGACATAAACATCGGCGTGCAAACCAGTCACAGTGAACGCGTGTCGCCCATCATAAGTGGAGTGCTGATTGCAAGCGGGGTCGCGTTGACGATCGCCGGGGCGCGTACGGGTAATCGGACATGAATGTCCATTACACGGTCGTCTCTCCTTAAATTCTTGCCGGTTTGCAGAATTGAGAAGCCAGGCATTGGGATTGTTGAAGTATTGACCGCTTTTCGAGGGCTATCAAATGACAACCGCTGAACTTGAACTGGCGCCTGCGAGCGCCACCACCGTGAGTACCGGTACGACCATGAAAGCGCTGGTCTATCACGGCCCGGGCAATCGCGCCTGGGAGGACAAACCGCGCCCCACCATTCAGGACCCGGGCGACGCCATTATCCGCATCACCACGTCGACGATTTGCGGAACCGACCTTCACATTTTGAAGGGAGATCTCCCGTCGGTGACCGATGGCCGCATTCTTGGCCATGAGGGCATTGGTGTCGTTGAACAAGTAGGAACTGGCGTCTCGGAGTTCCACATTGGAGACAAGGTCATCATCTCGTGCGTCACTGCCTGTTTGAAGTGCGATTTCTGCAGAAAAGGCATGTATTCCCACTGTCGACATGGCGGCTGGATTTTGGGTAACACCCTCAACGGAACCCAGGCCGAATACGTACGCATCCCACATGCCGACGGGAGTCTGTATAGTTTCCCGGCGGACGGTGACGAAGAAGCCCTCGTGATGCTGAGTGACATTTTGCCGACTGGGTTGGAGTGCGGCGTCCTGAACGGACAGGTGAAGCCCGGGGACACGGTTGCCATCGTGGGCGCGGGACCTATTGGGCTCGCCGTTCTGCTGACGGCGCAGTTCTATTCACCGGCGGCGATCTTTATGATCGACCTTGACGACAAGCGCCTCGCGGTCGCAAAAAAGCTCGGCGCAACCACTCTCATCAACAGCACTGACGGACATGCTGCCCACCAGGTGATGGAACTGACGGAGGGCGCCGGCGTCGACGTGGCCATCGAGGCCGTGGGAATTCCAGCTACTTTTGAGATCTGCCAAGCCATTGTCGCCGCGGGCGGACGGATCGCGAACGTGGGCGTCCACGGAAAGCCTGTGGAACTGCATCTGGAGAAACTCTGGGACCGCAACATTTCTCTCACCACACGGCTGGTGGATACGGTAACAACACCGATGCTGCTAAAGGTCGTGCGCTCGGGAAAGTTGCAGCCGCGCAAGCTCGTGACACATCGCTTCGCGATGAACGACATCATGAAGGCGTATGACACGTTTGGGAACGCGGCCAAAGAAGGCGCACTCAAAGTGGTTCTTACGAATGGCGCGTCTTCCTTTCGAGGCTGATCGTGTGCCGCACTGATACCGTAACAGCCGCTGGTTGAAGCGCTACCGGCCAGTACCAGGGGCGACAGAGTTCATTCTTGGCGAGCAGGGCCTAATCTGTGCGCGTCAACTTACTCGCCAGCGCCACTCCGACAATATTGTGATGCGTGCGCGCTGCAAGCTGTGCCGCAAGTGACGGCAAAAAGCGCAAACCACAGAGGACACAGAGGTACACAGAGGACCCCAGGGACTTAATCAGAGCATTCCTAGATCAGAGGACTGCTTCTCTCGAAATTGCAGAACCGCGCGTGCGCCCTGTACGAAAAGTCGTCTCGTCGGTGCTGGGGCGAATGGCGATTTTTCTGATGATCACGACCTTGTTGGTTGCCGACAGCCTTCTTAATTCATAAACCGTAAAACCTAAGCCGGATCCCAAGAGCAGAACCACGCATAATCCCGCCAGCATCGGAAACGCGAGTTGCGCGTATTTGTCGGCTGTTGCCGTTGAAGTTTGGCCTCTGGCAAGTCCAGATCCTGGCACGACAGACTCGGCCGGAGCCGGCCGCGCTGATGCCTTCTCGGTTGCGTCCGGTGCGGGACGCGAACTGGCGATCGCGGGGTCAATCACCGGCCGTTGATATGGCGGATAGCGTGTGAGGTATAGATAAATGTCTGCTGCCTCGTCCTCGCTTACGTAGTAGAAGACCGGCATTCTGCCTCGTAACAATTGCGGCGGCGTACCCATCACGATGGGCGCTCCGCGCGTGACCTTGCGAATGAACTCCGCTTGAGTTGTTCGCCCCGCGAGCGTGCTGAGCGGTGGAATCGCTCCGTCATACAACTGTTGAGAAGTTGGATTTGGCCCGGCCGCACTGTGGCAGATGTGGCAGGTTGATTTTGCAATGTGCTCGCCCACGCGCACACGCTCTTCGCGCACCGCCAGTTGCTCCCGATCCGCGCCGTGAATTCCAGCCAGTTGCCTCAGGTATGCAATCAGCGAGGTCACCTCAGCTCCGCTCAAGTGCGGGAAGGACGGCATATCTTGCCCCCCATGATGGAGCCGATCAAGCAGCATGGTTTTCGACTGCTCCGCCAGCTTTACCGCGTCTGCACGGCTCATGTTCATGCCAGCGATTTTCATCCGCTCCATGACTGCCGCGGTCGAGGTCGCGCGGACCGAGTTGATGACGGAGTTGATCTCCGGAGGTGCGCCTGCCCCATTCTCGCCGTGGCATCCGCGGCAGTTCATGCGGTAGAGGTCCGAACCGTGCAGCACCACGGTTCCATCCTCGAGCGCTTCTGATCCCCGATCTTGACGCCGATACATTGGCGCGTGAGCGAGGTCATCCGCCGCGGCCTTTGCTCCATCTTTCCTTTCGCCGTTCCCTTCGCCGGTCGTGGTTCCGGGAGGTCCCAGTTGGCCCGTTTTGCCCATGCTGGTTTCGTCGAACGACCGTTGCAGATGAGTGAGCCAACTTTCTCCTGCGAGCGCCGTCGGCTCGAGATTCCCGGCTTTCCTCGCCTGCGCAGGCAGCGGCGCGGCGAATGCCAGACTTGCGGTCAGCGAAAGCAATACAGCGCAAGTCACAAGGCGGTGAACATTCGAGATAAGACTGTCTCTGGACTGTGGTTGCTTTCGCATGTCGGAGTCTCCAGTACCCCCAGCATGAATGAGGCGCCGACATGCGTTGTCATCTCCGCGTACTCTTTTTGTCTATTTCTTGCGACCGCTTCTTGCAGGGACGGTGCTGGCAAGAACTGGGGACCTGTGTGGAAGCGGGGCTAATGTGATGTATGTCACAAGCAGGTGTGAGTTACAGCACTGCCAAAATGTTTACTTGGACTTGACAATGGCGACCATTGATTCGGGGTATAAAAGGCATTTGAATTCTCAGCTCGTTGAGGAGACAACGCATGCGTACGAGGAATCTTGCGGCTTGGTTCTTGATCCTGGCAGTTGCTTTGATAACAATACCTTACAGCCACGCCATCCCGGCATTCTCCCGGCAATATGGGACTTCGTGTAGCACCTGCCACGTGGATTTCCCGAAGCTCAATGATTTCGGAAAAGCCTTCAAGGACGCAGGATTCAAGTTCCCGAAAAACGATGAGGACTTCATCAAGATTCCGCCCGTGATGTTGGGCGCTCCGGCACAGAAGGAAATGTTCCCGCATACGATTTGGCCGGGCACGATTCCGGGGATGCCGCAGATTGGGTTACGGTTCAACACGTTCTTCCAGGTTTACGGCAAGAACCGCAATAACTTTAATCCGCCCTTACCTCCCACGGATCCGAACGCGACGTTCACGCCGCGCACCGACTTCCAGCCCGGCCTGTTCAGCATTTTCACGGCCGGCAATTTCGGTGACGGCATCGCCTTCTGGGTGGACGACGACTTCAGCGTGGGTGGGTCCAACGCGGCCGGCGGCCTGGGGGATGGCTACCTGAAGTTCGTGAATATCGGGCGGCTGCTGAAGCTGCCTACCGACGCTTTGAGTCTGCGCGTCGGGCAGTTTGAAATTGACTTGCCGTTCAGCCAGGCTCGCAGTTGGAACCTGAGTGGCTGGGACATCTACGATGAGGCCAACTTTGGCGCTGCGAACGGATTGAGTGGGGACGGCGTGAGCAATGCGTTTGCTTTCTCCTCGCCGGGTCAGGGCGTGGAGATCAGCGGAGGCCACAACTACGGCGGGTATCACTACTCGCTGGCGGTTATCAACCAGAACACCGGGGGCACGGCGGTGAACGGTCCTAACGTCAGCCCCGCAGTTGGGATCTTCTCCGATTCCAACTTCAAGGATATTTACGGACGTTTCCAGTACCGCTTCAACCTGGAGAAAGATAGTACGAGCCGGAACGACATCCAGGCAGCAGGCGCTAGTGGCCCGCGCGATCACACCTATCTGCAGTTGGGCAGCTATTACTTCTACGGACGTTCAGTGCAGCGCGTGAACGGGGAGAGCGGCGTGCTGACGGCTCGCGAGCCGTTCTACCGCGTAGGCGGCGACTTCAGCTTCAATTACCGCACGTTCAATCTGTTCGGCCTCTACATGTACGGACACGATAAGGATCTGGTTCTGAATGATGGCGGGACGGGCTTCACGAACGGCGTTCCCGCGCACTTCAGTGGCGGCTTCCTTGAAGCGGACTATCTTGCGCTCCCCTGGTTGATGGCCATCATGCGCTACGACCGGGTGCAATCGGCGGCGGACTTTGTGACGGGCGCCAACTACTTCTCTCCGGCCAGCACAACCCGCAACCGATTCAGTCCGGGAGTGCAGTTCCTGATCCATGCCAACATCAAGGCGTCGCTGGAATATCAGATTCGTCCGCAGCAGGCGGGCGCCGACGCGAATGGCAACACAGTTCTCCCCCAACGCACGAATCAGGCCGTGGCTGGATTGGAGTGGGTGTACTAGAATTGCGAATCAGAGACAGGTTTCAAAGTTCTTCGAACGAGGAGAAATCATGAAGTGTAAAGTTGTAGCGGTTCTTGCGGTAATGATGGCGCTGACTCTGGCAGCTAATGCCGGCAGCATCAGCGGGAAAGTCTCCGGCGTAACCGGAGAATCGGTGGTGTATGTCGACACGATTGCGGGTAAGACGTTCCCGGCGCCTTCGGAACATCCGGTGATGGATCAGAAGGGTCTGTTGTTCCAGCCGCACATTCTGGTGGTTCAGGTGGGAACGACGGTTGATTTTCTGAACAGCGACAAAGTTGCGCACAACGTTTTCTGGCCATCGCTGATGCAGGGGGGCAAAAAACTGCCGGGTAAGAATCTGGGAACGTGGCCGACGGGCGAGAAGCGTCCTTTCAAGTTTGACCAGGCAGGAATCGCGGCATTATTGTGCAATGTGCATCCGGAAATGTCCGGCTACATCGTCGTGGT
>OCTA010001725.1_pt1 | contig 20078 bp, 13 predicted proteins | sample 1538991 | NCBI WGS metagenome assembly OCTA01 (sample SAMEA3539302, study PRJEB22396) | soil metagenome | biome: tundra; feature: field; material: soil | place: USA | collected 2010-05 | depth 0.15 m | reverse complement strand
GATAAGAGATCCTGATCTGCGAAGGCGATCTCATCGGAAAGACAGCCGAACAGCTGCGGTCCCTCCACTTCCACAGAGACCGCGACTGGCTGCAGTCGTAGAAGTCTCTGCGGCTCCGCTTCCTCGGCTTCCAAAGGAGCGCTCTCGGGCATGAGCAGCCGATCGCTCCAAGTTGGGTCACGCCTTCGCGGGGAAGCGGCAGTGCGTGCAGGCCGCTGCGATTGGTAGCCGGCGGCTGCTGCGCTCGCATCGCGTGCAGCCCCATTTGGCCCAGAACCATAGGGCTGGGTCGAGCGCGGCGGCCGTTCCGGCAAGTTGACCTGGTCCTTCAGCGCCGTTGGCAGCCACGTCTTGTGCCCACGCGGATTGGATGACCGGGCGGGCGGAGTCCAGATCGAGATCCCCGGTGTCGGTGACCGCGAGGTATTCGGTGACCTTGCGAACCTGAACATCAACGGCAACAGGCAGAACCTCAAGCGACGTCATTTGACCGCCGCCCGGGTGGGCGATCATGCGCACCCACATCGGGCCGACCTTCGGGCCTCGCAGGAATGGGAAGCGGTCGGTGCCGCCCGGTGAGCGCGCCTGGAGCGCGTCGAGCAGTTCGCGGGCATCGCCTTGACCGTCAATGACGGCCCGTGCGATTGCTGGGGCCGCGTCGGGTTCGTTAAGCGATTCGGCGATGAGCCGCCAAGCGGCTGCGTCAGGACCATGGCGCTGGCTGACCCGGAATCGGCGCAGCACGTCGGCGAGCTCGGTCAGCGAACGTGCGGCGACTTGAGCGGGGTCAAAGCTCCAGGGCTCCGCCTCGAACAGTCGTTGGGCCGCGAACCACAGCGCATCCGCGTCACGAGCTCGGTCCATCGCCGCGGCGAACGTCAGCAGGGCTCTTACTTGCTGGTCGGAGGCGCCGTGGGTGCTCATGCGCTCGGCGACCACAACCTCGGGCATTCCGGCCCACCCGGCCGGCGGCGGATCGGAGCGCAAGCTGAGATCGAGTTCGCCTCGTTGGAACGCTGCGGTGATCTGCTTTGCGAGCCCGGGATGGGGCATCGGGATCTTCGCGTCGCCGCGAACCGTCGGCGCAGGGGCGACCTCAGGCGGCGCTTTCGCGAGCCGCAGGCGGCGCCCGTACCACGCAAGTTGCTCCCCGATGCGCAGCCCTCGTAACGGGTTGACGAGGTGGGCCCCGCGGGGACTAAGTCCTGCCGCCAGCATCTGCATGTACTCGTCACCGGCGTGTACCTCGAACGTCGCGTCGTCGAGCGCGCCGAACCGTTGCTCGAGCTCGTCGGCGATCCGACCCGCCAGGGCTTGGCGCCTGGTGAGGTCAAGATCCGAGATCTTTACGTCGTAGGGTTCGATCACTCTGTCCGGATCAAGGAGTCCGTGGTGTGCGCTGACGATCAGCCAGGGTTGGCCGCTCGCCTCCGCATACGCCCGGCGACGCGAAAACAACTCCGTGCGGTAGAGATCCTTGGCGGGGCGGGCGGTCGGCTCCTTGCGCGAGACGCATCCGATCAGCACGCATGCAGGCTTCACGGAGGCGTCGTCGGAATCGGCCGCATCCGCAACGCCCTCGGGGGCCTCCTCCGCGGATACCGCGATCAACCCAGCGACGATCCGGAACCGCCCGGGGTTCGCGTGGGCGATCGAACTGACTTGATAGCTCGGCAGCGGCCGCCCGTCCCCGCGTTGGTACAGCCTGCGCCGGCTGATCTCATCAGCGATCTCCGCGGAGCGCATCGGTCGACCCGCGTCGCCGACCACCTGGGCAACCGCGCGCGCGCATGTCATCGACTCGCCCACGTCACCGTGGGGCGCCGCCGTGCTCGTCGAGTCCGGCTTCCACGACGAGCCTTCTTCAAGCGTCGCTGAAGATGATCATTTCTACGCGATCGCTCGGTACTCCCAGATCACGCGCCCATTGGTCGGCGGCCAGCAGCCAAGTGGCGTAGTCCCGCTCGTGACGCTGTCCGCGTAGCCGAAGCCCCGCGTGGTTGGCCAACCAGTCAGCCACGACGCTGTCGAGAATCAGCGCGCGCCCATTCGGGTCCGTGAAGTAGAGGAACTTCGTTCCAAACGCCGTTCCCGTCCACGGGACCCGATGCTCCACGCAGAGCACGCGAAACGCGTCGACCGGCTGGCGAAATCGCAGGCACTCTCGCGCGGCCTGTAGGACAGCCGGGAGTTCTCGGTAGGCAAGCGCCTCAGCGAGTCGAAACGGGCCGTAGCCGGTTGTTCCGTAGCCCCAGATCTGAGTGGCGATGAAGGCCGCGACTGCCCCGCTCGGATCATCGGAGCAGTTCAAAGCGAAGTCGCGCACGGTCGTACGGTCCAGGAAGCTGGGAATCGCTCGGAGGACCTCTTCGTATTCAGCGAGGCGCGTACTCCACCGCTCGTGAGGAACGTGAACGGCCGGCTGCTGGACGGGATCGCGGCGATCGCCCTCGGCGAGAACTCTCAAATGGTCTGGGACTGCGATACGGGGTTGCCCGTCCGAGGCTTTGGGTGAGCCTTCGCGCAGTTCCGACGCCCGCGCCGCTCCCGCCTCCTCCGGGGTCCGCTGGCTGGGAGCGCCGGCACGAGGCAGGCCAGTCATTAGGACTCGGACCCTTCCACAGCGGGGAGGCTAGGGGCAAGGAGTCGCTGATGTCGTTCGTCGCCGGCGCGCCCCGGCCGCCGCGAGAGGGCGACCTCCTCGAGATGAGATGCGAAGAACGGGCTCGTTCCGCTCCAGCAGAGACGGCGATCTGATCCAATCGACGGCTCGTCCGTCAGGACGAGAGAATGCAAGATGAATAGTCGTTCTTCGATTCCTGGGTGGCCCACGAGTACATGACTCCCGAAACGCCGGACACCCATGACGTCATCCGCCTGGTCCTCGGCGTCGCCAGGCTCGGCGAGAACGACTTGCGGGGCTGGTGGAACGGTCACGCCCTCGACCGTACCGGCCAGTACGTTCTGTCGAGCATGTTCCAGCGGACATGGCGGTCAGCGGCCCTCCAGCTCGATGTCTCCGCGGCAGCGCGTATGCACGACGAGCTGCTGGGTAGGTCGACCGCACTGCATGTGTTCTCCGACGGGCTGCCGTTTCGCCGATGGGCGACCGGGTGGCTTGGCGAGCAGAAGACAACGGAAGGTGTCGCCGATCTCCTTACGACCTTGGAGACGTGGAGCGCTGATGAGGCCATGAGCACACTTCGTAATTGGTCTGGAGGTATCGACGCGCCCAAGGGAGAGAGCCTGGGCAACGGCTTGCTCCTCGGGCGGATCTCTAGCGCCGATCTCGAGGACCATGGCGTGCTCCTGCAGACCGCTCGCCTGCTCTGCGTCTCCTACTTCGACCAGGCCGGTGCACTGCGGCCGCCGTACTTCGACCTCGCGCGTTGACGACCTTCACGTCGAACATCCAGAAGGGCGGAGCCTTGCTTGATGACGCCCGGAGGGTCGTGGAGATCTGGGATCTCGACCACGACGCAGCATGGAACCTGGCCTACATCTCTGAGGAGAATCTGCTGGCGAAGCCGTCCCGTGCTCGGACAGATGACGTCCTGCTGCGAGTGTTGCGGCCGCGGCTCGTAGAGCCCGGTCCGCAGGTGATCGCTGCCCTGAAGCGGCTCCTGTCGTCGCCAAGAGGCTTCGCCGATGCCTATTACTTCGAGGCGACTCGGGACGACGCTCTCCTAGCGGCATTTGCTGAGGGACCGTTGTTCGAGTGGTGGGAGCGCGGGCGAATCGGCGTCGACATCGAATCGGTGTTGAAGTGGCTGGCTGATCTTGCCGAGCGTGGACAGACGCCGGACTGGACCGAGACGATTCGTACGAAGGTCGCGAGAGGTTTGCTGGCCGCGCTGCGAGATTTCGGGATCCTCACGGGCGCGGTGCGGAAGGAGTTCGCTCCTCCGTCGCTCAGCATCGCGGGTTTCGGGTACGTGGCGTTCCGCCTGCACGAGGACGGGGCTTCATCGCGCGCGTTGGTCGCTAGCCCGGTCTGGAGGCGGTGGTTGCTCGACGGGGATCGCGTGAGAGAGCTTTTCCACGAGGCGGAGCGCCAGGGACTGTGGCGCTATTCCTCTGCCGGGAGTGCCGTCCGCGTCGATTGGCTGCAAAGCACGCTCTCGGAGGCGGTCTGTGCCGTTGCGTAAGGACCTACGGGGGATCGGGCAGCGGATCCTCGACTTCTACGCGCGCGGTGGCGAGCCACCTTATCTGCTGTATGTGTATGCGCCCTCAGACGAATGGGTCGTTCGACGTGACCTGAAGGATCTTCAGCTGTGGCTTGAGGCCCCTGATCAGGGCGTACGGTGTGCGGCGATCTCGCTCGCTGATCTGTTCTGGCAGGCGCTCGAGGCTGAAGGGTGGATCGGGGAGCTTGTGAGCCAGGAGCGCGACGCTGGGGACGACGAGACCGCCCGGCGCGAGATCTACCGGGCGGTGGGCGAGATCTTGCGCTTGCCCCCGTCGCTGCCGGAGCGCGTTATCGCGGCGGTTGACGAGCTCGGGGATGAGTGCACCGCTGTCTTCCTGTACCGCGCCGGAGCGCTTTACCCCGCGTACCGCACGTCGACGCTGATCGACGATCTCAGGAGTCGGCTTCGCCTCCCGGTCACGCTCCTCTACCCCGGCGTGATCGTTGGCGACTACGGTCTGAGGTTCATGGGCCGCACGGAGCCGGCGTACGGCTACCGTGCCCTCATCGTCCCCCGAGGAGACCATTAGTGAAGATCAGGGAGCTGTTCCGAGGCGATATCGAGCGTCCGATCGAGACCGTCATCCACGTCGACCTCTCCGACGCGGCGATCGTCGCCCACGAGATTGAGGAGTACGTCGTTACGGAGAACATCCGAGGGCATCTCGAGGAGCTCGTCGACGTCTACGCCGATACAGCGCGTAATCCCAGCGAGTCGACCAACGTCTGGATCAGCGGATTCTTCGGGTCGGGCAAGAGCTCCTTTGCGAAGGCCTTGGGTTACGCGCTGGCCAATCCCGTGATCGAGGGGCGCACAGCGACTGACCGGCTCCTGGCCCGAGCCAACTCGCACAAGCTTGAGGCCCTCCTGAACACTGCGCACACGCTCGCGCCCACGATCGCCGTGTTCCTAGACCTGGCCAGCGGGCGAGACATGCTGCGCGAGGGTGAGAGCCTTGTACTTCCGGTCTACCGGGGCCTGCTAAAGACGCTCGGCTACTCGTCGAACGAGCTCCTGGCTGAGCTTGAGATCACGCTGGAGGCGGAAAAGCGCCTCCAGGCTTTCGAGACGGCGGTGCTGGAGGCGACGGAGGGGCGGCCGTGGGCTCGGGTCCGCGACGTGGCGCTGGCTAAGAACTACGCGAGCCGCGCGCTGCACCTAATAGACGCGGCGAACTTCCCGAGCGCGGATTCATGGGCCAAGGCGGCCACCGCGCCGAACATTGATCACAACTGGCTCGCCATGCGCTCTCTTGAGCTGCTGGGCCGACGCGGCGGGGGAGCGACACGCCTTGTGTTTGTCGTCGACGAGGTCGGTCAGTACGTCGCGCGAAGCATCCAGCGCATGTTCGATTTACAGGGGCTGGCGGAGGCGTTTCAGAAGAGGCGAGGCCCGCTCTGGCTCGTCGTGACTTCGCAGGAAAGGCTGAGCGATGTCGTTGACAGTCTCGAGTCGCGCCAGGTCGAGTACGCGCGCGTTCAGGATCGCTTTCCGCTCCGCGTCGATCTTCTTCCGAGCGACATCCATGAGGTAACCAGCCGGCGCGTCCTCGACAAGACCGACACCGGACAGTCCCTCGTCCGCGATGCGCTCGCCGCCCACCGGAATCAGTTGAACGCCAACGTCCGGCTCGAGTCCCCCACCCGGGGCGCGGACATCGCCGAGGACGAGTTCGTGCGCCTGTATCCGCTCGTCCCGTACCAGGTGCAGCTGCTCATCGACGCGGTTTCGGCGCGACGCGCCCAGGGCGGCGGATCGCCGATGCTCGGCGGGTCGAACCGGACGATCATCAAGCTCGCCCAGCAGCTGGTAATCGATCCCAACCACGGGCTAGGTGACGACAATGTAGGAGCGCTCATTACGCTCGATCGAGGCGCTCAGCTTCTCGAGGAAGCCATCCCCACCTCGTGGCGCCACGAGATCGCGCAGGTCGCTGACAAATACGGCGACACTGCGACCGAGACGCGCGTCATGCGAGCCGTTGCGCTGTGCTCCGACGTGCCGGCCCTTCCGCTCACCGAGGGTAACCTCGCCGTCCTGCTACACGATCGCATCGGGGGTGAGAGCCGCCGCGGAGAGGTCGCGGACGCACTCGCCCGGCTTGTGACCGATGATCGGCTCCGATCGGGCGACGACGGCTACCACATCCAATCGCCAGAACAGAAGGACTGGGAGAAGTCGCGACGAGGAAAAGAGCCGCGTCCCGCCGACGCGATCCGGATTCGCAAGACGCTGATGCGCCAAGCTCTCGCGGGCCTGAGCGTTACGAAGGGCAGATCGTTCAAGGTCGAGTTGTGGGTGGAGGGCGAGAAGCTGTCCGAAGGCGAAGTCGCATTGCTCATCGAGGAAGCCGACGGGACGCGCCGCGATCAACTCCGCAACCAATCCCGTGAAGAGGCAGCCACGAATCGCGTGACCTGGGTCTACAGCCTCAGTGACGACACCTACGAGGCCATCGTCGAGTGGTACCGCAGCGATGAGATGATCAAGGCCAAGGACACGCCGTCCAAGACCGCCGCCGAAGTCGAGCTACTCGGGGAGGAACGGCAGCGGCTCGCCCGAGTCGAGCGGCAGCTGGCGGACCGCCTAGCTCGTGACCTCACGAGTGGGCAAGTCATCTTCCGAGGCAACGTCGACGAGGCCCCGGCTGGCACGTTTGCGCAGTCCGCCCAGAAGCTAATGACCGAGCGGATCAGCGCGATCTACGACCGGCTCGACAGCTTCGCCGCTCAGCTGTCTACGAAGGACGTCATGACCGTCCTCCGTACGGATGACCTCGGAACGGTCAACCCGTCTCTTACTGAGAGCGGCATCGGCCTCGTCCGGCTCACACCCGAGGGCTACGAATTCGCTACGAACGCTGGGCCGCTCGATGACCTGCTCAAGTTGGTCAAAAGCGAGATGAGCTACGGGCACGCCGTCACCGGCGCTCTTTTGGCGGCGCGGTTGGCGGCTCCGCCTCGCGGCGCCCCGATCGAAGTTACGCAGGCTCTTGCCGCAGCCGCCCTTCGGGCGGGCCTGCTCGAGGTCACCTACCAGGGAGCAAAAATCGGCACTCCGTCGGACCATCGACTGGAGCGCGTCTTCGGCCGGATCAACGACTTCCGCGGGTCGTCATTCGCGCCTCCGACCGCCGGCCCGGATGTTGAAACACGAGTCAAGGTAGCTGCCGACCTTGGCAGCCTCACCGGAACGAAGCCTGCGATGGACGTAGCTGGCCTCGCTGCGGCACTCCGCGAGTTCTTCGGTTCCGACGGTGAGGCCTGCTCAAAGATCAGCGCCGGATTGATGGGCGCGGACCTTCCAGTTCCTGACGCCGTCGCCCGGTTGCAGAACATTGTCGCGTCGTTCCGGCAAACCAGCGACGCGGACACGGTCACGACTGCTGCTACGGCGTGGGTCGATCTCAGCGCCGATCATCAGATGGTTTGCAAGCTGGTCGAGACTCTTGATGACGATCTTCCGCTGGTTCGCAAAGCCCGAGCCGAGGTGCTGGCCGGCGGCGACGGCCTTCCTCCCGACTCGTCGAGCGACGTCCGCGAGCTCGGCGATCTTCTGGCCACCGGTGACCTGCCATCTCACCGCGGCGCGATCAAGGACCTGACCGTCAGGGTTCAGGACGCCCGGCGGCACGCCGCGACCGAAGCTGCCGCCCGCATTACAACCGCGCTCGAGGAAGCCCGCGCGGCGATCCGAGCCCGGTTCGCGGACATGGACAGTGGCAAGGTTGACGAGGCCCTGCGGCAACTCGATCAGCTCGCGCCACCCGCAGAGCAAACTGCCGTGCCGCTCCGTGATCTACTCGCGCGCCTCGAGCTCGTCGAACCACGCGCCGCCAATACCGCTCGGGTCCTCGAAGAACTCCAGGCCGCTGGAAATCTCGCGCGCGTGCACGTGATGGAGCTGGTTAGCGAGCCCATCACTACCGAAGAGGAGCTCGAGGTCGCGTTAGACCGCATCCGTCAAGCCGCGCTCGCCAACCTGGCCGACGGCAAGCAGGTCCGGTTGCAATGACGGTGAGCATCTCGCCTGCCGGTCTCGACAGCGCTCAGCGCACTCAGCTCGAGCAACTCGTCATCAGCGCGCGCTCGCTGCTCGAGGACGACCTCGGCGCTCAATTGGTGGGCCGCTTTGGGATCCACGCAGACGGCACGATCGAGGACGAACACGACCTTCCCGATGACCCGACTGACAGAGCGAATCGCCGCGACCTCGTTGAGATCACCGACCACCTTCGCTCTCTGGGCGAGACGTCGGCTAGCGCGGTCACCCGCCTTCTGCGAGAGGCCGCATTCACACATCTAAATCGACTGCTGGCGATCCGGATCGCAGAGGCAATTGGCCTGCTGCCCGAATCGCTGGGTAACGGTCGGCAATCCCGCGGCTTCAAGGACCTCGGCGAGATCCTGCCGATCCTCGCTGACGACTATTGGGGGTATCTGCAGCTCTGCGGCGATGAGCTCGCCGCCGACGCGCCCACGCTGTTCGACCCTCGCAACCCGCTTCTAGCTCTACGGCCAAGCACCTCCGCCCTCGACGAACTGCTCGTGCTTCTCGGCGACGCCGAGGCCGCCCATGTGTGGATCGCCCCGGACACCCTCGGTTGGGCGTACCAGTTCTTCAATACCGCCGACGAGCGGCGCAAGATGCGTGATGACGCCCCGGCGCCCCGCAACTCGCGGGAACTCGCAGTCCGGAATCAGTTCTTCACCCCCCGCTACGTCGTCGACTTCCTCGTGCAGAACACTCTCGGCCGGCGGTTGATCGAAAGCGACCCGACGAGTCCGCTCCTCGACGACCTCCCGCTGCTCGTCGATCCGCAGACCGAGCCGGGGCCGCCGCTCGATCTGCATACCGCCGCTGTGCTGGACCCAGCGTGCGGCAGTGGTCATTTCCTTCTCGGGTGCTACGACCTTCTCGAGCGCGCGTGGGAACTGCACGGCGTCCACGCCTCCGAAGCCGCCCCGGCGATCGTGGCCTCGCTCTGGGGCGTCGACATCGATCCCCGCTGCGCCCAAGTGGCCTCGGCGGCGATCATCCTGCGGGCCCGGCGGCATTGCCGCGAACTCCCGCTCCCGAGGCCCAACATCGTCACAGCGCGGCGTCTCCCGGGCGACGTGGCCACCCTTTCGGCCGAGCTCGGCCTGACCCCCGAACGGCAACGGATCATCGACCGAATCGACGGAGTGCTCGCCGACGCCCCCGTACTCGGCGTCCTTCTACGAGCGGAGGAAACGCTCGAACGAGAGATCCGCCACGCCGCGTTCGACGGTGCAAGCGGCACGCTGCCGCTGACCGATGACGCATTCGACCGCTTCGACGCCGACCTGATGGTCCAGCTCCAGGAGATCGCTGACCGAGCGTCGTCCTCGGTGGCAGATCGACTCCTGGCCGCCGAAGCAGACGATGCGTTGCGCCTGGTCGAAATCGTCCGGAGGAGATACGACGCCGTACTCATGAACCCGCCATTTGGCGAGCCCGTGCCAGACACAAAGCCGTACTTGCGCGCCGCGTACCCATGGCTGCCGGGGGGTGCGGACATATCAGCGGCGTTCGTCGGTCGCGGCGTCGAGCTCTGCAAGCCAACCGGCTACGTCGGCGCGATCACATCGCGCGCCGGCCTGTTCATCACCACGTTCGAGAACTGGCGCCGCACCGTTTTGCTCGGCAATCGGCTGACCGTCCTCGCTGATCTCGGCTATCGCGTCATGCAGCAAGCCAAAGTCGAAGCCGCCGCCTACGTCATCGGTCCTGGACAGCCCCCTCCGACGCACGAGGCAGTCTGCATCCGCATCCTCAAGGAGCCAGACCGCGGGCACGCACTCGCCGAGGCAATCGCCGCAAACCGAGAGTCAAAGCCCGATCGCCGGGTGTTCCACGTCCCAATCGTCGACTTCGAGTTAGTCCCAGGCTCGCCGCTGGCGTACTGGCTGAGCCCACCGGTACGGCGCCTTTTCACTGACCTCCCGCGGCTAGAGGGCAACGGCGCCGAAGCCCGCCAGGGTCTGGCCACAGCGGATGACTTCCGATTCGTCCGAGCGTTCTGGGAGGTGGACCCTCGCCGAATCGCACACAGCGTTGCAGAGAGCCACCAAAGCAAACGGTGGGCGCCGTTCGCCAAAGGTGGTGAATACGGCCCGTTCTGGGCCGACATTCACCTCATCGTCGACTGGCAGAACGACGGTGAACGCATTCGGGCATTTGACGGTGCGAGACCACAAAACATCAAGTACTTCTTCCGACCCGGTCTCACCTGGCCGCGTCGTACCAATAGTGCGATGGCGGTTCGAATCTTGCCCGCTGGATGTGTCTTCGCTGACAAGGGGCCCGCGCTGGTGACGGACGAGCCGCTTCTGCATCTCGCCTGGCTGAATAGCAGAGTGGTGCGAATGCTGATCGATGCCACAGCGGCGTCAGCCGAGGAAGACAAGACCGACGTGTCGCGAAGCTACGAGGTAGGCATCATCCAGAGCTTGCCGTCGCCCGTACCGCTGGGCGTCGATCCGATCGCTGCGCGGACCGCTGGCGAGATCGCCGCTGCGATCGCAGTCAGGGACACGACGAACGAGACGACACGTCGTTTCGTCGCGCCGGCAATCCCGGTGAACACCACGATTCTCGAGGCGGTTAGGTCCCGGTCTGCCGAGCGCTGGCAGCAGGCGGCTGCGGCTCTCGAAAAGTACGCGGCCCTGGATCGCGCCGTAACCGCCGCTGTCGATCCCGATGATCGGATTGAGGAGGCGCTTCGGGACGCCTCGGGCCCGGTCCTCGCTGAGCTATCAGGCGAGGATCTGACATTGGCGGAGGGCGACGAAATCGCACGTCTGCTCGCCGGGCCGATGACCGACGTGGTGGAGGCTGCGACGGCCAAACAGGGGGTCGCGCGCTGGATTGGCCTGCAGCACCAGATCGTCGACCGACGTCTTGAACTCACCGCGATCGCCGTCGGACACGCACCTACATTGGTCGCTGCCCATGCTGCTGAACGAGGCGTGTTCCCTGCCGAGGAGCTCGGGAGGGCCACGCGCGACCTTCTCTCTTACTTCGTTGGGTGTGCGTTCGGCCGCTGGGATGTGCGCGTCGGCCGTGACCCCGCTATCACCGCGTCCTCGCCGGACCTCTTCTCACCCGTACCAGCATGCCCACCGGGCATGCTGGTTGGACCCGACGGTTTTCCAGATGTCAGCGCACCTGCGGGGTACCCGCTTGAGCTTCCGCCAGCCCGGTTGCTCGTGGACGAGATCGGGCATCGATGGGACATCGAGGCCGCCGTCCTGACTGCCGCGAGTGCACTCGTCTCGGACCCAGCGGCAATCATTGCCGAGCTGCTCGAGCTTCTCGGGCGCAGAACGATCCGTGACTATTTGCGGAAGCAATTCTTTCGGGAGCACCTCTCGCGTTATTCGAAGAGCCGACGAAAGGCGCCCGTTTGCTGGCCGCTGACCGTTCCCTCAAAGAACTGGGGTGTCTGGCTCTATGCACCAACGCTAAGCCGAGAAACTCTTTACGCCGTCGCCAGCCAGGCGGAACGGCGCCAGCGGCTCGCGGCGGAAACGGTGACTCGCCTGCAGCGTGAGCAAAGTGAAGCCTCATCCGGTCGACCAGCGCGAAGGATCGCTGAGGAACTCGACGCCGAGGAGAAGCTGGTCGAGGAGATACGGCTATTCCGAGCGGAGGCCGAGCGGATCGCCGCCTTGGGCTGGGACCCCGATCCCGATGACGGCATGCTCCTCTGCGCTGCGCCGCTCGCGAACATATTCCCAGCATGGCCTGATGCCAAGAAGGCGCGGGACGAGCTGCGGAAGGGCGACCACAACTGGGCCACTGTGTCTCACTGGGCGAGCCGACTGTGACGACCGCGCTGCGTGACCATCTAGCGGCCGAGTTGGCGAAGAAGGTGAGCCAGCGCGGCATCGTCGTCTGGCAGGACACCGACCGCGAATACGCGGACGTCGCAGCCACGCTGTGCCCGCCTGATGCTCACTTCGCAGCTTACGACGGCAGCTGGTACGCGCTGCGCCGTGACGTGGAATCGCTGCTAGCCGGCGAGACGCCACCAAAGCTCGTCGTCTACGCGCCCGGGACGTCGGAGGTGGACGATCCTCTGGAAGAGATCCGCGCAGCTGGCGTCCGGTTCGCGATCAAGCTGACCACGCTCCTGAAGCACGCACTGAGGGGCCAGCTGAGCGACCAGCGGCTGGTGGAGATCGGCGGACAAGCCCGCACCCTTGAGGAAGCCGAAGCGGCTGTGGGCAACGGGGCCGGCGGCGATGTTCGCCTCATCGGCATCCTGGGAGCGAGCGATGCCCGAACCATGGTGCTGCGCATCCTTACGGGCGAGCGCGCCGAGGCCTTGACCGCCAATCACGCCTGGCCCGCCGCGGCCGAGCTGTTGGCGAGTCAGGTCGGGGGTCCGCTCGCCGGCGAGGGGGACGAATTTCGTAGGGCGGCGCTGCGACAGATGGCGCTGACCGAGATCGCGACCGCCGCCGGGGGCTTGCCCGACGCGTTGATGCCCGCATGGGGAGCCGTCGACGCCGACCAGCGAACGCGCACCGCCGAGCTGTTGCACGCGTGGCAGAACACCGCCGGCTGGCGCGAGGATTACGGAGCCGTGGCTCATTTAGTCGACGACGACCTGGACCTAACCACAGCGCTGCCATGGGCCGACGCCTTGGCTGCTTGCACAGCGACGCCGGCGCTCGAGGAGGTTGCGTTCCGAGAGGCGGCTCGGCGGCTTGGCGCCGGCGACGTTTCCGCAGCATCGGCGCTCGCGGAGCATCGGCTCAGGATTAGTCCCTGGGTCCGACCCCAGGGGCCGGCCGGCGACAGCTGGGCAGCGATCTCCGCACGCTGGCGAGCGGTCAAGGCGACCGCCGACCTGCAAATGGCTGTAACCACGATCCAGGCACCTGCCAGCTCCTCAGCTGCAGAGCTGTTGAGCTGGTACGTCGAGGGCGGCTGGGAAGTCGACCGAGCGCATCGTCGCTTGGAGATCGCACGAAACGATCTCCGCGTTCTAGGTGACCTTGAGCCGGCATTCACGTCAGCCCGCGTGGCCCACGAGGACTGGCTCGACGCGACCCTGTTGGCGTTCACGCACGCGGTCGAACGCACTGGATTCAACGTTGGCTGGCTCGGCCGCCAAGGCGACATCCACGCCACATGGGTGCGCGATGCTCCAGCGCCGATCGCCTACGTGTGGGTCGACGCACTTCGATTCGAACTGGCGACCGATCTTGCCGACGGTCTTCGTGCCGACGGTCACGGCGTTGAGCTTCATGCAGCGGTTGCGGCCGCGCCGACGATCACGCCGGTGGGAATGGCTAATCTCACTCCAGGTGCGGGAACGGGGCTATCGCTCGAGCTTGATGGCAGCGACCTCGCGATCCGCGTGGACGGCTCCAAAGTCGCGACGGTGACCGACCGGGTCGCGCGCCTCAGGGCCGCCCACGGGGACAAGGTGCTCGATCGAACGCTCGAGATCGTGGCTGGTCAAGGGGAGAAGGAACTCGAGCGAGCACTCGGTGATGCCGACCTGCTCCTCGTCCGATCCCAGGAATTGGACGCGGCCGGCGAGTCCGGGATGCTCAACGCCGCTTGGTCGCAGTTCACCGCGGTCCTCGACCTCCTGCGCAACCTCGTAGCGAGGCTCGGCCAGGCGGGTGTCCGGCGGATCGTGATCACCGCAGATCACGGCTTTGTCACCCTGTCCCGGGGCCTTGGACCCAACCGGTCGATTGATCCCCCAGCGGGAGGAACCGGTCATCTCCATCGGCGAAGCTGGGTCGGCAAGGGAGCTGCCACAACGGAAAGCACGCTCCGCGTTCCGCTGGCGTCAACCGGCGTTCCGAGCGACGCCGACCTGATCGTGCCCCGAGGGCTCGCCGTGTTCCGAGCGGGCGGGTCGAAGCAGTTCTTCCACGGCGGGCTCTCACCCCAGGAGCTAGTGGTCCCGGTAATCGTCGTCGATACCGAGCCAGCGCCGGCCCCACAGAAGTTCCAGGTTGATGTATCGATCGCCGGCGGGCGCATCACCACAGGCGCGTTCGCCGCCACCGTCGATTTCACGGGCGATCTCTTCACAAGCGAGATCACGGTGCGAGTAGTCGCGAAAGGGGAGAGGCAGAGCGAAGTCGTCGCGCGCGTTGTATCTGGCGACGGTTACGATCCAGCCACCGGTTCCGTGGCCCTCCGGGCCGACGGACCGCCCCCCGTGCTCACCTTCCAGGTGACCGCAAATCTCGAGCGAGACACGACCGTCGAGATCGAGGTACTCGACGCTCGCACCGGCGTCCGACTCGGCGGCGCCGAGGCCTCGGTGTCTACAAGGATCGTCGTGGAGGACGAGCTCGAGTGAGCGACGCCACGGCAACTGCGAGCACCCCGATGGATGCACTCGACGTCTTGGCCAACGACGCGTTCGCGGGGCGAGTGGTGCGAAAGGATCTCGTGCGCCAAATCAAGGTTGGCGCAAACGTGCCGGTGTACGTCCTTGAGTTCCTGCTCGGCAAGTACTGCGCATCCGACGACCCCGCCGCGATCGCGACCGGTCTGCAGGTCGTCAACGAGACCCTCCAGGAGAACTTCATCCGACCTGACGAGTCGGAGCAGGCAAAGGCGGCACTCAAGCGGAAGGGCCAACACCGCATGATCGACAAAGTGGACGTCCGGCTCGTGGCTAGCGAAGACAAGTTCTGGGCTCACCTCTCAAACTTCGGCGACAAGTACGTCAACATCCCCGAAGAGGTCGTCTACAAGTACGAGCGGCTCCTCGGCGGGGGGGTCTGGTGCCAGCTTGATCTGCTCTACAACGCGGACGACGATGAGCCGCAGAAGAGACCGTTCTTCATACGAGCCTTGAAGCCCATCCAGGTCGCGGCGTTCGATATGGACGAGTACGTCGGGGGGAGAGCGCGCTTCACGCGCGACGAGTGGCTCGATCTCGTTACGCGTTCGATCGGTCTGGAGCCCAATCACTACGACCTCCGCGGGAAGCTCCTCGCCGCCCTCCGGCTCCTGCCCATGGTCGAGCGGAACTACAACCTGATCGAACTCGGTCCGTGGGGGACGGGCAAGTCGTTCATCTACCGCGAGTCTTCGCCCAACGCGATCCTGATTTCGGGCGGCAAGGTCACCGTCGCCCAGCTGTTCGTCAACCTCAGCTCCGGGCGCGTCGGACTGCTGGGCATGTGGGATGTCGTGGCCTTCGACGAGGTCGCGGGGCTAGAAATGTCGGATTCGACCGTGATCAACATGCTCAAGGACTTCATGGAGTCCGGATCATTCGCACGAGGCAAGGAGGAGGTCCCAACCGAAGCGTCGATCGTGTTCATCGGGAACACGAGCAAGCCCCACCAGGAGCTGGTCCGAAGCGCGCATCTGTTCGCCGACCTCCCCAAAGCGATGATCGATCCTGCGTTCCTCGACCGCCTCCACTACTACCTTCCCGGGTGGGAAGCCCCGAAGCTCGAGAAGCGCCTGTTCACCGACCACTTCGGCCTTGTATCCGACTACTTCGCCGAGGCGCTCCGGCAGCTACGGAAGCAGAGCCAGGTAGGCGCGATCGACAGCGACTTCGCGCTCGGGTCCCACCTCTCGGCGCGCGACGAGAAAGCCGTCCGAAAGACTGTGTCGGGTCTGCTGAAGATCCTGCATCCCGATGGCGCGTGGACGCACGGAGAGCTGCGCGAGTACCTCGAGTTCGCGATGGAAGGTCGCAGGCGCGTCAAGGAGCAGTTGAAGAAGCTAGCCGCCCACGATTACGCCAAGACCGCGTTCTCCTACGTTGAGCGGGATACAGGTCACGAAGTGTGGGTTGATGTGCCCGAACAGCCGGAAGAGATCGATCCGGCGGTTGACGAGCTTGGTGCGGCGGCAGGGTCTCCGCCGGCGGACGCAAGCGCGCAGGATCTCGTCTCTGAAGCTGCTTCGATTGCTGAGCTGATCGCTCAAGGCGAAAGCGCTCGGCTCGAGTTCAAGCAGACGGCTCGGGTGAACCTGTCGAACAAGCAGAGAGATCAGGTCATTGAGCTAATGCTTGTGAAGTCGGTGGCAGGTTTCATGAATGCCCACGGCGGCACGCTCCTCATCGGCGTGACCGACCGCGGCGAAGTCTTCGGACTCGAGAGGGACCTGAAGACCCTTGGGAGCAAACAGAGCAGGGACGGCTTCGAGCTTTGGCTGACGGGGCTACTCGACAACACGCTCGGGCCGACGGCCACCTCGAAGGTTTCGATCTCCTACGAGGAGTTCCCGGAGGGCACCGTCTGCCGGATCAATGTGAGCCCCGGCGAGACGCCGACCTTCGCACGGAGAAACAAGGGGGAGGCGGATCTCTACGTGCGACTCAACAATTCGACTCGCCTGCTCAATACGGCCGACGCGGTGGAGTACATCGGGTCGCGCTGGCGCTGAGTGTGGGGTGATGCGTGTAGGAGCCGCGGAGGATGGGCCCCTCGTTTCTGATGGGTGAGTCGTAGACATGCGCAGTAGCGCAGCCGAGAAGAACGCGATCCGGGGCTACGTGGAGGATCAGGCCGGCGAAAGCGTGATTCATCTCGAGAAGGTGGCATCCGAGCTCGTCGGGCTGGCACGTCACGACATCTGGGACGTCCATTGCGCGGACAGCCGGTGGTGGGTCGTGACCGATCCAACCAACCTCTACAGCCAGACGGACTTCAAGAGCCGGGACGTCGTGCTCACGTTCCATGTCGGGCTGATGGCGCGCGTCTGGCAGCTCCAGGAGCGCAAAGTGCCGGTCGCGCCGGCACCGGCGTTGCTCCTCCCTGGTTCGTGGCGACGATGGCAGCAGGCGTTCGAAGCCTATGACAGCGGCGACGAGGCCGAGAACTTTCAGGGAGTCGGGGTCCGCCTCCGGGAATGCCTGGTGTCGTTCGTGGGCGAAACTCGCAGCGACGATCTCGTGCCGATGGGCCAGACGGCGCCCAAAGCGTCGGACTTCAAGGGCTGGACGGGATTGCTTGCTAACGGCCTGGCCGCCGGCGAGAGCTCCGCCCGCTTGCGCTCATACCCTAAGAAGCTCTCTGCCGAGACCTGGGACTACGTCAATTGGTTGACTCACGCAAAGAACGCGATTCGGTTAGACGCAGAGATCGGGCTCAAGGCCTCGGAGCATCTGCTCGGGACGTTCACCGCTGCGCGACTGCGCCATGAGAAGACGAACAGGCGTTGCGAAGGGTGTGGGTCCTATCGCGTCGTGGGCGGCACCTGCGAGCACTGTGGTTGGGTCGATACGGATTACGAAGTCCCTGACCTGCCCTCGCCGAGCAGTGAGGAAATCGAACAGCGCTTGGCGGAGCCCTGCACGCCTAGCTCGGACATCTCCACCTTCGTCGGGCCGGAGGACTTCGAGTAAGAATCCGAGGTTGGCGCAAGCAACCCGTCGATCGCGACTGTCTCGTCGATGGCCGCGCGCGAAGCGACGAGCCGTTCTCGTCGTCGCTCGCCGGCGACGCCATTTGGTTCTGGGTCGTGATCGATGGGACAGAGCTTCTTGGGCCGTGGCGGGTCGTCACGCCGCGGGATGCAAGCGGCCGCGCGCGCGGGCTCCTGCGAGCAGGACCTTCGCCTTCGACTCGACTTGGCCGCGTGTGAGTTCGCGAAAGTCGATGAAGCCGTGGGCCGGACTGTCAGCCAGCGGCTCCGCATAACCGGTCAATCCGGTCGCGCTTACCTCAGCTACCGAGACGCCCCAGCTCCCGATCGATGCGAGCTTGAGCACAGTGGTGTGATGCACAAAGGCCCCCTCAGCGGTACTCAGACCGCCAAGCGCGATCGAGAGCATGCCATCGTCCTTCCTCGTCGGTTTGAATGCCTGACTGGAGGGCACACCGTCGTCGATCCACGCGGGGTGGATCTGTCGAAACAGGAGATCGTCCGGATTGCTTAACGGTCGCTGCGCCGGAGCCGCCTCGGCGATGCTCCCCTCATGATCGGTCACGAGACGAGAAGGAGACGAGCAATTTGCTCGGCGTCATCTGCCGTGAGCTCGGGCTCGTCCGTCTTTCCCGATGCGAGGTTCACCGAGACCGCATAGAGCCTGCCGTCGGGCTCGAACGTGACGCTGATCTCATGGTCGCCAACGGACCACTCGGCCTGAACCCCACCTTCCGGCGTCGCGAAGACCCTGGGCCGAGGAATGTCCAAGCTCAGGAGGTCCGCCAAGATGCGCCGAGCCCGCCTCAGCACGGCATCACTTGGCGGCACACCTTCACCGTCCATCCAGCCAGCATTGAGCGAAGCAAGTTGGTCGAAGCGCTGGTCGAGGCTAGCGAGTTCCTCCGGGTCCTCAACGACGCTCACGTCGTGAATCGAGTCGAACCGGATGAGGCCTCGTTCAGTGTCGAAAACGCCTACGCCAGACACGCGGACAGGTGGGCCTTCACCGTTGGGTTCGAGAACATCTTTGGCAGGGGCGAACGTGACCTCGTCGAGCGGTGCTGGGACCGACGTCGGCGGTCCCAGCCGGAGGCGGATCATGGAACTCATGCGACTGCCGTCGACCTCGGTGACCCAACCAATGTCCTCCACCTCTTGCTGGTAGGTGCGCCTGTGGTTGAGTACCAGCGTCCTCCGAACGTCAGACGTGTAGATCGGTCCGCTGCTTGCGGATCCGCGTCGAAGCTCGATCGCTTCTTCTGGTCGCAGCGTCTGGCCGAAGCGATTGAAGAGCACGAGCGATTGACGAGGGAACATATCGGGGAGTGGATCACCGTTGGCGATCGCAGCGACCGCATCCTCGATTGCATCGCGAGCCTCTGTGAACTCGTCAGAGTGGGCGAGGAGCGCGCCCGGCTGAGCGACCCTCTCCAGGACTGGGACGGCGCTGCCGTCCTCCACCGTCTGCAAGCGGAGTTGCAGACGATCGGAGAATCCTCGTGGCACCCGCTGGCGATCGGGATGCCTTTGACGGAAGAGCGCTTTGGCGACGTCAAATACGAGGTCTCGGTACGCGGCCAGCTCGACGAGACTCTCCACCGGCATCCCCGCGCCGTCGAATCGGCCGCCGATCATACGGAGCCTGGTAAAGGGATCGCTTTGTTGAGAGCCCACGAAAGTCATTATCCAATCTGCAGCCGGGCTATGGTCGCACCTCGGCCGGATCCTGACCACCCTCGCTGCACGAGGCCGAGAGACGAACGGGCCCGGTGAGCGGCCTTTGCCGGACAGAGCTCAGGCGCGTGGTCAAGTCGCGTCTCGCGGGAGTCCGCGATCCGCACGCGTCTTCTCATGCCGTTCGACGCCGAGGGCCGACCACCTCCCTCAGGCCGGCTCAGGGGAGCTTGGCCGGGGAAGCAGCGGCGTTTGAGCAACGTCGGCATCGCGCAGGCCGCGGGTCGCCAGGCCGCGATGACTCGAATCCGCGGCTGGAGCAGCTCGCCCAGCGCCGAGCCAATCAACTGCGTCATTGCGAGGGTTGAAGGCCCCGGCACGGTGTGGACTGAAGTGTGGACTAATCTATGGACTGTGGGTCCACACCAAGACCAGCCCCCGCCCCCGCTGTATCTGGGGTTGGGTGGGGGACCCGAGCCAGACTACCCGCCCGCCACGATGTGTGTTGCGGGTAGTCTGGCTCGGGTCCTGGTGTTTGGATGTGCAGCGGGGGCGGGGGCTGGAGAGCAGGGGTCTTGGGGTCGGAGGGTGGGTTGGTTTCAGAGGTTTGGTTGGGGGTCAAAGTCAACTTCAAAGTCAACGGCAACGGCGGGTGAGACGATGCGTGCTGGGGGAGCTGGCGTGATCGTGGCGGCCCTGGGTTTGTGGGGTGGGCGATGACCGGGGAGGCGCCGGGCGGGACGAGGGCGGCGGGGAGCGGCGGGTTGCGTCCGGGTCAGGGGTCGCTTGCGGGGCTTGCGTGGTTGGCGC